>Ga0310690_10000034_pt1 | contig 300283 bp, 228 predicted proteins | sample AusTroGonzalo_MG_2_FD_207661 | JGI IMG/M metagenome (GOLD analysis project Ga0310690, IMG submission 207661) | Bovine rumen microbial communities from tropical cattle in Woodstock, Queensland, Australia - Gonzalo_04 (v2) (version 2) | ecosystem: Host-associated > Mammals > Digestive system >... | reverse complement strand
ATTCGTGGTTTTCGTCGACCCAGGGGAACGTGAAGTAGTAGATGCCGTTGCGCTTGAACATGAACGGGCCTTCCTTCAGGCCGCGGTTCGGCGTGTCGTGCTGGATGGTCTTCGCTTCGCCGTCGAACTCCTTCATGTTGTCTTTCAGCTTGGCGATCCGCATGCCCTGGCCGGACCAGATCAGGTAGCACGCGCCGTCGTCGTCGATGAAGATGCACGGGTCGATGCCGCCCGCGCCCTGGATGGGCTCGCGTTCGCAGGTGAAGGGTCCGTAGGGCTGGTCGGCGGTGGCGAGGCCGATGCGGTTGTCGGCGGGGAAGTAGAAGTAGTACTTGCCGTCCTTCACGTTGCAGTCGGGAGCCCACATGCTGTAGGAGTGACGGTTCACCCACGGCACGTAGTTCTGGTCCACGATCACGCCGTGGTCGACCCAGTCGACGAGGTTGTCGGAGGAATACACGTGGTAGTCCGCCATGCAGAACCAGTCCTTGCGGCTGAAGTCGTACGGCGCCGGGATGTCATGCGAGGGGTAGACGTACACGCGGCCGTTGAAGACGTGCGCGGACGGGTCGGCGCAGTACGCGCTGTTGATGATGGGGTTCTGGGCGTAGGCCATGGCCCCGGCAGTCAGCGTGAAGGCTGCCGCGAGGACGGTTTTCGTGAAGTTCATGGTGTTGCTCTTCCTTGTTATTGAATGGGTTGAGGGTAGTTTGAATCGGACAGGGACCGGACGGTTTTCGCCGTCCTTCCTGTACTATATCACGCCTGCCCGCGAAATCAAGCCCGGAAAGGGAATTTTCTCTAATATTTCCCTGTGCCCGAGCGGAGCCGGGCACTGTATCACCACTGCTTGCAGTGTGCCCGAGCGGAGCCGGGCACTGTATCAACACTGCTTGCAGTGTGCCCGAGCGGAGCCGGGCACTGTATCAACACTGCTTGCAGTGTGCCCGAGCGGAGCCGGGTACTGTATTAACACTGCTTGCAGTGTGCCCGAGCGGAGCCGGGTACTGTATTAACACTGCTTGCAGTGTGCCCGAGCGGAGCCGGGCACTGTATCAACACTGCTTGCAGTGTGCCCGAGCGGAGCCGGGCACTGTATCAACACTGCTTGCAGTGTGCCCGAGCGGAGCCGGGCACTGTATCACCACTGCTTGCAGTGTGCCCGAGCGGAGCCGGGCACTACCGCCGTGGAGGCTTTGCCTCCCTTAATCGTGTGCCGGGGCGGGCTGCTTCTCCCTGTGAAGCGCGATGGCGGCGATGAGGCAGACACCGAGGATCATCGGATAGAAGAGCGAACCGACGAGGCTGAGGGAGGAGACGTCGAGTTTCGAGGTCTGCGCCACGCCCGCGGCGATCAGGATCTGCGCTCCGTAGGGGATCATGCCCTGCACCACGCAGGACCCGGTGTCGAGGATGCTGGCGATGCGCTTCGCGGAACAATGGTACTGTTCGGAGAGCTCGCGCGCGATGGGCCCGGCGATCACGATCGCGACGGTGTTGTTCGCCGTAAAGAGATTGATGACGCTGACGAGGATCAGCACGCCGAATTCGCATCCGCGCGCGGACCGCACGGGCTTCCTGATCTTCTCCATCAGGTAGCCGATGCCGCCGTTGCGCCGGATGGTCTGGAGCAGGCCGCCCGCGAGGATCGCCACGATGAGCGTCTCCGACATACCGAGCGTGCCCTGTCCGATGAGGTCGAGCATGCCCCAGAAATCGAACGCGCCGTTGATGATCCCTGTGATCCCGGCGAGCACGGTCCCCGCGAAGAGCAGCAGCATGACGTTCCAGCCGAAGAGCGCGAAGACGAGGATGAGCAGGTACGGCAGCACCGCGAACGCGTGCGCCCAGGTCACGGACTGTGTTTCGACCGTACCGGCCGCCGTCGCCGTCCCGCCGCAGAAAAGGTAGATCGCCGAGGTCGCGGCGACCGCGGGCAGCACGATCAGGATGTTCTGCCGGAACTTGTCGCGCATGGGTATGTTCTGCGTGCGCGTGGCGGCGATGGTGGTGTCGGAGATCATGGAGAGGTTGTCGCCGAACATGGCGCCGCCGATGATCGCGCCGAGCAGCATCGCCGGGGAGATGGAGAGCCCGCCCGCGAGCCCGGCTGCGATGGGCGTCAGCGCCGCGATGGTGCCGCAGCTCGTGCCGACCGCCAGCGAGATGAAGCTCGACACCAGGAACATCCCGAGCAGCATCAGCGAATCCGGCACCACCGCGCGGGCGATCACGACTGCGCCGTCCACCGCGCCCATGCCCTTCGCCGTGGACGCGAACGCCCCCGCCAGAATGAAGATCAGGCACATGATCATGATGTTCGGCTCGCCCATGCCGCGGGCGTAGATCTCGACCTTTTCCCCGAGCGGGCGCTTATGGTCCAGCATTAGAGCCGCCGCCGACGCCACCAGGAACGCCGTCGGCATCGGCACCTTGTAGAAATCGTGCGCCCAGATGGACAGCCCGAGGTAGAAGACGACGAAGACGAAAAATGGGATCAGTGCGCGGAACCGCGGTTCGCGGCATTTCATCTGCTGTGCAGTCTGCATGGCATGTGTCCTTATCGAAAAAAGCGCCGGTCCCGGACCGGACGCCGGATGAATGCGAGGATCGATGATCCGAAGTGAAAAAACGAAATACTATAGCATGATTGTCCGCCGTTTTCAAGCAGGCGGCGGTAACCCGGCATTTTCTTTCGTCAAAACGCTTTCCTTTTTTTGAACACGAGCTTGTTTTTTCTGTCTAATAATACTATATTATCAAGATAAACTTTGCGCCCCATTTCAGCCGGCGGCCCGCCAGCCACCCCCCCCGGCAGGAGAGAACGACCATGGGATATATCAAAGACAAATTCGACGTGAACCTGACCCAGGCGATCTGGGAGAAATGCATCACCGATGACTCGGATACATATTATTCCTACTCGCTGATCCCGATCTGCATCACCGGATATACGGACACCTCCAGCAGTTGCGAAGAGGAAGAGAATTACGTCAACTACCACAATTTTCAGGCGATCACCGGAGTCGATTTCACGGTCCACGATGGCCAAGGTACGCCGGAAGTCTTTTCCTGCATGAAAAATGTCAGCATGACGAACGTGCAGTTCATCGGGCATACCGTTTCCGTCCTGGGCGAAGGTGTCAATCTGTCCGGGCTGACCTTCACGCGCGGCGGCTACCTCCAGATGACCAAGGCGGATACGAAAGCGGAGGGCGTCCACGCCCTGAAGGACTTCGACACGGTCGAAATCACCGAGATCTTCGGCGAGAGCGGGACCGCGTCCGTCATCGGGACCACGGTCGGCCGCAACATGAATCTGCTGTCGATCCAGTCCGGGGGCGTCGTGTCCGATATGATCGTCTCGGGGACCCTCAACAGCGTATATGTTGGAAACGGCGCGAGACTGGACAATCTGTCGGCGGGGATTCAGAGCGACTGGGGGGCGGACGCCACCCCGGAATCCTACGGCCAGACGGTCGTGGACATCAACAAAAACGGCACGGCTTCGAACATCTATCTGGGCTATGGCGGTTCGGTCAGCGTCGCTGACCACGGCGCCATTGAGAACCTCGAGATCGGAGCCATAAACGCCACCGGTGTCGACGCGGACAGCCAGCCCTGGAGCGTGGTCCGCGTCGGCACACTGGATGTCAAGGGCGGATTCGTGTCGAAAGCTGTGGTGAAAGCGGCCGTCGTGCCGTCCGAGGATGCCTCCTCGCCCACCTATGTGGGCGGCGTCGTCCATGTGCTCCAAAACGGACGCATCGAAGAGCTTTCCGGCTTCCATTCCCTTTCCATCGCCAATGGCGGCACGGTCGTTTCCGCGGCGGATGCCGTACCGGGCGCGACCATCCGCATGGGGCTGGACGGCGTCCTGAGCTCCTGCGAGGTCGATTCGGGCATGACGGTGGAGGTGCTCGGCGGCAACGTGACGCTCGGCGGCCCGATGACCCTCGGCGGCGCCATCAGGACCGCCACGGAGGACAACCCGTCCGGCTGGACCGTAAACGCCTCGGAGCTCCTCGTGACGTTCGACCTGACCGGACATACCGGCGACGAAACGGCGATGATCGACAACCTCGCAAATCTGCAGAACGTGAAACTGGCCGGGATCACGGTCGGCAAAGACCAGGCGCCCGGCAACTACGTCCTGGCAAAAGGCGCGGAGGATTTCTCCGGGTCCCTGCTCGTAACAGACGAAAACGGTGAATGGGGGGGCAGTTTCGACCTCGGCCAAAGCATCGTGATTACCAGCAACACCGTCTACAGCCTTACGAACGATGCCGGGAACGGCCTCGTCTTCTCCGTCATTTCCGTGGTCCCGGAGGTGACCGAGCTCGTCGCCACCGTCGACGGTGAGCCGCTCGGGGACGAGCAGTGGACGAACAAGCCGGTCACCATCAAGGCAAAGGGCAACGAACACACGAAATCCATCCTGTACCGGAATGCCGGCGAAGAAGTTGGCCTGACCGAACTCGACGACGAAGCGGGCGCCACCTTCTCGGAGTCCTGCGAACTCGAAATCACGGCATACAACGGGATCGGCGGGTACTCCGACCCCATCATCTACAAGGTGCGGATCGACAAGGAGAAGCCGACGATCTCCGAGATCGTGCAGGACACCACGGAATGGGCCGACTCCGTGACCGTCACCGCGAAGTTCGCGGACAACGTGGGATTGGCTTCCAAACAGTACAGGATCGGCGACGGCGCGTGGTCGGACTACACCGACGGCGTGACCGTGACCGAAAACACCACCGTTTCCTTCCGGGCAGTCGACACTGCCGGCAACGAGATAACCACCAACCATGAGGTTAAAAACGTCAAAATGGAATTCACAGGAACCTTGGAAAACGAAACGAAGGAAGTCGTCGCCGGAGAGACCGCACAGGGTGTCATTGTAAATGATAAAGGTGTTCTCACCATCCTCGACTACGGAATGGCATCCCAAATCACCGTGAACGAAGGCGGCAGCATGACTGTCAATTCCGGCGGATCGGCGAACACCACCACCGTGAAACAGGGCGGCAGCATGACTGTCAGTGACGGCGGATATGCGTACAATATCACCAACGAACGCGGAACAGTCGACATTCTCAAAGGCGGTAAGGCTGAGTTTTTATCTGTCGATGAGGGCGGAAAAAGCACCCGTGTCGAGGGAAGCGTGAACGGTTTGACCAACTGCGGCTACGTTTCCGGCGGCGGTACGTTCGAGAATGTGAATGTGTATGGTGGCGGACTCACCGTTTCCAGCGGAGGCAAGGTCATCAACCTTACGATGTCCGAGAATGCCGATTTGAGCATGAAGGAGGAGACGACTCTGCAGGGCGCCACGATCAACTGCGCACGGGCCACACTGAGCGGCACAGAGGTCAAGGGCGTGACCGTGGCTTCCGGGGGGAGCGTCGCCCTTTCCGCCGGGACCGCGGATGATGTTTCGATCAGGGCGAGCTGCCATTTCTGGTGCGGATCCGGGGTCGCCCTGACCAATGTGAAGATGAGCGGCGGCATGCTGCTCCTCAACAGCGGCACGCTCGAAAATGCCACGATCTCGGACGACCCGACTGCCGGCTACGGCGGGGGCATCGGCTCGCACGCATCCGCCCATATGGCGGGCGGCGAGGTGACCAACGCGACCCTCTCGGGATACGTCACCCTGACGCTCGGCGAGGCCGCCAACACCCATGCGAAAGCCATCGCGAACCACACGGTCCTCCTCGATTCCCCGACGGGCGGGGACAATGTCCCCGTGCTCCAGGTCGGTTCCGGCTGCACGGCGAACAACACGACCGTCGGCTCCAACTGCGCGATGATCCTCGGGGACACCGCGGCCGCGGACATCGTGAAGATCGCAAGCGGCGGCACGCTCAACCTCAACGACGGCAGGGGGACGGCGACGAACATCGCGTGCGGGAAAGGCGGCTACATGATGTTCAACCTCACACAGGGGACCTGTCTCGAGGGGACCTCGGCAGGAACCAAGTTCAAGGTGGAGGACGGCGCGCTGACCGGCATCAGCACGCTGGAATGCATGCAGTTCTGGTTCGGCGGCTCGACGCTCAACGATATTTCCATCCAGAGCGGCGCGAAGGTCACCGTCGGGAACGGCGGCACCCTCGGCGTCACCGACCCGGAAAGCTGCACCTCGGTCGGTTCCGGCGGCAGCCTTGTTTTCGAGGAATACGCCTCCGGCACGAGGATCAGGGAGGACGGCGGATACGTCTATGTGGCGGAAACGGCGGTCGTCACGTTCCTGCCGACCGAACTCAAGGACCTGGACCTGACCTCCAACATGAGCGCCACCGTCCACTCCGGCACGGCGAGCAGGACGACCGTCAGCGGCATGGAAAACGTCTCCAGCGCGACCTTCTTCGTCATGCAGGGCGGCGTCGCCAGCGACACCCATGTGATGAATTACGGCGGCCTTACGGTCTCCGCCGGCGGCGTCGCATACGGGACGCGGATCGACGGCAAGGGCGGCGCTTTCGTCAATTCCGGCGGCAGCGCGAGCGGGACCACGGTGAATGACAAGGACGGCGGCTTCTCCGTCAACTTCAGCGGCGTCGCCGAAGACACGACCGTGAACGAAGGATATTTCCAGGTCGGCGGCGTGGCGCGCGGCGCCACTGTGACCGACGGACATTTCAACGTCAGCTACAACGGCTCCGCGTTCGACGTCGTCCTGAACGGCGGCGGCAGCGGCTCCGCCAATGTAGGGTACGGCGGATCGGCGGTCCGCACTGTCGTCAATGACGGCGCGTACCTCATCGCGGGCGGATCGTCCTACCTCAGCGGGACCGTCGTCAATGCCGGCGGTACGCTCCAGGTCCTCAACGAGGCGGAGGTCATCGACACCACGGTCGCGGGCGGGCAGCTGAAGATCGAGGCCGGCGGCATGCTCGAGGGAAAAGTCGAGTTCACCGACGGCGGACAGGTGCTTTTCGACCTGAACCATGCCTGGCCCGGCACGGAGAGCATCATGGTCGACAACCTGGCGGACATCACCGGCAACCCGGACTACCGGATCGCCATCGCGCCCGCCACGCAGAAGGTCGGTTCCTACATGATCGCCTCCGGCGCGAAGGGGTTCAAGGGCACGATGACGGTCGTGGACGCCGAGCTCGGCACGACGCTCGGCACGCTCACGGTCGGAGAGTCGCTGGAGATCCGGGCGGACGTCTTCTGCTCGCTCGTCGTCAAGGGCGGCAACCTGTCCCTGACGGTCGGCGACAAGCCCGTGCCACGCGACGACGGCCCGGACGAGGGCGGGAACAAGGACCCCTACGACAAGAAGTCGAAGACACTGGACGAAGATGCCGTGAAGACGTTCAGCCAGAATTCCCTGCACGACGGCGACACGGCGGTCCTGCTCGACACGGAAGACACGGTCGACGTCGTGGACGAAAGCGGCTGCGAATGGCACAATTTCGTCGGGAAGGGCGAGAACCGGGAAGGGGAGGTCGTGGTCGACGAGTTCGACTTCGCCTCGCTCACGCTGGACAACGCCGCGAAGCTGAGCTTCACCGTCACGGCCACGGACAAGGCGAAGTTCACCATCTACAGCCTCGTCGAAACGGGCCTGAACGGCGAAGACAGGATGACGTACAAACGCAAGGCGATCCAGACCTCGTCCCTCAAGTGGGACAAGAACGCCAAAGTATATGTGATCGACACGAAGTCCCTGCTGCTCGACCGGACCAAGGCCGGCACGACGTACTATATCTCCGTGCAGTCGACCAACGCCAACGCGAGGAAGAACCCCGGCAGCGCGTTCTACAACGTCGAGGTCAATTACAAGGAAGTGAAGGGCAGGAAGCAGACGCAGTTCTTTGCCGACGGCGACACCAACCTCAACGACTGGCTCTGCAGCAAGGCCGGCGAGTACAATTATGACGTCCTGACCGGCGCGGCGGTGAAGGTGAAACCCGGCGCGAAAGTCCAGGTCGACGCCGCGGGCATCTCGCACACCTATACCTACACCGACGCGGAAGGAAGCGATAAAAATGTCGTATTCAACAACTTCGTCGGGTTCGGCGACGCCTCCGACTACAGGAAGATCGCGCTGGATTCGCCCGCGCTGCTGAGTTTGACCGTCACCGCCACGGACAAGGCGAAGGTCGTGATCAGCAGGCTCGAATACAACGCGTCGAAGAACCGGTACGTGGAGAAGAAGCTCCTGACGGCCTCGCTCAAGCTGGACAAGGCCACCGGCCTGTACAGGATCGACACCGCCGCCTGCAAGCTCCCCGCGAACGTCCCGAATTCGTACGGATACTACATCTCCGTGCAGTCCGCGAACGCGAAGACCGGCGGCAACGCGTACTACAACGTGGCCGTGAACGACGGCGCGAGTACGTTCTACGACAAGGCCGACGACGGCACGAACAAATACCTCTACGACAAGAAGACCGACGCGGCGAACTACAACAAGAAGCTCTATTCGAACAGCATCGCTTCCGGTCCCAACCAGCTCTTCCTGGAGAACGGCGGCGCCGGCATCAATGTCAAGAGGACTGTCGGCGACCTGGTCCGGACCTACGACAACTTCGTCGGGTTCGGGGACGAGTACGACTATGCGGAGATCAAGTTGACCTCGGCAGGGACCCTCAGTTTCACGGTCGACGCCTGCAGCGACTGCTCCGTGAAGAACGCCAAGCAGAACCTGAAGTTCACGGTCTACAGCCTCACGAAAGTCGTCCGCGGCGAAAAGGTCACCTGGACGCAGAAGAGCCTGGCATCCGAGACGATCACCATCGACAGGAAGGTGGGCTATGTCGAGGCCGCGCAGGTCAAAAAGGCGGTCGCGATCCAGGAAGCCACGTCCGACGACGTGAAGTATTTCGTCTCGGTGCAATCCGTCGGCGCGAACAACGGCGCCGAGGTGTTCTACAATGTCACGGCGGTGTTTACGACCGAGGGCACGGACGGCGCCGCGCTCTCCATGCCGGAGACAGACGGACTGACCCTGACGGACGATCTGAGCTTCGGCAACTACGGCGCCGATGTGCTCGCCGGTGTGTCCGCGTCCGCGCTCGCCGAGCTGGACGACATTTCCGCCCGGCAGGAGCTCGGCATGCTCGCATAAGGCACATAGGTCGTATAGGATCGATAGGTCTTATAGATTCTATTGGTCTTATCTTTTCCGGGGCTGGTCCCCGGACAAAGAAGGAAGCCGCATCCGTGATTTCGGGTGCGGCTTCCGTATTCTGCGAATGGATGTTGCCGGTCACTTGCCGGATTTCAGCTGCACGGACAGCTTCTTGCCGGAGTATTTGACCTCGGCGTCGGCCTTCGCGATGTTGTCCGCGCCGGCGTTCTGCTCGTTCATGAGGCAGACGCGGAACGTGCGATCCTTCAGCATGCCGTCGTATTCGCCGACGCGGTCGCCGATCGTGAGCTCGCCCTTCGCGTCGTCCCACGCGAACGGGATGCGCGTGAACTTGCCCTGTTCGTAGGAGTAATCTTTTCCGTTGTCCTCGTACAGGGAGTAGGAGCCGTCCGCGCCGGGATACACGCGGATCTCGAGCGTCTCGGGCAGTTTCTCGTCGACGTACTGCATGGGCTCGCCCCAGGGCAGGATCGCGCCCGCCTTCACGAACACCGGGATGCGGTCCAGCGGGGCGTCGACCTGGACTTCTGTCGTGCGGGGAGCGATTTTCGGATTGTCCCTGGGCAACTTGATGCTTGCCTCGAAACGCTTCCCGGTCCAGAAATCGTACCAGACGGTCCGGGTCATGTACTTTGCCGGGAGGGAGACCTCGGCCTTATTGGTCGAGGAGGTGATCGGCGCGACCAGCAGGGACGGTCCGAGCATGTATTCGGTCTCGTTCTTTTTGTTCACGATGCGGGAGCTTATGTCGGGGAAATCGACCGCCCACGGACGCATCATTACGCTACCCTCGAGCGCGGCATCGGCCGCGGCGGTGTAGATGTAGGGCAGCAGGCGGTAGCGGATGTCGAGATACTTGCGGAAGACCTTCTCGGCCTCCGCGCCGTAACGCCACAGCTCGGTCTGGCTGGTGTAGCCGTGGACGCGCAGGATCGGCGCGAACGTGCTGTACTCGAACCAGCGGAGCATGCGCTCGATGTAGTCCTTATTCGTGTACTGGTCGCCGGGACGGAAGAACCCGCCGGTGTCGGTGGTCCAGTACGGGATGCCGCTCATCATCATGCCGAGGCCGGACACGATCTGCGTTCGGAAATCGCTCCAGGAGTTGCCGACGTCGCCGGACCAGATCACGCTGGGCTGGCGGCTCTGCCCGGCGAATGCGCAGCGGGTCAGGATGAGGGCGCGGCGGTCGGGCTGCGCCTCGCGCAGGCGGTCGTAGGCGGTGGTGTTCACGATCAGCGGGTACACGTTGCGGTATTCGTTGCCGCGTCCGAGCGTGATGTTGCGGTTGTGCAGGTCGTCATTTTCCGGCTCGGTGGCGTCGAACCACCAGCTGTCGATGCCGGTGGAGAGGATGTCGGAGACGATGGTGTCCCAGTAGAGCTTGGCGGCGGCGGGCTTTGTGAAGTCGATCCAGTCGGTTCCCTTGATGTAGCCGTCGAGCGCGATCATCTTTTCGGCGAACGGGTTGTCCTTGCTCGCCTTCGACCACACGGAGAGCATGGAGTGGGCGTTCAGGGCGTGGACCTCGTCGTTCATGCCCTTCGGGTCGGCGAAGCGCTGCGGATCGAAGTGCATGGAGTTCCACTTGCCGGAATCCCACCACTGCCAGTCCTGCACGATGATGTCGACCGGGATCTTGCGGGCGCGGAATTCGCGGAGGTTGGCGAGCAGGTCGGCCTGCGAGGTGAAGCGTTCGCGGCAGTGCCAGTAGCCGAACGCGTATTTCGGGAGCATCGGGGTCTTGCCGCAGAGCTCGCGGTAGGTCTTCATGACCTTGTCCGCGCCGCCGGTGATGACGACGTAGTCGATTTCCTTCGCGTCGTCGGAGCGGAACGTCAGCCGCGTGCGGTTGCACTTGCCGTATTTGAGCGTGGTGCGGTCGTTCGCCTCGTTCTGGACGGTCACGGTGTGCTTGCCTGCCGTGAGTTCGACCTTGAATCCGACGACCGGGGGCAGCCACATGTTGCGCTGTTCCACGATGGATTTGCCGTCGATGCTGACCACATGTCGGCGCGCCATGGTCTGGCCGCAGTCGAGCTGGAACGCGTATTCGCCGTCGGCGTCCACGGTGAACTCGCCGGTGAGCGTGCTGTCGCGGCGGAACTCGCGGCGGCCGCCGACGGACGTGGTGACGTTGACGGTCTGCCCCTGTCCTTCGCCGACCTTCTTCAGCTCGATCGGCGTGTCGGCGGGGTTGAACTCCGTGCGGCTGTAGTTGTGCCACAGGATGCCGAATTCGCCGTCGGGCGAAACGAGGAACGGCACGGACGCCTGCGTGTTGACCTGGAGAAGCTGGCGCGGGAGACCGGCGATGTCCAGAGCGCCGTCCTGGAACTGCCCGAGGCCGTAGAAACGGCATCCTTTTTTATCGTAATCATATGAGAATGTGGTCTGCACGCGGTAGGAATCCGCCGGGGCGTCGTTCGAAAGCGATTTCGTGAACTTCCCGGCTCCGGCGGTGGCATCGGTGCCGATGCTGAGCGTCTCATTCAAATCGAGGGATCCGGGCTTTCTTGCGTCGAAAAATGCCAGCGAGGCTTTTTGCGGGGTCAGGGAATCGGCGGCGCCGCCTGCCATGACCAAATAGCTGACTTTGAGGTCGCCGATCGTGCAGGTGAACTCTGCGCCGACATCGTGACCAACAACATTCGTGAACGCGCGCGGTTTGGCGTTTGCGAGGATGAATTCCGGCTTCTTCGAGAACGCCTTGTTCGGGGTGTAACGCACGCGGACGGCGTTTTCGGCGAGCGCCGTGAGCTCGATCAGCAGACCGTTGTCCGTGCGGTAGGTGAAGGATTCCGGGCTGAGCGGGTTCGTGTCGGGATCGGCGGCGGCCGCGGTCAATGCGAACGCGGAGAGCGCAGCAACGGCGGAGAATGCGCGGAGGGAACGGAGTTTGCGGGAGAATGTCATGGCGTCACCTTGATTCGTAGGGCAGGGGACGGCGGAATGCCGCACGTCCTTGTGTTCAAATAATCGTTTTCCGAATATAGTATAGCCGGAAAGGGACGCTTTTTCAACCGGAAATGCGTTAAATTCGTGAAAAAAACGTGCTGTGAAACGCGGGTGACGCGTTAATAACGCGGAAAAAAGGGAAAAGGAGGGGAAACGGAAAAAAGGAGAAAGAGGAAAGCGGGGGCTCAGTCGGCGGCGGAGTCGGATCCGCCGTCCTGGTCGGGCGAGAGGATCGCGGGGAGTTTCTCGAGGATGGCTTCGCGGCCCTGTTCGGTCGCGGCATCGACGCCCTTCTTGAAGATGTCCTTGGCGGTCTGGACGGCCTCCTGGCGGGCGCATTCCTTCGCGAGGATCATTTCCTGCTTGCAGAGGGTCCAGCAGTCGGAGATGCGGATGAGCGTGTAGCTGAGGAGCTTGTCGAAAACGACCGCTTCCTTCGCGGCGGAGATGTCGCCGTCCTTGATGCCTTCGATGGCGCCGGCGACCTTTTCCGTTACGGACGCGGGCCTGGAGGCGGACTCGGAGACGTCGGGGGCAAGCTCGGTGACTTCCTGCGCGCGCAGGAGTGCGGCGCACGGGACGAGCGCGGAAACGGCGAGCGCGCCGGTGAGGACGAGAGAGCGAGCCGATACGGTCATGATCCGCGAACCTCCCCCTCGGCGTGCATCAAAGATGCTTGGTCAGCGGCGGCTGCTGCTGATCATCGGGCTTGTGATGGGGCGGCGGCGCGAATTCGATGCCGCACTCGGTGATGCGCGTGGAGATGCGGCTCGGGAGGCCGCGCTTCGCGAAATCGTTCGCGACCTTGATGGCGTTGCGGACGGCCTTCGGCGTGGATGCGCCGTGGCCGATGATGCAGACGCCGTTGAGTCCGAGAAGCGGGGCTCCGCCGTACTCTTCGAAGTTGCTGATCGCCTTCACGTCGGCGAACGCCTGCTGGGCGAGCAGGGCGCCGGTCTTCCGGATGGCATTTTTCATGATGCTTTCCTTCAGCCAGTGGCTGATGGCGGAGGCGATGCTTTCGGCGGTCTTCAGGACCAGGTTGCCGGAGAAGCCGTCGCAGACGACGACGTCGGCGCTGTGGAAGAACATGTCGTGCCCCTCGACGTTGCCCACGAAATTGATGGGCATGTTCGAGAGGATCTTGAACGCTTCCTTGGTGAGGTCGTTTCCCTTGATGTCCTCGCCGCCGACGGAAACGAGCCCGATGCGCGGCTTTTCGATGTTGAGGAACATCTGCGCGTAGACCTCGCCGAAGATTGCGAACTGCGCGAGGTTCAGCGGCGTGCAGTCGGTGTTCGCGCCGGCGTCGACCAGGATGAACCTGCCGCCGACGGCCGGCATGAAGGTCGCGATGGCGGGGCGGTCGACGCCCTTCAGGATGCGCATCTTGACCTTGGAAGCAGCCACGGCCGCGCCGGTGTGCCCAGCGGAGATGACGGCATCGGCCTTGCCTTCGGCGGCAAGCGTGGCGCAGACCGTGATGGAGGAGTGTTTCTTGGCGCGGATCGAGGTTGTCGAGGGTTCGCCCATCTCGACGACTTCCTCTGCGTGGACGAGCTGGAGATGCGGGCCTTCCTTCAGGTGTTCCTTCTGGAGATAGTAGGCGAGCTTTTCCAAATGCCCGACGAGCAGGATGTCCACATCGGGGTACATCCGCAGGGCGTCGGCGACGGCTTCGACCACGACGGCGGGCGCATAGTCGCCGCCCATTGCATCAACCGCGATCCTCATCGAAACGACTCCGGGTTGGTTTGAACGGGATGATTACTCGGCGACGGTCAGAACCTGACGGCCTTTGTACATGCCGCAGCTGGTGCAGACGGAGTGCGGGGCGACGGGCTTGCCGCATTCCTTGCAGAAGGAAGCCTGGACGCCTTCGTAACGGTTCGCGGCCTGGCGCTGGCGGCGTTTCATTTTCGAGACTTTGCGTTTCGGGACTGCCATGATAAGACTCCTTGTTTAGCAGTTATGATAAGATCATGGGTAACATCTTGAAATAAATAATATATCACGGAATCGCCGATTTGCAAATTCAAACCGCGTGTTTTTGAAGGAAATCGCACTTTTTTTCCATGTTTGCGCGCTTCCGCGGGTCCGCACGGGCATGGTTGCGCGGGGAAACGCGCGATGAAATGTGGCGGCGTGTGTCAGCCTGCGGCCGCCCGCATGACCTCCACCGGGGCCTCGCGGCCGGTCCAGATGCGGAACGATTCCGCGCCCTGGTGAACGAGCATCGGCAGGCCGCCGGAGACCCGGAGCCCGCGTTCGCGGCAGCGGACCAGGATGTCCGTTTCACGGTAGATCGTGTCGAAGAGGCAGGCGGATGCCGGGATCAGAGCCGGATCGACCGGGGAACCGTCGCCGTCGCGGAGCCCGAGGCTGGTGCACTGGACGACCAGATCCGAGCCGTCGAGCGCCACCTTGACGGCGGGGAGGTCGTCGAGCGCCGCGAAGCCGCAGTCCAGCGCGGGGGCATGCTTCCGGATCTCCGCCGTGAGCTGTGCCGCCTTCTCCGCCGTGCGGTTCAGGATGCGGATGCGGGCGCATCCTGCGTCCGTCAGATGGAACACGAGCGCGCGGACCACGCCGCCGCAGCCGAGGATGCAGACGTTCGCGCCCTTCAGCGGGAGGCGGAAGACTTCCTGCACGGCGCGTTCCAGCCCGGTTGCGTCGGTCGTGTCGCCGAAGAGCTTGCCGTCGCGGACGGAGACCGTATTCACGCTGCCCGCGAGCGCGGCGCGCGGCGTGATGCCGTCGAGGAACGGGATCACGGCGTGCTTGTGCGGGACCGTGATGTTGAAGCCGTTCAGAGAGGTCCTGGCGGTTTCGAGGAAGGCTGGCAGGCCTTCGCGCGTGACGTGGACCGCCGTGTAGTCGGCGTCGATGCCGAGCGCGCGGAACGCCGCGTTGTGCATGAGCGGGGAGCGGGAATGGCCGATCGGGTCGCCGATGACGGCGAAATGAAGCGTGGAGCCGGAAGGCATGATGAGACCTCGCAGGGGGATTGCGTGCGCGATGCGGAGCGGATGGTCAGTTGCGGAACATGTCGCCGTAGGGGTTGGTCTCCCATGCGGCGGGCGAGTTGAACGGCCTCGGATTGCGGCCGGAGCGTTCCTGGGGGGTAGAACAAGCGGCGGCGCTCAGGAAAAGCGCCGCCGCGAGGATGCAGAGGATAAGATAACGAATGACCATGGCGTCAGAACATCATGAATTCGCGCATCTCCATGACCTGCATGACAATCGTGGCGATGAGGATGAGCATCGTGATCACCGCAACCGCAAGAAAGAACTTGGATCTGAACATGTTTGCGCCTTTCCTGTGATGGTGGTCCGGTTATTATTCTTCCTCGCCGAAATCGTCGCCGAAGCCGTCGTCCGTCTCTTCGCCGAGGGATTCGTCGAAGGAGTCGTCGATACCGGTATCGTCGAAGCCCTCGTCGATGCCGTCGTCGATCTCGTCGTCGGTCGAGATGTCGATGAGGTCCTGCATGGTCTGTTCGCGTTCGGCAGCAGCGCGCTCTTCGGCTTTCTTGCGCATGGCTTCCTCGTGGGCCGCCTTCATCGTGGCGATGTCGGCCTGCGAGAAATAGACCACGTCGCCGACGCTCGGGTAATCGAAGGATCCGCCCGGGGAGGCGAGGATGGTGGCGACGGCGGCCTTGGCGCGGAGGCGGATGACCTGCGCCTTGCAGATGTACTTGGCGGTCTCCGCATCGAGGCTGGTGGTGACGGTCAGGAGGGCGCCTTCGGGGACGCCGGCGCGGATGCGTTCGCCGGAGGAGCGGACGACTTCGCTTTCGGATCCGATGTCGATGGTGATGTAGCCGTACTGCTCGTTCACGTAGACGACCTTGCCGACGAGGTCCTTCAGGACGGAGAAATTGATATTGATGAGTTCATTGTCCTCGCCGAAGCCGGTCGGATCGATGATCTTTCTGAGACGGAGGATTTCCTTTTCGGCATCCGCGAGCTTCGTGGAAAGCTCATCGACGGATTTCTTGTAGCTCGTGGTCTGCTCTTCGGCGGATCCGAGTCCGACTTCCGCACGCATGACGCGTTCGCGCAGCTCCTCGTTGTCCCGGATGAGCTGGTTGTGACGGTTGACGTATTCCTCGACGGTGGTGACGTTTTCCTTGAGGAGCTGGTTGTATTCCTGAGAGTTCAGGTCAAGCTCTCTGGCGTCGGGGGTGATCTGGCCGGAGACGGTGACGATGTGTCCGCGGAAGGCCTTCATGCGTTCGACGGTGTCGTTCGTCTTCGAAAGGAGTTCGTTCAGGGAGTTGGAGAGCTTGGTGTTGTCGGCGGAGAAGGCATAGCTTCTGGCGGGCATGCCGAGGTTTGCGCCGTCCTTGGACATGAACTCGGAAAGGTGTTTGTCGCGGACGTAGAAATACTCCATGCGTTCGCCGATGTGGGCCTTGACGTCGGCAAGGGTCTTGTCGTAGTCCCTGTAGTTTGTCACGCTGCCGGATTCGAGGATGTAGGGCTCGTCACCTTCCCCGTAGTACGCCTTTTCAAGCACGGCGTTGGTCACGTCGGTGAGGTTTTCGGCGATGGCGTTGCGCTGCTTGACGATCTTGTTGACCGAAGCTTCCAGCTTGACCATGGCCTCGTTGACCTCGGCCGGAGTCTTGTTGATCTTGAGGTCGTCGGCGGGGATGACGGCGGATCCGTCGATCAGCCGGGAGACTTTCTCCACCGTTTTGGCGATATCCGCCCGCGCCTGCGTGATCTGCTCCCTCTTCTGGAAGAGAAGCACGCCGAAGACGACCACGACGATCGCAAAGAGGAAAATAAAAATATTGATGACCTTGCTGGCTTTGCTCATTACCGGGACTCCTGTTAAAGCGTGAAAAATATCTGATACAATATGTACACTACATCCAATTTGCCGAATTTTCAAATCCGAACCGGCAAAAAATCAGGGCTTTTTTTAGAAAATAACGCAATTTTTCTAAAGAAAGGATGAAAAACTCGCCGGAAATACGGAAAAAGACCGAAAAAAGCGGGACGGCGTCGGAGGGGCGCCGTCCATGCTGTGTGTACAGTCCGCAGTGCGGACGGGAATCATTCCATCCCGTAAGCCGCCGCAGCGTCGTAATTGTACTGTGCGTTGAGGGAAAGAAGAGTCTTCGTATGGGTGATTCCGGGGATCTGGTTGCACATCTTGTCCGCGATGATCGAGGAAAGCTGCTGCTGGTCCTTCACACGTGCGATGGCGGCGAGGTCGTATTCTCCGACGACGGCATGCACCTCGACGATGCCGTCGACTGCGAGGATTTCTTTCGTTACGGCCGCGAGGCTCTGACGCTCGACGTTGACCAGGATAATGGCGGTGATCATGGTTCAGGATTCCTTTCCTGTTTCGGTTTATTGATGAAAAATAATGATGTTCGGCAAAGAAGCGGCGCGGGATGCGCCGGAAACTTTTTCTTCCGCTAAAATAGCCCATTGTTCGGGAAATGCAAGCCGGAAAGCATGAAAAATGCGTTTTTTTTCCGGGAAAGATTGCATTTTCCGGCAAAACGGGCATATTATGTATGCCGGGACGGTCGATCGCGTCCCGCGAAACGTACCATCGGAATGAACCGCCGGCCCGGGGAACACGCCCCTGCCGCACGCATGACAGGAGTCGACATTATGGAGATTACCGCAGGAACCGCACTGGGGCTGAAGTTGGGCGAATTGCCCGAAGGCCGCGGGGTGCGTCCGACGTCGGTGCGCGCCCGCAGGGCATTCTTCGACAGCATCGGCTCCATGGAGGGCAGGACATTCGCGGACCTCTTCGCGGGGTCCGGCTGCATGGGGCTCGAGGCAGCCAGCCGCGGCGCCGCCACGGTGGTCTTCGCCGAGGAGTCGCCCGATGCGCTCGCGCTGATCCGGCACAACATCGCCCGGTTCGAGCATACGAAGTCGCCCGCCCGCTTCCAGGTCGTGCCGGGGACGCTTCCCTCCTCGCTGAAGGTGCGCATCATGCCGCCGCGCCCGGACATCGTGTTCGCCGACCCGCCCTACGCCAAGTCCATGGACATGCTGGCGGCTCTGACCGCCGACGAAGTGTTCAACGACTGGTCGCGCGATGCTGTCCTTTACTGGGAGCTGCCCGATTTCCAGTGCGCCCTGCGGCCGCCGTCCGGCCCGTGGAAGCTCACCGGGATCCGCCAGCTCGGCGCGGCAAGTTTTCTCCAGCTCGAACGCACGGACAAGGCCGCCCGCTGAGTTCGTCTTTCCGTGCAGGATCAAAGCCCGGTACACTATTCGTTACGCATTGCTTGCATGCCGTAGCGGAGCACGGCACTACTGCAGTGGAGGCTCTGCTTCCTCTTCCCGATAAACGCGGTCGTACCGCGGCGACATGACCAGATAGCTTTCCTTTCCGTTCAGGAGCGAGGCCGGGACCCGCCACGGGAATCCGCAGTCGTACTGGTCCGCCACGAGCTTGCCGTCGGCGTAGATCTGCGCGACGTCGTACTTGAAATCAAGCTCGATGAAGCCGTCGTTTCCTTTTACCTCAAGTTTCTTCCAGACCAGCGGACGCACGCCGCCCAGCTTGAGTTCGGCGGCGAACGTCTCCGGGAGTTCGAACGGCGCTTCCGCGAGGTCGGTGATTTTGAGCACGGGCCGGGGCGGGACCGTGCCGAGCCGGAGAGCCGTGAATTTCTCGCCGTTCCATTTCCTGCAATCGTATCTGCCGTTCTGGACCGGGCGCACGACGGGCGCGTCGCCCTCCACGCGGATGAGGTCGCAATCCCGGGAGAAATACAGTTCGCCGCCGAGCCTGCGGAGCCCGAGCGCGTCTTTCCACGGGAGCGTGCAGATGCGGATCTTTCCGTGTTTGAAGATGGGGCCGGCTTCCCTGGTGCCGTCTGCGAACTTGTATTCGGTCATGACGCCCGGGATGGCCGCGAAGAAGAACGTGTCGCCCATGCGGCAGACCGGCTGCGCCGTGGCATACTCCAGCATCTCGCCGTCCAGGTCCATGTTGAACGGAAGGAAGAACGCGATGTCGCCGACGACGTCGATGGCGGGGAACACGACCGAACCGGCGTCGAACACGACGTTTTCCAGGTCGGTCAGCTCCGAGCGGCGCTGGTAGTGGTTCACGAAGACGAACCCGGATTTTCCGTCGGTGCGGAGTCCCGCGCGGACGGTCGTCGTGTCGTCGCGCTTCACCGGGATCAAGGAGTCGAACGCGGGCATCGGGGCGAGCCTGTCGCCGAAATCCTGCAGGAAAAGGTGCATCAGGTTCAGGAGCCTGTAGGACGGGCGTATCTCGCCGTATTCGGAGACGGGCGCCTGGAAGTCGTAGGACAGCATCGGGACGTCGTTCGGATAGCCGGACGCCTTCGACTCCTGGAACGTGGAGAGCCTGCCGACCGGGTTCGTTCCGCCGTGGTACATGTAGTAGCCGGGCAGGTTGCAGCCGCTGCCGACCTTGACAAGCGCGGGCGCGTACACGTCGAACGGACGGATGATATAGCGCCGATGGTGTGTGCTTTCGAGGCCGCCACCGAGCTCGCAGGCCGCGAAGGGGTAGCGTTCGTAGGGCAGCCGCCAGCCGTCGCGGCCCCTGCGTTCGATGGGCATCAGGTCCGCGCCGATTGCGGTATCGTTGCGCATGCGGTTGAAGAAGAAATGAGGCGAGGGCGGGAGAGGCCGGGTGCCGTTGTTCCACGGCGCGTCGCAGTATCCGCCGAAGACCGGGATCATGCCCGTCAGCGGGATGCGCGCGCCCTCCGCGGCGTTCCAGCCGGTGGCGGTGAAGAGGGGCGGGTTCATGCCGCATTCGATGGCGATCGAGCGGAGCGTGTCGAGGTGGGCGGCGTTGCCGGTGAGTTCGTTTTCGAGCTGAAGACCGATGATCGGGCCGCCGTCGGCATAAAAGAGCCCTTTGAGTTCCTTCGCGATCGCGCCGTACCAGCGGCGAACCTCGGCGAGGTAGCCGTCATTGTTCGCGCGGAGGCGGAACGGCTTCTTCATGAGCCAGTCGGGGAAGCCGCCGTTGCGGCATTCGCCGTGCACCCAGGGGCCGGGACGCACGAAGACCTCGAGGCCCTGTTTCTGCGCCTCCAGCACGAAGTCTCGGATGGAGAGGTTGCCGGAGAAATCAAGCTCTCCCTCGATCTCCTCGTGGTGGATCCAGAAAAGGTAGGTTGAGACGACCGTGACGCCGCCCGCCTTCAGCTTGGCGAGTTCGGCGGGCCACTGTTCGCGGGGGACGCGCGAGAAGTGCATCTCGCCCATGACCGGTATCCACGGTTTCCCGTCCCGGATGAAATACAGGCTGTTCACGCCGATGGAACCGCCGTCCGGGTTCGTCCCGCCGAGGCCGAGGTGGTCCGTGAGGATCTCCGGCTGAACGAACGGCTGGAACGTGCAGCGGATCGTGGCGGGTGCGTCGTTCGCGGTGTCGTCGGCGCGGGCGGAGAAGGCGGCGGAGAAGACTGCGGCGGCCATCAGAAGAAGCGTTCCTGTCAGGTTCGGTTTCATGGGAGGACAAGTCCTCCACTGCAGCAGTGCCTGGCTGCGTTCAAGCACGAATACAAAAGCATTTTTGTTTTCATGGGGCGGCTCCTGTCTTTTCTGAAAGTGGATGAATGCGTTTGCGGCATAATATAGCGCGGGAAACGGCGCATGGCAAATCACTGCCGCGTTTTTTTCCGGTGGGACAGGAAGAAAAACAGGCGGGAAGGACGCGTCTGTGCAAAAGGGAAATGCCGCGGTCAGAAATGCTCGACCGGGCACTCGGGGATGGATTCGAGGAAAGATCTGCCGTAGTTCTTCGTCACGATGCGCGGGTCCAGCACCACGATGATGCCGGTGTCCGTCTTGCTGCGGATGAGGCGGCCGATGCCCTGGCGGAATTTCAGCACGGCGTCCGGGATCGTGTAGTCGCCGAACGGGTTTCCGCCGAGGCGCTGGATGCGTTCGCATCGCGCCTGGATGAGCGGATGCGTGGGGACGGCGAAGGGGAGCTTGGTGATGATGACGTTGCTGAGCGCGTCGCCGGGGACGTCGACCCCGGTCCAGAAGCTCGTCGCGCCGAAGATCACGGAGGACTTGACTTTCTTGAATTCGGAGATCATGGCGGACCTGGAGAGCGATTCGCCGTGGACCAGCAGGTTGAATCCTTTCAGGAGGAAATCGCGCGAGAGCCTGTCCGAGCAGTATTTGAGCATGCTGTAGTTCGTGAAGAGCACGAACGCGCTGCCGTTGGTCTTCTCCACAAAGTACCGGATCTTTTCCGCCGCCGCGTCGTTGAATTCGCGTTCGCCGGGCTGCGGCATGTCCTTCGAGATGAACAGGCGGACCTGCTTATTGTAGTCGAAGGGCGAGTCGAGGATGAGTCCTTCGCCGCCGCGGAACCCGACCCGGCGGGCATAGTAGGTGAGGGAACCGCGTACGGCGAGCGTGGCGCTGGTGAGGATGACGGGCTTGCCGGAGTCGAACAGAAGGTCGCGGAGAAGCTCCGAGACGTTGAGCGGGGCGGATGCGAGCTCGGTCTGGCGCGTGCGTGAGAAGCCGGACTTATGGCCTTCGACCCAGTAGACCTGGTCGGGGAGGGACATGTTCAGAAACGCGTCGAGCTCCTCGCGGAATCCGGTGCAGTGTTCGAGCTGCGCCTCCAGTTCGAGGCGGAATCCGGCGTCGTCCTGGTTGTCCGCGTAGGTGCGCGCGATGGTTTCCACGTCGAGGATGTTGTCGGAGACGAGGTCGCGGAAGCGGCCGGGCTGCGAGATGCGGAAGGTCTGCTCCGGGGCTTTGTCGAGCGTTTCGTCGAACTGCGCGAAGAAATCGGTCAGCGCCTCATGCGCGTTCGCGATGCTGCTGCGGACCTGCATGGAGTCCTCGCCGGGCTTCATCAGGAGTCCGCGCCCGCTGATCGGGTTGAAGAGGCGGTTCAGCGTGCCGCGCACGGCGGAGGAATGGATGTGGATCCCGAGGTGGTTCGCGGCGTTGTCCTCCAGCGTATGGGCCTCGTCGAAGACGACCGCGCAATGTTCGGGCAGGGGGCAGTTCTCCTGTTCCTCGATGCGGCTGATCTTCAGATTCGTGAAGAAAAGCGCATGGTTGGTGATGAGCAGGTCGGCTTTGTCCCACGAATGCCGCGCGCGCCAGTAGAAGCAGGAATGGAAATTCTGGCATTTCGGGCCGAGGCACGTGCCGGTCTCGCAGCAGACGCTGGTCCAGAGGTGGGGGTTGATGCGGAACGGCACCTCGGAAAGCGTGCCGTCGTGCGTCGTGCGCACCCAGTCCATGAGGCTCTGGAGTTCGTTGACCGGGGCATCCGCGGGAAGGATTTCGTCGCGGTGGCTGCCGGCGGCGAGCGCGAGGCGGCGTTTGCAGAGGTAGTTGCCGCGCCCCTTGGCGACGGCGAACGTGAACTCGACGTCGAGGAGGTCCTGGAGGAGCGGCAGGTCCTTCTTCGCGAGCTGTTCCTGCAGGTTGATGGTCTCGGTCGTGATCAGCACGCACTGGTGCATGGACTTCGCGTGGTAGATGGCCGGGACGAGGTAGGCGAAGCTCTTGCCGACCCCGGTCGGCGCCTCGACCATGAGATTGCGGCCCGTCTGGAACGCCTCTGCGACGGCGCACGCCATCTCCGCCTGCTGTTCGCGGCGTTCGTAGGGGCGTCCGCCGAACTGTTCCGCCTTCTTCAGCGGGGTGTCCTCGGAGAAGAAGGCGGCGGTGCGCGGCATGGCGTCCGAAAGAGAGACCTCTTTCAGTTCATGGTCGACGACTGGAAGAATCACGGAATGCTATTTTGTTTTTGCAGGTTCTTCTGTGCTGAGCTTGCAGATGGAGCAGTGGCGGCAGTCGAACTCGGCGGGCGGCTCGTACCTGACGCCGGCCTTTTTCGCCTTGTGCATGTTCAGGAGGTTCATGCCGGCGAGGATGAGGCCGAGAAGGATGAATCCGCCGGGCGCCTGGCCCATGACGGCAAAGCCGTTGTCCCAGCACTGCATGCTGATGCCGAAGAGCGTGCCGGCGGCGAGGAATTCGCGGATGCAGCCGAGGCAGACGAGGACGAACGTGAAGCCGAGTCCCATGCCGAGGCCGTCGGCGATGGACGCCATCAGGCCGTTCTTCGAGGCAAACGCCTCGGCGCGGCCGAGCACGATGCAGTTCACGACGATCAGCGGCAGGAAGATGCCGAGCGTCTGGTACGCTTCGGGCGCGTACGCCTGCATGAGGAGCTTGACGACGGTCACGAACGTGGCGATGACCACGATGTAGCACGGGATGCGGATCTTGCCGGGGACGAGATTGCGGATGACCGAGATCACCAGGTTGCTGCCCATCAGCACGAACGTGGTGGCGAGGCCCATGGCGAGTCCCTTCACCGCGTCGGACGATGTGGCGAGCGTGGGGCACATGCCCAGGACGAGCACGAGGACCGGGTTTTCTTTCCAGAACCCTTTGGTGAATTCCTTGAAGATGCTCATGATCAGTTTTCCTCCTTCTTTTCAGCGGGTGCGGCCGAAGCATTCCCGTCTGCGGGCTGTTCCTGCACCACGGGAGCGGCTTCCCCGGATTCGGTTTGTCCCTGTTTCGCGAGATAATCTCGGACGGCGGTCGCGGCGTACCAGACGAGGTCGCAGACGGCGTTTGAGGAATAGGTCGCGCCTGAGACGAAGTGGACGCCGTCCTTTTCCTTGGTCCATTTTTCAGCGCCGGGCTTGATGCCGGAGTAGGAGTCCAGCGCGGCGTTCGGCGGGAGTTTCGAGGTGTCGGGCTTCACGCCCTTCACGACGTCGGAAATGGTGCGCTTGACGGAGCGGTCGGTCACTTTCGTGCCGATGCCGGGCGTCTCGCTGTGGCCGGACTTCACGATCACGGTGTCGATGGTCCCGTCGGGCTTGAAGCTGACGAGGCCTGCGACCTTGCCGCCGAACCCGGAGGCGGAGGCTTCGGCCGCGTAGCCGACCACGAGGCCGCCGTTCCTGGCCGTGTAGAGCTTGACGGGCTGTCCGTCGGGCGATTTGATGTCGATCGCTTCCGCCGCGGGATCGTTGTCGAACGGCGGGAGGATCATTTTCAGGCTTTCGGCGGTTTCCCTGGCCTGGGCGATTTTGATCGGGGCGTCGGTCTTGACCGCGGTAACGGCCATGACGAGCGTGGATACGCCGCAGACGACGAGGAGGAAGAACGCCAGATAGAACGGATTGGATGCTTTTCTCATGTCTTTCATTTGATCTCACCCCTTCTGATGTTGAGCGCCGAAACACTGTGGGAGTGCCAGCCGAAGGGCCGGATATAGCACATGCGGTCGATCAGCGGGACCAGGGCGTTCGCGATCACGATGGAGAAGCTCACGCCCTCCGGATACGCACCCCAGATGCGGATGACGCAGGTCAGGATGCCGATGATCGCGCCGAAGACCAGCGCCCCGAGCGGAGTCATGGGCGAGGTCACCATGTCGGTCGCCATGAAGAACGCGCCGATCATGACGCCGCCGCTGAGGATGTGGTAGAGCGGATTCGGGGTCAGTCCGGGCGCCGCCAGGTGCACGATGCCGGAGAAGGCGAAGATCGTGGCGAGCATTGCGAGCGGGATCTGCCATTTGATGAGGCGGAAGCACATGAGCCCGAGTCCGCCGATGAGGATGGCGAGTGCGGAGGTCTCGCCGATGGAGCCGCCGACGTTGCCGAGGAACAGTTTCATCAGGTTGTCATGGCATCCGAGCTGGGCGATTGCGTCGGCGGAACCTTTCGCCGCCTGGATCGCTCCGAGCGGGGTCGCGCCGGAGATGAGTTCGCCCGTCGCCGGTGCCGCCCACTGGGTCATCGGGCCGGCGAATCCGACCAGCAGTGCCACGCGGGCCGCGGCCGCCGGGTTGAACGGGTTCTGTCCGAGTCCGCCGAAGAGCTCCTTCACGATGACGATCGCGAAGATGCTGCCGACGAGGCAGAGCCACCACGGGGCCCCGGGCGGGAGGTTCAGCGCCAGGATCACGCCCGTGACGAGCGCGCTGCAGTCGCCGACCGTGGGCTGCTGCCGTGTGGCAAGCGTCCAGCCGTATTCGGCAAAGATGCAGAAGGATGCGCAGTAGACGAGGATGCGGACGGCATCGAACCGGAAGAACCAGATGGACGCCGCGATGGCGGGGAGGAGGCAGATCAGCACCTTCGCCATGATTTTGGAGATGCTGTCGCCGTCCTGGACGTGAGGCGAAGTGCTCAGCACGAGCGAACCGGGCTCGGGGAGAGCGACATTGTTTTTTTCGATTTCTTCACTCATGATATGGGAACAGCTCCGTGATTAGGCTTGTTTTGCTTTCGCGGCGCGGCGCTTGGCGTTGATCTCGGCCTTCGCCCTGCGGAAATGCTGGACGAGGGGGCGTTTCGCCGGGCAGACGTAGGTGCAGACGCCGCATTCCATGCAGTCCATGACGTAGTTCTTTTCGGCTTCGTCGTAGTTTTCGCTTTCGACCATGACGCTGACGGGGCCGGGAAGAAGTTTCATGGGGCAGGCGCGGACGCAGCGACCGCAGCGGATGCACGGATTGGAGGTGTATTCCGCGGTCTCCTGCCACTGGAGCAGGAGGATGCCGGAGGAATTCTTGGTGACCGTGACGCCGAGCGAGGTCTGGGCGAAACCCATCATCGGGCCGCCCATGATGACCTTTGCCGCGCGGGCCTTCACGCCGCCCGCGAAGGTCAGGGCCTGTTCGACGGTCGTGCCGAGGCGGAGGATCCAGGTGCCGGGGTTGGCGACCGGGGTACCGGTGACTGTGGTATAGCGTTCGATCAGCGGATGCCCTTCGACCACGGCGTCGCAGATGGCGGCGCAGGAGCCGACGTTCTGGACCACGCAGCCGACGTCCATGGGGAGGCCTCCGGTGGCGACGGAACGCCCGGTGAGGGCGTAGATGAGCTGTTTTTCACCGCCCTGCGGGTAGCGGACGTGGAGCGGCACGACGGTCACGCCGTACTGCCCGGCTTTTTCGTTGAGGGCTGCGATGGCGTCCGGCTTGTTTTCCTCGATGCCGAGGAAGACGCGGTCGACGCGGAGGATTTTCGCGGCGATGGCGGCGCCTTCGAGGACCGCTTCGGTGCGTTCGAGCATGAGGCGGTGGTCGGCGGTGAGATAGGGCTCGCACTCGGCGCCGTTCAGAATGAGCGTGTCGATGACCTTTTCGGGCGGAGGCGAGAGCTTCACGTGGGTCGGGAATGCCGCGCCGCCCATGCCGACGATGCCGGCGTCCGCGATGCGCTTCTTGAGGATTTCGCGGTCGGTGTTCTTCCAGTTCGGGATCGGGTCGAGGCCGGAGCCCCATTCGTCCTTGCCGTCGGAGATGATCTCGATGGCCGGGATCGCGCCGCCGTTGGCGCCGGGGACTTCGACGATGTCGCCGACCGTGCCGCTGGTGGGGGCATGGACCGGAGCGGAGACGAATCCGCCGGGTTCGGCGATGAGCTGGCCTTTTTTCACCGTGTCGCCCTTCGCGACGACGGGTTTCGGCGGTGCGCCGATGTTCTGCTGGATGGCGACCGTGTAGCGTTCCAGGAGCGGAGCGCGCTGCGCGGGGACGGTATTGGAAAGGGCCTTGCCGTCGGCGGGATGCACGCCGCCGTGGAAACGCCAGGTCTTGATCGGGATGTTCATTTGGACTCCTCCTTTTTCGGTGCGGGCGCGGCTTTCGGCGCGGGTTCGGCCGGCTTGAGCGCTGCGATCCTGCGGTGGATTTCTTCGACCTGGAGCGCGCCGGTGGGGCATTTGACCTGCTCGACGAAAGAGGCTTCGGGCGGGTTGGAGTAATTCACGCGGACGAGGCCGCCCTGCATCTGCATGTGGTTCTCATCGGTGCGGATGCACTTCTTGCAGGCGAGGCACGGGTTCTTGCAGAATTTGCGGCGTTTCGCGGGCTTCTCCAGGGAATTGCAGTAGACATGCACCGGGGCGGAAGCCGGGACCAGGCGGATCAGCTTGCGCGGGCAGACGTTCACGCACTTGCCGCAGGCGCGGCAGAGCTCGGGGTGGACGACCGCCAGGCCGTCGCGGATCTCGATGGCGCCGAAGGGGCACGCACGGGCGCAGGAGCCGTACCCGAGGCAGCCGAAACGGCAGGCCTTGCCGCCGCCGCCCGCCACGATGGACGCGGACCGGCAGTCGAGGATGCCGTTGTAGTCCGCGGCGCGCGTGGAGCGGGAGAAGCTGCCGGAGCAGAAGACGACCGCCGTCATTTTTTCCTTTTTGCCGGCGGCTTTGCCGGTGATCTCGGCGATCTTCGCGAGGTTGGCTTCGGAGCAGGCGGCGCAACCGGACGGATCGGCGCCTTTCGTGACGATGGCGCCGGCGAAGTCGGCGCAGCCTGCATAGCCGCAGCCGCCGCAGTTCGCGTTGGGGAGAAGCTCCTGGACCTCCTCGATCTTCGGGTCGGTCTGGACTTCGAATTTTTTAGCCGTGAAGCCGATAAGTGCGCCGAGTGCAAGCCCGACGGCGGCGACCACGCCGGCCGAAACAAGGATCGTAACTAACATGATGACGCTGCGCCTCCCCTTATTTGACCAGGCCGGAGAAGCCCATGAACGCCATGGCGAGGATGCCGGCGGTCACGAGCGCGATCGCGGTGCCTTCCATCGCCTTCGGGATGCGGGCGATGGCGAGGCGTTCGCGGATGCTGGCGAAGAGCAGGAGCGCGAGGCCGAAGCCGACGCCGGTGCTGAATCCGAACACGGTCGAGGTGATGAGCCCGCGGGACGCGTCGGCGTTCAGTTCGGCCGCGCCCAGCACGGCGCAGTTGGTCGTGATGAGCGGCAGATAGATGCCGAGCGAGACGTAGAGCGACGGGCTGAACTTCTTCAGGAGGATCTCGACGATCTGGACGAGCGCCGCGATGACCACGATGAAGAGCAGGATGCGCGTGAACGACAGGTCGACGGTCTGGCCGTTGATCGTGAAGGCCCGTGTGACCAGGAATCTGTTGAACAGCGCGGTGACGAACGAAGCGAGCGTCATGACGAAGATGACGGCCCCGGACATGCCCAGCGCGGTTTCGATGCGCTTGGAGACGCCGAGGAACGGACAGATGCCGAGGATGCGCGAGAGCACCACGTTGTTTACGAGGATGGCTCCCACGGTCAGCACCAGTATTTCGTTGGTATCCATAGCTTGTATTTGACCTTGTTTGAACTTGTTTTATCGGGGCTGGACCTTACTTCGCGGCGATCCGGGAGACGCGGAAGATGGTGATCGTGGAGGCCGGGACATCGTCATAGAAGCCCTTGGACGTCGTCGGGACGGCCTCGATGGCGCGCACGACGTCCATGCCGTCGGTGACCTGTCCGAAGACGCAGTAGCCGAACCCGCGCGGGGTCTCGTCCTGGTGGTCGAGGAAGCTGTTCGGGGCGGTGTTGATGAAGAACTGGCTGGTGGCGCTGTCGACGACGGCGGTGCGCGCCATGGCGATGGTGCCGACCTTGTTCGAGAGGCCGTTTCCGGCTTCGTTCCTGATCGGGGCCTTGCCGGGGACGTTGCGGAGATTTGCGTCCAGGCCGCCGCCCTGGATCATGAAGCCCTTGATAACGCGGTGGAAGATGGTGCCGGCATAGTAATTGTCGTCGACGTATGCGAGGAAGTTCGCGACCGTGACGGGGGCTTCCTTCTCGAAGAGCTCGACGGTGATGTTTCCGAGGGAGGTCTCGATCAGTACTTTCGTGTTTTCAGACATGGTGGATCCTTTGGGTTAATGAGTGTGAAAAAGGCAGCATGTCTTAAATATAGTACATAGGAACGTTTTTTTCAATGTTTGGAGGCGCTTTTTTTGGGAGATTCGGGTTTTTTTCGTAAAAACCTGAAATAAGGTTTGCATTTCCCCGTTGGGGCGTTATATTTACTCCGAATCTCGAAACGGCCGCACTTCAGGCGGACGCCCGGCATCTTCCCTAAAAAAATCATACATAAAAACCATATCAACCAAGAAAGGGTTTCCTTCGATGATCAACCCCGTTTTTGCCGCCGCTTCCCCCGGAAACATCGCAATGCTGATCGCAGCTTTGCTTGTCATCCTGTTCATCCTGATCCTCACGTTCATCTCCCGCTACAAGAAATGTCCGCCCGACCAGATCATGGTCATCTACGGTAAGACCGGCGGACAGCGCGCCGGCCGCTGCATCCACGGCGGCGCCGCGTTCGTGTGGCCCGTGATCCAGGATTACGGATTCGTCTCCCTGCGCCCGATGCAGCTGGACGTGAACCTGCAGAACGCCCTGTGCCGCCAGAACATCCGCATCAACGTGCCGAGCGTGTTCACGGTCGGCATCAGCACGGACGAGTCCCTGATGGGCAACGCCGCGAACCGCCTGCTCGGCCTGCGTCAGGAATCCATCGCCGACCTGGCGAAGGACATCATCCTCGGCCAGCTGCGTCTCGTGATCGCGTCCATGACCATCGAGCAGATCAACGCCGACCGCGAGACGTTCCTCCGCAACGTCGAGGAGAATGTGGCCGACGAACTGAACAAGATCGGCCTGCATCTCCTGAACGTCAACATCACCGACATTACCGACGAGAGCGGCTACATCGACGCCATCGGCAAGCGCGCCGCCGCGGAAGCCATCAACAAGGCCCGCGTCGACGTCGCCGAAGAAGAGCGGAAGGGCGGAATCGGCGAAGCCGAAGCCCGCAAGGTCCAGCGTATCGCCGTGTCCGAAGCCGAAGCCCAGGCGCAGACCGGTGAAGCCAACGCCGACAAGGAACGCCGCGTGGCCGTGAAGCAGGCCGAAGCCGCCGCACAGGCCGGTGAAGCCGAAGCCGACAAGGAACGCCGTATCGCCGTGAAACAGGCCGAAGCCACCGCAATCGAAGGCGAAAACGTCTCCGCCATCAACATCGCCAAGTCCAACGCCGTCCGCGCCGAGCAGGAAGCCGCCGCGCACCAGGCCGCCGAAGCCGCGAAACGCATCGCCGAGGCCATGATCCGCAAGGCAGACTTCGAGGCCGAACAGCAGGCGCAGATCGCACGCGCGAAAATGGAAGAGGAAAAACAGCGCGCCGAAACGATCGTCGCCGCCCGCATCGACAAGGAACAGCGCATCATCGAGGCAGAGGCTGTTGCCGCCAAGATCGAGACCGAGGCACGAGGCCAGGCCGCCGCGATCTTCGCCAAGTACGAAGCCGAGGCAAAGGGTAATTTCGAAATCCTGAAGGCCAAGGGCGACGGCTACCGCATGATCGTCGAATCCTGCGGCAAGGACGCCGATGCCGCGGCCAAGATGCTCCTCGTCGAAAAACTCGAGGAGATCGTCAAGCTCCAGACCGAAGCCATCAGCAACATCAAGATCGACAAGGTCACCGTCTGGGATTCCCCCAACGGACGCGCCGACGGCAAGTCCTCCACCGCCGGGTTCCTCAGCGGCATGATGCAGAGCCTGCCCCCGATCCACGACGTCGCCGCCATGGCCGGCATCGAACTGCCGAAGTACCTCGGCGAAATGAAGGACCAGAGCGCGAAGGACGCTTCCGCCGACCAGGCCGAATGACCTTCGAGGAGAAGGGGCGCAGCCGTTTCGGCGGTATCATGACTGTCCGCCGGGACTAAGCGTCCCTTCTGTGCCTGCAAAGTTTTTGAGATTACATGAGCGATTTAGTCAAGCTGGAACACATCCTCGGGATCCGATTCCGCGACGAAGCCGTCTACAAGGAGGCTCTGACCCATAAATCGTTCGCCGCCGAGCATCAGCTCGCCTACGACAACCAGCGGCTGGAACTCCTCGGCGATGCCGTCGTCCAGATCATCCTGACCGACTACCTGTACCGCCGGTATACGGACCTGCAGGAAGGCGACCTCACGAAGATCCGGTCCGCCATGGTCAACCAGGACGCGCTCGCCCGGTTCGCGCGCGACATCTCGCTCGGGTCGTTCCTTCTGCTCGGGCGCGGCGAACTCGAGCTGAACGGGCAGGACCGTGACTCCACGATCTCCGACGCGTTCGAATCGCTCATCGGAGCGGTTTACCTCGACCACGGGCTTCAGGCCGCGGCGGACCTTTTCCTGCCCATCCTTCTCAAAAACTACCCCGACCCGGCGGAAAGCCTGCAGGAGATCAATCCGAAGGGCATCCTCCAGGAATACACCCAGCAGAAGGCGCAGGGCGTGCCTCAGTACCGCGTGGTGGCCGTCACGGGCCCCGCGCATGCCCCCCGGTACGAAGTCGAGGTCCTCATAAGGGACAAGGTCGTCGCGCGGGGCACCGCCAGCAGCCACAAGCTCGCCGAACGCGAAGCCGCCCGCGCCGCCGTGCATATCCTGCTCCATCACGGCGAAGACAAGGACAGTCCCGACGGAGAGGAGTGATTCGAACGTATGGATCCTGACCGCATTTCCCCCTCATTTACCATCCACACTCCGCGCGACATCGTGTTCGGACAGGGCAAATCCGCGCTCCTTCCTTCGCTCCTGCCCGCGTCCGTGAAACGCGTCCTCGTCGTTTCCGGGCGCCATGCGGCAGGTGCCGAGGCGAAAACGATCGCGGATGCCCTGACAGCCTCGGGACGCGAGGTGCGCATCTTCGCCGAGACCATGGCGGAGCCTTCGCCGGGCGCAGTCGACACGGCCTCGGCAGCCGTCCGCGCATGGGGCGCCGACGCCGTCGTGGCGATCGGCGGGGGCAGCGTGATCGACACGGCGAAAGCCGCCGCGGCGCTGGCCCGTCTTGATGGTTCCTGCATCGAGTATTTCAAAGGATCCCGCGAACTGAATGTCACGGATCGTCCGTTCTTCGCCGCGTTGCCGACGACGAGCGGGACCGGCGCGGAGATGACGAACAATTCCGTCCTCACCGACCCTGCGACCATGATCAAGAAATCCATCCGGCATCCGGGCATGACCGCCGACCTGGCGGTCGTCGACCCCGACCTGACGATGAACTGTCCGCGCGGCGTGACGGTCGCGAGCGGCCTGGATGCGCTGGTGCAGGCGGTGGAGGCATTCGTTTCGCCGAAGGGGACGGACTACACGCGTGCGCTGTCGAAAGCCGCCGCATGCAAGCTTTACGGTGCGCTGAAGAGTCTCACGCTTGAACCATGGAAGCCCGCCGCGGATCCGTTCGTGCCCGACGCCGGATTCCGCGTTGACATGGCGGAAGGCTCCATGCTTGCCGGGATGGCGTTTGCGCACGCCGGGCTTGGCGCGGTCCACGGGCTGGCGCATCCGGTCGGCTCGCTGCTGCACGTCCCGCACGGAGTTTCCTGCGCCATCCTGATGCTTCCGGTATTCCAGTTCAACATGAACGCCTGCGGTCGTCTCTACGGCGAACTCGCCCATGCCTTCCTGCCGAAGGAGGATCGTCCCGATGCCGCGCTGTTCATCGCGGCGATGCGGGAACTTTCCCTCGGGCTTGGGGTGCCGGACCATCTGCGCGACTACGCCCTCTCCGAAGAGCATCTGCCGTTCATCGTGGCGAACTGCCGCAGCAACAGCATGAAGAACAACCCGGAGCCCATGAGCGACGAGCAGGTGGAAACGCTGCTCCGCTCCCTCATTTGATCCCTATGCTGGAAAAAAAGGGAGTCCGGGACAAGGACGGCTTATTTGAGCTTGTCCGGGACGGCGAACGGTTTGATCTCTTCCTGAAGAGCGGCCGCGAACTGCGTGAAGAGGTATTTCGCCATGTCGTCGGGGAGGGCGATGTGGATCGCGACTTCGGCGTCCTTCCGCGTGACCGTAAACGCGTTGACGAGTTCGGGCGGTATTCTGCCGAGCTTCGCCGCCTCGCTGTAGACCTGTGCGATCGTATCCTGGCAGGATTTCTGTATTTTCAGCGCGGCATCGGCCGATTTCGCGGGCATGGCGATCTCCGCATGGACCGGTCGCTTGTCCGCCGCATCGCGGACGATGTGGAACGAAATGCTTTTCAGTTCGCCCAGCAGGGGGTATTCCGGTGTGGCGCCGGGTTCCGGCCAGACATACGCCATGGCGGCGCCGTCCGGGATTGCCTTCAGCAGGGATGCGGCGGATACGGCGGACACGTTTTCCTTCGGTATTTTTCCCCCCGATTCCGACGGGTCTTCGGCGGGCTCGGGCGGTCTGTTTGCCGTGAAGAGCAGCCAGTCCTTCGCCGGGAATGTGATGCGGAAGGAACCGCTGTCGGGGACGGTCAGGTTGAACGACGGATCGTCCGTGCCGCCGGTTTCCGTCCAGGCGATCCCGTCGCCGAGGACTTTGTATTTCAGGATGTATCGGACGGTCGAGGGTGACGCGGTGGAATGAAGCAGAAAGCCATCGTCGCCCACGGCGAGCGAATGCACCCTGATGCTGATATGCTTTTCTTCGAGTTTGCCGAGAATCTCCTCATAGGCGAGGAGAAGCGGATTGTTCCTCGCGTCCGGCAGGAACGGTGCGTTCCTGACCTGTTCCGGCGATAGAAGCGTGACCGGGCCGGGCATGCCGGGGAAGTAGTCGCCGGCCGGGTGGGCGGACAGCGGAGCCGCGAGTCCGAGCAGGAATGCGGACATGCCGATGCACATGGCGCGCGCATGGAAAAGGAACGGTGTTCTCATGGGGGCAGTCTCCCCTCAGCGGTGCCTTCTGTCCGTGACGCGGAATAGATTGCCTTCGGGATCCGGGTACTGAATGGCGCGGACTCCCATCTGTTCGCATGGCACGCCTTCGGCGGAAGCCGTCGCGGCCCCGAAACTGCGGTAGCGCTTTTCGAATTCCTCGAGGGAATCGATGAAGAACAGGAATTCCGTGCGGCCGTGCGGGGGCAGGGGAGCCTTGCTCGAGGCGGCCTGCTCCAGGCAGAAGGAAGCGCCGTCAAGCTTGAATTCGACCCAGACGTTGCTGTTCATGACGGGGTCGCCAAGCCCGATGACGTCGCGGTAGAAGGCGCGCTCCGCCGCGAGGTCGGAGACCGAGAGGACGAAACTTGCGCGGGGTGTCATTTTCTTGCGGCTCCTGAATGCGGGGTCAAAGGACGAATGCCGGGCCCAGATAGATCTCGCGGGCCTCTTCGCTGTTGATGAGGTAGTCGGAGTCGCCTTCGAGGCAGACCTTGCCGTCGGCCATGAGGTACGCGCGGTTCACGCAGGAAAGCGTCTCGCGGACGTTGTGGTCGGTGATGAGGATCCCGAGCCCCATGTCGCGGAGCTTCTTGATGATCTTCTGGATCTCGTAGACGACGATCGGGTCGACGCCGCTGAAGGGTTCGTCGAGCATGATGAACGAGGGGTTCGTGACGAGTGCGCGCGTGATTTCGAGGCGGCGGCGCTCCCCGCCGGAGAGCGTCATGGCCTTCTGTTTCGCGAGGTCCGTGAGTTTGAACATCTCAAGGAGGTTCGCAAGGCGTTCCTTGCGTTCCGCCGCGGAGATGTCGAGCGTCTGGAGAATGGAGAGGATGTTGTCCTCGACGGAGAGCTTGCGGAAGATCGTGGGTTCCTGCGCCAGATAGCCCATGCCCATGCGTGCGCGTGCGTACATGGGGTAATGCGAGACGTCCACGCCCTTGAAATAGACGGCCCCCTCGTTCGGCTTGATCAGTCCGGTGACCATGTAGAAGCTCGTGGTCTTGCCGGCACCGTTCGGGCCGAGCAGGCCGACGATCTCGCCGCAGTGGACGGTGAAGCTGACGTCGTTGACGACCCTGCGTCCGCGGTACGCCTTGACAAGCCCTTTTGCCTCAAGCAGGACCTGCCCGGTCGGCATCGGGTTTGGGTTGATGAGGGAGACGAACCCCGTCCTGATGTCGATGACGCTCTCCGTTTTGATGTTCGGAATTTCCGTTTGGGTATTCATCAGCGGTTGCTCCGGGGGGTGGACAGGATGGATTCGCCGGTGTAGTAGAACTTCGGATTGATGACGCGCATGCGGTTGCCTTCCCGGATGAGAATTTCGATGCGGTCGCCGTACATCTTGTTCGTGCCCTGCATCATCACGGGTTCCCCCGTCATGACGATCACCTCGGTGCGGGCGTCGTAGTCGGCCTGTTCGGACATGGCGATCTGGTCCTGCCCATTGGGTGCGTCCGGGTCGGCGCGCTTCACGTACACGACGTCGCCGATGCAGTTGATCTTCGAAATGTTTTTGCCGGGCTGTTCCTCGCCTTTCTCTTTTTCTTCACCGTCGGCCGCGTCCGCACCGGGTTTCAGGGCGGCGGGGGCTGGTTTGGCTTCTTCTTTCGTTGCGGTTTCCGCGGGACTGTCGGCGGTTCCGACAAGCGTATCGGCGGCGTCCTCCTCCAGGTGAATGATCATTTTGTTGCAGGTGATCTTGCTCTTCCTGTCGTCCACGACGACATCGCCGATGAGGGTGATGATGTTCTTTTCGAGGTCGATGTCGGCTGCGCTGGCGGTAATCACGGTGGAGGATTCCGTTTCGTCATCCGTGACGCCGTTTACGCTCAGGCCGGAGAACATGCCGCCGAACCCCTGTGCATGGAGGTCCGGCTGAAACGCCGCGGCGGCGGCGAAAATGCCGGCTGCGGCCAAAAAGATGCGGATGGGGGACGTCATTGCTCGACTCCTTGATTTGAAGTGGAAGGTGCGGGATCCTCTGCGTCGAGGGAATTTCCCTTGAGGCGGAGCACCACGCGAACGTTGGACCGGATATGGATGAACTTGCGGTCGTTGTACGCATCGAAGCCGATGCCGTCGGCGTCGAGCTGTCGCGACCGGAAATGTGCCAGCTCGTCGCTGGACAGGATGTTGGTGGACTTGTCGAACGTGGCCTTTTCGGCGAAGACCCATGCCTGGGAATGCCTGTGGTGCGAACTGGACCAGAACCGGCGGAGGATCTTCTTTTCGGAGCCGAGCTTGTAGGCTTCCGGGTAGAGGTCCTTTCCGTCGATGGTGTCGATCTGCCGGAGGGACGAGTAGGAGCCGTCCACGATGTCGATCATCGGCGTGGTCAGGTAGATCAGGGAGCCCTTGTTGACCGCGGTCGCGCCGTATATGATGTACTGGATCTCGTTGTCGTCGTTGTAACGCGGGAAGATGTAGCGTTTGAAGACCGTATAAGATCCGGAGGTGAGGTCCTGGGCCGGCAGGGCCGTCAGCAGGAAAAACACTGCCAGCGACATCGCAAGAAGGGCCGGCATGCTCAAAGCATATATTTTTCGAGTACGGAGTCCCATTTGCCCTGTCCTTTCAGGAGGATTTCGATTGCTTCGCGGACCGCGCCGCGCCCGCCGGAATGCTTGGTACGGAGGACCGCCACGGTGTCGAGTTCGGGCGGAGCGTCGGCGACGGTCACGGGGAAACCTGCCCGGCGCATGGGGGGCATGTCGACGACGTCGTCGCCGATGTACATGCACTCGGAGGGCTCCAGTCCCTGTTCTTCGAGCAGTTTCTCCCAGCCGGAGAGCTTGTCGAGGCAGCCTTCGTAGAGGAAGGAGAGGCCGAGCTCCTTTGCGCGGACCCGGTTGGCCTGGCTGCTGCGGCCGGAGAGGATGCCGACGCGGATGCCGGCGCGCATGGCAAGGCGGATGCCCTGGCCGTCCCGCACGTCGAAGAACTTGATCTCGCGGGGGCTGCCTCCGCCGTAGCCGATGCGGCCGTCCGTGAGGACGCCGTCGACGTCGAGCACGATCGCTTTGATGTCAGAGATAATGTCCGGTAAGCTCATGGATCGCTTTGACCTGTTGGATGGTTTGTTCGGCGGCCTCGAAATCCAGCGAGTTCGGGCCGTCGGAAAGCGCATGGTCGGGGTCGGGGTGGACCTCCAGGAACAGCGCGTCGATGCCGACCGCCGCAGCCGCGCGGGCCAGGTACGGCACGTACTGGCGCTGGCCGCCGGACGCCTTGCCGAGCCCGCCGGGGAGCTGCACCGAGTGGGTGGCATCGAAGACCACCGGCACGCCGAGCGCGCGCATCGCCGCCAGCGAACGCATGTCGACCACGAGGTTGTGGTAGCCGAACGTCGTGCCGCGTTCGGTCAGCAGGATGTCATGGCAGCCCGCGGCGCGGAGCTTGCCGACCACGCCCGCCATGTCCTCGGGGGCCAGGAACTGCCCCTTCTTGACGTTGACCGGGCGGCCCGTCGCGGCGCATGCCGCGAGGAGGTCGGTCTGGCGGCAGAGGAACGCCGGGACCTGGAGGAAATCCGCGACGGATGCCACCTGTGCGGCCTGAGCGGATTCGTGGACGTCGGTGACGACCGGGAGCCCGAAGCGTTCCTTGACGGCCTCGAGCATGGCGAGTCCGGCGTCGATGCCGGGGCCGCGGAACGAGTCGCCGGAACTCCGGTTCGCCTTGTCGAACGACGCCTTGAAAATGTACTGGACGCCAAGCTTTTCGCAGACGGCGGCCATGCGCTCCGCCACCTGAAAACACAGTTCGCGGGATTCCGCGACGCATGGGCCGGCGAATACGGCGAGCGTGCCGCATCCGATGGTTCGGTTGGATGTTCTGACCGGGGAGAATGTCATGGCGTCGAGGTCCTGTTCTGCGTGGAAAATATTTCGGTTTTTAATACGATACTACAATAATTGAAAAAATCAAATGTTTTTCGATCTTCGTGCGAGAAATTCCTTCGCGCGCGCCAGATCGTCCGGCGTGTCGATGCCGATGGAGTCGAACGACGTCCTGATGACCTTGATGCGGATGCCGTTCTCCAGCGCGCGGAGCTGTTCGAGCTTCTCGCAGCGTTCGAGGCGGCCTTCCGGCAGCGAGACGAACTTCGCGAGCGTCTCCCGGCGGTAGGCGTAGATGCCCCAGTGCCGGTAGACCTCGGTCTCCTCGCCGCCTTCCCGCAGGTAGGGGATCATGGAGCGGCTGAAATACAGCGCGTAGTCGTCCGCCGTGAGCACGACTTTCGGCAGGTTCGGGTTCGCGGCGATGTCGGCGCGGGAGCACGGCAGGACCACGGTGCCCATGCCGGGCGCGTCGGCTCCGTGCATGGCGTCGATCAGGGCGTCGATGACCTCGTGCGGCAGGAAGGGTTCGTCCCCCTGAACATTTACGATCAGCTCGGCGTCGGTCGACTGGGCGGCTTCCCAGACGCGGTCGGAGCCGGACGGATGCGAGGGCTTCGTCATGACGACGTGCCCGCCGAACGCCCTCACGGCCTCCTCCACGCGCGGGTCGTCGGCGGCGACGGTCACGGAATCGGCCTTCGAACGCATGGCGTTCTCCCAGACGTGCTGAATGACGGGCTTGCCGCCGAGGTCGGCGAGGACTTTGCCGGGGAACCTCATGGAGCCCATGCGGGCGGGGATGATGACAGCTGTTTTCATGGTGTGTCCGCCTGCGTCAGAAATCGTGGGAGACGAGGCCGTCGCGGAGCTTCGGCTCGAACCAGGTGGATTTCGGGGGCATGATGGAGCCGGCGTCGGCGATCGCCATCAGCTGGTCCAGCGTGGTCGGGTACATGGAGAAGCAGACGGCGGCGAGGCCTTCCTTGCAGAGGCGTTCGAGTTCGCCGGTGCCGCGAATGCCGCCGATGAAGTCGATGCGGGAATTGGTGCGCGGGTCGTCGATGCCGAGAATCGGTCCGAGCACGCGGTCCTGCAGGATGCTGACGTCGAGGCAGGCGGTCACGGAGAGCCCGTCGAAGGAGAATTTCGGCGTGAGCGCGTACCATTTTCCGCCGAGGAGCATGCGGAAGGTGCCGGAGCGGTCGGGCGATTTCGAGGCGGTTTCCGCCACGTCGAACTCAACGGCGAGCTTCGCGAGGAATTCCGCCTCCGTGAGGCCGTTCAGGTCCTTCAGCGCGCGGTTGTACGGGAGGATGCGGAGCTGGTCGGACGGGAACGCCACGGCCAGGAAGTAGTTGTATTCCTCGTTGCCGGTGTGGGCCGGGTTCGCGGCGCGGCAGGTCGCGGCGGCGCGGGCGGCGGATGCGGCGCGGTGGTGACCGTCGGCGATGTAGAAGCACGGCACGGCGTCCGCGAAGAGGCGGGACAGGGCGACGCTCTTTTCGCCCGCCTTCCAGAGTTCGTGTCTGATGCCGTCCGCCGCGGTGAACGAGAAGAACGGCTTCTCCTTGATGATGTCCTGCACGAGTTCGTCGATCGCCGGGACGTCGCGGTAGGTCAGGAAGACCGGGCCGGTCTGCGAACGGAGCGTCATGACATGGCGGGCGCGGTCATCCTCCTTGTCGCGGCGGGTCGTTTCGTGTTTCTTGATGACGCCGGAATCGTATTCGGCGGCGGACGCGGTGCCTGCGATGCCGATCTGGGTGCGTCCGTCCATGGTGAGCGCATAGACGTAGAGGTTCGCCTCGGGATCATGGGCGAGGGGGGCCGCCGCACAGAGGCGCTTGAAGTTCGCGAGCGCCTTGTCGTACACGGCGTCGGAGTGGATGTCCGTGCCCGCGGGGAGTTCGATCTCGGGGCGGGAGACGCGGAGGAAGGTCAGGGAATTGCCCTCGGCGAGCTTCGCCGCTTCGGCGGTGTTGACGACGTCGTAGGGGACGGCGGCGACCTGCGCGACTTCGGACGGACGGGGCATGAGGGCGTGGAAGGGTCTGAAAACAGCCATGGGAACGTACTCCGGGTTGAGTTCGAAAATGCAGTCGGAAAACTTAATCTATTAATATACACGCCCGGGGCGGATTCCGCAAGGGAAAAACGCGAAAAAGACGGAGGTCGAATACAAAAAAAAGCCGGACTTCGTGAAGCCGGACAAAAAAAATGGTGCTCGAGGGGAGATTTGAACTCCCACGGTTGCCCACTAGCACCTCAAGCTAGCGCGTCTGCCAATTCCGCCACCCGAGCACTCCAAGTAACTGGATTACGGAATATACATTACACCCGATGAGGCGAAAAATCAAGCCTGAAACGAAAAAAAAGCAAAAAAAGGCGAAAAAAAGCTGTTTTGCGCTTTTAGTTTTGATTTTTTGTGATACATTATGGTTTACGTAACGCATGCGAAAGCCGGGGCGCGTGAAAAATACGCCTCGTTTTCCGTGTGTTCCGCCTCAAAAACGCAACATCGCATGCGCCGGTCCCGACTGCGCCGGCGTGCGCTGAACCATCCAAATCCAAAACATGCAGTCAAGGAGATTCCTCAGAATGGCCAATGTGCTCGAATCCATTCGCGCGAAAGCGAAGTCCCTGGGCAGAAAAGTCTGCCTGACCGAAAGCGACGACCCCCGCAACCTGAAAGCCGCCGAAAAGCTCGCGAAGCTCGGTTATGTCAAACCCGTCCTGGTCGGCGATGAAGACGCCATCCGCAAGCTCGCCGCCGAAAACGGCGTTTCCCTCGACGGCGTCGAGGTGGTGGACGTGCTGAAGACCCCGAACCTGCAGAAGTACATCGACGTCTGCGTCGAGATCCGCAAGAACAAGGGACTCACCCCGGAACAGGCCCGCGAATGGCTCAAGGACACCTGCGTTTTCTCCGCTGCCATGGTCTGCGCCGGAGACGCCCATGGCTATGTGTCCGGCGGCGGCAACCCGAACGGCTACGCGCACAACACTGCCCAGAAGACGAAGCCCGCGCTCCAGCTCTTCAAGACCGCCAAGGGCAACCACATCGCCTCCGCGTTCTTCATCATGCAGCTCCCGGATCCGAAGTGGGGCTACGAGGGCGTCTTCTTCTACGCCGACTGCGGCCTGAATATCAACCCGGACGCCGACCAGCTCGCCGAGATCGCCGTCACCACGGCGAAGACGTTCCGCCAGTACACCGGCCAGGAGCCGAAGGTCGCCATGATCAGCTGCTCCTCCAAGGGGTCCGCGCATGACCCGATCATCGACAAGGTCGTCGAGGCCACCGCCAAGGCGAAGGCGCTCGCGCCCGACCTGCTGATCGACGGCGAACTCCAGTTCGACGCCGCGATCATCCCCGACATCGCGAAGAAGAAAGCGCCGGGCTCCCCGGTCGCCGGACAGGCGAACGTCCTCATCTTCCCCGACCTGAACTGCGGCAACACCATGTACAAGGCCACGGAACGCCTCGCCGGCGCCACGGCCATCGGACCGCTGATCCAGGGACTCCGCCGCCCGTTCACCGACGTCTCCCGCGGCTGCTCCGTGGACGACATCGTGGACTGCGCCGCGGTCGCGGCCATCACCGAGTGGGCGGACTGAGGTCTGTCCCGTTTCCGGCGGGTCGTTCCGGCTTCGAGCCCGGTCCACCCCGCCCGGATCCATCATCATCTGAAAAAACACGAAGTCCTTCTCTTTTTTACTCAACCCCAAACAAGAAAGGTTTTTTTCAATGAAGAAGAGTCTCCTGTACGCCGCGGCGGCCACTGCCGCATGCGTCACCCTCGTCGGCATCCCCGCAACGATCCTCGCCCAGGCTCCCCAGCCCGCGGCCGGCGCGAATGCCGCTGCCCAGCAGGTCAGCCGCAAGAAAGTGTTCCAGGTCCACGTGATCCTCGACCAGACGCTCTCCGTGCAGGGCGGCAAGGGCAGCGCGACTATGATCCTCTTCCACGGCGACCTCGACACCACGTTCTTCAAGGGCGAGATCCAGCCCGGCGCGGTCGATACGCAGAGAAGCGGCGCGATCTCCGCCCGCTACATCATCCAGGGCACGGATGCCGACGGCACCCCGACCAAGATCTTCATTGACAACTCCCAGGTGAACGGCGTGCTCAAGCCGTATGTCCTCACCGACAATCCGAAACTCCGCTGGATGGAAAAGACCGACTGGGAAGCCAGGATCGCCATGGGCGGTTTCGGCGGCTTCGGCGGCGGCATGGGCGGCGGTATGCCCCCGATGGGCGGCGGCATGGGCGGCGGTATGCCCGGTTTCGGCGGCGGCATGGGCGGCTTCGGCGGCGGCATGCCCCCGATGGGCGGCGGCATGGGCGGTTTCCCCGGCTTCGGCGGCGGTGCCCCCGGTGGCGCTCCTGCTGGCGGCGCTCCCGCTCCTAATCTGGCTCCGGCTCCTGCCGGTGGCGCGGCTCCCGCGGCCGGCGCGGCTCCTGCCGGCGGTGCTCCTGCCGGTTTCGGCGGCTTCGGCGGCGGCATGCCCCCGATGGGCGGCATGGGCGGTTTCGGCGGCGGCATGGGCGGCTTCCCCGGATTCGGTGGCGGCGCTCCTGCCGGTGCGGCTCCTGCCGGCGGCGCTCCTGCGGGCGGTGCGGCAGCGGCTCCCGCGGGCGGCAATCGTCCTGCCGGCGGCATGGGCGGCGGCGGCATGAGCATCAACATTGAGTTCTATGCTCCCGAAGACGACAAGGATGCCATGGCCAACGTCCAGAAGTAATCCTCTGTTCATCTGAAGGGAACCGATGAATTCGTGTTCCCTGAACAGCATACCGGGACCCGGACCGATCCTTTTTCAGGGATTTTCCGGGTCCCTTTCTTGTTTTGCCGGAGTTGACTGGAAGCAATGGAAAAAGCGGTAACTAACGTTTTTTTGTCTCTTCCGGTCAAAAAAAAACGAAAAAAAGAAGAAAAAGGGGTTGATATCGGAGAAAACCGTAGATATATTTCAATTGCTTAATTAATCATCCCCAAATCGAGAAGTGACCCGCCCTATGAGAAAAGCACCGTCCGGAGTCAAGAGAATCCGCGTCATCCCCAATGTGCTTGACGTGTACCTTCATCCCTTCCAGGGAGACGTTTCGAGCTGCCGCCAGCACGTGCACCCCGACGAATACGAATGGTTTTACTGCTGCGAAGGGGGCGGCATCCAGGCCGTGGGGCAGTGGCGCCGCCGCGTCGAGGTCGGCGACCTCCTGCTGATCCCGCCCGGGCAGCCGCATGTCTTCTGCGCTTCGGAATCGGGCTGCCGGACTGCCGTGCTGATGCAGTCCGTGCGGTATTGCCTCGGGGATACCGCTGCCGCATCCGAGGCGTCGTTCCTGATGGACCACCTCACCCGGTTTGTGGAGAAAAACGGCTATCTGCTGCCATTGTCCGAGGCGGACAGCAGGACCAGCGGCGAGATCCTGCACCGCATCATGGACCTGCAGAAGAAGCCCGCGTTCGGCAACGCCCTGCGGATCAATTCCCTGCTCGGCAGCCTGCTGGAGATCGGGTTTCATCTGCCGGAACCGCCTCGCGGACCGGTCTCGGCCGACACGGGCGACCCGGAACGCCGCATCTCCGAACTCCTGTTCTATCTGGACAGCATGTACATCCGGCCCGTCACGGTCGAAGAGGCGCTGCGGATCACCCGGATGAGCCGGAGCGCGTTCCACGTTCATTTCCAGGAGGCGACGGGACTGACGTTCTGCCAGTACCTGAACGACCTTCGGCTGGCGACGGCCGACCACCTGATCGCGGAAGGCGTCCCGCCCGACGAGGCCGCGAAACGGAGCGGGTTCACGAGCCGGAGCAACTACTACCAGCAACGCCGGAACCGCCGCAGGGCGGATGCGTAGCGGATTGAGCTTGAGCGGGCGTGCTTCCCCCGGAAAAAACGTGCATGAAAAAGGACGGTCCCGATGAACTCGGAACCGTCCTGAATCGTTTCGGCTTGTTTGAGCTTGCGATTTCAGCTCAGAAGCGGCGCGGGCCGCGCGGGCGGTCTTCTTTGGGGCGCGCCTCGTTGACACGGACGTTGCGGCCGCCGATCGGCTGCCCGTCGAGTCCGGCGATGGCCGCCTTGGCCTCCTCATCGTTGTTCATGTCGACGAAGCCGAAGCCTTTGGAGCGTCCGGTTTCGCGGTCCATGATGACGGTCGCCGATTCCACGGCGCCGAACGCCTCGAACGCGGCCTTGAGTTCGTCGTTTGTGGTTGCGAATGCGAGATTGCCCACATACAGTCTCATTGTGGTGTTGTCCTTTCGCGGTTATACCGCTTCAAATAATCTGGCGGGACGAACCTTTTCGGGCTTGCTGCCTGAAATTCAGTGCGATGGTGACGGCACAACCGAATGCCCCGGAACGACCCGCTGAAGAGGACTTCAACCTGAATTGCTTGCGCATCATCCGAACAGTATATCCTAAACAGTCCCGCACGGTTGAGCAGGATGGATCCCGTGATCCACTCCGTTGTGCGTTCTGTCGCAAGATTTTCAATACCATACACCGCGGAAGATTAAAAGTCAAGCGAAAAAATAACCCAAAACTATAAAATAATAAAAAATCTTCCTTCCGCTGCGGGCTTCCGGCACGCGGAGGCACGGGAAAATGCAGGAACGGTCTTGACGTTTCGCGCGCGAGGCTGTATATTAATCACGCATGTTCGAGTAAAACAAAATAAACAGTCCGGCGGCCCGCGAACGGGCTTCCTTCCGCAAGCCCGCCAGCAGAAGCCGCCGGACAGGAGACGATCGTTTTCATGAATGATTTCCCGTGTACGATCCTCCGGTGCGGTGTCCTGCATGGGGCATACCGCCGGATCGTGTTCCGTGCGCCGCACGTGACGGCCGAGGCGAAGCCGGGCCAGTTCGTGCATGTCCGCATCGGCGAGGCGCTCGACCACATCCTGCGTCGTCCGTTCAGCATCTGCGACGCGGACGCCGCGACGGGCGAGCTGACGCTGGTGTTCAAGGTCGTGGGAGCCGGGACGGAGCGCCTGGCGCAGATGAAGCCGGGCGAATCCTGCCGGATCCTCGGCCCGCTCGGCACGAGTTACACCGTGCCGGACGAAAACACGTTCCCCGTGATCGCGGCGGGCGGCTACGGTTCGGCTTCGACGCTGTTCCTGGCGAAGAAGTCGCCGCGCCCGGGCATCCTGTTCCTCGGCGCACGCACGGAGTCCGACTTCATCCTGATCGACGAATACAAGGCGCTCGGCTGGCGCGTGGAGACCGCCACGAACGACGGATCGAGCGGGTTCAAGGGATTTGTGACGGAGCTCATGGAAGCGCGCAAAAGCGACTTCCCGGCGGGCTCCATGGTGTACGGCTGCGGCCCTGCGCCGATGCTGTACGCGCTGGCGAAGACCGCCGACAGGCTCGGATTGAAGTGCGAGGTCAGCATGGACCAGCATATGGGTTGCGGCGTTGGCGCGTGCTTTGCCTGCGTCATCAAGGTCGTGGACAAGTCCTCGCCGGACGGCTGGCGGTATTCGCGCAGCTGCAGGGAAGGCGTGGTCTACCCCGCGCGGGAGGTGTACTGTGGCTGATCTGAACGTCAAACTCGGTCCGCTCTCGCTGAAGAACCCGGTCATGACCGCGTCCGGCACCTTCGGATACGGCGAGGAATACGAGGAGTTTTTCCCGCCTGAGAAGCTCGGCGCGGTGGTCGTGAAGGGCATCGCGCCGTGGCCGTCGCACGGCAATCCGACACCGCGCGTGGCGGAGGTGACGGGCGGCATGCTGAACGCCATCGGGCTCCAGGGGCCGGGCATCGACGCTTTCCTGACAGGGGAGCATTATCTGCCGCGCCTGAAGAAGACGAAGGCGACCGTGATCGTGAACATCTGGGGCAAGAAGCCTGAGGACTACGCATACGTGGCGGAACGGCTCGAGGCGGAAAGGGATTTCATCGCCGCGCTCGAGATCAACGTGTCGTGCCCGAACGTGAAGGAGGGCGGGCTGTCGTTCGGCACCGCCCCGAAGGCGCTCGCCGGGGTCGTCGCCGCCGTCCGCAAAGCCACGAGCATCCCGCTCATCACCAAGCTCAGCCCGAACGTCTCCCGCATCGCGGATTTCGCGCTCGCCGCGCAGGACGCCGGCAGCGACATCCTGAGCCTCATCAACACCATTCCCGCCATGGCAATCGACGTGGAGACGCGCCGTCCGAAGATCGCGAACGTCACCGGCGGCATGAGCGGCCCCGCGGTCAAGCCGGTCGCCATCAAGCTCGTCTACGAGGCGTCGAAGGCCGTCTCCATCCCGATCATCGGCATGGGCGGCATCATGAACGGCCTTGATGCCGTGGAATTCCTGCTCGCAGGAGCATCTGCAGTGGCGGTCGGCACGGCCATTTTCGCCGACCCGCGCGCCCCGCTCCGCGTGATCGGGGAACTGGAAGCCTATCTGGATTCGCACGGGATCGCCTCCGTGTCGGAGCTGGTCGGGCAGGTCCGGCTGGACTGAGCGGAAAGGAACGCAGCGCATGGACTACATCACGCAGATCCAGGAGATCGCGCGGCTCGCAGGGGCCGAGGCGATGAAATATTTCAACCACATCAAGGAGAACGCCGTCTCCTGTAAGGGTACGCCGAAGGACATCGTGTCCACCGCCGACAAGGCTGTCGAGACGCTGATCGCCGAGGAGGTCCGGAAACGCTTCCCCGGGCATGGCATGTTCGGCGAGGAATACGGCCGCCGCGAACAGGATTCGCCGTTCTGCTGGGTGGTCGATCCGATCGACGGCACGCAGTCGTTCGTGCACGGGCATCCGTTCTTCTGCATCTCAATCGCGCTGAAGGAAAACGGCACGACGATCGCGGGCTGCGTCTTCGCGCCCCGCCTCAATATGATGTTTTCCGCCGAACGGGGCAAGGGCGCGTTCGAGGACGGCCGCCCGATCCATGTGTCCGGGTGCGACAAGCTCTCCTCGGCGGTCGTCGCCACCGGGTTCGCATGCCTGCGCGCCGGACTGAAGAAAAACAACATGCCGATCATCGACCGCGTGTTTCCCATCGCTCAGGACATCAAGCGCTGCGGTTCTGCCGCGCTCGACCTCTGCTTCGTGGCGGCGGGCCGCGTGGACGTGTATTGGGAGATCGCATTGAAGGAATACGACGTGGCCGCCGGTGCTCTGATTGCGTCCGAGGCCGGAGCAGCCGTGCTCGACATGAACGGCGGCACGAACTGGCCGTCGGAGGGCATCCTCTGCACGAACGCGCCTCTTGTCCCGGTCATGCTGGAGCATTTCCGCGAGGCGCTCGGAACCATCGACCCGTCCTAAAACTTTTTCGAAACGGAGAACCGACTATGACAGACGAAGAAAAGGCCGCAACTGCGGCGGAAAATGAGAATCGGGCGGAAAACAGCGCCGCATCCGCGGAATCCGCCGCTGCGGACAACGGAGGCAATTTCGGCGACGCGGACAATTTCGGCGGGGACGTGGAGCCAGCCGCCGATTTCGAGGATAATTTCGGGCTCGGCGATCAGATGCAGTCCATGGGGCGAATCCCCACCGCGCCGTCCTCGGTGAAGAAAAAGGAGCCGGCATCCCCTGTGACGCCGCGGCAGGAACCGTCCGAACCGATGCCGCCCGAACCGGAGCCGGGATTGTCGGCGGCCGGGAATTTCGATGACGACGCTGCGGAACCCGAGGCGGATCCCAACAGCCTCTCGGTGTCCGGGAACTTCGACGACGAGGTCTCCGGGATGGAGGATTCCGGCGGCCTCACAGTGTCCGGGGAGGATTCCGGCGACATCACCATATCCGTCAACGGAAGCCAGGAAGACGGCAATGTGGTCCAGCCGAAACAGAAGAAAACGCGCGAGGAGGACCTTTTCGACCGGTTCCAGCTGGTGCACATGCCGTCCGACCTCTGCAGATATGCCGGATGGTTCCACCTGTACATGGGGGAACATCCCGACGCATTGGAGAAACTGGAGCCTCTGCTCTGCGACGAGGCGAGCGTGGAGGCGGTGCGCCTGGGGCTGAAGCGCCTGGCGGTGTTTCCCCCGCCCGAATTCCAGCCGTCGGTCTTCCTGTTCCCGTACGGGATGATGACCGAGGAAGAACGGAACGACCTGCGGGCGCACATGAAGAACTATCCCGAATACGCGAAGCTGGCGAAGGGCGAATATCCGTATTTCGATCCGCCGCAGTTCTACTACCGCCACGGCGCGATCTACCTGGATCCCGCCGTCACGGCCCGTCTGGAGGGCGGCGTCTTCTACCAGTGCGGCGCGTACTGCGGCGCATCCCTGATCGCGATGAGCCAGTACAAGCCTTCGATGATGTACGGATTCGAACCGTCCACGGGGAATTCGGTGTATCTGGCATCGAACGTCGCGCGCGCAAAGATCGAGAATGTGGAGATGTACAAGGTTTGCATCGGCGACCGTCCGGGAAAAGCCACCGTGCCGGACCGGGACAAGGAAGGCAAGCCGTGCAAGACGGAGGTTCCGATCACGACCCTGGACATCTTCGAACAGAGAAAGGAAGTGAAGCGGCGCGTGGCATGGATCCAGGCGGATGTCGGCGGCATGAGCCTCCCCGTGGTGAAAGGCGCGGAACAGATGATCAAGCGGGACAAGCCCCTGATTACGGTCGCCATCTACCATAATCCCGAAGAGTTCTTCGAAATCGTGCCGCTCCTGCACGAATGGGTGCCGGAATACAAGTTCATGGTGCGCCGCTGCCAATGCAGCCCGAAGACCATCTACGACAAGATCACGCTGATCGCGTACGTGCCGTGATGCGATCCGGCGCTTCGGAATGAAAGAACTGCCCCGCCTCCCGAAAAGGACGCGGGGCTGTTTGCTTGTCGCGGAAACTATTTTCCCGAGGCGGAAGAATCACTTCGCGAGGGCGAGGATCACGACGCCGAGCAGGATCAGCGCCAGCGCGCATGCTTTCTTCCTGACATGGACATCGCGGAAATACCACGCGCCCGCCGTGAACGAGACGATGCAGCTGCACCGGCGCACCAGCGAGACGATGGAGATGTGGATGTCCGGCAGGCTGACCGCGTAGAAATACAGGAAGTCTGCGAGGATGAGCAGGATGCCCGTTAGCGGTATGGTCCAGCGCCAGATGAAACGGTGTTTCCGCCCGAAGCATTTCGCGCGGACCAGGCAGCCTGCGCCGAGGATGACGACCAGATCGACGGAGAACCAGAACTGGACCGTGCGCGGGGGAATGTGAAGCGAGTTCAGGAGATATTTGTCATAGAGCGCGGACGCCGCGCCGAGGAGCGTGCCGAGCAGGATCAGATGCACTTCGCGGGCGCGCCAGAAGGAAATGCCCTCGAGCTTGCCGAAGACGGAGAAAAGGTAATAGCCCATGAAGATCAGGAGCATGGCGATGCCCTGCGGCACCGTCGGGACCTCGTGGAACAGCAGCAGTCCGCCGAGGAAAGTCCAGACCGGGCTGCTGGCGCGGATGGGGGCGGCGATGGAGATGGGCAGGTCGCGCATCGCGTAGTAGACGCACGTCCAGCTGGAGGAGACGAGCAGGGACTTGAGGACGATCAGCGTGAAATCGCGCCCGGAGCACCGGGCATCGTCAAGCGAACCGGTCCACAGGACGGTTGCGAGCAGGTAGAACGCCGAGCCGCAGAGTGTGGCGAAGAAAAGCACGTGCATTACGGAGTTTTTGTTGACGGCGTGCTTTTTGCAGAGGTCGTAGAACCCGAGCGCGAATGCGGAACCGAGGACGGGGAGAAGCCACGCGGGGAGGGAGACGGGCATGATCGGATCAGCTTTCTGGATTCAGCCGGGCGCGCGGTCATCCGAAAATGGATGCGATGTCCGGCGCGACGGACTGGATGTACTCCTTCGCCAGGGCCATGACGTCCTCGGGGTCGGCTGATGTGAGGGCGACTTTCGCGATGTGCTCCGAGTCGAGCATGGAGGTCTTGCGGATGACGCCGCGGATCTCCGCCAGGGCGTTCGGGCTCATGCTGAGCTCCAGCACGCCGAGTCCGAGCAGGATCGGGGTGAAGCGCGGGTCGGCGGCGATCTCGCCGCAGACGCAGACGGGGATGCGGTGCTTCTTCGCCGCCGCGACCGTGAGTCGGATCAGCTCCATGACGGCCGGATGGCTGGGACGGTAGAGATAGGCGACGCGTTCGTTCAGACGGTCGACCGCGAGCGTGTACTGAACCAGATCGTTGGACCCGATGCTGAAGAAATCGACCTTTGCGGCGAGCGCGTCGGCGATCAGGCATGCGGACGGGATCTCGATCATGGCGCCGATTCTGACCTTCGGGTCGAACGGGATATTATTGCCTTTCAGTTCCTCCATGACCTCGTCGCGGATGGCGAGGAGCTCCTCGATCTCGGAGAGGGAGGATACCATGGGGAACATGATGCGGAGGTCGCCTTCGACGCCGGCGCGGAGCAGGGCGCGGAGCTGGGTGCGGATGAGCTGGGGTTTCTCATGGCAGAGGCGGATTGCACGGAGCCCGAGGAACGGGTTCGGCTCGCGAATGGCGGAGGCCGAGGCGAAGTCGAGTTTGTCGCCGCCGAGGTCGACGGTGCGGATGGTGACCGAGCGTCCGTGCATGGCACGGAGCAGTTTGGAGTAGATCTGATACTGCGTTTCCTCGTCCGGCGCGACCGGCGTGTTCATGAAGAGGTATTCGGTACGGAACAGTCCGATGCCCTCGGCTCCGCACTGGGAGACCTGTTCCAGGTCGTCCGCGCCCTCGATGTTGGCGCAGAGTTTCACGCGGTATCCGTCGGTGGTCTCGGCCGCGCGGTCGCGTTCCTTCAGCAGGATGCTGTAGAGTTCGTCCTTGCGGCTGATCTTCTCTTTGTAGAACGCCAGCGTTTCGCGGCTGGGATTGCGGATGACCATGCCGAGGAATCCGTCCACGATGACCTCGTCCCCGTTCGCGAACTTGCCTGCGATGTTCCGCATGCCGACGACGGCGGGGATGCGCAGGGAACGTGCGAGGATGGATGTGTGGCAGGTACGGCTCCCCGTTTCGATCGCGAATCCGAGGATGTTCTTCCGGTCGAGCATGGCTGTGTCGGAAGGAGTCAGGTCGTGCGCGATGACGACGGTGTTTTCCGGGAGATTGTCGAGCGAGGGGCCGCCGTCCTTGTCTCCGTTGAGGTTGCGGAGGATGCGGTTCGCGATGTCGCGGATATCGCCGGCGCGTTCCTTGAGGTAGGTGTCATTCGTGCCGGAGATGGCGTTGAGGTAACGCTGGATGGTGAGCAGGAAGGAGGACTGCGCGTTGCAGAGGCTGGTGCGGATGCGGGAGACGACTTCCTTGTGCAGGAGCTTGTCCTCTACGATCAGCAGATGGGCGTCGAATATTTTCGCGTCGCGTTTTTCGATGGTCCTCTGCATCTTTTTCTGCAGTGCCTTGATCTCGACTTTCGTCTTCTCGAGAGCCGACTGGAACCGCGCCACCTCGGCGTCGGCTTCGGACGCTTCGATCGGGATCGGGTCGATCTCGTTGAAGTCGGTGTGGGCCGCTCCGAAGACCAGCACACGTCCGCGGCAGATGCCCGGGGACGCGGGGAATCCGTGGAAGAGGACTTCCTTTTTTTCGACCGGATGCGGGGTGGCGGCCGTCCCGAGGGGATCGGTGGAGACGGAGTCGATCATTCGTCGAAGCCTCCTTCGATGAGTCTGGAAAGGGCCTCCATCGCCTTGTCGGCGTCACGTCCGCTGATCTCGAGGCGGATGCGCGTCCCCTGCGGTGCGGAGAGCATGAGCATGGACATTACGCTCCTGCCGTCGGCGATGTGCCCGGATTCGAGATTCGTGACGGTGATCTCGGATTCGAAGTCGGCCGCGGCCTGCACGAAGACGGACGCAGGCCGTGCGTGGATCCCGAGGGGATTCCCGACGACAAAATCTTTCGTGAGTTTCTTTGAATCCATATCTTTGGTGCGGCCCTTTCCGAAATAGGCATAGTATATTAATATACACCTCTTTTGCCATTCATTCAAATCCCGCGCGGAAAAAAGATTAAAGAATAAACGAAAAAGGGAATAACGGTATGCGGGCGGGGAGGCGATTGCGGCAGTGCTTGAGGAACGCAGGGCGCCCCGGCACGACAATCTTTACAGTACACGTCCGGCGAGCCGAAACAAGGATGCTTTCCTGCCGTCTTTGTTTATCGGATGACGCTTTTGAGCTGTTCCAGCGTGACCGGCTTCAGGAGGATGCCGGTAAAACCGGATGCTTTGAACGTCTTCTGTGTTTCGACGTCGGCGGTCACGGCATAGACCGGCAGATCCTTCCAGTGTTCCCGACTCCGTATCTCGCGGATCAGGCCCTCGCCGTCCATGACGGGCATCCACATATCAGTCAGGACGAGGGTGATCCCGTCGTCCTGTTTCAGAAGCTCCAGGGCCTCAGCGCCATTTTCCGCCGTAATGATGTCCGTGACGTTCAGACGGCGCAGCATTGCCTTGATCACGCTCATGTTCAACGGTACATCGTCCACAATCAGGACGCGCGGGTCGTTTGCCGACAATTTCAATATTTCCTGCGCATTCTGTGCGGAGGAGGCGTCCGGCATTTCGACGTCCGTCTTTTCCTTCGTGGAAAATGCCACGCGCGGGAGCACGACGGTGAAAGTCGAACCTTTGCCTGGCGTGGATCGCAGTGTCAGTCTGCCGCCCATGCGTTCCGCCAGCTGACAGCAGATCGGCAGGCCCAGGCCGGTTCCTTTTGCGGCCCTGGCTATTTTTGCCTGTACAAACGGTTTCAGGACGTTTTCCTGGTCTTCGGGCGCGATCCCGCACCCTGTGTCGGAGACGGAGATGGTCAGGCAGGCTGTCCTGGTATTGCCGTCCGTGTTCTCCTTGAAAACGATGCTCAGTGCGACTTTGCCGTGATCCGTGAACTTGACGGCGTTTCCGATGAGGTTGTAGAGGATCTGGCGGACCCGATGCGGATCGAGGTACAGGAGCGGCATCGGCTCGACATTTTCCTCCAGCGCCACATCACTGCCGGAAACGGCGAACTCGAACGAGGTCATTACTTCGTGTGCCAGGCTGTTCAGGTCGGTCAGTTCCAGCGTCAGTACGACCTTGCCCGCGCCGAGCTTGGAAAGGTCGAGCACGTCGTTGACCAGGTCGAGCAGAGTGCGTCCGCTCGTCGTGATGGCGTCGAGAGCCTGTTTTTTCTCCGTCTGGTCGGAGATGCCGTGCTTCAGAAGCTCCGAGAAGCCGATGATGGCGTTGAGCGGAGTGCGGATGTCGTGGCTGACCATGGAAAAGAACAGGTCTTTGGTGCGTTCAGCCTCGATCGCACGGTTCCTTTCCTCGCGGATCCGGATCAGGTAAAAATTCGTTATCAGGATCACGAGGAAAATGATCGCGAGAAGATTGATGGTCAAAAAAAGCGCGAACGGATGCCGGCGCAGATAGTCGCCCGGTTCGATCTCCGTCTCGATCGGCTGGATCCATTTTTCGGCGAGTTTTTCCATGAATCCGTCGGTACGCATCGCCAGCAATGTCGCGTTGACTTCCAGATACAATTCCGGTTTGTTCAGCGCGATGCCGATGCTCATTTGGGCGCTTTCGATTTCCATGCGTCCCCGAACCTGTTTCCCCTCCTGTCCCAGTCTCCGGAGATACGTCTCGCCGACGGTCCGGTGAACGATGAAGCAGTCGCACTTTTTCTCAATGACCGAACGCACGCATTCCGTTGCAGACAGATACTCCACGCAGTTCGGTCCCAGCAGATAGCGAACCAGCGAATCTTCCAGTCCGAACCCTTCGATCAGGGCGATCTTCTTGCTGTAGAGAGTGTTGAACGACATGTCGGGATCCCGCCCGAACGCCACGAATTTCTCCTCGAAAACCGGAACGGAGATATTGCAGTCTATGATCGCCATGTCCTGCCAGTCGAATCCCAGGATCAGGTCGGCCTCCCCGTTCCGCATGGATGCGATGGCTTCGTCCCAGGTCGTCAACTTCAGGTCGAGATCGTATTCGAGCCGGTTTGCCAGTTCCGCGATCAGCTCGATATTGTATCCGCGCGGTTCCGCGTTGTCTGGAAGACAGTAGGAAAAAGGCCTGTAGTCGCTGTCGCCGACGACGCGAAGTGTTTTCTTAAAGCTGTTTTTCGGGCGGATGGTCAATTCCGGTTCATTCCATTCCCCTGTTTTCGCATAGTACATCGGCAGGACGACCGACATCGCTCCCGTTATGATGGCGATGAAGATGACAACGGACCAGAAAAACAGTGTTTTGGATTGATTCAAATTGTTTATAAGGGTATTCATTTGAGATCAGTCCAAGTGTTTTCGGGATGAGTTGCCTGTTCGAAGAAAAATAAACCCGGAACGAAGCCGTAATGCTTCATCCCGGGGTGGTGCAAGGTAATATGATCTGCGGTCTCTGCTTGAAAAAACAGACCGATTGAGCGTCAGGCGAAAACGGTCTGAACTTTTCTGCTCTGCTCTGCTCTGCACGGAGACACGAACAAAGAAAAAACAAATCGGAAAAAGCGTCAGATCCGATTTGTCCGTTATCGAAATGATCGAAAAAAGAATAAGAATCCACAGGAAGACAGTTTGCTGATTTTCTGAAAAGTTGTTTTGAAACTTAATATAATTTCAGGACAAGAAAAATCAAGCTGATTATTTTGAAAAATGGACAGAAAAACGCTTCATTACGACAGGCGGAAGCGATTCGCATGAATCGGGAGGATTGATCGAGCCGGAGAAAGGGGCGAGGACGGCAGATTTGCGGGCGGGAAAGAGCCTGCGTCCGGACCGTTACTGCGCGGATTCGAGCTTGCGTTCGATGGCGTCGTAGTCCACGTCGCCGTCGAGCTTCATGGCTTTTTCCCAGTAATCGCGCGCGGCGGCGCGGTCGCCGAGAGCGTGGAAGATGTCCCCTGCGTGGTCCAGGATGGTGGCGTCGATGTCGTCGCCGAAGAGCTCGATGGCGCGCAGGATCTCCTTTTTCGCCTCCTCGTAGCGTTTCAGCTTGAAGAAGACCCAGGCGTAGCTGTCGGCGATGGCGCCGTTGTCGGGGGCGAGTTCGACGGCTTTCCGAAGGTATTCGAAGGCGTCGGGGAGCTTGTAGTCGTGGTCCGCGAAGATGTAGCCGAGGGAGTTGTAGATCTCGGCGTCCGGCACGTCGTCGGTCTTCGGCGCGGGCGGACGGCTGGTGAGCAGGGGGGCGAGCATCTGTTCGACGTACTGCATGTCGTTGGCCTTGTCGGCGATGTTCGCGCTGATGAGGCGGAACCTGCGGCCTTCGAGCAGCGACGGTGCGACGCGGGCGGCGTTGCGGATGCGTTCCAGCGCCTTGTCGTAGTTTCTGAGACGCATATAGCAGTCTGTCTCAAGCAGGAAGCGTTCGGTGTCGAGCGGCGCTTTCTGGAGCATTTCGAGCGCTTTTTTGTAATGGCCGCGGTCGAATTCGATCTGGGCGAGTTTCGCCGTGACCGCCTCCGGCGAGTCGACGAGCGCGCCGAGGATCTTGTAGGTCCGTTCGGCGTCGTCGTAAAGTTTTGCCTCCATCTGGAGCGAGACGCAGACGGCGAACATGGCCGGAGTGGGGGCCTTCACGATGGCGAAGATGCGGTCCCAGGCGCGCGCGCCGAGCAGGGGTTCGCCCAGTTCGTCCGCCAGCAGCGCAATCGTGAACAGCGCCTCCGTGTCATCGGGCGCCTCCGCCAGGCGGGCGAGGGCGGCCGCCATGACCTGCGAACGATAGCCGAGGTCGCTCAGGACGCGGAACGGCGCAGGAAACTCGGGGTCTTCGGTCTCCTTCTTGCGGTTCAGCAGGCAGGTCAGCGAGGTCTCGGCGATCCGGTGCATCTCGTCGCGGAGCTCCCATGCGGTCCGGTTGAACGGGACCATGACGGATGTCGCGAGGGGGGATTTCGCGTCCGAGGTCTCCAGGTCCCCGGCGCAGGAGATGATGAGGGCGGACAGGACCTGCGGCGCAGCGTCGAAGACGCGCATGGACGCGACCTCGGCGCGCAGGGCGCGGAGTTTTTTCAGGAAATCGTCCGTCTCGTCCGCGAGCGCGGGATCCTCCCGGCGCTTTTTGTCGAGCGCCTTGTCCGAATAGATGAGGATCAGCTTGGCCGCGATGTTTGCGTTGTACTCGCGGCGGCGTTCGGAGGGCGGGTTCGGGTCCTTGCGGACGACTTCGAAAGCGCGTTCGAAGAACACGATGGCGTCGTCAACGCGCTTGTTCTGCACCAGGATCTCGCCCGCGGTGAGGTTGAGCTCACGCGAATCCGGGTTGTCCTCGGCGAGCTTCAGCAGACGCGGGATCACATTGTCGCGGAAGGCGGGCTGGACGGCGGCCTGGACGAGCGGGGAGAAGAACGCCTCGTTGTCCGGGTGCTTCGCCGCCATCTCGAAGAATCGGTCGATGTCCTCCTGCCTGAACTGGTTGGTGAGGAGCGAATTGTCGAAGACCCTTCCGATGTCGGCCAGCGTCTCCGCCTCATCCTGCGCCGCGGGGGAGGGCAGCAGCTCGTCGAAGAACAGCGTGGTGTTCGGCTGCCAGTCCGACTCCATGTCGCCCTGGGCAAAGAGCGCGGGGGCGGCAAGCACGAATGCGGCCGTCAGAAGACAAATCTTTCCCTGCGCCAATGCGCAAATGCGCCCGCGCGCGGAAAAAAAAGCCTGACGGCGAGATTGCATGAATGGAAGGAAGCGAGCCATAGCGGTGCGAAAACCTTCTGAATGGTGGCGGACGGAAAACGGATGGAAATAAGAAACGCGCCTGAAGTGCCGGACGGGCACCGCGGGGCGCGTTCCATTCGTCCCGGACGTCTGCCGGGGTGGGACAAGCTGGCGGGATGGCCGCTTACTTGTTTTTATGCCGCATGGCCTTCAGCAGTTTTTTGCGTTTGTGCTGAGCGATTTTGCGACGGCGTTTTTTTCTCAGATTGCCCATGTTTAAGATTCCTGGTTGAAAGATTCCTGATTTGGAAAAATATATTGCTAAGAATATAGCATCAAATCCGGAAATGGCAAATGAAAAACGTCTTTTTTCGCCAAAAAAACGGGTTTTTGATGCGAAACGGTCGGGTCAGAGACCGGGACATCCGCGCGAAATGGCCCACATGTAGATCTTGGTGTCCACGCCATATCCGTCGGTCTCCGCCTGCCGGATGAAGTCCGCGAGTTCGTCCTGGCCGACGAGGAACGTCTCGATGTACTCGGATTCGTCGAAGTGCGTGGCGAGGTCCTGCTGCGCCTCCGGGTCGACCGACATCCGCACCAGGTGCACGAACTCGGAGGAGAGCCCCGGCGAGGTGAAGACCTGCGGCGAGCAGTATTCCACCGTGCCGACGTAGCCGGTCTCCTCCTTGAGCTCGCGCACTGCCGCCTCGCACGGGTCCTCGCCGGGATTGATGAGCCCGGCCGGGAACTCGTAGACGAGGCGCCCGGTCGGGGGCCGGAACTGCCGGACGATGATGAGCTTGTCCCCGGGGCGCGTCACGGGGATCATCATGACGGCGCCGCGGGAATTGATGCGGCAGGCGGACTCCCAGGTGCGGACCTTGCCATCGTGCCCGAGATAACGGATCTTCTGGAGGGAGATCCAGCCGCCGGAGGCGATGGCGGTGCGGTCGAGTATCTTCATGGTGACTCAGCCTTCCTGCCCGGGTTGCGGAACGGGCGCGATGGCGCCGAACTTGCAGACGGATTCGCAGAGGCGGCAGCCGGAGCACAGTTGCGGGTCGATGGCGGGCTTGCCGTCCGACGTGACCACGATGGCCGGGCAGCCGCATTTGAGGCACGCCTTGCACTTTTTGCACTTGTCGGCGTCGATGGTGCGGACCGGGCCGAGACGGCGGCGGATCTGGAGCGGGCAGGGCGCTTTCGAGATGATGAGGGAAGGCTCATCCGCGGCGATCTCCTCCGCCAGTATCTTGTGGAGCTTTTCCTGGTCGAACGGGTCGCAGACCGTGACGCGCTTCATGCCGCAGGCGCGTGCGATGGCCTCGATGGAGGCGGCGGGCGCGGGTGCGCCGGAGATGGTGCGTCCGGTACCGGGGTGGTCCTGGTGCCCGGTCATGGCGGTGCTGGAGTTGTCCACGACGATGAGGGTGGAAGTGCCCTTGTTGTAAACGACGTCGAGCAGGCCGGTGATGCCGGAGTGGAAGAACGTGGAGTCGCCGAGGACGCCGACGACTTTCTTCTTTTCCCCCGCCTTGTCGAGGCCGTGCGCGAGCGTGAAGCCGCCGCCCATGCAGATCAGCACGTCGGTGCGTTCCAACGGCGGGAAGACAGCCAGGCTGTAGCAGCCGATGTCGCCCGTCACGATCACGTCGAACTTGGTCAGCGCGTAGAAGAGGGCACGGTGCGGGCAGCCGGGGCAGAAGACCGGGGGCCGCATCGGGAGGCCGTCGGCCTGCGGGAACGGCTTCGGCAGAGCGTTGTTCGTGCCGCGGAGCTTTTCGCGGATCTCGAAGATACGGTCCGGCGTGAGTTCGCCGCAGCGCGGCACGATGTCGGATTTGCCGGAACACGCGATGCCGAGCGAACGGACGTGTTCCTCCAGGATCGGGTCGCCCTCCTCGATGACGACGAGGCGCCTGACGGAGGCGGCGAATTCGCGGATCATGGCATCGGGGAAGGGATACGGCCAACCGAGCTTCAGGACCGGGGCTTCCGGCATGAGCTCGCGGCAGTAGAGCGCGGTGATGCCGCAGGTGACGATGCCGAGGTCGTTCCCCGTGCCGGGGATCACATGGTTCAGCGTCGCATGCGAGGCGGCGTCGATCGCCTGCGCGTCCAGGCGCTCCTCGACCTTCACGCGGAGCTTGCGGCCCCAGAGCGGGAGCGGCACGAAGCGGGACGGTTCCTTTTTGAACTCCGTCACGTTGCGCGGGCGCGGCTCGCCGCATTTGACCAGCGCGCGGGAATGCCCCACGCAGGTGGTGGTGCGGAGGATGACCGGGCAGCCGTACTTTTCGGAGAGCTCGAACGCCTCCAGCATGAAGGCGCGGGCGTCGACGGCGTCGGCGGGGTCGAGGACCGGGATCTTCGCCAGGCGGGCGTAATGGCGCGTATCCTGCTCCGTCTGGGAAGAATGCTGCCCGGGGTCGTCCGCCACGACGACCACCAGCCCGCCGCGGACGCCGACGTAGGAGAGCGTCATCAGCGGGTCGGCGGCGACGTTCAGGCCGACGAGCTTCATGGTCACGATGCAGCGTGCCCCGGCGATGGACGCCCCGGCGGCCGCCTCGAGCGCGACCTTCTCGTTCGGGCTCCACTCGCAATAGACGCCGTCGTATTTGACGAGGTTTTCGAGGATCTCGGTGGACGGGGTGCCGGGGTAGCCGAACGCCGCCGTCACGCCGCCTTCCCACGCGCCGCGGGCGATCGCCTCGTTTCCGGTGAGGAGCAGACGCATGAAAGATTACCTCCGGACCGCGGCGACGGCGCGTTTGAAGGACGGGAGCGACTCGGTGATGGTGCGCTCCGGCACGCAGAAGGCGAGGCGGATGAAGCCCGCCATGCCGAATCCGACGCCGGGCACCGCGAGAATGCGTTCTCCCTGGAGGATTCGGACGAATTCCACATCGTCTTCGATCGGGGTCTTCGGGAAGAAATAGAACGCTCCGGGCGGGAGGTAGAACTCGAATCCGGCCTTGCGCAGGACGTCCGCCATCATGTCGCGGCGGCGTCCGTAGAGGACGGGATCGACCTCGCAGTCGATGCAGCGGTTCAGCACCTTCTGGCCGATCGCGGGGGCGTTCACGAACCCGAGGATGCGGTTGGTCATGGTGATGGCGGCGATGAACTCCTTCACGCCGTGGAAGTTCGGGGCGGCGGCCACATAACCGACGCGTTCGCCCGCGAGCGAGAGGTTCTTGGAGAAGGAGCCGATCACGATGGAGTCGTCGTAGAGCGAGAAGAGGGACGGGATCTCCAGGTGCTCGAAATTGAGGAACCGGTACGGTTCGTCGGAGATCAGCAGGATCGGGCGGCCGTTCTTTTCGGACTGTTCGCGGAGCGCATCTGCGAGCGCGGCGAGTTCTTCGCGGTTGTAGATGCGGCCGGTCGGGTTGTTCGGGGAGTTGATGATGACGGCGCGCGTCCTGTCGCTGAGTGCGGCGCGGAACCCCTCGATGTCGAGCGAGAAATCTTCGGGGTGCGAGGGAACGGGGCGGAGCCTGCCGCCGAAGTTCGAGACGTAGAAGCCGTACTCGACGAAATACGGGGCGGGGCAGAGGACTTCGCAGCCGGGCTCCAGCGTGGCGCGGAAGACGGCGTTCAGGCCGCCGGCGGCGCCGCAGGTCACGATGACGTGCGAGGCGTCGATCTCCGCGGACTGCTCCTGCGAGACCTTGCGGGCGAGCGCGGCGCGGGTGTCGGCGAACCCGGCGTTCGGCATATAGCCGATGGAGTAGGGCTGGTCGGCTGTCTGCGCGAATTCGAGCAGCGCGGCCTTCACCTCGGGCGGCGGGGGCATGTCCGGGTTGCCGAGGCTGAAATCGTAGACCTGGTCGTCGCCGTATTTCTTCTTGAGTTCGATGCCTGCTTCGAACATCCTGCGGATCCAGGAGGAATGCTCCATATAGCCGAGGATTTCGGGAGAGACGACGCTGTCCATCATTTGCCTCCTTCGTTCTTGTTCTCTTCGCCGACGGTTTCGTAGAAGATGCGCTTCGCCTTGCCTTCGGTGCGCGGGAGTTCGCCGGGCTTGTAGATGTCGCCTTCGGGGGAGAACCCGAGATCTTCCTTGAGCTGTTTCTCGACCATGTATCCGGTCACGCCGGGCTCTGCCTCGACGTTCACGCGGAGGCTCTTGATGCCGTGGTCGTCGCGGATGATGATCTGGTAGTTCGGGAGCACGCCCGGGACCTTCAGCAGGGACTGTTCCACCTGGTTCGGGAAGAAGTTCACGCCGGAGATGATGAGCATGTCGTCGAGGCGGCCGCTGATCGTGTCGAGGCGGAGGTGGGTGCGTCCGCAGGCGCATTTCTCGCGGGTCAGGATGCGGCCGCGGTCGCCGGTCTTGAAGCGGATCACGGGCAGTGCCTCGCGGGTGAGGCTGGTCACGGTGATCTCGCCGAATTCCCCGTCGGGCACGGGCTCGCCGGTCTCGTGGTCGACGACCTCGACGATGTACTCGTCCTCCCACATGTGGATGCCTTCGTGGGCGGGGCAGTCCATGCCGCTGCCGATGCCGCCGGTCTCGGTCATGCCGTAGATGTCGAACGCGTCGATGCCGAGCCCGTCGCGGATGCGCTTCTTCATGCCGGGGGAGAACGATTCCGCGCCGAAAATGCCGATCTTCAGGTCGGGCAGGGACTGGTTGGTCTCCGCGAGGATCTCCATGATGCGGATGGAGTAGGATACGACGGCGACCATCACGCGGGTCTGGAAGTCGCGGGCGAGCTTGATCTGGCGGACGGTGTTGCCCGCGCCGGTCGGGACGACGAAGAGCCCGGCCTCGCGCGCGCCGTGGTAGCAGCCGAAGCCGCCGTTGAAGAGCCCGAAGCCGGGCGTGATCTGGCAGGTGTCGCCGGGGTTCGCGCCCGCCATGACGTAGCAGCGGCCCATGCAGCGCGCCCATTGCCTGAGGTCGGCGAGCGTGTAGGGCATCACGACGGGCGTGCCGGTGGAGCCGCTGGACATATGCATTTCCGCGAGCTTGTTGCGCGGCACGCAGGACATTCCGAGCGGGTATTGGTCGCGGAAGTCCTTCTTGGAGCAGAAGGGAAGCTTGTGGAGGTCGGCGAGACCGCGGAAGGTCGCGGGATCGATGCCGGCGGCTTTGTAGCGGGCGGCGGACCAGGGGGAGTTCTTCGCGGTGTGGATGACGATTTCCTTCAGGCGTTTGTTCTGAAGTTCGGTGATCTCGGCGCGGGGGAGCGTCTCGAGTTCTTCGTTCAAATATCGGAACATAGCATTCTTCCTTTCGTGAATGCGGTTAGATTTGCTTCTTCAAAACCCTTCTTGACGCGGGCGAGCAGGCCGGCGCGCCAGTGGTCTTCGCCGATCTCGGGGAGCCCGCGGGAGAGCGCCCCGGTCAGAATCGTATTCGCGAGGCGGGCGTTGCCCAGCTCCAGCGCGAGCGCGTTGCAGTCGAGGTAGACGAGGCGCGGGAAGACGGCGCGGAGTCGGTCCTCCACATCGTCGGGGTAGGCGCATGCGCCGTTCGTCACGGTCACCGGGATCACGCTCGTCTTCGCGACGACGGCGAGCCCGTCCGGCTTCAGGCAGTGGGCGTAGCGGACGGCTTCGATGTGCTCCATGGCGGCGATTACGTCGATGCTTCCGGAAACCGCGAGCGGGGCGAACGAGCCTTCGCCGTAGCGGACCTGGGCGGTCACGCTGCCTCCGCGCTGCGCCATGCCGTGGATCTCGTTGGTCGTGACATTGAATCCGGCGGCTTCGGCGGCGGACGCGATGATGCCCGCCGCGAACAGGATGCCCTGTCCGCCCACGCCGGTCAGTAAAATGCTTTTGATCATGTTCGATGGTACTCCGTCCGGTGCGGCGGCCTCCCTCGTGCGGGATGGGGAAAGTCGCGCGCAATCCATTCTCAAATATAAAAACCTAATATAGCATAACTGTTTTCAAAAATCAAGCAGTACGGGCGCGCGGAGACAAAAAAACACGGGGACGGTCGTGTTTCGAGAACCGTCCCCGGGAGACAAAGTCTCCACAGAAGCAGTGCCGTGCTTCGCGACGGCACGGGTTTATACCCCCCTCCTGTGCGCGTGGAAGGATTTGCGAGTGGCGGAAGCGAGCGGGATCAGTATTTTTCGATGCCGCAGTATTTTGCGAAGGCTTCGGCCTCGTCCTTGGTCAGCATGATGACCGCGCCGTGCTTGGCTCCGGTGAAGTTCGTGGTTTTCATGACGCCCTGGTTGAAGCGGCCGAGGTTCGTGAACTCGCGGAAGTCCGTGGTCTCGCTGAACGCCATTTCGTTCGGGAAGGAGTAGTTGTCGAACATCAGGACGTACTTGTCGGTGCCGATGCGGCGCCACACGTTCGGGGCCTCGACTGCGCCGCCGGTCTTCGCGCAGTTCTCGTCATTGACGTACTTGTAACCGTAGAGCAGGTGGTCGGACTCGGCATGTTTGATGCCGCTGTCGTAGTCGAAGAGGTGGAACTTGCCGTTGCCGTAGGAGAGGTCGCCGTCGATGTAGGAGTGGTCGCCGAGGTCGGGATCGAACCCGAGGAGCTTCGGCACGGTCACGAGCTGCGTGAAATCCTTATCCGTATAGGAATAGTAGAGCTGCTTCACCTCGCCGCCCTTCAGCCCGAGCGTGAAATAGACGAAGATCCTGCCTTCTTCGGGATCGTAGCCGGTCTCGGGCGCCCAAGCCTGGCTGATGTCGCCGAGCTCAGGGAACGCCGCCGCGACGTCGAAGTGGGTGCTGGTCCAGTTGATGAGGTCCTTCGACTTCATCAGGACGAGGCTGCGGTTGTTGCCCCAGCCGTATTTCTGTCCGTCGCGCTGCCACTGGGTGGAGCGGAGCCCCTGCCGCTGCGCGTGGATATGCAGGTCGGTCGCCGCCATGTAGAAGCCGTCGGGGCCGCGGAAGATGTGCGGATCGCGGATGCCCTTCTGTTCGGCGAGGTCGATGCCGAGGAGCACGGGCTTGTTGCCGTTCACGTCGGTGAACGTGTAGCCGTCGCTGCTGAGCGCGAAGAAAATGTCGTGGTACTGTTCGCGGAAGGACACCATCAGGTACGCGCCGAAGTTGTCCTCCGTGACCTCGGGGAAGCTGTCGTCGCAGTCGGAGGAGCAGCAGGCGCACGAGGATGCGGACAGGGAGAGGAATGCGGCCGCGGATGCGACGGCGAGCGAGGCGAGGAGACGGCGGAAGAGCGGGCGGACGGATTTCATGGGGTGGTGTCCTTGCTGGGGGGGTGGATATGGTTATGGTATGATTAAAAGCGTGGAGGAAACCGTTTGAATAACTATAGTGCCATCTGAGATTTTTTCAAGGGCGCACCGCGGAAAGATGGATGAAAAGTGCGGAAAAAAAGCCGGAAACGGCGCTGTATGCCGTCCCGGCTTCGGAGTCTTTAAACTGAAAATGGAAGAAGATCAGCTCTTCGCGGAGACGATGTTGCAGGACACGCCCGCGATTTTGCCGAGCTCTTCGGCGAGCGCGGAGGCCGTTTCCGGGGCGGCGTCCAGCACGATGCTGATGATGCTCACGCCGCGGGAATGGTACGGGATGCCCATGCGGCCGACGATGAACTCGCTGTAGGCGTGGAGGATCTTGTTGATCTGGTCGGAGGCTGCGTTGTCCTCGACGATGACGCCGAGCAGGGAAATGCGTTTCGTGTCGCTCATGATGGAAATCCTTTCGTACGGTTATGGTTGCCTGTGTCCGGGTTCGGTACGGGCAGCGTCCCCGTGGCGGAAACGCGTCCCGGGGGATAATATACACGCGGAAGCGGAAATAACAAGCGGGAAACGGATCGCGGGGAGAAAAAAATCCGCGCCTGTGAAAGCGGGCGCGGACGGAAAGTACTCGAATGAGTCTCTGGCAGATGCTTACTCGGCTTTTCCGACAGGAGCTTCGCCGTACTTGTTGGCGCCTGCTTCTCCGTCGGGGATGCACATGAGGATGACGACGATCGAACCGATGGGCGGGCAGATGAGACCGATCAGCTGGAGCCAGCCGGTCTTGCCGAGGTCGTGGAGACGACGAGCGGTCGCGCCGAGCATCGGGAGCAGAAGCGCGAGGGCGATGAGCTGGCCGATCATCGGGACGCATCCGAGGATGATCGCCGGGATCATGAACATCCAGTAGTCGCGCTTGCTCATTCTGCCATCGAAGCAGAAATACTGGGTGGTGACGACCGTCTTGAAGTGTTCGACGACCTGGTTGAAATCAAAGCTTTGTGCCATGGTGTGATACCTTATGTTGTTTGGGGTTTATGTGGTAGGTTTTTTCGGGCGTTTTCAGTGGATATGCACGGGGGTTCCGCCCGGGCGGGCGGTACCGGCCGCATATCAAAAATAATATAACATTCATCCGGCAAAAAACAAGGCGGAAAAAGCGAATTCATTCCATTTTTTCCATATTTTTCGTTTATGGTTTAGAAAGTTATGTTTTATCCTCCGTCCGGGCGAAAAAAAGGGGCGGACCCCGCTTGCCGGGACCCGCCTCCGGGATGGATGATCGAAACGGTCAGTGCATGAAGAACTTGACCAGGATGAGCAGGACGATCTGGACGATCAGGACTATGATCAGGATTTTGTAGACGATGTTCAGGAAGGGATGCTTGGAGGCGTCGTCGAGGTCGGGATCGTCGCCCGCCGAGGCGGTGTTCAGCGCATAGAGCGAGAACTTGCCGGGGATGCGCGGGATGTAGGTGAAGATGCGTCCGAGCGCGAGCGTGAGGCGCATTTCGCGGTTCAGGGCGCAGCCGTTGGCTTCGAGGAAACGCGTGAGGCTGCGGCGGAAGAGCTTCAGGAGGGAGAGGATCACGAACGGCGCGCAGATGATGATGAAGATGCCGAGGAGTACGGCGAGGATGCGCCAGACGGAGACGCCCTGGAGGCTCTTCGCCATGAAGGCGAAGCTGCTGCCCAACGCGGCGATGCCGACGCCGCCGCCCATGATGAGCATGGGCATGTTGAGGCCGCCTTCCTTCTTGGGCTGGTCGCCGCCCGCGAGCTTGGCGTCGACCCCCTTGGTGACGTCTGCCTCGAAGGCGTTGGTCTTGGCGGCGAAGTGCTTTTCCGCCTGGGCCTGGATGATGTCGCCGATGCGGTAGAACGGCATGAGGATGGCTTCCTTCAGGGAGACCGGCTGCTGGATGAGGTCTGTGATGACGGCGTCCCAGATGAGCCCGTCCGGGGTGTAGAAGACGCCGGACTTGCCGACGAAGAGGCGGCGCATGGTGCCGGCGGTGACGGCGACGGCGAGGGTCATGGACTTCGTGGCGGGGGCCGTGCCGGTGGTGGCGTTGATGTACATCACGCAGACGTTGCTGGTGGCGGCGATCTTCTTGTGCGCGGCGACGTCGTGGACGATCATGCACATGTGGAAGTTGTAGCCGTTCATGACGAGCTTGCCCGCGAGGATGAAGGAGCGTTTCGCGGGGGAGAAGAGCGCCTCCATGTTGATGAAGTTGTTCAGGAACTCGCGGAGGTTGGTCTGGCAGATGATGACCTTTCGCACGAGGTCGCAGCAGGTGACGTTGTTTGAGACGACGGCATCCTCGGCGATCATGGCGCGGATGTCGGCGAAAGCCGAGGACGCGGTGACCGCGCGGAGGCGCTCCAGGTCAAGGCCGTCGAGCTTGTCGGTGTTCTTTCGGCCGGTCCAGTCGCCGTAGGGCGCGATGGCGGCCTTGAACGCGGTCCACTCGGATTCGCTGATGGAGGCGGCGTCGCCGGGGATCGCGGCGCGGAACGCGGAGAAGAACGCGGCGAGTGCGCCCGCGCGGTTCGGGTTCACGCGTTCGTTCAGGTGCAGGATGCATGCCGGGTCGGCGGGCGCGAGCGGCGCTTTCTTGAAGAAGTCCTCGACGGAGGAGGAGTCGTTCGGGTCGAAGGTGTTCGTCGGGACGCGGGAGGAGGAGTCGTGCGCGCCGGCGAAGACGAGGGCGTGGCAGCTCTCGAAATAGTCGTCGACGTCGGCGGCGACGGAACCGTATGCGCCCCAGAGCCCGGCGGTGGCCGCGCCGTAGGGGAAAAGCACATCCTTGCGGGCGACGCCCTCGTCGGTCCAGGCGAGGAATCCCTTCAGCATGGCCTCGAAGGCGTCGAGTTCGGCGGCGCCGACGCCGTCCGCGCCGGAGATGTCCTTCTGCGAGCCGACGGCGGCGATGGCGAACTTGATGCACTCGGCGGTGATCTCGTCCTTCACCGGGCCGGGCGGGATGATGCCGTCGCCGTTCTGGAGGGCGTTGGAGACGAGCGTCTTGAACTCGTTGATCTGTTCGATCGTGATGGCGGACGTGTTTTCCGAGCCGATACGCTTCAGGGCGAGCTCGGCGGTCTCCTTCGCGCGGAGCCCGTCGGGATCGTCGGCGTTCAGCGCGGCGAGGCGGAGCGCGGGGGCGGCGGTGATGAAGTCGGAGAGGTCGGTGACGGTGGAGATGACCCATTTGAGGAGGCCGCGGACGTCTTTCACATGGATTCGGCCGGAGGCGTCCTGCGGGATCAGGGCGAGGAAATCGGCGGGGCAGAGCAGGTTCTTGGCGGGGATGCTGGTGAGCGTCCAGTGCGCCGGGTCGAGCTCGTAGGCGTTGCGGAAGTCGTTTGCGGATTCGATGACGAGCTGGGAGGAACCGCCGATGCGGCGGAACTTCATGGTGGACTCGCTGACGTTTTCAGGATTGTTCATGGTGGTTTGTCTCCTGGTTGTCGTTTTGTCTGGGTATCGTTTGAAATTGAAGCAATGTCAGGATCAGCAGGATCACCACGCCCTGCGTCAGAAGCACGAAGCACGTGCGGGCATCGCCCCAGAGCAGGGGGAGCGCGCCGAGCCCGGCCACGATCGACAGCAGGTGGATGATCCGGACGGCCTGCGGACGGGTGAGGCCCATCCGCACGAACCGGTGCGAGATGTGGTTGTGGTCGCCGATGTAGAACGGCTTGTGATTGTGAAGGCGGATGAGGACGACCGCGAAGGCGTCGAAGATCGGGACGGCGAGGATGAAAAGCGGGATCAGGATGGCATGCCGCGTGGCGGCGATCTCGGGATTGTAGTAGGTCACGCGTGCGCTGACGACCGCCAGCAGGAATCCGACCAGATGGCTGCCCGCGTCGCCCATGAAGATCGACGCCGGGGCTTTGTTGAAGAGCCAGAATCCGCAGCACGCGCCCGCCGAACACGCCGAGAGCGCGGCCACGAAGAACTGCCCGCCGCACCACGCCGCCGCCGTGAAGAACAGGAACGCGATCGCCGCCGTGCCGACGGAAAGACCGTCCATGTTGTCGAAGAAGTTCATGGCGTTCATGATGAAGACGATCCAGAAGACGGAGACCGGGACCGTGAGGAACGGCGAGTTCAGGAAGGCCGTGATGTGCAGCCCGCCGAAGAAGACCATGGCGAACGCGATGACGAACTGTCCGGCAAATTTGAACGAGGCGCGCATGGCATGCTTGTCGTCGATCACGCCGAGGACGACCGCCGCCACCGCGCAGACGCAGATCATGGCGAGTTCGCTTGAGATGTTGCGGAAGCCGCCGACGATTTCCTCCGGGAACCGCCCCGGTACGGCGAGGAGCGCGACCGCGCCTGCCAGGACCGGGAGCAACCACGCGACCAGGATCGCCACGCCGCCCAGAAGCGGGGTCGCCTTCCCGTGCAGCTTGTGCCCCTCGGATTTCGGCACGTCCATGATCCCGGTGCGGCGCGCGAGGACCCGGCAGAGCGGCACGGACGGCAGCGAGATCAGAAACGATGCCGCGAAGGCCGCGGCATCCAGCCAGAGATAACGGTTCACGATGAAAACCTCTTGATTCGGAAACGGAAATGGAGCGGAATCCGCTCCGTACAGACTCTTAATATATCTTAGGGAAAAAGAATGTCAAGCAAAAAGACGGAAAATTGTTTTACGGGGCCGGGGACATGCTTTCAGCCGCGTCGGCCGGTCGTTCTTCCTCTTCGCTCGGTTCCTCTTCGCTCGGTTCCTCTTCGACATTCCTGCGTTGAAGTTTCCGAATCGTCTCTTCTTCCGCCCGCCTCTGCTCCCTGAGTTCCTGGCGGCGGAGTTCCTCCTGTTCCTCCAGGATGTCCAGGACGCGTTCGCGGTAGCGGTCGTAATAGCTCGTATGGTGGTCGTTGACGAACGAGATTGCGGAGATGTCGGTCTCCATGTCGGGATAGAGCAGGGCGTCCGTGAACGGGATTCCGAAGAGCAGCCAGAGTCCGAGCCCGACGGCGAGGAACGGCCCGAACGCGAATCCGCGGCGGCGGAATTTGGGGTTTCTGAGCGTGTAGATCGGCATGAAGACGACGGCGATCATGGAGCCGGAGAGCATGATCCAGAGCGTGGGGAGTGCGCCGAGCGCGGCTGCCAGCCCGGCGATCAGCTTCACGTCGCCCAGCCCGAACGCCTCGCGTTTCATGGCTTTTTCGCCGAGCCACGCGAAGAGCGTCAGGAGCGTGCCGAACAGCCCTGCGGTCACGACCGAGATCAGGAATCCGCGCCAGTCCAGCAGGTGCGGATCCGGCCCGACGCCGTGGACCAGGTGGTACAGCGGCGCGAGGACCAGCAGCGAGTAGGTGAGCTCGTTCGGGATCAGGCGCACTTTCATGTCGATCATCGCCGCCGGATACGCTACGGAGATCGTCAGGAAATACACGAACATCGTCGGCAGCGGCAGCTTGAAATACAGCACGTACGCGAACGACGCCATGTACATGAGTCCGACGAGCATCTCCCCGATCAGGTACTTCGGCGAAATCGGCGCGCCGCACCAGCGGCATTTGCCGCGGAGGCACAGATAACTGAAGATCGGGATGTTTTCCCATGCCGTGATCTTGTGATCGCAGCTGGTGCAGTGCGAGGGCGGCGAGACCAGGCTCATGCCGAGCGGCAGCCGGTAGATGCAGACGTTCAGGAACGACCCGATGCAGCATCCGAACCAGAAGGCGACGAACGCGAAAAAGACCGGGAACTGATGGATGGCTTCCGAAAAGACGGCCGGATCGAAGACCGCGATCCCGGGAGCGTCCGAAAAGAAGTCTTCGAAAAAGGAGAAGATGCTGCTGTGCGAGGATTCCATGTCCGGTGTTTCCGTTTCGTTTCGAACCTCTTTATTTCAGGTCGTCAAGCCAGAGCGCCGGAGAGGCGTCGGACGGGACGCGCCAGCCTGCGCGCGGCGAGAGGGAGAGCGGGGAGACAGCGGGGCCGTCGGGCGAACAGGAACGCTTGAACTGCTGGGAGAAGAACCTGCGGAGGAAGAGTTCGAGCGTGCGGCGGATCTCGTCCGCGGCGTATTTTGCGGCGAAGACCTTCTTCGCTTTGCGGAGGATTTCGCGCGGGGATTCGTTCAGGCGGACGAGGTGGAAGAGGTAGAAATCGTGCAGTTCGTACGCGCCGAGGATCTGTTCGGTCTTGTGGCCGGACTCGCCGGATTCGGAGGCGGGGACGAGTTCGGGCGAGACGGGGGTATCGAGGATGTCCTGCAGGACGGGCGCGATCCTACCGCCGTGTTCGCCGGCGTAGAACGCGACGAGGTGGCGGACGAGGGTCTTCGGTACGCCGGAATTGACCGCGTACATGCTCATGTGGTCGCCGTTGTAGGTGCACCAGCCGAGCGCGATCTCGGAGAGGTCGCCGGTGCCGACGACCAGAGCGTTTTCGCCGTTCGCGATGTCCATCAGGATCTGGGTGCGTTCGCGCGCCTGGGCGTTCTCGAACACCACGTCGGCGACCTTCGGGTCGTGCCCGATGTCGGCGAAGTGCTGGAGGCAGGCGGGACGGATGTCGACGGTGCGGCAGTCGCAGCCGAGGAGCCCGGCGAGGCGCGCGGCGTTGTTCTTCGTGCGCGCCGTGGTGCCGAATCCGGGCATGGAGACCGCGACCACCGAGGACGCGGGCAGGTTGAGCGCAGAGACGGCTTCGTGCGCGACGAGGAGTGCCAAAGTGGAATCGAGTCCGCCGGATACGCCGATCACGAGCTTGGATGCGTGAGCGGTCGCCATGCGGTGCGCCAGTGCGGATTCGAGCGAGGCGGCGATCCAGATGGTGCCCGTGCGGTCCTTCGGCAGGAAGGGCAGCGGGTCGCGCCCGAGCGAGGCGAGGCGCTTCGGGTCTTCCTCAAATGCCAGGAGATACTGCGTTTTCGCGGGCTCGAACGCCGCATCGAACTCCAGCGAGGGACACGGGTCGGAGAGGTCGGCGAGCACCGGTTTTCCGTCGTGGACCATCACGCTGCAGCAGACGGGCATGCCGTAGAAACCGTCCGTGACGGATTCGCCGGATTTCGGCGCGGCGAGGATGAAGTCCGCCTGGTGCTCCTTTGCCGCAGCGAGCGCGAACGAACGGAAGTCCGCGGGTGCCATGAGGGCGGACGAGACCGCGGACGGGCAGAGGATGAGGCGTTCGGGATTGCGTTTGCGGCGGGTGGAGACGAGCTCGATCGGGGCGAAGACGGTTGCCGGGGCGTCGAGCGGCTTTTTGTTGCGCGCGATGATCTTTCCGGCGCGGATGCAGAGCGTGACGGCGTAAAGGACGCCGGATCTGGTGCGTTCGGGGATGCCGACGACGAACGTGACGGGGAGCGCGGCGGTTTCCTTCAGGAGGAACTTGACGGCCTTCCGCGCGGCGTCGAGCAGGATGTTCTGCCGGAAGAGGTCGCCGCAGGAGGCGCCGGTGATGCAGAGCTCGGGGAAGACGACGGCGGAGACGCCGAAGGACGCGTACATCTCGAGCGCGGCGAGGATCTCGTGCGCATTCCACATCGGGTCGGCGAGGCGGAATCCCGCACCGGAGACGTCCGCGGCGGCTTTCATGCGTTTGGATTTCGGAAGCGCGGCGGGTTTCGTCGCGACGGTTTTCCTGACGGGGGATTTCTTCGTTTTGTTCGAGGCAGGCATGGCGAGGTGATCCTATGTTATTTCCGCCCGAAGCGGCGTTCGATTTCGGAGATGGAGATGTTGAGCATGGTGGGGCGTCCGTGCGGGCAGGAATAGGGCAGGGCGCAGTGTGACATCTGTTCGATGAGCGCGGCGGCCTCCTGGAGGGAGAGCCTGTCGTGCGCCTTGACGGCGGCCTTGCAGGCGGCGCGTGCGAGGGTGTCCGTGGCGAGTCGCTGGCCCGCGCCGTATTCGCCGATCCTGGCGAGCATGTCGTGAAAGAACCCGCCGACGTTTTCCTGCTTGATGGCGGCGGGGATGGAGTTCAGCTTGATGGTGTTGCGCCCGAAGGGCTCGATCTCGAACCCGATGTTCTCGAATTCGCGGAGGTTGCGGGCGACGTATGCCATGTCCGCGGGCGACAGCTCGATGGTGATCGGCATCAGGAGCTTCTGCGAGAGCGTGCCGTCGATGCCGTTCAGGATGCGTTCGAAAAGCACGCGTTCGTGCGCGGCATGCTGGTCGATCAGCACGAGGCCGCCGGGAATGGCCGCCACGATGTAGGAATTCTCCAGCACGCCGAGCAGGCGCAGGCCGGTGCCGCCGAAATCGGACGCGGGGGCGTCCTCCGCCACGAGGCGGAAATCGGGACGGGGTTCATCCGGGGCGGAATCCCGAAGTTCTTCCGGCGGGATCGGCAGGTCGCCGTCCTCCGTCTGCTGCGCGCCGCCGCAGGGTGTGTTTCCCGTTTTTTGCGCAGCGGGAGCGTTTTGGAACGGCGCATGGAGGCCGGGCCCGATGACTCGGTACCCCACGCGGGCGGATTCGAGGAGGGATTCGACGGAGGTGACGATGCCGGAAGCCGGGACCGGGACGTCGTCGGCATCCGAGGCGGAAACACGGATGTCCGCCGTGCCGTCCGGGATGTCCTGCGGGCGGATGTCCGGCGAAAAATCGGGGAACAGCCGGGAGGAGGTCTCCGCGGGGTCGTTCATGCCCTCCGCCGTGACGGGGATCACGGCGTCGTGAGTGCGAAGCGCAGCGGACACGGCCGTGCGGACCGCGGCGATCACGTCGAACTCGTTCCGGAACCGGACTTCGCGTTTGGTCGGGTGGACGTTCACGTCGACGGATCCGGGCGGCATGGTGAGGAAGACGAGCGCGGGCTGGAACCTGCCGCGCTCGAGCATGGGGCCGCAGGCTTCCTTGATGGCGCGGTAGACGGGGGCGGATTCGACGGGGCGGGCGTTGACGAAGATGCGCTGCTCGGCGCGTGAATTGCGCGTGAATCCGCGCCTCGCGATGAATCCGTTCACGGTGATGCCGCGTTCGGTGCGGGAGAAGGGCAGGAGCGCGCTGGCGTATTCGCGGCCGAAGAACTCGGTGATGCGCGGAAGGATGGACGGCGCGGCGGGCGTGGAGAGCAGGATGCGTCCGTCTGCCTTCAGCACGAACGCGACGTCATGGTGCGCCAGTGCGATGTTCGAGAGGATTTCGACGATGTGGCGTTCCTCGGTCGCGACGGTGCGGAGGAAATTCCTGCGCGCAGGGACATTGAAGAAAAGGTCGCGTGCGATGACTTCGGTGCCGGGCGGGCATCCGGCGGGCTTCTCCGTGACGGCCTTGCCGCCCGCGATGAAGACCTCGACGCCTTCGGGCGTTTCGCGGCGGCGCGTGCGGATGGTCATGCGCGTGACGGCGGCGATACTCGGGATGGCTTCGCCGCGGAACCCGAAGGAGGCGATGCCGAAGATGTCTTCCTCGGAGGAGATCTTGCTGGTGGAGTGCGGGTCGAGGCAGAGCAGGGCGTCGTCGGCGTCCATGCCCTCGCCGTCGTCCGCGACCGAGATGGAACGGCGGCCGCCGTTTTCGATCGTGACGGCGATCTTCAGAGCGCCCGCGTCGAGGGAGTTTTCCACGAGTTCCTTCACGATGGAGGCGGGGCGTTCGACGACTTCGCCCGCCGCGATCTTGTTGCAGACCTCGTCGCTCAGCTGTCTGATCTTGCTCATGACGCGGTCCTTTCCTCCGGTGTGTCCGTGCCGGACGGGAGCGTCCCGGGCATGGGCGACGGAAGCAGGAAGAGCATGCGTTCATCGTAATAATCCGCCTCGTCGTCGCGTCCCGAGGCATGCAGGACACTGGAGAGCAGGTAGACGATCTCGATGTCGTCGGGATAGAACAGGAAAAGCGTACGGAGCAGGTCTTCGGCGTGTCCGTATTCCCCGTCGTTCAGCATGCGCCTTGCCTCGACGATGTCCTGCTGGACGTTGGGGCGGGCCTGTCCGCCCTCGCCCGAGACGGGGAAGAATCCCGGAAACAGGAAATCGCCGGAGAAGACGATCGGGTCGCGGGCGTCCAGCGCGATGGTGAAGCCGGAGTCGTCCGGCCTGGACGAAGCCTCCTCCTCCGTGTTGATCCTGTAGAGGGAGATGATGATGACGGTCGTGAGGATGACGAACGCCATGAAGATGATGAACGGGGCCATGTCGCCGGCCGGATTGTCCCTGTTGTTCGCGGGAGCAGGCACGTCAGGCCTCCTTCCCCGCAGTCAGGCCGGGAGGGAAATGGCAGGCGCAGGCATGGCTGGGGACGAGTTCGCGGAGCCGGGGCGGCTCCTCCCGGCAGAGGCGGCGCTGTTCCTCCGAGAGCGAGTCGGCATATTCGCAGCGGTCGCAGAAACGGCATCCGCGTCCGAACTTGTCGGGGGAGGGGACGGTGCCGCGGATGGTGTTCAGCCGGTTGTGTTCGCCGCCGAGCACGGGAACGGCGCGGATGAGCGCGGACGTGTACGGATGGATCGGATGTGCGATGAGTTCGGCGACGGGTGCGGTCTCGATGATGCGTCCGGCGTACATGACGGCGACGCGGTCGGCGAGCTCCGCCACGATCCCGAGGTTGTGCGTGACCAGGATCACGGCCATGCCGCGGTCTTTCTTCAGAGAGAGCAGGAGGTCGAGGATCTGCGCCTGGATCGTCACATCCAGCGCGGTGGTGGGTTCATCCGCGACCAGGATGGACGGCGCGCATCCGAGCGCCATGGCGATCATCACGCGCTGCTGCATGCCGCCGGACATCTCGTGGGGATACTGTTTCGCGCGGTTGGCGGGATCCGGGATGCCGACCTGGCGCAGAAGTTCCACGGCCTCTTCGAACGGGTCGGAGACGTCCTTGCGGTGCAGCCGGACGGCCTCGGCGATCTGGTCGCCCACGCGGAAGACCGGGTTCAAAGACACGGAAGGTTCCTGAAATATATAGGAAATGCAGCCGCCGCGCACCTGGCGCAGGGCGCGTTCGCCGAGCTGGAGCACATCCGCCACGCCGCCGTGTTCCGGGCCGCGGTCGAGAAGGACCTCGCCGGAAAGCACGACCGGGGGCTCCGGAAGGAGACGGGCGAGCGACATGCAGGTTACGCTTTTGCCGCATCCGCTTTCCCCGACCAGGGCGAGCATTTCGCCGCGTTCGAGCGAGAACGAGACGTCCGTGACGGTGGGCTGGAGTCCGCCGTCGGTGCGGAACTGAACAGAAAGGTTTTTAACTTCGAGCAAAGGCATGGCAAGTCTCCGGAAAATCACTGCATAATAACATACAGCGGGAACAGCGGAAATCAATTGCGAAAGCCAAAGAAACGGCAAAAAAATCCTTGACAATCCCCCCGGACAATGCTATATTGCCGTATCCGCATTGAAACAACAAGGACGAGGGGTCCGTCTCGCGGCGCCGTCTCCCGTCCGGCCCCGTCCCCAAATGAAACACCTGAAGGAGACAGAACGATGTTGAAACGATCCCTTTATGCCGCCGCGGCAACCGTGTCCGCGTTGGCGTTCCTTGCATGTCCGCTCCACGCCCAGCGCGAGCCGACGCCGATCAATCCGCCGACCGGATACGATTTTTCCAAGCTCAAAATGGAAAGGCTCGGACGCGGCGCGATCGCGGTCCGGCAGAGCCCGGACGAGGTGTTCGTGACATGGCGCTATCTTTCGAGGGACGCGAGGAACACTTCGTTCAACGTGTACCGGGACGGGAAGAAGCTCAACGCCGAACCGGTCACCGAGGTGACGTATTATGTTGACCGGAACAGAGGCGGCGGAACGTATGCCGTGAAGCCGGTCGTCGACGGGAAGGAGCTGGAGGAACCGTCCGCGGAGTACCGGCTGCCGGAGAACGCTCCCGTCGGATATGTGAACATTCCGCTGGACAGGCCCGCGGACGGGAAAGCGCCGAACGGCGAGGCGTACAATTATTCGCCGAACGATGCGTCGGCGGGCGACGTGGACGGCGACGGCGAATTCGAGATCATATTGAAGTGGGACCCGTCGAATTCGCGCGACAACGCGCACGACGGCTACACCGGAAATGTCTATCTGGACTGCTACAAGCTCGGCCGCACGGAGAAGATGTGGAGAATCGACCTCGGGCGGAACATCCGCGCCGGGGCGCATTACACGCAGTTCATGGTCTACGATCTCGACGGCGACGGCATCGCCGAGGTCGTCTGCAAGACGGCCGACGGAACGGTCGACGGCACGGGCAAAGTCATCGGCGATGCGGACGCGGACTACCGCACCCCGCAGGGCCGCATCCTGACCGGCCCGGAATACCTGACCGTTTTTTCCGGGAAAACCGGCGCCGCACTGGAGACCATCCCGTACGAGGTGCCGCGCGGCAATCCGCGCGACTGGGGCGACAACTACGGCAACCGCTGCGACAGGTTCCTGGCGGCGGTCGGGTACCTGGACGGCGAACGGCCGAGCGTCATCCTGTGCCGCGGGTACTACACGCGGGCGTACCTGGCGGCGTACGACTGGGATGGACAGCACCTCGTGAAACGCTGGGCGTTCGATTCCGATCTGCCGGAAAACCGCGGCTACGCGGGGCAGGGCAACCACAACCTGCGCGTGGGCGACGTGGATGGCGACGGCAGGGACGAGATCGTGTACGGGTCCTGCACGATCGACGACGACGGCAAGGGGCTGTACACGACCGGGCTCGGGCACGGCGACGCCATGCACCTGACGCAGTTCGCCTGGGACATGCCCGGGCTCCAGGTGTGGTGCTGTCATGAGAACAAGCGAGACGGCGCGACCCTGCGCGACGCCGCCACCGGGAAGATCCTGTATCAGGTCCGCCGCAGCTCCGACGTCGGGCGCTGCATGGCCGCCGACATCGACCCGACCAACCCCGGCGTCGAGATGTGGGCGTCCGGCATCCCGCCGCAGACCGTGAAGGGCGAGGCGCTGCCCGGCAACCCGCGCGGGCTCTCCTGCAACATGGCCGTGTGGTGGGACGACGACCTCTGCCGCGAACTGCTCGACGGCAACACGGTCAGCAAATTCAACGCCGCGCAGGGGGTCTGCGTGCCCGTGATGCGTTTCGAGGGATGCTCGTCCAACAACGGCACGAAGTCCACGCCATGCCTTCAGGGCGACCTCTTCGGCGACTGGCGCGAGGAGGTGCTCATGCGGACCGGCGACAACCGCAGCCTCCGCCTGTACGTCTCGACCATCCCGACCGCCTACCGGTTCCATACGTTCCTGGAGGACCCCGTGTACCGGATCAGCCTGGCGACCGAGAACGTGGCGTACAACCAGCCGACGCAGCCCGGGTTCTATTTCGGCCCCGACCTCATTTTCAAGGCCGCGAAGCCCGACCGCGGCGTGCTTTTCCGCGGGACGGTCCTCCGGGTTTACGTGCGTTGAGGTGCGAAACGGACGGAATGAAAAGGATCCCCTCCCGGCTGAACAAACGGCCCGGAGGGGATTGTCTTATGGGTTGAATGCGGGCGTCAGAGGTCCAGGTGTTCGACCCGGGCTCGGAGCCAGTCGAGCGCCTGTTCCCTGGATTTGAGCTCGCCCTCGAGCCGGAGGTCTTCGGCCTCGCCGAGGATGCGGCGGAAGACCGCGCCGGGTTTCAAGCCGAGCGCGATGATGTCGTCGCCGGTCAGGAAAGGCTTCGTCGGGGCGGGGAGCCTGGCGTACTCGCGCATGCGGTCGAGCATGAGGACATAATTGTCGAGCAGCCCGTGGCACGCGATGCAGTCGAGGCGGTGGAGTTCGAGCTCGACCGGGAAATTCGGGTCGGCGATGATCCGCATCCATTTCGCCTTCTTCATGGCGTGGACGGACGCGAACCGCATGTGGTGGCGAATGGCCGCGGTGATGCAGTCGATCATGGCGGACGGGAGGCGCAGGCGGGCGAGGATCCCGGCGGCCATGTCTGCGCCCAGGGCTTCATGCCCGTAGAAATGCGGGACGCCGTCCTTGAACGTCTGCGTGCCGGGTTTGCCGACGTCGTGGAGCAGGGCGCTCCACATGAGCGCGGGCGTGCGCCAGGCGGCGTGGCGGAGCAGGAGCATGGTGTGGACGAAAACGTCGCCTTCCGGGTGGAACTGCTTCGGCTGCTCCACGCCGCGCATGGCATCGACCTCCGGGAGGATGACCTTCAGAATGCCGAGCCGGGCGAGTATTTCGAATCCTTCCGCGGGATACGGCCCGAGCAGGATCTTCTCGAGCTCGGCGCGGATGCGTTCCGCGGCGATCAGGCGAAGTTTTTCCGCCGCGTCGGCAGCCGCCTGTTCCGAGACGGGGTCGACCGTGAATCCGAGCTTGGACGCGAACCGGACGAGCCGGAGAATGCGGAGATGGTCCTCCCCGAATCGCGTCACCGGGTCGCCGATGGTGCGGAGCACGCCCGCCCGGAGGTCGTCGAGACCGCCCACGCAGTCGACCACGGTCCGTTCCGCCGGGTCGAGGAGCAGCCCGTTGACCGTGAAATCGCGTCGCGTGACGTCCAGGACCTCGTCGTCCGTATAAACCACATGGTCGGGTCGGCGGCCGTCGCTGTAGCCGCGTTCCGCCCGGAAGGTCGCGACCTCGACCGGGATGCCGTCGACGACGACCGTGATGATGCCGAACGCGGCACCGATGGGGATTGCCTTGTCGAAGAGCGCTTCGATCGCCTCCGGGCGCGCGGACGTGGTGACGTCGACGTCGTCCGGTGTCCGCCCGAGCAGGAGGTCGCGGACGGCGCCGCCCACGAAATAAGCCTTGTGCCCGGCCGCGCGGAGTGCGGCGGCGACTTTCTGCGCGGCGAGGAAGGCCGGCGTTCGTGGGATGTCTCCGGGAAAAGAAGAGATTTTCATGAAAAAACGGTTTGCGGCTTGTCTTTTTAACGGAATCTGCTATGTTTAAACAATACATTTACAATAGCGCAGGTTTGCCGGAATGCAAGCGCGCACATGACATTCCCCGTACAAAAGGACTTAGGACCGGACGATCCCGAATGAATGATGACAAACTGACAGCCGTATTCGGCGGCACGTTCGACCCCGTTCATCTCGGACACCTCGGGCTCGCGGAGTATCTGCTGAAGAGCGGCCGCGTGGACAGGGTCGTCTTCCTGCCCGCGCCGCATCCGCCCCACAAGCCCGGAGCCGAGCCGGCGCCGTTCGCCGACCGCGTGGCGATGATCCGCACGGCGATTGCCGGGCACCCGGGAATGAGTGCAAGCGAAATGGAGGCGGAACGGACCGGGCCATCCTATACGGTCGAGACGCTGGATATCCTGAAACGGCGGTATCCGGCGGAGCGCTTCGTATGGGTGATCGGGTCGGATTCGCTGAACCAGCTCCACCAGTGGTACGATGCGGAGCGCCTGGTGCGCGAGAACAGCTTCCTGGTCTATCCGCGGCCGGGCGCCGAAGCCGACCTCGACCTGTTGCGTTCGACCTGGCCGAAGGCGCTTTTCGACAAGCTCGCCGGCGGGATCCTGGAAGGCGCGCCGGAATTCGATACGAGTTCGACCGAAGTGCGGCAGCGTCTGGTCGAACAGGGCATGGTCGCCTGCCGGGACATGCTGCCGGGACCCGTGCAGGACTACATCAGAAATCATAAACTTTACCCTCAGAGAAACGGAGATACCACCACATGAACGACGAACAGGAACCCAAAAAGACGAAAAAGGATTTCAAAGTGCTGGACGTGATCGAATTGTGCGAAAAGGTCGCCTACGATCACAAGGCCGAGCACATTCTCCGGCTCGACATGACCGGGCACGACGGCGCGATCGGGGACTACTACCTGATCTGCACCGGCCTCTCCGAACCCCATATCGGCGCCATCGCCGAACGCATCCAGCGTGCGGTGCGCGAGGAATACGGCATCCATCCCGCCACGCTCGACGGCACCCCGCAGAGCCAGTGGATCATCGTGGATTTCGGATTCCTGCTGATCCACATCATGACGAACGAGACGCGCGACCGCTACCAGCTGGAACAGCTCTGGGGCGACGTGCCGAGCTACGACGCCATGGCGAAGCTGGATGCGGAGCACGAGAAGCTTGCCGCGGCCCGCCGGAAACAGGCCGAAAAAGGCATTGGCGCGGGAGCGGACGAATGACCGACCCGTTCCGCGACGGAGATTTCCGCGACGAATTCGAGTGGGAGAAGGAAATCCGCAAGGACGACGACCGGGTGCATGACTACCTGGCCGAACTCCCGCGTTACATCGACCTCCCGGACGAGGACAAGGTCATCTCCAAACGCATCCGCCGGCGCGGCTCCACGTGGGATGACGATTTCGATGCGCCTTCCGACGACGATTACGATGACGATTACGACGACGTGCCGGAGGAGGATTTCTACCGGAACCGCGACGGAAGCGACGTGTACATGGCCGCATCGAACATGGCGATCGAACTGACCGAGTATTTTGCCGTGGAGAAGGACCAGACCTCCGCGCGCACCATGATGCGTGCCCTGACACTCCTCGGGAAACTGATGGCGCGTTCGCTGGACGTCCTCCGCCTGGAGGACGGCGACCTGATCACATTCCGGATCGCGCTTGCCAAGCGTTTTCTCGCCGACCTCAACGAGCTGATCGGCGAATACGAAAAATTCCCGGAGCCGGTCCGCGACAAGTTTCTGAAAGACGCGTTCGCGATGCGCGACGACGTGCTGGCGAAGATACGCCAGTACCGCCGGGACCTGAAACGGAAATGAACATGGACGGATGTCTTCCGCCGGAAAAAACGCAAAAAAAACAGAATCCGCGGAACAAACCGGAAAACAGATTGTCTGTAGAAAACAAGGACAGCGATGGAACTGGAACAAAAGACTCGTGAAGATGCTCTCCTGAAGGCGTTCCGAAGCGGCGACGACACTGCGTTCGACGGCCTGATCGAGATGTACTCCGCGAAACTGTACAAGGTCGCCTATGCGCTGCTCGGATCCCGCCAGGATGCCGAGGAAGTCGTGCAGGACACCTTTCTGCGGGCGTACCGCGCCCTGCAGGCGTTTCGCGGCGAATCGAGCCTGGAGACCTGGCTTCACCGCATCACCGTGAACCTGGCCCGGAACAAGTACCAGTGGAACCACCGGCGCGGAGGCGGCCTGAACGTGAGCCTCACCATGGGCGACGACGCGGACGGAGAGTCCGGGCCGGAGAACGAGCAGGACGTGCCCGACCGGAGGATGGAACCGGACCTGGTCCTGGAACACGACGAAATCGGAACGAACATCATGAAAGCCCTGAACAATCTGCCGGACAACCTGCGCGAGACCATGCTGCTGCGCCATGTGAACGACATGCCGTACGAGCAGATCGCGGAGAAACTGGACTGCAAGGTCGGAACCGTGAAGTCCCGTCTTTCCCGCGGCCGCGAAATGCTCCGGGACTATCTTGTCTCCGTCGGGATCCTCTCTTCCGCCGGCGGCATACATTAGGCTTTCCACCATGCAAACACCCATCCCGAGGATAAAATGAACAATTCAGCAGCTTCCCCCGGCTGCCCGGATCCGGAAACGATATCGGCGTTCTTCGACGGCGAGCTTTCGCCGGACGAGAGTCTTCGCGCGCATTTGGACTCCTGCCCGGACTGCACCGGACGCCTCGCGGACTACGCCGTTCTGCGCGAACACCTGTCGCGTGCCGCGGCTTCCGAACCGGATTCCGGGATGAACGCCCGGATCGCGGCATTCGTCCGCGCCGAATCCGCCGGACTTGCTCCGGCCGCCCTGCATGAACGCGATTTCTCCAATTCCCGTACCGCCTGGATCCTGCGCATTGCCGCATTGTTCCTTCTGGGCGGTTTCTTCGTGTATCTCCTGCTGGACCAGATGCACGTGAACCATGCGCGGAACGGCGGCTTCCGCACCGCCTCGTCCGGAGTTGCGCATGGTTCCGCGAAGCCTCTTCCCGCGCTTGAAGCGGAACCCGGCACGGGCGACTATGTCCGGGCGCGGCTCGTTTCCAATTCTCCGTCGGCGCGGCAGTATGCGATCGACATCGACCCTGCGCTGGTCCCGGACGAATACGACGGCATTCCGGGCGACGGCCGCATCCCGATCCTGCTTCCGTCCGATTCCTCTTCAGCCGAGGACCTGATGCGGCGGATCCCGCTTCATCTGGACCCGGCGTTCGACGCCATGCGGATGCTGGAGTCGATCCGGCGCGATCTGACCGCTCTGGACGTCCCGGGTCTTTCGGTTGACACGGAGAGCCGCGGAAATTCCCTTTTCACGACCATCCGGCTGGATTCCGCCGGGATGTTCGACATGAGCATGACCAGAACGGATGACGCGTTCGAGCTTTTCCTGTTGAGCGGGGACGACGCGAAGGACGATGACGGCCCGCTGGTTTTCCATATCGAGTTTTTCTGCGAATAGCCAAGCCGTTCGGATGTCCCCGGGAATATGCGGCGGACGATTCTTTTTTTTCGTTTTTTCAGATAAAGACTTGAAAAAAACTTTTTTTGATATATTGTATAATATCAGAAATTATTTCAACATCCACAAAACAATTGCATCCATGTTGTCGGCGACTCCATGTACGGAGTTTGCCCGGCAACCGATCCGAAGGAGGAGAAAATGAACAAAACACTTCTGACTGCCGCCCTCGCATGCGTTCTTGCCGTCGTCGGTATTACAGCTTCCGCAAAGACCTATGCCCCTGACGACAAGGGCTCGTTCGGGAGCGCGAACGATGCGTTCTCGTCCAAAGGGTCGGAATCGCTGAAAGTCCTGATCGCGAATCCCGTTGACGCATCCGAGAACCCGGTCAAGCTGAGCGATTTCCTGACGAAGGCTCCCACGTTTACCGATGGGAATGGCGTGGATTATCATTTCGGTTATTTGAAGACGGGCACCGACAACAAAACCGAGTTCGTTCCGCTTTCCTCGTTCCTGAGCGGCATTGACAAGAATGCCGCCGACGATGCGAGAGTCGCGGCCATTTCCCTCGGTTCTTTCAAGCGCGGCGAGACCATTCAGTTCGGATATGCCGACGGCAGCGGAAACAACTTTACGGCGACTCCGGTCTCTTCCGGCGGTCAGGGCGATGCCCTGTACTATGCCGGATTCGATCAGGACAGTTTCTTCAAGCTCGACTTTTCGGAAGATCCGTTCAGCGGCAACATTGAAATCATGGTCATGGGCGAACCCCTGCCTCCTGCCACGGTGACGCTTCTGATCGCCCTTGCTGCGGGCGCGGCGTTTCTCCTCTACAGCAAGCGCAGACGCGAACGCTGCGCCGAACAGGCATGAGGGAAGAGGACGAACCGAAAGACAACGGCGGAATTACTCAGGATCCCGCCGGAACAGAGTACCGGGAAGGGGGACGGTACTCTGATCGTTTTCGTCCCGAATCTGCCGCGGACGAAACAAAAAAGGAGAGTGGTGCCGACGAAGCGGAAGACGCCGCGTCCCTGCCGCGAGGGAACATGACCCGCGAGGAAATGGAACGCCGATACCGGGACGATCCCCGTTTCGCCATGCTTTTCGACCACGGGGAAGAGGGCGACAAAAAATCGAAAGCCGGATGGAGCATCAAAGTCGGCGGCATACGCCTGACTCCGACGCGCATCCTGATCCTCGGCGTTTTTTTCCTGATTGTATTGATTTGCCTGGGCGCCAGCGTGGTTTACGCAATCCGGGACATCGGCAAATACAAGGATTTCTCGCGGGCGGTCGCTTTGTATGAAGCAGGGGATTATGATGATGCGAGAATGCTGTTCGTCAAGGTGCTGAGCGAGGATCCGAACAAGGAACCCGCCTTGCGGATGATGGCGGAGATATACCACCATTTCGGCGACTGGAACAACGAGGCCTTCTTCCGTCAGAGGATCATGCGCCTGAACCCGCTGGACCGGGAATGCTTCCATGCTTTTCTGGAGAGCGCGTTCCGTGCGAGAAACTTCGGAACCATATACTCCATCCTTAACCTGAGGTTCATGGAGAATCCCGAACTCCCGCCGGACGAGGGCGCCCTATTCCTGATCTCCGCACTGAATTCCGGCCATGTATCGCACGGCAGGGATTTCTGCGAGGCCATGAAGAAGTCGGATCCGAACTACTTCTCCGATACGGAACGGGGGCGTTTCGGGGAAACCCTGCTCGCCTCCGCCGGCCTGAACCGGGAAAAGGCACGGAGTTACATTTCCACGCTTGACCAGATTCAGGATCCGCAGGTCCGCTTTGAGATGATGGACATGCTGGTGCATTTCCTGTCGACGCAGCGAGACCGGGAAGCGGACTCGGAAATGGAGAAGCTGCTTCTCCAGGCTGCCGAACTGAACGAATTCGCAGGGGCGCCCATGCTGGCAAATTATTACTATATGCGCTACCGGTTCGAAGACACGATGCGTGTCTGCGACGGATATTTCAAGACGAAGGTCAACGCCGTCATGCCCGTCCTGTATGGAGAAAGCTGCGTCCTGAGCGGCCAGCCGGAGCTGCTGCCGCCGGCGGCCGACAAGATCCGCCAACTCTCGGGCCGCCAGTCCAGGATGCTCGCCGCGTATCTGGATGCACTGGGGGCTTTCAGCAAAGGCGACGACGACGCCATGCAGAGGTTCCTGCAGGTGGCGGGTCCCACGATCGAAACGCCGCTTTCCTCTCTTATGAGGCTCCAGTTGGCACTGAAGCAGGATTCCCCGAAGGATATCCTGCAGCGCCTCGGCAGAATCATGAAAGGGCGTCCTTTCATGGATTTCCAGCAGCGCGCCCGGACCGCCGCCCTGCAATATCTGCTTGAAAAGGCGGATGCGGACCTGCTCTCCCACCCGGACCTGCTGAACCTCTGCGCCGAGGTCGCCTCGCTGATCCAGACGCCCGAAGACGACGTCTCCTTCCTTCAGCGCATCATCCTGATGGACCGTTTCAAAAGAAAACTCCTGACGGAGGAGGATCTTCTGTCCGCGCTCCGTGCCTTTCCCGGAGATCCCATTTTTCTCCGGGTCGCCTCGGAATTCTATCTGATGAACGGGAAGGCCGCTCATGCCATGGACTACATAGCCGAAGCCAAGGCGATGCCGGACTTCCCGGAGGATATGAAACCGTTCGTCAATGTGCTGTATCTTCTGGCGCTTGATCAGCTGGGGCGCAGGGACGATGCGGAAAAGGAGTTCCGAAATCTTGTCGAGCAGGACAAGGGGGAAAGGCTTCTTTGTCCCTATTATGAGTTCTGCGTTGAAAACGGCTTCGTCGATTCCCTGAAGTCGCTTGCCGAAATGCTCGCATCCCTGCCGGAGGATTCCGCAAAGCGCGCCGCCCTGCCGTTCGTCCAGGCCGAGATCCTGCTGAACGAAGGCAAAAAGGATGAGGCGCTCGACCTCTTTGAGAAAAGCGATTCGAAGGATCCGCGTTTCATCTTCCATGCCGCTACGCGTCTCGCGGAAGCCGGACGGAACGATGCCGCATTCGAACGGTATGTTTCCATCAGGGACACTTATCCGGACAAGGCGCTCGTCAACATCAACCTCTCGGAACTGTATTCCGAAAAGGGCGACAAGGAACATGCGCTCGCCAGTGCGCGGACGGCATGGCAGGAGGATCAGAACAATCTGCTCTCCCGGTATATCTACGGCAAGCGCCTCTATGAGGGGGGACAGTATGCGGATGCCATCGCAGTCCTCAAGTTCCCGCAGTACAAGGCGAGTTTCCCCGAGGAGATGCTGGACCTCTGGTCGAAAGCCATTCGCGAGCAGATCAAGGCCGACTACTACGCCGAACGCTACACGCCCGCGCTGGAAAACGCAAAATTCCTCCTGATCTATTTCCCGGATGACAGGTTCGGAAAAGACTACCTCGAACGGGTCGAACGGATCCGCCGCCACGAGACGGTCGGCGGCAATATGTGAACGCCTTTGATCCGAAGATCCCCGCGCCCGGAGGAACTGGCGTGGAGCTGGGATAAAGTGCGGATGCCGGTCCTCTGAACGACGGTTTCCTTACGGGTTTTTCCTCTCTCCTGCCCGTAGCACCATCCTATATTCTCTTTGCTTGCGTTTGCCTTTTTGCGACCTCATCTTCTCATTTTCCCCGTGCGCAATACATACAAAACGGCCGCCCGGAAATCGGACGGCCGTGATGGCAAATCGTGAGTGTCCGACCGGAAGGGTCAGAGCTTGACGGAGACGGATTTGCCGGTGTATTTGACGGTCTTGCACTGTTCGGCGGGGGTGCGGGTCTCCCCGACGCCGACGCCTTGCCTGACCTTGACGATGCGGAACGTGCGTTCCTTCAGCATGCCGGGGAAGCTGCCCTTCACGTCGCCGATGGTGAGTTCATCTCTCCTGAAATCATAGGTGAACTCGATGGTGCTGAACGCGCCCTTCTCGTAGTTGTAGTTGTCGAACTCGTCCTCGTAGAGCGTGAAGGAGCCGTTTGCGCCCGGATAGACGCGGATTTCGAGGTCGTCCCACTTCTTCTGCTCGGCATATTCGACCGGTTCGGCGATCGGGATGATGCTGCCGGCCTTCACGAACAGCGGCACGAGATCGAGCGGGGCGGCGACGGAGACGGTCTGTCCGCCGTCGTAGGTCTTGCCTGTGTGGAAGTCGAAGAACATGGATCCCTCGGGGAGGTAGACGTCCCAGTTTTTGGTCTGCCGGACGTCGATGCGGTTGTTCGCGAGGTACATGGACTTCAGGACCGGGGCGACGAGCAGGGATTTGCCGAACAGGAATTCGGTTTCGAGCTTGTGCGTCTTCTTGTCTTTTGGGAAGTCGGCGAAGAGCGGGCGCATCATGGAGCCGCGGTTCGCGGAGACGTCGTACATCATGGAGTAGATGTACGGGATGAACGCGTAGCGCGTCCGGATGGCGCGGACCATGGCGTCGTAAACCGGTTCGCCCTCTTTGCCGAAATAATAGATTTCGCGCGGGCCGTCGGTGCCGTGGCTGCGCATCATGGGCGTGAACGCGCCGAACTGCATCCAGCGGGCGTAGAGCTCGGAGAATGCGACGTTGCGGCTGCGGTTCGGGTAGTTCCACAGGAAGAACCCGCCGATGTCGGCGTTCCAGTAGGGCAGGCCGACGAGGCTCATGTTCAGGCCGCACGCGATCTGGTCCTTCAGGGAGTCCCAGCTGGTGACGGTGTCGCCGGACCAGGTGTTCGTGCCGAACCGCTGCTGTCCGGCGTAGGCGCAGCGCGTGAGGATGAAGATGCGCTTCTTCCCCTCGGGGTCATCGGCGCGCTGGTGTTCGTAGACGCCGCCGGTGGTGTAGAAGGGGTAGAGGTTGCGGACGCGGCGGAACGTCCCCAGCGCGGTCGGGAGGTCGAAGTCGGCGTCCTTGATGTTGTGGTGGTCCGGCTCGGTGGAGTCCATCCACCAGGCGTCGGGGCCGTAGTCGAGCAGTTTTTTCGCGTAGCTCCAGTAGATGTCGCGGGCTTCCTGCCCGTAGGGATCGTAGGGGCGCGCGCCGCCGGATCCGCCGACGGAGGTGCTGTTCGGCCAGGTGTCGATGTCGAGGAGGAATCCTTTTTCCTTCATGACCTTGAACTGCTCGGTCTTCTGCCCGAAGTCGGGCCAGATCACGAGCATGGCGTGGGCGTTCAGCTCATGCACGCGGTCGAACATCTTCTTCGGTTCGGGGAAGCCGGGGTTCAGGAACTGCATGGCGTTCCAGTAGTCGTTGTTCTCGCCCCAGTACTGCCAGTCCTGGATGATGCCGTCGAGCGGGATGTGGAGCTGGCGGTATTTCTCGACGACTTCGAGGAGCTCGGCCTGCGTCTTGTAGCGTTCGCGGCTCTGCCAGAATCCGAGCGTCCAGAGCGCCTGCATCGGGGCGTCGCCGGTGAGCTTGCGCATCTGGGCGACGACGCCGTCCGTGGAGCCGCCGTACATGAAGTAGTAGTCCAGGTTCTCGCCGTCCTTGAACATGAAGTTCAGGACGTTGTCCTTCTCCTCGAACTCGCCGCTCGCCGGGTTGTCCAGGAAGACGCCGTAGCCCTTCACCGTCTGGAACATCGGGACGGAGACGAACCGGTATCCCTGGTGGATCGGGAACTTGCTGCCGCGCTGGGAGAACTTGTCGTTCTGCGGCTGGCCGAACCCGTAAATCTCCTCGTCGGGATCCACGCGGAACCGCGCGGTCACGGTCTCCGTCGCGCCGCTGGGATACGTCGCGGGCTCCATCTTGAACGGGGCGGCGTCGTCTTCTGCGAGCAGGCGCGCGCCATCCGGCTTCGAGAACGAGAGCGCGCCGGTCTTCCGGTCCAGGACCACGTTCAGCGCGGCGGATTTCGCCGTGACCGTGCCGTCGGTCTTTTCGACCTTGACTTTGACGGTTTCCGGCTTGAGGATGACGGTGGGCGTGACGAATGGCTTTTTCGTGCTGTCTGCCGGGGTCTTGGTGATGCGGACGATTTCGGGCGTGTAGAAGACGACGGACGTGACGACGCCGTTGTCCTCGCTCCGGAATCCGTTTGTTTCTGCGAGTTTACTCATGTTGGTCTTCTGCGGTTCGAACGTTGACGTTGACTGGGCTTCGTTCGCACAGGAACCGACGGCGGCCGCGACCGCGAAGGCCGTGCAAACGGGGAGGATGAAGTGTTTCATGCTTTTGCTCCGGACGTTTCGGGGTGGATAAAAAGAAATCGTACGCAATATTATAACGCGGAAAATGGAGATTGTCAACCTCGAAAAACAAACAAAAAACAAGATTCCGAAAAAGTCCTGTAAAGTCCGTGATCGTCCAGCGTTCCTTAACTCCCCGGAAAAGAACGGAATCCGAGCCGTTTTTCCTTCACTTGTCCTTGCCGTTCGCGTCTCGCGATCCCGTAATCAGTCGAGCGCAAGCGAGCCTTCCGAGGCGGCGCAGCCGCCCCCAGCAACGCGGGAACGCAGTGCGTCCTTCCCGCACATCTTCTTCTCAACGAAGGGAAAAAGCATGAAAATGAGGAAAAAACATTTGATTTTTCCCCGACAGCATGTAAATTGTTGTTTGGATTCGGGTTCCATCCTTGTTTTATCCGGATTCCATGTTCATTTGTCGTTTCAATCTCATAATTGATTTGATTCCAGTTTAACACAATAAGCTAACCGGAATGGAGAAACTTCCATGAAAACGGAATGCCCGCATTGCGGCCAACATTATGATGTTGATGAAGAGTACATAGGCCAGGTGGTGGAATGCGTTACCTGCGGAAAAGAGTTTACTGTTAAAACAGGTTCTGATGTCGCAACCATTCAAGCGCAGAGACCGGGAGGAAAAATGAAAGCTCTCGTCTGCGAGATGTGCGGATCGACAGACCTGATCAAGCAAAACGGCCTTTTTGTCTGCCAATCGTGTGGAATAAAGTATTCTCTGGAAGAAGCCAGGAAAATGATGATAGAGGGGACTGTTGATGTTTCCGGTAGTGTCGTCAGAGTAGACAATTCCGCTTCAATTGATAATTTTTTTAAGATGGCAAAAAGCGCCTATGAATCAAGCAATCAGAAAGAGGCCGAAAGTTACTGCAATAAAATCATCGAAATAGAACCGGAAAACTATAAGGCATGGTTACTAAAAGGCAAGGCTGCCGGATGGCAGTCAACACTTGCCAATCTTCGAATCGAAGAAGCCGTTAATTGTTTTACGAAGGCCGTTGATAATGCCCCTGAAGACGATGTTAAACGTATAAAAAAGGAGGCGGCGGACGAAATCGGGAGACTTTCCACAGCATTGATGAAGCTTTGCTGCGACAGCTTTGTCCGTTATCCTTCTGATGACAGTGCAAACAGTATTTTGCAAAACCTGAAACTGGTTCAATTATATACGCTTATCCTGTTTTCCAAATGTGGTGTTAAGCCTGATGGATTTAAGGAAAATATTGCTACAATGATAAATAATGCAATCGTAACAGCCTGGCAGGATCATGTGTTGAAAGATTATACAGAGGATTCCCATCCTTCTAAGTTTATTTGGGAACAGTTCAAGGATAGATGCTTTGCCTGCATAGCAATTGAGCAGGCTGCAATTGATTTAAGTGAAGATGACGATCAGGCGGATATTCAGAGATACAAGAACATGATTGATATTACCGAGGAACTTGTCAAATCGAAATCATGGACGTATTCCGAAGGCGGTTATGTTCCGGAATACAGTCTTACAATGGAAGCCAAGAACGCAAACATAGACAACATGATGAAGTGGCATGAAAAGATTCACGAAATTGATCCGAATTACAGTGTGCCTCCACGTCCGGCAGCACCTTCTACAGGAGGTTGTTTTATTGCAACTGCTGTGTACGGGTCGTATGATTGCCCTGAAGTATGGACCTTGAGGCGCTTTCGGGATTACTCCCTTGGAAAAAACTGGTACGGTCGTTTGTTTGTCGAAATGTACTATGCCGTAAGCCCGAAACTCGTAAAGCATTTTGGGCACACCAGAATGTTCCAGCTTTTCTGGAGGAAGAACTTGGATAAGCTGGTAAAAAAGCTGAACCGTCAGGGCATCTCTTCCACACCTTACGTTGACCGCAATTGGTGAGGCGAGTCCGGCAAGGGTATCCTCGCCGGTCTGCAAGGCAAACGCTTATTGACAATCCGATGGAATGAAGGGAAGGGGAGGGACGCATTTTGCGTCCCCGCTTCGCTGGGGCACCGCAGGCGGTGGTGAAGCAGTGTCCGGCTTCGCTCGGACACGGTTGCGCCGTCTCGGTAAGCTCGCTTGCGCTCGACCGTTTACTTGACCGCGGGGGGCGCACACACTGCGTGTGCCGAAACAGTGCGCGGCTATGCTCGCGCACACACTGCGTGTGCCGATACAGTGCGCGGCTACGCTCGCGCACACACTGCGTGTGCCGATACAGTGCGCGTCACCTTTGCCCCGTCTCCAATCTCCGGGGGACGTAGATAGGACGAATAGGACGGATACGACCTGTTTGTCATATCGGTCTTATGTTTGGGGCTATGCCTGCTGAAGCTCGTAAGGGGGAGGCGAAATCACGGGGCGCAAAAACAGAAAGTCCCGCCTGCCGGGGAGGGCGGACGGGACGGGAGTGCGTTTGATTTGCGCGAGGGGGAAAGCGAGGCGGAAGCGGTGAGGCGTCCCGCCTCGTTTCAGCTCACTTGACGGGGATGCGGTAGACCATGAAGCTGAAGGGATCCTGCGTGGCATTGAGGATGCCGGTGCCTTCGATCTTCAGCTTGGATTCCTCCAGCTTGATGCGATCGGGGGCTTCGAGATCGTTCTTCAGCGCGAGGTCGGCGCCCTTGATGCCGGACACGGAGACTTCCGTGCCGTCGGCGGCTCCCGGGATGTTGATGGAGATCGGGACGGGGGTCTTGCCGAGGTTGACGAACTTGAAGATCACGGTGTTTCCGTCGGCGGTCTCGTCGAGGACGGCGCCCGCGTAGCAGTCGGCGGGGAGCGCGCCGAGGGCGGAGAGGTCGAGCGTGTGCGTGCCGGCGTTGTTGCTGTAGAGGTACTGGACCCAGTAGTTCGGGGTCTTCACGACCTGGACGGCGTTGAACCAGATCATGTCATGCGCCCATTGCCAGGCGTTGCAGTTGGCGAGCAGGGGGGCGTAGGAGGACATGCGGACGACGTCGGCGTTGCGCTCGATGCCGGTCAGGAAGGCGGCTTCGCAGAGGGCTGCGCGGAGGGAGTTTGCGGGGTCGTCGTGGCAGGCGTATTCGCCGGCGAAGACCTTCGGGCCGTTGCGGTCGTACTTGTCGTAACGGTCGATGTGGCTGAGGAACCACGCGGGATCGCGGTAGTAGTGCTCGTCGACGAGGTCGGCCTTGAACTCGCGCATCTTCGGCCAAAGGTATTCGAACTCCGCGCCGTCGGGATACGGGCCGGAGCCGCCGATGATCCTGATGTCGGGATACTTCTCGCGGATGGCGTTGATGAAGTGCGGCAGGCGGTCGGTGTAGAGCCTGCCCCACTGTTCGTTGCCGACGCCGATGAACTTCATGTTGAAGGGTTCGGGATGGCCCATGTCGGCGCGGACCTTGCCCCACGTGGACGTGACCGGGCCGTTCGCGAATTCGATGAGGTCGAGGCAATCCTGGATGTAGGGGCCGAGCTGATCGACCGCGACCTGCTGGGTGAGGTCGGACGGTTCGTTCTGGAACTGGCAGGCGAGCCCCATGTTCAGCACGGGCAGCGGCTCGGCGCCGACGTCCTCGCAGAACTGGAAGAACTCGAAGAAGCCGAGTCCGCAGCTCTGGAAGTAGTCCGGGGTCAGATGGTCGATGAACGTGTTGTTCCAGCGGTTGCTGTTCAGCGGGCGGTTGCCGACGGGCCCGACGGTGTTCTTCCACTGGTAGCGCTCGTCAAGCGTGGTGCCCTCGACGATGCAGCCGCCGGGGAAACGGAAGACTTTCGGCTTTAGGTCGGCGATCGCCTGCGCGAGGTCGTTGCGGAGGCCGTTCGCGCGGCCCTTCCAGGTGTCTTCCGGGAAGAGCGAGATGTGGTCGAGGTCGACGGTGCCCTTGTGGCCGTTGAGGAGGATGCGGAACTTGCCGCGCGCCTGCGTGCCGGCCGCCTTCACGTCGAGCTTGTATTCCTTCCATTCCCTGCTGTCGACCGTGAACGGAGTGCGCGCCTCCATCGTGCCGTCCTCGCGGACGAACGCGGCGTCGAACTTGACCGGTTCCGTGGTGCCGGGTGCGAGGCGCGCCCACAGCGTGAGGTGGTAGACCTTGTCCTTCTCGAACGCGAGGCCGCGGAATCCGCCGTTGTCAAGCGCGGTCCAGCGGTCGCGGTGCGATTCGGCCGTCGCGCGGGCGAAATGCGGATTGCGCGGGAACGGGACGTCGTCCTCGCGGCCTTTGATGACCTCGACGCGGCCGTCGGTCTCCCAGCCGGAGAGGCCGTTCGGGAATTCGAAGGAACGGTTCTTGATGAGTTCGGCATAGAGTCCGCCGTCCGCCGCGAAGTTGATGTCCTCGAAGAAGACGCCGTACATGGTGGGGCTGATGTCGAACCTGGTCCCGGCCGGGTCGAGCGTGCCGGTCATGGTCTTCGGCGCGTCCTGGGATTGCGCATCCGGCGCGGCGGCCCCGGAGAGGATGGCCGCGGCGGCAGCGATGCCGATGAAAGCCTTGTGTTTCATGGAAACGATCCTTTCGTTTATCTGAGTTGAAACTGTGTGCAGGATGATTTTTTCGATAATGTAGCAGTCTTTTCCGTAAAAGTCCAGTGAAAACGACGGGTGAACGGAGAAAAATCTGAAAGTTTTTTCGTTTTTGCAGGATCGCGCCGGGGCAGGGCGGATACGGAGCATTTTTCGAAAAATGCACGAAATGAGCGAAAAATGACGGTTCCGGACTTGATTTTCCGGAAAAATGGTCTATATTATTTGGACACGTTGAAACAGAAACCTTAATCCGCTATTCGGATTCGGTGGATCACATGATCCGCATGACCGCGGGGTTTTCTTTCATGCGCAGGGATTTCCGGCAGGATTCGCCGGAGGAAGAGCCCGGCATGGCGCAACGATGGAGGCACGGCTTCCCGTTGCGGAAAAAAGGACTCGCGTTCAGCCGATTTCCGTACAGCGGGCAGGGATTTTGTGAGACAAAACAACCCCTCAACCACGAACGGAAAGAACAGGACACCATGGAAGGAAACGCGAGAGACATCAGACTCTACAGCGGGACGTCGCATCCGAAGCTCGCCGAATCGATCGCACAGTGCCTGGGGCAGCAGCTCGGTCATGTGACCGTGCAGAGGTTCCCGGACGGCGAAATTTTTGTCCAGTACAAGGATACCCTGAGGAACGCGGACACATTCATCATCCAGTCCACGTCCAATCCGACGAACGAAAACCTGATGGAGCTCCTCATCATGCTGGACGCCGCCCGCCGCGCGTCCGCGGCCCGGATCACCGCGGTGATCCCGTTCTTCGGATACGCCCGCCAGGACCGCAAGGATAAACCGCGCGTGCCGATCACCGCCAAGCTCGTCGCGAACCTGCTGACGACCGCCGGCGCGAACCGCATCCTCGCCATGGACCTCCACTCCCAGCAGATTCAGGGATTCTTCGACATCCCGGTGGACCACCTGTACGCGGCGTCCGTGCTGATCCCGTACCTGCGCGGCAAGACCGACGCGGAGTCCGTGATCGTGTCCCCCGACTCCGGCAGCGTGAAGATGGCGCAGTCGTACGCCGACCGCCTGGGCTGCGGATTCGCCGTGGTGGCGAAGCGCCGCCTGGACGCGAACCACGTGGCGTCGTCGCATCTGGTGGGCGACGTGAAGGGGCGCACCTGCGTCCTGGTCGACGATATGACCAGCACGGCCGGCACGCTCTGCGCGGCCGCCGAGCTCCTGAAGCGCGAAGGCGCTGCCCATGTGCTCGCCGCCGTGTCGCATTTCCTGGCGCGCGAAGAAGCGTTCGAGAAGCTGAAAGCGAGCTGCATCGAAGAGCTGATCACGACGAACTCCGTGCCGACCAACCTGACGGGCGACTCCGTCCACACGCTGGACATCGCCCCGCTCCTCTCCGAAGCGATCAGCCGCATCCACGACGGCGATTCCCTTAATTCGCTTTTCCAGCGCTGAGCGGGAAGGCGAGCTTGAAACGAAACGAACAACCCACACATAACCGACACATCACACGAAAGGACCCAAAATGGCAAAAGTCAAACATGTGTTGAACGTGCAGGCGCGCACGGCCGGCGGAACCGGCGACGCACGCCGCCTGAGAAAGACCGGACTGATCCCCGCGATCGTCTACGGCAAAGGCATCGAGCCGAAGTGCATCTCCGTGAACGCCACGGAATGGCAGCTGCTCAGCCGCAACGAGCTGAACATCCTCTCCCTCGTCGAGGACGGCAAGGAAACGCTCGTCCTGCTGAAGGAAGTCCAGCACGACCCGATCCGCAACCGCACCCGCCATCTGGATTTCCAGGCGATCCGCATGGACCAGAAAATCAAGGCGCACGTCGCGGTCCGTCCCGGCCATGCCCTCCCGGCCGGCGCCTCCGCAGGCGGCCTGCTTGAGCAGAACCTCCATGAGATCGAAGTGGAAAGCCTCCCGCAGGACCTCCCCGAAGAGATCATCGTGGACGTCTCCGGCATGAACCTCGGCGACATGATCCATGTCGGCGACATCGCGATGCCCGCGGGCGTCACCGCCGTGACCCATGCCGACATCGTCGTCTTCACCGAGGTCGATGAGAACGCCGCAGCTGCCGAGGAAGAGGCCGCACCCGCCGAAGGCGAGGAAGCCGCCGAACCCGAAGTCATTGCGGAAAAGAAGACCGAAGAACGCGCCGCCGCCCGCGACGAGCGCAAGAAAGCGGAGTAAGCTTCCTGCTTTGTTTGCGATGCGGAAGAGCCTCCGGACGGAAGAACACGGGAAGGACAGCGCGGAATGGCGGACGGAATGCAGCACCGGATCCGGCTCATCGTCGGACTGGGGAATCCGGAAAGCAAATACGAAGGCACACGCCACAATGCCGGATTCATGTTTGCCGAACGCCTGCTGACCAAATTGCCGCGTTCTTTCCAGAGGATCCACGGGTTCCAGTCCTACTACTGGAAGGGGACCTACGCCGGAGCGCCGCTGACGGTGCAGATGCCGCTGACCTACATGAACCTGAGCGGCGAGGCGGTGGCACCGCTGATGCGGAGCGAAGGCATCACCCCGGACGAGGTGCTGGCGGTCCATGACGACATGGACATCCCCCTCGGAAGGATCCGGATCCGCAAGGGCGGCGGAAGCGCCGGCCACAACGGGATCAACTCCCTGATCGAACAGATCGGGTCGGAAGGATTCCACCGGATGCGGATCGGCGTCGGACACGCGGAAAGCCGCGGGGACGTGATCGACTACGTCCTTTCGGCGTTCAGCGAGGAAGAACGCGCCGTATTCGACCGGGTGCTGGACGGAGCGGCGGAAGCCGCGGTCCTGATCCTGAGGCGGGGCATCGCAATGGCAATGAACCAGTACAATCCGCGCGACTGGAGCGCGGACGAAGACAGCCAACCGAACAAAACAACAACAGATTCATCTGTAAACAACAAATAAGAAACACCATGGAGGTGCACTCTTGAAAAAGTACGAAGCAGTATTCATCCTCGACCCGCGTAAAGTCGACGATGAGGGCAAGGCCTTTGCCGGTCAGTTCGAACAGCTGATCAACGGCTGGGGCGGAACGATGGTCGAAAACGTCGCCATGGGCCGCAAGACCTTTGCGCGTGAGATCAAGAAACGCAAAGCCGGCTACTATTTCGATTTCGTGTTCGAAGTCGATCCTGCCAAAGAGGCGATGCTCCGCGACGAATTCCGCCTGGACGAACGCGTCCTGCGGTTCCTCTCCATCGTCTACGACCGCCCGGAACACGTCCGTTCCAAGCTGGCGATCCCGGAAACGGCGCCGATGGCTCCCGCAGCCCCCGCCGCGGCCGATGCCGAGTAAGTTATCAGATTGAAGAAAGGAGGCGAGTCATATGGCTTCTCTGAACAAAGTGCTTTTGATCGGGAATCTGACCCGGGATCCGGAGCTCCGGTATCTCACGGGCGGCAATTCCGCCGTTTGCGAATTCGGAATTGCGATCAACCGCCGCTTCATGCAGGCAAGCGGCCAGGAGAAAGACGAAACATGTTTCCTGGAGATCGTTGTTTGGGGCAAACAGGCCGAGACTTGCTCCCGTTTCCTCCAGAAGGGCAGCACGGTCTTCATCGAGGGCCGTCTGGTCTATGACCAGTGGACCGAAAAGGACACCCAGAAGAAACGCTCCCGCGTCCGTGTGACCGCGGAACGCGTGCAGTTCCTTTCCGGACGCCGCGACGAACAGGGCATGCCGGGCGAAATGCCGCCGGAAGACGACGGCTACCAGCCCCAGCAGCGCGCCCCGCGCCAGGGCGGCTACCAGCAGCAGGGCGGTTTCCAGAACCGCGCCCCGCAGCAGGGCCAGCCGTACCGCCGCCAGCAGTTCGAGGAGCCGCCGTACAACCCGGCCCCGAACATGCAGCCCAACCACGGCGGCATGGCGGACTCCGGCCCGGATCCGCTGGAAAACGTGGACGACATCCCCTTCTGACAATCCAACACAACCCATCAACAAACGAGACCAAATATGGCAATGCAACAGAAAAGACGCCACGCGAAGCGTCGCACCAACAAGACGAAGATCTGCAGATTCTGCGAGAATCACGTGAACTACATCGACTTCAAGGACGGGGAACAGCTCCGCCGTTTCCAGACCGAAAAAGGCCGCATCCTCCCCCGCCGCATCACCGGAACCTGCCTGAACCATCAGAAGATGCTCAGCACGGCCCTGAAGCGCGCCCGTATCATCAGCGTGGCTCTCTGAGCCGGCAACACATCACAAAGGAAAATTCATCATGGCACATGTCAAACTGATCCTCCTGCAGGATGTTGAAGACCTCGGCCTGGCCGGCGAAGAAGTGCACGTCGCGGCCGGTTATGCCCGCAACTACCTGATCCCGCGCGGATTCGCGACCATCGCGTCCACCGGCGTCCTCCGCCAGCTCGAAGCCCGCAAGGAAAAAATCGAAGCGAAGCGCCAGGCCGACTTCGAGGCCGCCCAGGCCCTCTCCGCCAGGATCGCTTCCCTCGACATCACGATCCCGATGCAGGCCTCCGAAGACGGCCACCTCTTCGGCTCCGTCTCCGAACGCACCATCTTCGAGAAGCTCGCCTCGATGGACGTCAAGGTCAACATCAACAAGATCCGCCTGGATTCCCCCATCCGCACGATCGGTGAATTCAAGGTCGACATCAAGCTCCACCAGAACGTCACCGCCGTCGCGACGATCAAGGTCGTCGGCGCCGCCTGATGCGCCGGGAGTTTTGATTCATGCCTGATCGTTACGATCATGCAAAGGGCGACGCCGGGACGGCAGGTTCCGGGGAGGTTTCTTCCCGGAACGCCGTTTCGGCCGCTCCCGCTTCCAGTTCCATGCCCCGGACTGCGGAGTATGCGGACTATGACATGGAACGCTCCGTCCTCGCCTGCATCCTGTCCGATCCGGGATGCATCAACACCGTCTCGTCCATGCTCGGCGTCCGCGTCCGCCCCCCCGCAAAAGGGAAGGACGTCGCCGAAAGCGACCTTTCCGGGTTCGCACGGAACGCCAAGATCATGTTCCGCGATCCGAAGCACGCCGCGATCTACCAGAGCATGCTCGAGGTCAACAGCAGGACGGGAAATCCGCCCGACCTGCTTTCGATCGAGGACAACCTGCGCCGTGCCGGCCGGCTCGAGATGGTCGGCGGCGAGGGCGCATTACTGGATATCCAGGCGTCCGTCGGCAGCGTGGCGAACGTGGAAACCTGGTGCGGAATCCTGCGCCAGTGGGCCATGCTGCGCGAAATGATCAACGCCTGCACGTCCGCACTCCAGATCTGCCGGGAACCCGGCGGAAAAGACATCCACGACCTGCTGGACGGGATCGAACAGACCTTCTTCGCCGTCCGCAACGATTTCGTGCGCTCCGAGATCAAGAGCATCGCCGAGCTCATCGAAGAGGCTTTCACGCACTTCGTCGATCTCATGAACAAGAAGATCGAACCGGGCATCCCGACCGGATACCCCGACCTGGACAAGCTGCTCGGCGGCGGCCTGAAAAAACAGGAAATGGTCGTGCTCGCCGCACGTCCGTCCATCGGCAAGACCGCGCTGGCGCTGAACATCGCGCGCAACATCGCGATGAAAAATGTCCCGAACCAGAGGCGCCGGAGCGTCGCCTTCTTCTCCCTCGAAATGAGTGCGGAGCAGGTGGCGCAGCGACTCCTCTGCACCGAATCGAAGGTGTCGCTCTCCTCCATTTCGGACGGTTCCTTCAACATCGAAGAGACCGGCAAGCTCGCGAGCGGCGTAAGCGCGCTCCGGGAGGCGAACCTGTTCGTCGACCCGACCGGCGGCCTCTCCATCTTCGAACTGCGCGCGAAGGCCCGCAAGCTGAAGGAATCCGACGCCGGGCTGGATCTGGTCATCATCGACTATCTCCAGCTGATGCGCGCCGGCGACGTGTCGTCCCGCGACGGACGCCAGGTCGAAGTGTCCGCCATTTCCGGTGGCATCAAGAAGCTCGCCAAGGACCTCGATATCCCCGTCCTCGTGCTGTCCCAGCTGAACCGCGAGGTCGAAAAGACGCCGAACAACAAGACCGCGCGTCCGAGGCTGAGCAACCTGCGCGAATCCGGCTCCATCGAGCAGGACGCGGACGTGGTGATCTTCCTGCACCGCGACCGCGACGAAGCAAAGGACACCCCGAACAACCGCGAGACCCTCCGCAACGGCGTGGAATCGCTTCTTTTAGTCGAAAAAAACCGTAACGGAAAGACGGGCGAGGTGAAGGTGAACTTCTTCCCGAGCCTGATGGAATTCCGTACGATCACCCATAAATACGGCGAACAGGATATCCCGTCCTCCATGAAACAGAAGCCGGAATCCTGAGACGCTACCATACCCCGGAGAACGCAGCATGAACTACAAACGGCTTATGACAGCGCTGGCAATGCTGATTGCCGTATCCGTGTCCGGTCAGAGCATCGACCGTGTCGTCTTCCAGCAGCAGGGGGCGTATCCTTTCTCCGAAGACATCTTCGAGATGAATACGCAGACGAAGGCGGGCATGCCGTATTCCGAACGCATGATCAACGAGGACGTGCGCCGCCTCTTCGCTCTGGGGATGTTCGCCGACGTGGTCTCCGAGGTGAAGGAACTCTCCAACGGCAACAAGGAGGTCGTATTCAAGATCTCCGCGAAGAAGAACGTGTCCGAGATCTCGTTCAAGGGCAACCGGAAGTTCAGCGACGCCGAACTGATGAAGCTCGTGAAGCTCAGCACGGACATGCCGCTGAACGACGCCCTGCTGATCGAATCCGCCCGCGAACTGCGGAAGTTCTACGAGGAGAAAGGTTATACCGAGGCACAGATCGACACTTCGCTTGCCGCCGACGGCGACAGCAGCGTGAAGGTGGTCTTCAACATCGCCGAGCATCTGCGCGTGCGGATCGACAACGTCGAATTCGAGGGCATGACGATCTACAAGCTGTCCGAGGTTAAGGACCTGCTCGAAACCCGCTACTTCATGGGCAGCGCCAAATGGCTTTCGTTCGTCCCGTGGGGGTGGATGGGGTTCCCGCCGAACTTCGGCCTCTACGACAAGGATTTCGTCACGCGCGACAAGCTGCGTCTGCGCGAGCTCTACTGGCAGAAGGGCTACCTCGACTTCAAGGTCACCGACGTGGTCGTGACCGAGCACGAGGACGACCCGGAGCTGGTGGACGTGAAATTCGTCGTGGAGGAGGGCGACCCCTACTTCATCAACAGCATCCGCATCGTCGGCGCCCATGAGTTCACGGAGGAGGAGCTGCTGCCCATTCTGTCCGCCCGTGAGGAGGAAGTGTACAGCAGCGCCCGCGAAGACCGCGACCTGAAGGCGCTGGAGTCGAAGTATTCCCCGCTCGGTTTCGCGGATTTCCAGGCCCGTGCGGTGCGCTATCCCGATTACAGCACGCATTCCGTGGACGTGGAATACCAGATCCAGGAAGGCACGCAGTACACGATCGGCGAGGTGTATATCTCCGGCAACCGCTGGACCAAGGACTACGTGATCCGCCGCGAACTGCCGTTCACGACCGACGACCTTCTCGACAAGGAGCTGCTCGACATCGGGAAGAGCCGCCTGATGGGCATGGGGTATTTCCAGGGGTCGGACGGCGAAAGCGACGGCGTGGAGATCCTGTCGATGGATTCTCCCGAACCGGGGAAGAAGGACGTCTATGTGAACGTGGAGGAAAAGCAGTTCCTCGGCGGCAACATCGGCTTCGGATGGAGCGATTCCGACGGGCTCGCCGGATCGCTTCAGCTGTGGCATTCGAATATGGACATCACGGATCCGAAGAACTGGTTCACCGGCGGCGGACAGCGCCTCAGGATCGGCGCTCTGGTCGGCCTTGAGCACATCGACATCCAGACGGACTTCACGGAGCCGTATCTCTTCGGCATTCCGCTGCGCCTGGACCTCTCCGGGTACTGGCGCGAAGTGCTGTACGAGGACTGGAACGAAATGCGGCTCGGCTTCACCGTTTCGCTCACGAAACGCATTTTCGACGAATTCACCTCCATTACCGGCGGCTATACGTTCGAATACGTGCGCATCATGGACATGAAGAAGAAGATGGGGCCGATCTTCCAGGATGCCAAGGGCGGCGACCTGGTCGGACGCATCTTCCTGAGCCTGAACCGCGATACGCGCAACAGCATCACGAATCCGACTTCCGGCTACGACATCGGCGCATTCACGTACCTGACTACGCGCGGCCTCGGTGCCACGAACGACTACTACAAGTTCGAACTTCGCGCCGTCAACTACTTCCCGTTCTTCCACGACTGGTTCGTGCTGACCACCGGCGCGAAGATCGGGACTATGGGGACGTTCAACGGCGACCGCGTGCCCCTGTACGACCGGTATTTCCTCGGCGGCGGCGACTCCGTGCGCGGCTTCCCGTACCGCAGCATCGGCCCGACGGACTCGAACGACGACAACTACGGCGGCCAGTTCATGTACCTCTTTACGGCGGAACTTTCCCACCCGATCTACAAGATCCTGCGCGGCGCGTTCTTCTGCGACGTCGGCGACGCCACAAACGGCCATTTCGGCCCGATCACGACGCCGAACGTCGGCGTCGGCTACGGTCTCCGCATCCTGGTGCCGGGAATCGACATGCCGATCCGCCTGGACCTGGCATACCCGATCGTCAACAACCAGGACGGCGTATCCAGACGGCTGCGTTTCCACTTCAACATGGGCTTCTCCTTCTCGCCGCTCGGACGCTGACGGAGGCGGGATGAAGGACGTTTTGCGGCGGTTCCGGGATTTGCCCGGGCCGTCGCGTCTGTTTTTTGTACGGGGGGAAGCACAAAGTTTTCCGTTCTTTTTTCGTTTTTTCCTTGCAGGATAGAAAAAAAGGGTTATATTATTCTATTCAAGATAAAAGCCGGGATATCCGTGCGGAAAACCGGCCTGGTCCCCGATGCGGGAAACCGGCCGCCCGGGCACGCAACGAAACAGGAAAAAACATGAAACGCATTCTGCTGATGATATTCGCGATGGCAGCCGTGCCGGCTGTTCTGACGGGGTGCCGGACGGATTATACGAAATCCGCCGTGGAGCGCGCGCGTTCCTACGCCCTGAACAATCTGAAGGGATTGTCGGACAATCAGCGGAATTTCATCCGGTATACCCAGCCGGAGATCTATGAAAACATCGTGTATCCGCGCTACGTGATCCCTCTGAATGCGGGCGCCAGCCATATTGAGATCGACGATGTGCGGCGATTCCCCGTTTCTCCGGAGCACGACCTGATGCACAGCTGCGTGGTCTGGAGTCCGCCGGACCTCGGCGCGAAAGTCGTGGTCGTTGGCGAGGGCGAACGCTCCATGCTGTTCTGGGATCCGTACCGCGTGATCGTGAAACGGTACGATCCCGGCGATAAGGGGCTGAAGTCCGCGACTCAGCTTGCATCCGTGTTCGTCCGGAACAACATGCAGTATCTCTCCACGGCCGAACTCAACCGTGTGCGCTTCGATACGCCGGAGGCCGTCTACACGCGCCTGCCGGTCGACCCGGAGGACATGGAGCCGGACACCCTTTCCTCCTGGGAGGAATACCAGAGGGAGAAGGAGAAAAAGACAAAAGTCTACTACACGCAGCTTTCCCTCATGTGGCCGGCGGACGATCCGCTTCAGTGCATCGTGGTGACGGGGTTTTCCAAAAGCGGCACGTTCGACGGCTGGAAGCTCCGCACTGCCGAACTGATGGACGTGAACAAGCTCAATGACGCCCGCCTGACGCGCGAGGAGATCGACGCGATCCCGAAGACAGTTCGCGCGCGTACCCTCGTCTTTCCGTCGCAGAAGGATCCGGTCCGCAATCCGTTTGATTCGCCCGGCAATACGAAATCGCCGTACGGCGGCACGTTCCGGTATTGAGAGGTCCGCTATGATGAACAGCATGACAGGATTCGGCCGTGCCGAAGGCGTCGACCACGGTGTCGCGCTCCGGTTCGAGATATCGTCCGTAAACCGCAAACAGTTCGACGCGAAGTTCTCGCTGCCGAAGGAGCTTGCCATTCACGAGGGCGTCCTGCGGGCGCACCTCGCGAAACGCCTGACCCGCGGCTCCATCATGGTGCGCGCCGAGCTGAATTACCTGGACGACGCACCGCCTGCCTCCCGCATCGACCACGTGTTCCTGAACACGGTGATCCGGGAGGCGCGCGCCGCCGCCGAGAACAACGGACTGGACGCCTCTCTGGACATCAGCCAGATCCTGGCCGTGCCGGGCGTGGTGGTCCCCGTTTCTTCGCTCAGTTCGAATCCCGAATTCGAGACGTTCATGCTCGGCGTATTCGACGAGGCACTGGACCGCCACATCGAAATGCGCCGCACCGAGGGCGCCGCGCTCGAACGCGACATCCTCGCGCGCATCGGCGAATTCGAGTCCATCGTCGCGAAGATCAGGACGCTGACGCCCGGTCTGCCCGAACAGCAGGCCGCCCGCATGCGCGAACGCCTGAAGGACGCCGGGTTCAATGCCGAGGCCGACGACGAACGCATGCTCCGCGAATTCGTGATCTTCGCCGACCGACTGGACGTGACCGAAGAGCTCACGCGCCTGGACGCCCATTTCAGGCATTTCCGTTCGCTGGCCGCCGGCAATGCCCCCGGACGCCCGCTCGATTTCCTGATGCAGGAGATGTTCCGGGAGATCAATACGCTCGGGAACAAGGCCGGGACGGCCGAGATCTCCCCGCTCGTGGTGGAGATGAAGACCGGGCTGGAGAAGGTCCGCGAGCAGATCCAGAACATTGAATGACCGCGCCGGGTTTTTCGCCCCGCTATTACGTCAAATACCAGAAAGGAACGACCTCATGAACACTTGCCCGAAAAATCAGTCGCAGCAGCCCGACTACGCGCGGATCGACGACCTGGTCGAAAGCCTTTGCGAGTCGTATGCCGACGGGATCGGGGTGAACCATTCCGAAGGGCTGAACCTGCCCCGCGAGGCCGAGATCCTGGATCTCCTGAATGACCTGGTGGAGCTCATCTTCCCCGGATTCGCCGAACGCGAGGCCGAATCCGCCGACACCATCCGGTTTTCCGTGGGCGACCTGCTCATCCGTTCCCGCCGCACCCTGACCGACCTGCTCTGCCGCGTGTTCCGCTATACCTGCAAGACCGTCGACGAGAACTGCGACTGCAGGGGCCGCGCGGCGAAAGTGGCGGATGATGTGCTGGCGGAACTCCCCGGCATCCGTGACGTGATGAAGGACGACGTGCAGGCCGCCTACGAGGGCGACCCCGCCGCCCGCAACAAGCAGGAAGTCATCATGAGTTATCCCGGGCTGCGCGCGATCACCATCCACCGCATCGCCCACGCGCTCTTCACGCGCAAGGTGCCCATGATCCCGCGCATGATGAGCGAATACGCCCACCGCATCACCGGGATCGATATTCATCCCGGCGCGAAGATCGGGCGTGCGTTCTTTATCGACCACGGCACCGGCGTCGTGATCGGCGAGACCGCCGAGATCGGCGACAACGTGAAGCTGTATCAGGGCGTCACGCTCGGCGCGCTGTCGTTCCCGAAGGACGCCTGCGGCATGATCATCAAGGGTGCGAAACGCCACCCGACGATCGAGGACGACGTCACGATCTATGCCGGCGCGACCATCCTCGGCGCGGTCGTGATCGGAAAAGGCTCCGTGATCGGCGGCAACGTGTGGCTTACGCATTCGACCGACCCGGGCACGCGCATCACCATCGCGAAGCCGGACCTCACCTGCGAGACGAAGCCCCGCCCGTAAGCGGTTCATTTTTCCTGAAAACATTTAAGGCGCACGACCGTTTTCCCGGCTGTGCGCCTTTCTTCTGTTTCGGGTTTGTCAAAACGTTCAGAGCGGGAGTTCGACGGGTTCGCCGCGGACGAACGCCGTGTGCGCGGTCCAGCCGACGGAGCGTGCGAGTTCGGCGGCCTCGTCGAACGCAAATGCGATGTGTTCCGGTTTGTGCGCGTCGGATCCGAGCGTGATCCTCATCCCGGCGCGGAAGGCTGCGCGCAGGAGCTCTGCGGCGGGGTAGATCTCGTTTGCGGTCACACGGAGCCCCGCGGTGTTAAGCTCCAGGCAAATGCCCTTTGCGGCGGCGTATGCGTAGATGTCCGTCATGCGGCGCAGGACGGTCTCCGGCTTCGAGTGGCGGAACCCGAATTTCTTCGGCAGGTCGGAGTGCGCCATGACATTGAATCCGCCGAGCTTGACGAAGTTTTCCAAATTGGTCAGATAGCCGTCCCAGACCGCATCCACGCCGTAGCGCGGCCATTCATCCACCTTGTCCGGGTCGTCGAACGCGAAGTCGCCTACGTAATGCACCGAGCCGATCAGGTAGTCGAACTTCGGGCGGAGCGGGTCGAGCTCGGCGAAAACCTCGTTCATGCGGCCCGGCACGTAGTCGAACTCGGCGGCGGCGAGGACCGTCAGGGAAGAAGCGTCCGCGATATCCCGGAGCGAGTCCAGGATGCCGAAATAGCGCGGCAGGTCGTCCGGTGCCATGCGGAATGCCGCATCGTAGCCCGCGGGCGCGGGGAAATGGTCGGAGACGCCCCAGAACGCCAGCCCGGCCTTCTGAGCTGCGGCGAGGTATTCCTCCGGGGCGCCGGACGCGTGTTTGCAGAGCGCCGTGTGGGTGTGGAGGTCCGCACGGGGTGCCGTGTGACGCGCCGTGCTCATGATTTGCTTCCGTCGGATGGTGCGGTTTCGCCGGATCCGTTGCCGTAGGGGTAGGGGAGGAACGAGAGGTCTTTTTCCCCGATTGCGGCGGCGAGCGGCGCGCCGAGCGTGTAGAGGTAGCGGAAACCGTCGGACGCGACGGCGGAGACGAACAGGACGGAGGAGACGTAGCGGAGGATGGTCTGGGTGTCCCAGACGACCGGCGGTTCTTCGTCTTCCGCCACGCCGCCGTAGAGCTGCCAGTTGTCGACGGGGAAGATGAGGCAGCCGGACTTGTCCGCGACCGCGGTGTCGACGCCCACGCGGACGACGCTGAAGCGGTTCTGCGTGGAGGAGGAGAGGATGGCGGCGATGCATGCGAAGATCATGTCGGACCCGATCTTGTCCTCCAGGACCGCGCCGATGCAGAAGGAATCGGGGTGGAAATCGCGGTTTTCGGGGCGGTCGGGGAACGTCTTCCGCATGAAGTCGGCCATGCCGGCGAGCCCGACGGGGCGCGCCTTGCGGTATGCAGCCTCGAGCTCGCGCCACTGCTTCTCCACGAACGACTGCTTGTCGTTGTCGAACCAGCACAGGTGGAGCCGGATCAGCCCGGTGAGCAGGGAGATCGGGCGTTCGGGCGGCTGCATGAAGATGCGGCGGCGGGACCGTGCGATCAGCGCATGCTGGAGCTGGCGCGTGCGTTTGCGGAGGCGCGGATTGTCGGATTTCTGCATGTCGCGGAGGACCGGCTCGAGCGCGGTGCTCCCCTTCGTAAGCAGTTCCGCCATGGCCATGCTCGCGGACTGCTCGTTTTCATCGTCGAGCAGTTCGACCAGGTATTTCATGTCGTTTTTGTCGTCGGGCTGTTTCATGGTGCCGGGATGCCGCGTTTCAGCGGCGGATAAGTCGTGTTTGTCTCGAGGTCAGGGATGGACGGGGAACTTGCCGCGGAGGGCGTTCTGCGCGATCTTCTTGACGTCGTCGTCGAAGTCGGAGCGGATGATCCACTGGAGGAAGTCGGGCGCGTTCGCGGCGACCTCGCGAAGCGTTTCGCCGTTGTGCCGTCCGAACGACACGACGGCCTCGCCGTTGCGCCATTTGAAGCGGCCGCTTTTGTCGACGTTGCCCGGGTTGACCGGATTGCAGAACGCATGGAGTTCGTCGAGCGTCTGCGGGAAGGATGCGATATTCTCCGGGAACTGGTCGGGTGACATGGCGGAGTAGCGTTCGAGCTGGGCCTCCAGGACTTCGAGCGAAGCCTGGGCGTCCGCGGCGGCCCCGTGCGCGCCTTCGAGCTTCTTTCCGCAGAAGAACTTGTAGGCGGCCGTGAGGTTGCGTGGTTCCATCTGGCAGAAGATCGTGTAGGAGTCGAAGATGCGGCGGCCAGCGGTGGAGAACTGGATGCCGCAGCGGGCGAATTCCCGCGTGAGCATCGGGATGTCGAACTTGCCGATGTTGTAGCCGCCAAGGTCGCACCCCTCGAAATAGATCGCGAGGTTTTTGGAGAGCTGGCGGAACGTCGGCGCGTCCTTCACGTCCTCGTCGGAGATATGGTGGACCGCGGTCGCCTCGGGCGGGATGGGCATTTCCGGGTTGATGAGGCGGGATTTCGTCTCGCGGGTGCCGTCCGGCATGATCTTGATCACGGAAAGCTCCACGATCCGGTCGACGAAAAGATTGACGCCGGTCGTTTCCAGGTCGAAAAAGATCAGCGGTACATTGTCGGTAAGCTTCATGAATCGTCCTCTTTTGAAAAAGTGCTATTATACTATATCACAAAAACCGCAAAATAAAAACGGGGACGCGTGAAAAAGAGGGAAAAACGGGCGAAAAAGATGGGGCGATCGATTTGCTCAGGAGAAAACGGATGAAGGATCCCGTGATCCTTTCCGGTTGCGCCTAAACTATTATGGAAAGGAAAAACGCAAGGAGACTTACGGGGATAGAAAGGCCGGCGACAAGCGTGATCGGGAACAGATCGATCAGGCAAATGATTTTGGCAGGCTTGAAAACAGGGGTCTCGCGAAACTTCTTCGCGAAAAGGGTTTTCAGAAAAAACCTGTACCACACGATTTCAAAAAACGGATAAGAGGCATATATGATCTGAGCGAACGATTTATGTCCTTTTGTCAGTAGGAAGCACCATGGGATCAGAATCGCGTGAAGCGCCACCAGAATGAACAAAACCGTTACAGTCCAGTTCGTGTCCAGGATTTGTCCGGCTTGAAGCGATTCGCCGTCATTGTCGAGTTCGTCGTAGCAGTCCTCTGCGTGTGCGTTCGGGAGCCGGAACAGGAGGATCAGCAGGGCGAGGCCGCAGAGAAAACCGCAGAAACTGGATACTATGAAGATCCCCTTGCAGATTTCCAAATACTTTTCCATGTCTTATGGTCCTTTCCGGCTGATTTGCGGGAGGGGGAGGATGCCGGGGCTTCCGGGCCGTCAGTCATTCCGAGGGGGATTCATAGACCATGTTCGAGGGGTTGATCTGGACGGTGTTCGTCGGGTCGGATTGCCGGCGGTATTCGAAAAGGAAGCTCGGCGGAGCAAAGTTGTTGGAAACGATTTTCCAGACGACCCGGATCTTGTAGGCGCCTTTCGTGAGCTTTCTTGAGCAGGAAGAGACGTCCGAATTATTCGTGCGACTTGAAAAAGAGATGGACAGGCAGGGGGACGTTTCTTTGGAAAAATAGACTTCTGCCGAATAAGTTCTGGTACTTCTTCTAAAGTCGGTCGAAACCAGGGAAAAAGAATAAGTGTCCTCGGCATCAATCTGAATATAACCATCCCAGACCAGGAACAAAGAACGGGAAAAGACCGTTGTCCCGTTGTGCTTCGACACGAATTTCTGGTTTGTTTCAGGATTCATTGCCAAAGAGGAAATGTCGAAAGCCGTATTGTCATCCACGATGACAGCCAGGGGGGCAGCCTTCGGATTAAAGGTGTTATCGTCCTGGTTCCTGGCGTAAACGGACAAAAGACTGCCGGGACGAACATTCAATACCTTTGGTTCTTTCGCGGATTCGGAGGCTTTCTCCGTTGCCGGTGTCGCGGGCATCGACGACGTTTGTGCTGCGGCGGATTCCTGCTGCGCGGGGATGCTCTCCGTTGCCGTGTTTACGGGCGTCGACGGCTGCGCCCCAGCGGTTTCATTCCGCAAAGAGGAGGTTAGCCCAGTCGCAGGGGTGCTTCCCCGTGCCGGAGTTTCTGTCGTCGTTGAAGTCGAAGCGACAGCAGGATCGTTTCCGCCTTTCTCCGAGGATGAGACGAGCGATTTGACCTGGAGTGCGGCAAGTGCGAGCACAATGAGAAGGACGGGGACCAGAGCCAGATACAGTTTCCAAGACTTTCCGGCTTTTTTCTCCGGCGGAGCAGAGACGGATGCCTGTTTTGCCGAAGGAGCGGGGGAGGGACTGGCTGCGGCTCCGGCAGGCGCGGACTCGTCCTGGTTCAGGATCGCCCGGATGGAATTGCAGAGATTGCCGAAGAGCATTTCAGGATTCGGACAGGCGTCGATCCAATGGAGGCTGCCCAGGTACAGGCGCATTTCCTTCTGAAGCGGATGACTGTCGATCCGGAACGGGATGATGACCTTGTTTTCGTTGACCGCGATATCGACCTCGCTGGGGCACCATTTGGATGTGGCGGAATCCTTTGAATAAAGGATGACGAACACCTTGCAGTTTATGATGGCGGAATCGATCTGGTTGGCATAGGTCATTCCAGGCGGGATGTCCCTCGGCGCGATCCAGCACCGGATCTGCTGTTCCTCCAGGTAATGGCAGAGCGCGTCCGCTATGACTTTGTTTTTGGTTGAATAACTGATAAAGACATCATGATTCATAAAACAAGCCTTTCTTTCGGTTCTTTCGGTTGATGAGGTGTGGCCGTCAGAGTTCGGGGATGGTGGTATTGAGGTCGGACGACGGCTTGTTCCGTTTGTCAGGGTTCAACAGTGCGTCGAGGAAATCGTCGGCGGAACGGAGCAGGATGACGTTCGTGCCGGCGTCCTCGCGGAGTTCGTTTTCGGCGCGGGGGAGGGGGACGGTCCGCAGGCCGAGCTTTTTCGCCTCGGCTTCGGTGAACCCGATCGCGACATCACCCCAGCCTTTGCGGATGGCCTCCGGGATGACGGAGGATTCCGCGATCTTGAATATGACCTGAAGGCCGGCTTCATTCGCGGTGCTTTTCACGTAGAGCAGGTCGACCGGGTTTGCGCCCTCGCGGTAGAGGCAGATGAAGCCGCCGGCGGCAATAATGAGCTCGGAACGTGTCTCGGAGACGGTATCCGGCCCAGGCTCGGCGTCTTCGAACAACGCACAGGACTGAACGAGGAGCGGGAGAGCGGCGAAAACGAGGGGAAAAACTGCGTGGCGTACCCGGGAGGCAAAGCCTCCGCTGAAGTTGTGTCCGGCTGCGCTCGGGCACAGGAAGGCTCTGCAGTTTTCACGGTTCATTTTTTCGCGGCTCCGCCGTTCCAGATGATGCGTTTCGACCAGCGTTTTTCGCCCGGGCGCCTGCCGGCGGCGAAACAGTTTCCGTTGGTGTCGACCACGCAGAACGCGTGGATGGAATCGAGGTAGAACACGAACGCCGTGTCGCCGTTCGTGGCAGGGCGGAGCTGTTCGAGGATCACGCTGTCGACTGCTTCGAGCGTGGCGGGATCGACGACGTCGATGCGCCCCTTCACCTTGAACGCGACGCCGATCTGCGTGCCCTGTTCCATCGGGACGGCAAACCCCGCGCTGCGCCCGTCGAGCGAATCCTTCGAGGCGGAGCGGATGAAGATCGGCGGGGAGTCGTGCCGGTAGGCCGGGCAGAGGATGAACTCGGTCTGCGCGCCATTGAGGAAATGGAGGTCGACGGGATTCCAGCCGAGGTCGAGCGTTGTGATGGATTTGCGCCTGAATTTCGCGGCGGGATTGATGTCGAAATACTCGATGGCAGACAGCGAGGCGGCGGCGAGGGATTTCCCGTCCGGCGTGACCGCCAGCGCCGAGGCCGGGGCGACCGTCTCGAACGTGTGATACGGGACCGCGGCATTCGTGTCGATCGGGAGCGGGATGCAGAAAACCGTTGTCTTGAAGAACCCGGAGCAGAACGCATATTCCGGCGTGACGGCCAGAGCGATGTCCTCGGGGTAGGGGGCTTCATTGAACGGGAAAGGAAGCTGGAGGAATGCCTGTTCCTCTCCGGTCGCGAGGTCGAACGCCGCCAGGCCGAATTCCTGTTTTCGGGAAAGCTGCGGGAACGCGACTGCGGCCATCGTGGTTCCGCCGGGGATGAACGCGATTTTTTTCAGCATGCGTTCCGTGGTAAAGACGCGGATGGCCTGCCAGTTCGAGGTGTTGAAGAGGATGATGCGCGTACCGTTCGGACCGTTGAACGTGCCGGTTCGTTCGGCGATGGCGAGCACGGTGCCGTCCTGGGAGACGGCGAATGCGTCGAGGCGCGCGCCGCGGAATCCCTGCGAGGCGAACGCCGGACGCCAGACGGAGACAGTTTTTGCCTCAGTGTCCGTAATCTTTTCCGCGAGGGAGCCGGCCGGGAGATCCGAGGTGACCGCGAGTTCGCGTTTCGACTCGCGGATGGGCTGGACGGAGTCTTTCGGCACCGTGCGGACGTTGGAGGAATCCACCTCGATCTCCGGGATCTTGTTCTCCTTGACCGTGGCGGGATTCGTCTGAGGCGTGGCCGAGATGGAGAGGGATCCTGCGCGGATGCTGTCGCGTTCCTTCTCCTGTTCCCCGGCGGGCTTCTGCCGGACTTGCGGGGAGGATTCCGCAGGTGCGGAAACGACCGGGGAGGCGGGTGACGCGTTCTGGTTTCTCTGGGCAAAGACTGTGCCGAAGACCGCCGCGGAAACGGCGAGCCCGAGCGTCAGGACGATTGCGGTCGAAACGGATCGTGTCATGTTCGCCTCCCTGTGTTCCGGGTTGAGCTTGGATCAGGTCAGATGGTGTAGAGCCAGCCGTGCGTGTCTTCGAGTTCGCCCTTCTGGATGCCGGTGAGCTGGTCGTAGAGCTTCTGGGAGACGGGGCCGCATTCGTGGCCGTATTCGATGACCTTGCCGTGAATGGTGACGGAGGAGATCGGGGTGATGACGACGGCGGTGCCGCAGGCGTCGACTTCGGCGAAGGTCGGGAGTTCCTCTTCGGCGACGATCGGGCGCTTCTCGACGGTGATGCCGAGGTCGCGGGCGACCTGCATGAGGGACATGTTCGTCACGCTGGGGAGGATGGACGGGGAGTCGCTGGTGACGTACTTGCCGTCCTTCGTGATGGCGAGGAAGTTGCTGGTGCCGAATTCGTCGATGTACTTATGCTCGCGCGGGTCGAGGAAGAGCGGGATGGGGAATCCCGCCTTCTTCGCGAGCTTGGCGGGCATGAGGGACGCGCCGTAGTTGCCGGCGACCTTGAACTGGCCCATGCCTTTCGGCGCGGCGCGGTCGAAATCCTCGATGACGAGCGCGGGGACGCCCTTCAGGCCGTCCTTGTAGTAGGCGCCGACGGGCATGACCATGATGAGGAAATCGTATTCGGTGGCCGGGGAGACGCCGATCTGGGGGCCGGTGCCGATGAAGAGCGGGCGGATGTACATGGAGCCGCCGGATCCGTAGGGCGGGACGTAGTCGATGTTGTCGAGCACGACGCGGTGGATGGCCTCAAGGTACATCTCCTCCGGGATCTCGGGATGGAGCAGCTGGTGTCCGGTGCGGTTCATGCGCTTGATGTTTTCCCAGGGCCGGAAGACGCGGACCTTGCCGTCCTTGCAGCGGAACGCCTTCATGCCTTCGAAGCAGGCCTGTCCGTAGTGGAGGCAGGTTGCCGCGATGCTCATGGAGATGGTGGGATCCGTTTTGAGTTCGCCCTTGTCCCATGCGCCGTCTTTCCAGTGAAAGGCGATGTGGGAGCGGGTGGGCATGTAGCCGAAAGAGAGTGCCGACCAGTCGATGTCGGTGCGGATGGGACGGGGATAGTCCATAAAAAACTCCATTTGTTAAACGGTCCGGCGGCGGAAAAGCCGCCAAAGTAAGAAAGAATATAAAGAAATTTACACGTTTTTCGGCGATAGTCAATGTTTTTTTCGGAATTCGTATTGATTTTTTTTGTTTTTGGGCTAATTTAATGGATGTAAAACGATGTCAGCAACCAAAACATGAAGGACACTGAACATGAAATTATCCCGTCTCTCCATCCTCGCCGTGGCGGCGCTGACCTGCGCCGCGTTCGCCATCTCCTGTGAATCCGACGACCCCCGCAACGCCATTGCTCCGTTCTGGACGGACGGCGACGTCGACGGCGCGGGCCTGAACGGCGGCAACGGCGGCAACGGCGGCAACGGATTCGGCGGCGACGGCTTCGACCTGAACGGCGGCGATGCCGGTCTCCGCGGCGGCGACGGCTTCGGCCTGAACGGCGGCGACGGATTCGACTCCGAATCCGGTCCCGGCGCCTACGGCGAAGACCTGAGCAAGTCCCCGTACATCGACGGTTTCGGTGCGAAGATCGAAGGCGTCGAATTCCAGCCGCTCTACTTCCCCTATGACCAGAACACCATTTCCTCCTCCGAGGAGTCCAAGGTCGCAGCGGTCGCCCAGTACCTGCTCGGCCATCCCGAGGCGGGCGTCGTGGTCGAAGGCTATTGCGACGAACGCGGCACGGAAGAGTACAACCGCGCGCTCGGCGAACGCCGCGCTCTTGCCGCCACCGAAATGCTCATCGACATCTACGGCATCGAAACGGCCCGCATCAAGACGGTCAGCTACGGCGAGGAACGTCCGGCTGTGACCGGCACCGGCGACGCCGTCTGGTCCAAGAACCGCCGCGACGAATTCGTGCCCGTGTATCTGAAGAGCAACTGATACCGGACGGTATCGAAATCAGGCATGGATCCGGGTACAGGCGACTGCTGCCCGGATTCTGTTTTTTCGGACAGGAACGGAACCATGGAAATGAAGGAAACGTTTGAGCCCGCCGGAGCGGAAGTCCCCGCCGACGCCCCGGATCCCGCCATTCCCGACTCCGTTCCCGCGTCCGTTCCCGCCTCCCGGACGACGTTCAAGATGGAGCTTTCGTTCGACGGCACCGCGTACCACGGCTGGCAGCGTCAGCCGAACGGCATCACGGTGCAGGAGGTGGTCGAGGAGAAGCTGTACCGGCTCTTCGGGGAACGCGAGCTCATCCGGATCCAGGGCAGCAGCCGCACCGACGCGGGCGTCCATGCGCTCGGCATGGTGTGTTCCTTCTCCGCACCGCCGTCCCCGTACATTCCGGACTGGAAGCTGAAGAAGGCGATGAACCGCCTGTTGCCGGACGACATCCGCGTCCGCAGCGCCGAGGTCGTGAAGGAGGGCTTCAACGCCCGGTTCGACGCCCTCGCCAAGTCCTACGTCTATGTCGTCAACACGGGCGACATCAACCCGTTCAGCGGGCGCTACTCGTGGCACATGGAGGACATGACGGAGACCGACGCCCTGCGCGAGGCGGTGAAGCACGTCGAGGGGCGGCACGATTTCTCCACGTTCACCGTCGAACGCGGCAAGATCGACGACCCGGTCAGGACGATCCTGCGGGCCGAGATCATCACGTTCGGTCCGCTCGTCTGCATGTATTTCCTCGGGACCGGGTTCCTCTATAAAATGGTCCGCAGCATGGTCGGTGCGCTGATGTTCGTGGGGCGCGGGCGGATGGCCCCGAACGAATTCCGCGGCATCCTGCTGGCATGCGACCGTGCGAAATGCAAGGACACTGCGCCCGCCCGCGGGCTTTTCCTCAAACGGGTCTTTTACGAACCGGACGCATGGCTGGACGACCTGCCGTCGCGCCCGCCGTTCTGGATCGCATGACGGCAGAATGCCGACCAACTCCGATCAACCGGCACACAAACAAGACATTCAAGATAAAGGACGGAATTCAAACATGAACAACGCGGAAAACACTTCGGAAGCACCCGTCATCCTGGCAGCACGCAGGATCAGCATGCAGGACCGCTACAGCATGGAGCGTCTTCATGACCTCAGCCTTGAAATTCGCAAAGGCGACGTCGTCGCCCTGATCGGCCCCTCCGAACCGGGCAAGCGCCTCCTTCTGCGCTGCCTGGACCTGCTGGACGAGCCGGAGGGCGGCAATGTGGAGTTGAACGGGGAACCGGTGCAATGGCGCTACGGAGGCGCGGACCGCGCCCGCAGAGCCATCGGAATGGTGTTCTCGCGCGAATCCCTGTTCCTCAACCTGACCGTCATGGGAAACATGACCCTCGCGCCTTCCGACGTGTCCAAAGAAGACGAGTGGTTGATTCTGGACCGCGCCAAATCCCTGCTGAAATTTGCCGGGTTGTCCGGGGTCGCGGACGAGATGCCCGTCAACCTCACGACCGGGCAGAGGCGGCGTCTTGCCATCGTGCGCGCATTGATGCTCCAGCCTCAAGTCCTGCTGATCGAGGATCCCGGCGACAAATTGAGCCCGGAAGAGAAAAACGAGGTGTATGCACTTGTCCGCGAGGTCGTGAAAACCGGGATGACGATCCTGTTTTCAACTCGCGACCTGGAATTTGCACACGAAAACGCCACGCGCATCGTTTTCATGGTGGATGGCATGATCCGGGAGGACGGAAAGGTTGCCGACGTGCTGGACCATCCGCAGTTCGACCGGACGCAGGCATTCGTCAGGAAGAATACCGGGTTCTACCGGGAAATCAACGCGCGTGCGTTTGACCGGTATGAATTCGAGGGCGCGATCGAGACTTTCGCCGTCGGCAAGCTCGTCCCGGCCGAAAAACGCCGTGCCCTGCGCGGAATCCTGAAGATACTCTTCCTCAAGATGCTGTTCCCCCACATCAGCAGGATCACTCTGACGCTGGATGTGAAGCCGGATACGGGAGACGTGGTTGTGACAGCCCAGTATCCGGGGTCCGGATTCGATCCGCTGACCCAGGATGGCGATGCGGATGCCGATGCCGCGAAGGCGGAACTCCTCGCCTGCGTCAAATCCGCGCGATACCGTTTGCCCTCAACCGGGAAAAACGAATTCATCGTGGTCGTCTGAGCCGGGATCGGCGCAGAGAGAAAAAGGGGGCATCAATCCGAGCTGGAAATGCGGACAAATGTCCGCAGGTTCGGGCATGCGTAAATGCAGGCTTTTTTTCGCAAAACGGGCTCGGGGAAGGCGTGCGCCTCTGAAAAGGCGGATGCAGGGCGTTTACGGGCGGATGATCCGGTACGGTTCGGGATCGGTCGCGCGGGGGTAATCCACGGCGGGCGGACCGAACAGCATGACCGCGCCGACCTTGTATCCCGGCGGAAGATGGAGCAGGGAGCGCATGCCGCGGTTCAGCGTGAACGCATAGTAGGCGAATCCGCACCAGCAGGTGCCGACGCCGAGGCTCTGCGCGTAGAGGTCGAACTGCGTGAGCGCGATTGAGGAATCGAACCTGCCGCAGGGGGCGTCCTTCGGCGATGCGGCCACGATCATGTGCGGAGCATTGCGGAACACGAAATCCTTTCCCCCGAGCATGGCGTTTTCGAACCGTTTGTAGCCGGGGTAGACGATCCGCATGATGCCGGACTTGACCAGGAACCGTGTGATCTTTACCATGCGGGCGCGGAACGGCTCCATCTTCGCGATGTCGTCGATGACCGTGAAGACCAGGCGATGGTCGTTGCATCCGGTCGGGATCCAGCGCAGGGAGGCGAGCAGCTTCTCCATGACGTCGGGCGGGAGATTTTCCTGTTTGTAGACGCGGATGCTGCGGCGCTGGCGGATCAGGTTCATCATGCGCGCTTCCTCGGGCAGGGAGCCGGCCGGGATGCATTGTTCCGGGGCGTGCCCGTCACATGTGAGCGCGCCAGTCGGACATACGGCGAGGCAGTGCTGGCAGTGCATGCAGTATTTTTCAAGTTGTTCCGGGAGGGATGGCAGACCGTCCTTTCCGCGGTGGACGATCTGGATCACGCAGTCGGCGATACAGCGGCCGCAGCGCGTGCATTTGGATGCATTGACGGAAATCATGAACCTGTATCCGGGTAGAAGGAGAAGAGGGAAAAAAGGCTCCGCACCGGATCGCGGGTACGGAGCCTGTGGAAATGCGGGAGCCGGTCCCGGCCGGACTCAGAAGGAGTTCAGCAGGACGATGGAGAACGCCAGCACGAAGATGGCGACGGTTTCGACGATGCCGAGCGCCATCAGCTGGTTGGCGAAGCCCTTGCCGGTCTCGGCGAAGGCGTCGCAGGCCGCGGCCGCACTGATGCCCTGCCAGAGGGCGGAGACGCCCATGGCGATGCCGGCGAGAATGCCGACGAGCGAATAGACGACCCAGTTGCCGGCGTTGGAGGCCATCAGCTGGTCGGCCGCGCCGCCCATGACGATGAACATCACGATCATGCCGTAGATGGTCTGGGAGAGCGGGGCGCCGGCGAAGATCAGCAGCTGGAACGGCGCGGGCTTGTTCTGGGCGTAGCATTTCTTCCACGCGCCCATGGCGGCGCAGGCGGCGGAACCGCAGCCGTAGGCGGAGCCGATGGCAGCGAAGCCGATGGAGGTGAACGCTGCGGCGTAGATCAGGGCCTTGTGCTCGAAGAAGGGCAGATTCTGGACAGCGGGTGCGGTTTCGTTGGCGATTTCGCCCCCTTCGGCGAGGAGCGGGGTGAGGGTTGCGAGGGTGTTAAGAAGCAGACTCATGGTTGTTTCTCCTGTTGTGTGTATTTGTTTTTATGGTTAATTGTTGTTTTGTTTTGCGGAGAAGGGTTTGAACTTGAATCCGGACCACTGGAGACCCATGTGGTTGGAGAATTCGAGCGTGTTCAGTCGGACGGCGTGGACGAGGACGCCGAGGAATCCGAGCGCGAGGTTCAGGATGTGCCCGGCGACCGCGACGAGGATCAGCAGGACGAAGCCGGCGATTACGCATTTGTCGGCGAGGGCGTCCTTCACCATCAGCCCCATCGCGTTGAACTTCTGCGCGATGTACATGCCGGAGAGGCCGACCGCGAAAAGGCGGATGTAGGACAGCACGTCCGTGAAGCTGCCGATCATGTCGAACGGCAGGTTCAGCGCCGCGGCCGGACGGATCGTGGCGCAGATGATCACGGCGGCGGCGATGTAGACGTATTTGCCCCAGGACGGGAACGTGCCGCTGAAGACGATCAGGCCGACCGCGAGCAGGAAGTTCGCGAAGATCATCAGCGCCCAGCCGATGTTGGAGAATTCGCGCCAGTCCTTGCGGATGCCGGTGAAGAAGCGCACGATGTGAGCACTCATCAGGTGCAGCATGGCGAGCAGGAAGCAGAACCACTGCGTGAGTTTGTTCGGGAAGCCTTCCCAGAAGGAGTCCGTCATCTGCGAATCTTCGATGCCGTAGAATTTCACGAACTTGTGGGCGGCGGCGCTGTGCGCGGGATCCGTGATCATGCTCCAGCCGCGCATCCAGCCGGGCAGGACATCCGCCGGCAGTCCGAACCAGGCGCCGTTGAGCCAGCCCCAGACGAACGTGAAGGACGCGAGGAAGATCAGCAGGACGAGCGGGAGGCGCGCCGCTTTCTTCGCGTGGAGTGCGATCAGGCCGACCGTCCCGGCGACGAGCATCAGCGCGCCGTAGCCGGCGTCGCCGAGGATCATGCCGAAGAAGATCGGGAAGAAGAAAAAGAAGAACATGTTCACGTCGCTCTCGCGGTAGCCGGGGGAGATGCCGACGAAATCGAACAGCGGGTCCAGGACGTTCAGGAAGCGCGCCTTTTCGATGTAGGTCGGGACGTTCTGGTCGTCTTCCGCGGGGTCGTCGATCTGAAGCGCCCAGCCGTTCTTCATGGCGGCGTCCTTCAGCTTTTCGATGCGGGTGACCGGGACGTAGCCCTGGAGATAGGCGATCTCGCCGGACTGCTCCATGCCGTCACGGGCGGACGCGAATTCGAGCTGGTTGCGGAGGGCGGCGAGCTTCGCGTCCAGACGCGGCAGAAGGGCCTTTGCCGCAGCGATGGCGGTGTCGGCATCCCTGATCGCGGCCTGGCAGTCCGCGAGGGCTTTCTGCGCCTCGGAGAGCGTTTCCTCCGGCAGGACGGCCGGGTCGAACGCGCCTTCCTCGAGCGGAGCCTCGGAGACGAGCGCGTAGTGGACCATGTTCTTGTCCATGCGGATTACGGAGACGGCGGCGTACGCCGGGAATTCGTCCGCTTTTTTGCGCTGGTCGAAGACGTTGCGCGGGGTGGCGCAGAGCGTGACGTAGACGCCCTTCGCCTGGAGGTTCGCGATGGCGGAACGGTCGAATTCGCCCCACGGAGCCAGAAGCGCCAAATCGTGCTGGAGGCGTTCCTGCTCCTTGAACGCGGCGGCCTTGCCGGAGATCAGCTTCGAGGCGTAGGCGACGAGCCCGTCGTCGTCGAGCTCGGGCGCAGCCGGCGGATCCTTCCGCGCCGGGGCGCTGCGGATGATGCCGATCACGCGTTCGCATTCGGTGAGCTGCGCGGAAATGGACGCGACGTCTTTCGTGGCGGGCGGCGCGGTGCGGCAGAGCTGCATGAGCTCAAGCCCGGCGAGCTCGTCGACCGCTGCGGCGCGGTCCCGCTCCAGACAGAGGAGCGTAACAAGTTTCATGGGGATGATCATGCTGCCGGCTCCTGAAGTTTTTTCTTTGCGATCTTGGACCGCGCGACGGCGGCGATGTCGTTGTCGGAGATGGAGATCTGGATGAGGCGGATGTTTTCCTTCGCCTCGGGGATCTTCACTTTTTCGAAGAGGTTGACGCGCTGCGTGGTGACGCGGAGCTCCTGGACGATCAGACGGTTCTGCTCGCGGATGATGTCGCGTTCGATGCGGAGCTCGACGATGGCTTTCACGGCCTCGATCCCGTCGTCGATCCAGGGATCGGCGGAGAAGAGGTCGTAGGGGTCGAGCTCGAAGTCGGTCGAATGGTAGACCGGGACGTTCACGCCTGCGATGTTCTCATATTCGCGGTTGACCCGGCGGATATGGAGCTTCGAGGCGATCACGGACGCGGCGTCGGCGTCGCCGAAGAGCATGGTCCATTCGGCGAGCCTGGCGACCGCCTCCTGTTCCTTGCGTTCGTTGGCGGCGATCCGCTCGGCGCAGAGCCTGATCTCGAGCTGGAGCTGCTGTTTTTTGAGCTGGAGCGTGGGGAGGAAGCGCGTGAACTGCTTCAGCTGGTCCCTCTGGCGTTTCAGCTCTGTTTTGGTAAATTTGATCTTTGCCATGGCGAAGGTCAATCCTTATTGGGCCAGAACTGTTCGAGGAGGGAGGTCTTGATGCCGGTTTCGGTGCGGTCGAAGCAGTCGGCGAGGATCTTCCAGCCGAGGTCGAGGGCGTCTTCGAGGTGGATGTTGAGGGAGAGGTCCATCATGTTCTTCTCGAAGAGCTTGCCGTACTTGAGGAGCTTGTTGTCCCAGTTGGACATCTGGAAGCCCATGGACTGCTTTTCCATCGTTTCCTTGTAGTCGGCATAGAAGCGGATCATCGTGTCCATGACCGTGCGGTGGTCCGCGCGGGTCTTGCCGTTGACGTTCTGCTTGAGGCGGGAGAGGGAGCCGAAGGGCTCGATGCGGCCGCCGCGGAGATAGAACTGGCCTTCGGTGATGTATCCGGTGTTGTCGGGGATCGGGTGGGTCACGTCGTCGCCGGGCATGGTGGTGACGGCGAGGATGGTGATGGAGCCCGCGCCGTCGAAGTCGACCGCCTTTTCATAGCGGGAGGCGAGCTGGCTGTAGAGGTCGCCGGGGTAGCCGCGGTTGGAGGGGACCTGTTCCATGGTGATGGCGATTTCCTTCATGGCGTCGGCGAAATTGGTCATATCGGTGAGGAGGACGAGCACGCGCTTGCCTTCGAGGGCGAAGCTCTCGGCGACCGCCAGGGACATGTCCGGGACGAGGAGGCATTCCACGGTCGGGTCAGCGGCAGTGTGGACGAACATCACGGAACGGGAAAGCGCGCCGTGTTCGTCGAGGGTGTTGCGGAAGGTGAGGTAGTCGTCGTATTTGAGGCCCATGCCGCCGAGGACGATCACGTCGACTTCGGCCTGCATGGCGATGCGGGCGAGCAGTTCGTTGTAGGGTTCGCCTGCGATGGAGAAGATCGGGAGCTTCTGGGATTCGACGAGCGTGTTGAAGACGTCGATCATGGGGATGCCGGTGCGGATCATCTTGCGGGGGATGATGCGCTTTGCCGGGTTCACGGAGGGGCCGCCGATCTCGATCATGTTGTCATGGATTTCGGGGCGGCCATCGCGCGGGACGCCTGCGCCGGTGAAGATGCGGCCGAGGAGGGCGTCGGATGCGGAGACGCGCATCGGGTGGCCGAGGAATCGGACCTCGTCGCCGGTGTTGATGCCGCGCGTGCCGTTGAAGACCTGGAGGAAGACCTTGTTGTCGAGGAGGCGGATGACCTGCGCGAGGGAGGTGCCGCGGGCGCTGGTGACTTCGGCGAGGTCGTTGTTTGCGACGTTGTCGGCCTCGACGGTGATGACGTTGCCCGCGATCTGGATGATTTTATGGTAAACTTTACGCATTTGCGATTCTCTCCTTGATTTTGGCGTCGATGACTTCTTCCTGGTGCTTGAACTTGTCGGAACCGAACGCGATGTAGTTCCAGTCGATGAAGGTGAGCTGGAGTTCCTGGAAGAAGCGGCGGGCCTGGTCCTTGTCGTCGAACTTGAACTCGGCTTTCAGGACGCCGATGACCTTGGCGAAGCAGTACTGCTGGCGCTTGTCGTCGCTGGCGGCGTCGACCGCGTCGAAGGTGTTCTGCTGGAGGTAGACGAAGTCGAGGAATTCGCTCTTGAGGTAGGTCACGAAGTCGTCCGTGTTGGTGCCTTCCTCGCCGACGACCTTCATCATCTGGTTGACCTCCTGGCCGCGGCGGAGCGTGGCGCGTGCGAACGCGAGGTCCTCGGCGGGCACAATGCTGCGGTAGTGGCTCCAGCTGTCGAGCGGGTGGATGGAGGGGAAGCGGCGGGCGTCGGAACGTTCGCGGGAGAGGCCGAGGAAGGCGCCGACGACCTTCAGCGTGGCCTGGGTGACGGGCTCTTCGAAGTTGCCGCCGGCGGGACTGACGGAACCGCCGATGGTGACGGAGCCGGTGCGCTTGCCGTCGTTCAGCAGCACGAGGCCGGCGCGCTCGTAGAAGCCTGCGATCAGGGATTCGAGGTAGGCCGGGAAGGCTTCTTCGCCGGGGATCTCCTCAAGTCGGCCGGACATTTCGCGGAGGGCCTGCGCCCAGCGGGACGTGGAGTCGGCGAGCAGGAGGACGTTCAGGCCCTGCTGGCGGTAGTATTCGGCGATGGTGACGGCGGTATAGACGGAGGCCTCACGGGCGGCCACCGGCATGGAGCTGGTGTTGCAGATGATGACCGAGCGGTCCATGAGGGTCTTGCCGGTACGCGGGTCTTCCAGCGTGGGATACTCGCGGAGGATTTCCACGACTTCGCCGGCGCGTTCGCCGCAGGCCGCGATCACCACGACGTCGGTCTCGGCGTAGCGGCTGATGGAGTGCTGGAGCACGGTCTTGCCCGCGCCGAAGGGGCCGGGGGTGCAGAAGGTGCCGCCGGTCGCGACGGGGAAGAAGGTGTCGATGGTGCGCTGCTGGGTGATGAGCGTCTTGGTGGGGAGGAGCTTTTCCTTGTAGCAGGAGATCGGGAGCTTGACGGGCCAGTACTGGACCATGGTTACGTCGCGTTCCTCGCCGTCGGCGTTGCGGACGTGTGCGACGGTGTCGGTGAGCTTGCGGGAGCCTGCGGGCGCGACGGAGACGACCTCCCAGGTCCCGGCGAAGCGGAAGGGCAGCATGATGTAGTGCGTGAAGATGCCTTCGGGAACGCTGCCGATGTAGTCGCCGGCTGTGAGCTTGTCGCCGGGCTTGGCGATCGGGGTGAAGTCCCAGACGGACTCCATGTCGAGCGCGTCAAGGTAGAGTCCGCGCTGGAGGAAGAATCCGGCCTTTTCGGCGAGGAGGTTCAGGGGGTTCTGGAGTCCGTCGTAGACCTTGGTCAGCAGGCCGGGTCCGAGTGCGACGCACAGCATGTCGCCGGAGAATTCGACGGGGTCGTCGATTTTGAGGCCGGCGGTGCTTTCGTAGATCTGGAGGTCGGCGCGGTTGCCGCGCACGCGGATGACCTCGCCTTTGAGGCGTTTGTCGCCGATGATGGCGTAGGCGACTTCATTCTGCATGACCGCGGTGTCGAATTCCACCGTGACCAGGTTTCCGTTTACGCCTTTGATGCGTCCTTTCTGAGTTTCAGGCATGTGAGTTCACGCTCCTGCGTTCGTATGGTTGATATGTCGTTTTTGTGTGAATCAGTTTTGTGCGCCGGGATCGCTTGCCAGGACGGTCGAGACGGTTCTGTCGAGTCCCGCGGCGGAGTCTCCGGCGGATCTGGCGGCCCATTTCTCCGCGATCTGGATGCGGATGCTGTAGGCGCAGACGGTGTCGAAATTGAACGGGGTGAGGTTCTTTACCTCGAGTTCGTCGAGCTTGTTCCAGCGAGCTGTGTCGAGGATGCGTTCGCGTTCGACCGGGTTCGGAGCGGCGAATGCCGCGCGGACCATGCGATCGGCTTCGGAATCGAAGAACGTGTGGCCGGGCTTCGGAGCGGTGAAGGCGGCGCCGAGCTTGGCGGCGCGGATCTTCATGGCGCTGTGGCGGAGAGCGGTCTCAAAGCAGAGGTATTCCCGAGCCAGGGATTTTTTCGGGAACTCCGCGATGAAGGATTCGAGCGCGTCCGGGTCGTCCGGCACGCCGTCCTGCGTCGTCTGCCCGGGACGGAGACCCGGCACGAGCGAGAACCGGCGGAGCATCTCCATGTGCTTGTCGTCAAGCATGCCCGAGCAGTCCGACATGAATTTCCCGTAACCCATGAGCGGCGCCTCCGTCATGCGGAGGAGCGGCAGGGAGGAAACGAGCGAGGCATAAAGATTAATCACGATGGATCCTTTATGGTGCTGGATGTTGGAGAGATGCCGGGATGTCAGGCCTTGATGACGGCGGCGAGCTTCGGACCGACGAATTCGCAGATGACGTCCGCGAGCGCCTCGTCGCTGAAATCGAGGAAGACCTCGGTGTCGTTGAACCCGATCTTGAATCCAGCGGCGAAACCGCGTCCGAGCTGGACGGAGGCGTTCTTCCTGAGGATGTCGGGGAGGCATCCGATGAGCTTCTGTGCGGCGTCTTCGCGTTCGCGCACGGAGAGGATGACCTCTGCGCCGGAGGCGTTCTTCGCGAACTGGCCTGCGATCTGCGCGATGAGTCCGGCCATGGCCTCGGGTGTCATGGCCTGTGCGGCGGCTTCGCGGACGACCGCGCGGAGTTTTTCCTGGAGATCGTCCTTCAGAGAGATGATGACGTCACGGGCAGCCTGCCTGACGGCTGCGTCGGCTTTTTTCCGGGAGGCTTCGGCGTCTGCTTCGGCGTCCTTGCGGATCTTGTCGGCCTGGGCCTTTGCGTCGGCGATGATCTTGTCGGCCTGGGCTTTCGCCTCGGCGACGAGCCGTGCGCGTTCGGTTTCGGCCTTTTCCAGGCCCTCGGCCTGGATCTTGTTCAAAAGTCCCTGAAGTTCTTCGGACATGTGCGGTTTCTCCTGTTGTTGTTCCGTATGTTTGAATTGACGTTGAAAACTGGTTCGGATGCCGGGTTTTCAGCGGGAATCCAAATCCGCACAGGCCCGGCCTTTCCGTGGATCACTTCCAGAATTCCCACCATTTCTTTGCCGGGGCCGGGGCGGATTTCACGCCGGACGATATCGTGCGGCGGTGCCCGGAAGAGGCGTTGCTCTGGGCAAGTTCCTTCTGGATCGCGTCCTGGTTGACGTGGACGCCGGACGCCGCCTGCTGGTTCTGCACGGCGGCGAGTTTCTCGTTGTTTTCCTCCGCGCCGGCCTTGAACCGGGCGAGCTTCACGGTATTCGTGGAAGGACGGGAGGGCGCCTTCGGAGCGCCTTTCAGCGGGATGTGCACGGAGCTGGTTTCGGCGTTGGCTGCCTCTTCCTTGGCGCGCATGGCACGGGCCTTCAATTCGCGGCCGGCCGGTCCCGGCGGCGGTTCCATGGCGAATTTCGCCCCGCAACCCGGGCACTGGGCTTTTTTCTCAAGAAGAAGGATCGGGACATTGAACGTGTCGCCGCAGCGCGGGCAGGCAACTTGGAAGGTATCTTCGTCAGGCATAATGAAAATCTCCAAATAAAAATCAGCTAAACAAAAAAATAATATACTGCATAAAAGCACTTTTGACAAGTAAAATCCCAAAAAAAGGAGAAAAAAAGAAAAAAACGGCAAATGTCAATTGGATTTTCGGAAAAACGTGGTAACTTATATGGATACCTGTTTTCTTTGCATCTTTTTCCCAGCATCTTATCCTTGCAACAGGAGTTTGACCGGTTATGAAATCCTTTATCCGCAGGACTTGTGCGAAACTCTTTCTTTTCGTGACCGCGGCGTCCGCCGTGGTCTTCCCGTTTGTCCCGGCATTCTCCGCACAGGATGACGCATCCGGCACGGCATCCGCGCCGACTCCGGTCTTCCTGAAGGCGCCCGACCGGAAAATGGGGTTGATCTCGTATCTGGTCATGCAGCTTCTGGCGAAGGAGCATTACACGAAACGCCGGATGGACGCCGCTTATTCCGGCGAGGTCTTCGACGAGTATCTGCGTTTCCTGGACCCGACGCACATCTTCTTCCAGCAGGAGGACATTGATTTGTTCGCGCAGTCGAAGGGCGAACTGGCGCGGAGGGCTGCCTCCGGCGACGTCCAGTTTGCGTTCGATGTCTTCAATCTGCGTTCCATCCGTCTTGCCGAATACCGCGATTTCGCACGCGATTTCCTCTCCAGGCCGATCCAGTACGATCCGGACGAGACCTACCATATCGACCGGGAAGACGCCCCGTGGCCGAAGACCGTCGAGGAGCAGCATGAACTCTGGGCGAAACGCATCAAGAACGAACTGATCGTCACCCGCATGAGCGACAAGGCCGCCGAAGAAGAGGCGAAAGAGACTGCCGGCAACGCGGAAAAAGAGAAGGCGGAAGATGCCGCGGAAGGGAAAACCGAGTCGAAGGATGCCGCGGAAGGGAAAACCGAGTCGAAGGACGCCGCGGAAGGGAAGGAAGCCGAGGCGCCCGCGTCTGCCGCACCCCTGCTCACCCCGGAACAGCGCGTCCAGAAACGCGTCGACCTGCTCTGCACCACGGTCGCCGGAATGGACCCGATCGATGTGCTGGAGGGCTATCTGACGGCGTTCGCGAACGTCTGCGATCCGCATTCCACCTACATGTCGCCCGCCACCGGCGAGGATTTCGACATCCATATCTCCCTCAATCTCTCCGGCATCGGCGCCGTGCTGTCCTCCGAAGACGGCTATACGAAGGTCGTCGAAGTCGTGCAGAACGGCCCTGCCGACAAGGAGGGTACGCTGCGCGAAAACGACCGTATCATCGCCGTCGCCCAGGAAGGCGGCGAGCCCGTTGACGTGATGGATATGCCTCTTTCGAAGGTCGTCACGCTGATCCGCGGCAAGGAAGGATCGCGCGTGACCTTGACCATTCTTCCCGCGCGCAAAGGCGCGCAGGCGGCCCCCGAAAAAGTCACGATCACGCGCGGTAATGTCCCGATGAACGAGTCGCATGCCCAGGGCCGCGTCATCGAGGCGAAGGATGAAGACGGCCAGACGAAAAAGATCGGCCTGATCGAACTGCCGTCCTTCTATATCGACTTCAACGCCGTCCGCCGCGGCGACGAGGATTACAACAGTTCCGGGCACGACGTCCTCAGGATCCTGAACGAATTCAGCGACCAGAAGATCGACGGGCTGATCGTGGACCTGCGTTCCAACGGCGGCGGCAGCCTGACCGAGGCTGTAGACCTCTCCGGGTTCTTCGTCCCGGACGGACCGATCGTCCAGGTGAAGGACAAGGCTTCCACCTCGGTCCTGCGCGACAATGACCGCGGCCAGGTGGCTTACGGCGGCCCGATGCTCGTGCTCGTGAACCGTTACAGCGCGTCCGCCACGGAGATTTTTTCCGCCGCGCTGAAGGATTACCACCGCGCCCTCGTGGTCGGAGATCCCCATACGCACGGCAAGGGGTCCGTGCAGGTCGTGACCGACCTCAACAATTACATGCTTTATATCGCGTCCGAGAAGATCGACGCCGGTCAGCTCAAGCTCACGAACGCGAAGTTCTACCGCATCAATGGCGAGTCCACCCAGATCAAGGGCGTCGAAGCCGATATCCCGCTGCCCGGGTTTTCCGAAACCGAAGAGACCGGCGAACGTGCGCTCCGTCACGCGCTCCCGTACGACACGATCCGCCCTGCGCGCTATACCATATATGATGGCAAATACGCCGTAACGCCCGAACTGATCCGGAAGCTGAAGACGAAATCGGAGGCGCGCGTCGCCGAGGACCCGCTCTTCAAGCGCCTTTTGGCCGACATCGCCCTGTACGAGGATACCAGAAACAACAAGGACGTTGCGCTTGATTTCGACAAGCGTTGGGCGGAATACGAACGGGAAAAGGCGATCCAGAAGGAACAGGACAAGATTTACAAGACCGAACGCATGGGGTCGTCTTCGTCGAAAAAGAGCAAAAAGGACAACGATCCCGATCCCTACCTCGACGAGTCCGTCAACATCATGCTCGACATGATCCGGGAATTCGACAAGGAACCCTGATTCGAGTCTGAATGGAGTTCGGACTGAACTCGATCCGATTCGATTGAAACTTGGCCGGGGCGGCATCGGGCGGTGCCGGGCCCGGCCAGCCTTTTCCTTTCGGGCCGGCCGAGGGTGAATGAGCAGGATTCGAGCAGTCGGACGGATGATCGCCGTCGCGGTCCGAATCCGAGCTGGACTTGAGGCGAAACGAGGAGAAAATCCATGTCTGCAAAACGAGGCGGAATGAGCTCGGCCCGAGTCCGGACGGGTCATTCGGCATAGGATGCCGGACGGATCGGATGTCCGCTTTTGCCGTTCCCGGGCTGTTTCCGTGCGCATCTTTTGTGTCGAAACACCATGATTTCAGGCGGGAAAAGGTCGAAGATGCTCGGAAAAGACAGAAAAACCGGAACTTTTTTGAATTTTTTTCTTGTTCATAATGAATGAGAAACAACTTTTTTTCAAAAAAACGCAAAAAAAGGGCTTGCATTTTCTGTGAACGTGAGGTATAATATTATCGGTTTTTGAAGCATACCGGGATTCATCCCTCCGGTTCGGCCTGTACGATCGGAACCTGGTTCGGATGTCACGATTTTTGCTTTTCGTCCCCAAGACACAAAAACAAAAAACAAACAAACCTACATAAGGAACTACCAAAATGGCAGACAAAAAAGAAATCTTCGCAGACGGCATCGGTCAGATCCACTTCGCCGGCAACATGGTCCGTTTCGACTTCGTCACCCTCCAGCCCGCTGGTGAGGGCGAGGCCCCGACCCCGGTCGCGAACATCCGCGTCATCATGCCTCCGCAGGGCTTCCTCGGCGCCATGAACTCCATGCAGCAGCTCATCGACAAGATGGTCGAAGCTGGCGTTCTCCAGAAGAACGAGCAGAAGTAATTCGATCCAAAGGTAAAGGATAAAAACTGTGAGCCCGGAATTCAAATTCAGTCTTTCCGACTGCGTGCGTGAGTACGCCATTTCCTTCTGCGGTATGATCCCGCAACGGGAAGGCGGCTTCGCGTGCGGACTTCCGGGCATGCAGAGTTTCTCCGGAGCCTGTTTCGGTTTCCCGGTCAGACTGGAGGCGGGGACGCTCGCCTTCTCTCTGCCGATGCCGGAATACTCCTTTGGTTTTATTCATTCGGTCGGCGCCAGCCTGCGTGCGGGCGCCTACCGGCTCATTGAAGCGGCAAGTGATTTCTACTGCACGGTGTCGAACCTCGTCAAAACGGGGACGAAGCGGGTGAAGCATCAGTGCATCCGGGTGATGAAAGACATCCCGAAAGCGTTTGCACACGTGAGCCGAACAGTTTTAGGATGGCGACTATGACTCAGAGAGACGTTGAAAAATGAACCTGGTTCTGCAGCAGGATGGCTCCGATACAGAACCGGGTTTTTTTATGCCCTGACGGTTGAACCGCGTGCGAAATACATTAGCGGAGAAATTTGTCGGTTTTTTTTGTCGCCGGGAGACTGTCGGAATGAAAGGTGCAGGAGGGGATCATCCGAGCGTGGAATGCCGCGTCTGAGGTGTGCGGCGCACCCGGGAACGATCGTTTTTTTCTGCCGTGGAGTCTCCTCGGTTTCGGTCGGAGGAGGGATCCTGTGTCTGGATTTATTTGTACAAGTGCGAATCGGAGGAGAAAATCGCGAAGAAATATTGTAAGATATTTGAAATGAAATGATTATGAAATCAGAACAGGAACGGATGCCGACATTGTTTTGAAGCTGAATATTTTTATTTTTAACTTTTTTTGGTACAGGGCTTTTTTTTTCGTGTTTGCGGTGTATATTATATCTCGAATCGACACGCCTGCGTATTGTTTGAACCTTCATCTATAAGGACACCCCCCGACATGACGCCCATTGCCCGCCGCACTTTTCTTACGTTCCTTGCCCTGGCCGCTATTTCCGGCACCTCGATCCATGCCGACGAACCGATTGTCGGCATCGACGCCACCGAAGTCGTCGTGAAGACGCCCGAATCCATTGAGGAGGGCAAGCGCAATGTGGTTTCCGTGGCGCAGCAGCTGCGGGAGATGTTCCAGCCGATCCGAAAGCGTTCGCGTCAGGCGGAGGAAGAGCCGCCGTACCTGAAGATCATTCCTTCGACGAACGACACGAGCATCCTGATCTACCGCTGCCGCTATGTGACGGCATCGAAACTGCGGAACAGCGTGGACGCAATGATCTCCGACACGGGCTACGTGGAATATGCCGTGGAGGAAAACCTGCTGACGATCCGCGACACGGTGGAGAACGTAGAGGCGATTGCGAAGACGCTTCCGCTGATCGACGTGGCGACGCCGCAGGTGCTGATCGAGGCGAAAATCGTGGAAGTCCTGATCTCCGACAACACGCAGCGCAACCTGTCGTTCATGTTCAACAGTCCGACCACGATCTCCATGATCGACGGCTTGGACCAGCGGTACGACGGCGACGTGATGAGCTATGGCGGAATCCAGACCTCGCCGCAGGGCGGCAGCAGTTCGGACGGGTCCGTGACCAACTGGACATTCGCCGCCGGGCACAACAATTTCAACATCGCGCTCCAGTGGCTTCTGACGGCGCTGGACGCCAAGGTCCTGTCCTCGCCCGTGATCGTGGTCGGCCGCAATGAGGAGGCCGAGATCTCCAACGGCCAGGACGTGCCGATCCAGTCCCAGACCATCACGAACGGCAGCATCAGCACCAGCACCACGTTCAAGCGCGTCGGCGTCACGCTGACTGTGGAGCCCCTCATGGTCAATAAAGACAACGTGACGCTCCGCGTGGAGCCGGAGGTTTCCAATATCCAGAGCTATCAGACCATTTCGAACGGGAGCGGGTTCTACCAGGTCCCCGTGATCTCCATCCGCAGCATCTCCTCTTATCTCCGCCTCGCCGACGGACAGATCGTCATCATGGGCGGACTCTACACCAACCGTAATTCCGTCCAGCAGGAGCGCATCCCGTTCCTGAGCGACATCCCGTACCTCGGCGAGCTCTTCACCTCGAAATACACCGACAAGGAGATCCTTCAGCTGCTCTTCTTCCTCCGCGTCCGCATCCTGAACCCGAACGACATGGCAGACGGCGTGCTCTTCGATCCGGAGGAGATGATCCGCACGACCAACGAATTCGGCGAAGTCATGCGCAGCTCCAAGGAGCTTCCGACCCTCGAAACGACCATCGAGAAAGTGAACGACGAATTCATCAAGAATCCACTCGTTTCCTGGGAGACGCTGTTCGGTTCCGGCGACGACGGGGAAGAGGCGGCGAAGGACGGAAAAACCGCCGCGGCGCAGTCCGCCTCCGAGGCCGGCGAAGCCGCGGAACCTGTATCCGAATCCTCCTCGCCCGCCGCGGTCCCCGCAACCTCCCAGCCCGGAGAATAAGCCATGAAGAAACCCGCGAAACTTTTCATCTTCGTGCTGCTGCCGGCGCTCCTGCTGGCAGGCGGGCTGTATTATGGCGTCCGCGTGTACAAGCACAAGACCGTGTCCGCCGACCGTGCCGTGAGCAAGGACCCCGACCGCACCTACCGCGTCGTGAAGGGCGACATGACCCTCGGGCTGCGCCTGAACGGCACGATCGTGGCAAATAAAAAGCACAAGCTCGGCCTGGAGGCGAACTTCGCGACGCAGATCCTGAGCGTGGTGGATGAGAATACGCCCGTGAAGGAAGGCGACGTCCTGATCGAATTCGAGGACAGCGACCTGATCGAGCGCATCGAGGAAATGCGCACGACTCTCTCCAACACCGAGGAGGAACTCGTGATCGCCATCGAGAACGAGAAGATCCAGGAACGCAAGAACGAGGTCACCCTCCGCGAGGCGGAGGACCGCGTGCGCCAGGCGGAATCCGACCAGCGCAAGTATCTGCGCCTCACGCGTACGCAGAAGCGCGACAGCAACGACCTGGCGATCGCGAACGCGGAGGCTGCGCTTGCCACGGCGAAGAAGAACTACTCGGACAAGAAGTACGACATCGCGCATTCGGGCGTGACGGACGAGGCTGCACGGAAATCGAACGAGAACGAGCTGAAGAACCTTCAGAACAAGATCGAATCGAGCGAGAATTCGCTGAACCAGGCGGAGATCGACGGAAAGAGCTTCAAGCACTACGACGACCCGATCAAGCTCATGTCCCTGAACAACTCCCTGGAGCAGGCCCGCCTCAATCTCGAACAGGCCCGCATCTCCACCTCGTCCGCCCTCGTCCAGGCCAAGAAGCGCGTCGACAACCTCCGCGCGAACTCGCGCCGCCAGGCCGCCACGCTCGAACGCTACGAATCCTACCTGCCCATGATGAAGCTCACCGCGCCGACGGACGGCATCGTGATCTACGGCGACCCCGACCGCCGCTGGGGCGGAGAGGACATCAAGCCCGGCCTCGAGGTCCGCAAGGGCGAAATCCTCCTCACGATCCCCGAAATGACCAACCTCATGGTGAATTTCGACCTGCCGGAGGCGTTCCGCTCGAAAGTCTCGGTCGGCAACAATGCGATCATCACGCCGGAGGCCATCACCACGCTCAAGATCAAGGGGCAGATCACCGAGATCGCCACGCTCCCCGTCAACCAGATGTACTGGGACGAGACCTCGCCGAAGATCTATCCTTCGCGCATCGCACTGGAAGTGCAGGACCCGCAGCTGGTGAACGGCATGTCCGTGATCGTGGAGATCGTCTCCAGCATCCTGCACGACGTGATCTCCGTCCCGATGGAGGCTGTCTTCGAGAACGACAAGGGGTTCTTCGTCTTCGTCAACCGGAACGGCTCGCCCGAGGAGGTCCCCGTCATCGTCGGAGACTCCAATGACACGGCAGTCTGCATCACCGAAGGACTGGAAGACGGCGACGTGGTATACCTGTACCGTCCGTACCAGAAGAAGCAGTCCGACCAGTAAGCTCCCGGAGTCCGCATGAACGACGACGTGGTAGTGCAGCTGCGGGACATCCGCAAGACCTACAATCCGGGCGGCCTGGCCGTGCCTGTGCTGAAGGGGATCTCGTTCTCCATCCGGCGCGGGCAGTTCGTCGGCATCGTGGGTACGTCCGGCAGCGGCAAATCGACGATGCTGAACATCCTCGGCATGCTCGACGTGCCGACCTCGGGCGATTATTTCCTGGAGAAGGTGAACGTGGCGACGCTGTCGGACAGCGCCCAGGCCACGGTCCGCAACATCCGCATCGGATTCATCTTCCAGAGCTTCAACTTGTTCCCATACCTCACCATCGAGCAGAATATCGAGGTGCCGATGATCTACAAGCGCGTCTCGCCGCGCATCCGCCGGGCGCGCGCCCTGGAGCTCGCCAAGGTGGTCGGGCTCGGACACCGCCTCGGACACCGCCCCACGCAGCTCTCCGGCGGCGAATGCCAGCGCGTGGCCGTGGCGCGGTCGCTCTGCAACGACCCGGCATTCCTGCTGGCCGACGAGCCGACCGGCAACCTCGACGAGAAGACCGGCAACGAGATCATGGCGCTCTTCCACCGCATCAACAGGGAACAGAACGTGACGATCATCATGGTCACGCACAATCCGATGTTCGAGCCGCATTACGACAAGGTCATCCGGCTCCGCGACGGCCGCATCGTGCAGACCAAGCCGACCGACGCCGTGGACGAGCTGACCGGCCCGCTGTCCGGGTTCGGCGAACTCCCGCAGGACCGCATGGCCGCCGATGCGAAGGCATCGCTGAAGACCACGGCGGAAGCGGAAGGGGAGGGTGCGTCCAGATGATGCGTTTTACCGACATCGTGTCGCTGTCGTTCCTGAACCTGCGGCTGCACAAGACGCGTTCCATGCTGACCTCGCTCGGCGTGATCTTCGGCGTCGGGAGCGTGATCTCCATGATGGCGATCTCGAAGGGCGCCGAACGCTCCGCGCTGTCCCAGATCGAGTCCATGGGCATCGACAAGATCATCATCTACACCAAGAAGCCGCATTTCGACTCGTCCGGCGGCAGCTCCTCCGGGCGCGGCGCCGCCACCAGCTCCGTGGAAGACTACGGCCTCGACATCCGCGACTACCAGTTCATCCGGACGATGGAGAACGTCCATCACATCACCACCATACGGAACACGCGCCAGCCGATCACGAAGGGCGAGACGCGTCTCGACCTGAAGCTCTGCGGCGTTTCCCCCGGATTCATGAAAGACACGTCCTGCCATCTTACCTCGGGGCGCTGGTTCAATGAGATCGATTTCCGGTCGCCCGCGACCATCTGCGTGATCGGGCAGAACGTGAAGCACAGGCTCTTCCCGCTGGGCGCGACGGACGTGGTCGGGTCGAACATCCGCACTCCGTACGCGTCCTACCTCATCGTCGGCGTGATCTCCAACGACAACGGCACCAGCCTGCCGGAGGTCGGCAGCCCGAACGACCTGATCCTGATCCCGTCGAACACCGACCTGGCAATCTACGGCAACTACGCGAGCGAGAGCCAGGGACGGAACCGCAACAAGGCGATCCTGGTCGACTACGACGTGATGCTGGTGAACGTCGCCAACCTCGAATACATCGACAACACGTCCAAACGACTCCAGAACTACCTGGAGAAGGCGCACGCGAAGACCAAGGACTGGGATATGATCGTCCCGCTCGACCTGCTCAAGCAGCGCGAACGCACCCAGAAGATCTTCACCATCGTCATGGGCGCCATCGCCAGCATCTCCCTGCTCGTCGGCGGCATCGGCATCATGAACATCATGCTCGCGAGCGTGTCCGAACGCAAGAAGGAGATCGGCACCCGCCGCGCCCTCGGCGCCCAGAAGCTTGACATCCTCTTCCAGTTCCTGATCGAAACGGTCATCCTGACCACGCTCGGCGGCTGCATGGGCATCGGGCTCGGGCTCGGCCTCTCCGCCATCGTCACGAAATACGCGGAGATGCCCACCGTCTCCTCCATGACGAACATCATCGGGTCCCTGCTGATCTCGTCGTTCGTGGGCGTGGTCTTCGGCACGTATCCGGCATGGCGTGCGGCGCAGCAGAACCCGATCGACGTGCTCCGCTCCGAGTAGACTCCGCCTGAACGCCGGACATTATGCCGGAAAAACGTGCGTGCCTTCCGGAAAATATGGAGTTTTTTCGGGAAAAACGCTGGTAAAATCAGCGATTTGGAGTATTTTTAAATGGTATCGCGGCAGACTGCCGTCCGCTCCGTTCGGAATAATTGTTTTCGAGCGGCATGCGTGCGGTGTCCCGTCCGCAAAACAGGAAACCTCCGGAGGCTGAGTTGAATCTTCTGAAATTCTCGAAAATGAACGGGGCCGGCAACGATTTCGTGGTCGTTGACTGTTCCGAGTCCGCCTTTGTTTTTACTGCGGACAGCATACGGAAGATCTGCGACCGCAGGCGCGGCATCGGCGCCGACGGACTGATCCTGCTCTCCAAATCGCGCATTCCGGGGTGCAGCCAGGTCGTCATGGAGTTCTTCAACTGCGACGGATCCAAGGCGGAACTGTGCGGCAACGGCCTTCGCTGCGCCGCGCTCTTCGCTCACACGCACCGGTTGACGCGCGAGGCGTCCATCACGTTCGCGACGGGTGGCGGCGAGCTTGCCGCCGAGGTCATCGGCCCCGGCCTGGTCCGCATCGAACTGCCCGTGACGGAGGATTTCGAGGTGCACGAGCACATCGCCGGGTATACGGTCTTCAAGGGCGCGGTCGGCGTCCCGCACGCCGTCCTCCGCATGGACGGCCTGGAACGCGCGGACATCCTGCGTCCCGGCCGCGAACTGCGTTACCATGCGGAATTCGCGCCCGCGGGCGTCAACGTCGATTTTCTCGAGTTCGGACACGATTTCTCCGAACCCGTCCTGATCCGCACCTACGAACGCGGCGTCGAAGATGAAACGCTGGCATGCGGAACGGGGATCGCATCATCCGCACGCGTGCTGGCGAAATTCTTCCACGCGCCCGACGACCTGACGTTCCGCACGCGTTCCGGCGACCTCGTCCAGACGCATCTCCCCGCCGGGAACTCCGGGCGGATCATCCTGACCGGCCCCGCGGCCGAAGTCTACCGCGGGACAGCCCCCGCAGACGAATTCGAACTGGCGTCCATCACGGCCGCCGACAGCCCATATCCCAAGGAAAAGGATTCCAAAACATGAAAATTCAAGGTCTTTACACGGCGCTTGTCACTCCGTTCCACAACGGAGCGGTCGATTACGATAAACTGACCCGGCTGGTCGAAATGCAGGTTGCCGCCGGCGTCGACGGGATCTCCCCCGTCGGCACCACGGGCGAATCCCCGACGCTGAGCTTCGAGGAGCACGAACGCGTGATCGCCACCGTGGTCCAGCTGGTGAACGGACGCTGCAAGGTGCTTGCCGGAAGCGGCGCGAACTCGACTGCCGAGGCGTTGCACCTGACCCGTCATGCGAAGGCCGACGGCGCGGATTTCTCGCTCCAGGTCGCCCCGTACTACAACAAGCCCACGCAGGAGGGCCTCTACCGCCACTTCGCCACCATCGCGGATTCCTGCGACATCCCGATCGTGATCTACAACGTGCCCGGACGCTCCGGCGTGGCCGTTTCCGCCGAGACCATCGCGCGCCTCGCGAAAAACTGCAACGTGGCGGGCGTGAAGGAGGCCAGCGGCTCCGTTGACCGCGTATCCGAGATCCTCGACCTCTGCGACATCCCGGTCCTCAGCGGCGACGACGCGCTCACCGTGCCCATGATGTCCGTCGGCGCGGTCGGCGTGGTCAGCGTGGCGTCCAACATCATCCCGAAGGAGATGAAGCAGCTCGTCGACCTCTGCAACGCCGGCGCGTTCGACCAGGCGCGCGCGATGCACCGCAAGCTCTACAAGTTCTTCAAGGCGATGTTCGTGGAGACCAACCCGATCCCGGTCAAAGCCGGCATGGCGATCCGCGGCCTCATCGACGAGGAATACCGCCTGCCGCTCTGCCCGCCGTCGGACAAGAACCGCGAATTCCTGCGCCAGATCCTCGCGGATATCCCTGTTGACTGAGGCTGAGCCTCGCCTCCGTGCGCGAGCGGAGCCGCGCACTGCCGCAGTGGAGGACATGTCTTCCACCCGGTCTCCAGTTGTGGAAGCCGGGGCTTTTCCCTGCTTGACTTCAGGCTGTTATTTATACCCGCTTACTCTTCTTCGATTAAAAGGAGACGGGTCAGGGCGCTGATCTTCTCGGGGTAGACTCCGATCTGCAGACTGCCGTCCTGCGAGGCGGAGAGGTCGTGGATCGCTTCGAACGCCAGTTTCGTCTTTTCGTCCTTGATGTCGTCCGCGGTGATCCTGTCCTTGACGAAGCCGAAGTTCGGGACCGGCAGATGTCCGGCCCGCAGGCTCAGGGAGGGGACGGTCAGCACTCCGTCCGCGATCACCGGCGACGCGGAACCGCGCGCGACGACCGCCAGCGAGAGGGGGAGGGGGATGGACGCCTCGGCCCTGACGGCGGAATCATTCCATCCGAAGGAACACTCGATGCCGCTGTCCCTGATCTCGCGGTTCAGGCGGTAGGCGGCGATGCGGAGCAGGGCATTGACGTTTTCCGGCGGGATGGTGACGACGGCGATCTCCGGGATGTTCCCCTCGTCATCCACGACCGCGTCGGAGATCATGTCGACGATCTCGGCGGCCGTCATGGCGTCGGCCTCGGCGTCTGCGACCGTGTACGGGTAGCTCTTCGGTGCGGAGATCACGAGGGCGGCGAGGACGAGGATGAGAACGACGATCACGGCGAGGACCGCGAGGACGATCTTGATAGTCTTTTTCATTTCAGGGCGGCTCCTATGGCGTCGGCGATGCTGCCCGCGGCATCGAGCAGGGCCTGTTCCATGAGGTAATACGAACGGACCCTGTCGAGCGAGGTTTTCGGGAGCTTGGCCTCGAACTTCACCTTGTTGCCCGTGCTGGTCGACGTGTAGCTGCTGTTCAGCTCCTTGAAAAGGTCCTTGTCGAGGGAGAAAAGCGAAACGAGCGTGATCCTGACAAAGCTTTTCAGGCGCCGGGCCGCCAGCTCGGCTTCCTTCTCGCCCTTGCACTCCAGGTTCAGCACGAGCGAGGCGGAACCCGGTGCGTACTCCGACACGATGAAGTCGCCGGATTCCACCAGCGCGGAAAGCCCGGTCGGATCGTCCGCGGCAGGAAGCGGGAAGCTCAGCAGGAGACCCGCGGCGACCGTGTCGGACGGCATGTTTTGAAGTGTCGCAAACGTCGAAGCGGGGAGCCTCTCCGCCGCAAAGAACGGGAGGTCCAGCCCGTGTTTGTCCCGTCCGAACGCGACCGTCCGGGGCGTGAGGTACAGGATCTCCCCATCGGTCCTCATCTCGATCTGCTGCGTCTTGCGGTTCTTGTGAGGTTTCTTCACCGTGATCATCCGGCCGAGGCCGGTCGTTTGGGATTCGACGGTTCGTTTAGTGCCGTAGCGGGCCGAGATGTCCCCGGCGAGCTCTTCAGGGGTCTTGTCCGTGCCGACGAGCATGGCATAGCTCTCGTCCATCCGGGGCGCGTAGACGATGATCGGATCGGGGAGCGTCCCCGCTTTGTTCCACGGAATGCCCTTCAGGTCGTCGCGGATGCCCTCGATGTCCCCGGATTCCGCGACGGCCTTGAACGTCGCCGACGAATAGAGTTTGCCGAGGTTCAAATTGATGACGAGCGCGGCGCCCTCGGGGATCTGCGACCAGCGTTCATCCTGTGCGAACGCGGCGAATCCGGCGCACAGCGCGAACGCCGCCACGGCGAGCTTCCAAAAAGGGTTCCAGGCTTTCATGGCTTGTTTCTCCTGTTCGATCATTCGTGTCCGCCGGACCTGCGGTCCGGGCAGACAATCCGTTTTGAATGGTTTCTAATAGTTCGGGCAATCTAATATATCATATACGAAATAAAAATCAAGGGCGGAAATTGTTTTTTCCGGGAAAAACATCGTTCGGGAAAAACGAATGTCCCCGCGTCCGCTTTGTTTCGGCCGTTTGAAAAAACAGGAAGCCGGTCCCGGGGAGGCAGCCCGCCGATTCGAGGCGGGGACTCCGTCAGAGCAGGATATACTTGAGGATGAAGAAGAGGGAGAAGACGATCAGGGTGGCGTTCACGCGGTCGCGGCGTCCGCAGACCAGGTTGATGCCCGTCCACGCGATGAAGCCGAAGCAGATGCCGTCGGCGATGTTGTAGGCGAACGGCATGACGATGATCGCGAGCAGGCACGGGAAGGCTTCCGTCAAATCGCTGAAGTCGATCTGCGTGATATGCGCGACCATCAGGAATCCGACGAAGATCAGCGCGGGCGCCGTGGCGAATGACGGAATGGCGGTGAAGAGGGGCGCGAGCAGAACCGACAGGAGGAAGAGTGCGGCGGTCACGTAGGAGGCAAGGCCCGTCCTGCCGCCCTCGGAGACGCCCGTAGCGGACTCCACGTAGGTCGTGGTGGTGGTCGCGCCGAGCAGAGCGCCCGCGGTGGTCGCGACGGCGTCGGCGAGCAGGGCATGTTTCAGGCGCGGCATCCTGCCGTCCTTGTCGAGCATGTTCGCCGTGGACGCGACGCCGGTCAGCGTGCCGAGCGTGTTGAAGAGGTCGTCGAAGAGCAGCGTGAACATCACGACGAGGAAATTGCCGGAGAGGAGGAGCTTCCACCCCGTCAGGTGCGAGCCCTTCAGAGACCATTTGTCCGCGTCCAGACACTGGCCGAAGAGAGAGCCGAACTCGCGGAACGCCCCGCCGATGGTACCGAAACTCAGCGACGGATACAGCGAATACATCTTCGCGTCCGGGTTGACCTGGTAGATTCCCGCCGCCTGGCAGACCATGCCGAGCGCCCACGTGAGCAGGATCCCGATGAGGATCGCGCCCTTCACCCGCCTGTGGTACAGCACCACGGTGGCGAAGAGGCCGACGAGCGCCAGGAGCGCACAGAGGCCGGACGTGCGGAACGCCGCGCGGAACGAAACGAGCGTGGTCAGGCAGGAACCGTCCATGATGACCTTCGCCCCCTGCAGCCCGATGTAGATGATGAAAAAGCCGATGCCCACGCCGATCGCGGTCTTCAGCGGCGGCGGGATGGCGTTGAAAATCTTTTCGCGGACCGGAAGTACCGTGGTGAGCAGAAAGATGATGCCCTCCACGAATACCGCCATCATCCCGAACTGCCACGAGATCCCCATGCTCAGGACGACCGAGAACGCGAAGAACGGCACGATGCCGACTCCGGGCGCCAGTGCGAACGGGTATTTCGCCAGTGCGCCCATCAGGAACGTGCCGATGAACGATGCGACGGCGGCGGCGATGACGGCGCCGCCCGCAGGGATCCCGATCTCGCCCATGACGCTCGGATAGACGGCCAGGATATAGACCATGGAGAGGAACGTCGTGATCCCGGCGATGATTTCGGTCCTGACGGTCGTGCCGTGCTCGGCGAGGTTGAATTTGAACATGGTTCCGCGGTTTCTTCGGGGGGAGGGGGCGTCCCCGCGCTGATCGTTTTCAGTGGGATAAATATCTGCGATAATATACCGCCTTTTTTTCATTTTTCAACCGGCCTGCGTGCGCGTGAATCAAAAAAAAGCCCGTCCCTTGTCGGGACAGGCTTTCGATGGTTTGTTGTTGTATCCGTGCCCGAGCGGAGCCGGGCACTGTATCAACACTGCTTGCAGTGTGCTCTGCTTCGCGAGAGCACGGAGGACAAGTCCTCCAGTGAAGGAGTGCCGGGCTGACGCTCCGGCACTGTATATTAACACTGCTTGCAGTGTGCTCAAGCGAAGCTGAGAGCACTGTATCAGTGGAGGCGTTCGCCTCCTTACTCCGAGATCACGAAGATGTGCTGGTCGGAATTGCATTTCAGCTCGGGGGCATAGACGCCGCTGCCGCCCGCGGGGAGGGCGATGAAGCGTCCGGGGAGCTGCGCCCGCATCCGGTAGAACACGTTGGAATCGCCGCGCGCCATGTTGCGGAGGTAGAACTTGGCGCCGCGTTCGCGGTATTCGCGGTAGACGGGGGCCTTGCCGGTCCAGTCGTAGCCGCTGACGGGCTTTTCGAACTCGAACCCGGCGGGCATGCTGTCGGCGAAGCAGACGTAGTCGTAATCGTTCTTCGCGGTGGAGATGAGCTCGACTTCGACGAGTTCGCCGGGGCGGATGACGTCGCCGGACTTCAGCGGGACGCGTTTGTACTTGTCACGCTTGAGCGTCTGGACGGAGCCCTGGAGACCGGCCGCGAGGGCTTCCTGCACTTCGGGGACCAGGCGGTAGTAGTTGCGCTTGATCTTCATCTCGAGTCCGGCGGGCTCGATCTCGTCCTCCAGCGTGAAGTAGTTCAGCATGGAGTTCATGTAGAGGACGCCGGGGCCGTCGATGGAGATTTCGAGCTTGTGGTCGCCGGATCCGAGGGCGTCGGGTTTCGCGAGCGCGACGAACGGGCTGTCCCACATGGAGGCCTTGTCGACGTGGAAGCTCTTGATCTCCTTGCCGTCGAGGAGGACCTTCACATCCATGTCGGGGGCGTCTTCGCCGGCGGACTTGATGTAACGGGCGAGGGTGCGGACGACCGCGCCGAGTTCGCGGTTGGTGTTGCGCCACGGCGAATTGCGGATGTTGGTGACCAGATAGTTCGCGAGCTTGCGGGCGTTCGGGTCGGACGGATCGTCGTCGAGCAGGAGGTCGAGGTAGGCGGCGTTGGTCTCGTTCTCGCTGCCGTACCAGAAGAACCTGCATCCGGCCGGGATGTTCAGGTAGGAGGTCTGGTTCTCGTCGTCGACCATGCGGAACTGCGTGAGGTTGCGGACGACCATGGCGCGTTCGTCGGACTTGGGCTCGAGGGCGAGGCCGAGCATGGAGAGCCCGTAGGGCGCGAGCTGGCTGCGGAGTTCGTAGAGGAATCCGTTCAGCTCCTTGTTGCGCTTGCCGGCCTTGGCGAGGACGCGTGCGACGAGGGCGTCGGTGTTGGAGACGCTCTTGTACTTGCGGATGTCGGCGAGGCGTTCCTCGACGTGCGCCTGGAGCCAGGCGACGCCGCGGTTCATGTGGCTGTCGACGGTCTTGTTGCCGTACGCGCTGACGTCGAGCAGGGCGTCCACGACGTAGGCGGTGGTGTCGGGGTAGGAGTATTCGCGGTAGCCGCTGAACCAGCCCCAGCCGCCGTCGGAGTTCACCATGGTGAGGATCATCTTCAGGTTCTCGTCCATCACGCGGTTGAACGTCTTCGCGTCGAACGACGGATCGACCTTGCCGTCCTTCCAGCAGTATTTTTCCATATATTCGGTATAGAGCTTGTCGCGGGAGGTCTTCGCCGGGTGGACGGTGTCGAAGTCGATGCCGAGCTTGGAGAGGGCGTTCTTCGCAGCCATGGAGGGCACGAAGCGGTTCACCACGCCGAATACGGTGGCTTCGCCGTCGGCGGCGAGGTAGGGCAGGAGCTCGACCATCGCCATGGCGGCGCCGGGGGCGAGGTTCACGGTGAGGAAGGTCGTCTCGGGCTTGCGCTGTTCGGGGACCTTCAGCGTGACGGAAGCGGACTTGTTGTCCTTGTCGAGATAGGCGAAGTTGTTCACCTGCTTGTCGATGCCCTTCACGAGGACGGGCAGGGCGAGCTGGAGCGCGTCGTCCTCGTCGCCGGCCTTCACGGAGAGCGTGATCCTGCTTTCGCCGACGGCCTTGGCGTCCAGTTTGAACGGGCAGGCGGTGTGGCTGCCGGCCTTGACGGTGATGGTCGCGGCGTTCTTCGCGGCGGCCACGGTGTCGCCGTCGACCGTGAGCGTGACGGCCGCGGAGACGTCCTTGTCGGTGTAGTTGTGGATGTTCGCGACGGCGTTCACGGTGTCGCCGTTCACGAGGAAGCGCGGGAGCTCGAGGCGGGCGATGAGGTCCTTGCTGACGACGAACTCGGAATCGCCTTCGCCGACCGAGGTGTCGGCGGTGAGGGACCACACGTGGACCTTCCATGTGGTGAGGTTGTCGGGAGCCGGGACGTCGATGGTGGTCTGGCCGTTTTCATCGAGCTTTACGAGCCCGGCGAAATACGCGGCGTCGAGGAAGTTGGAGCGGACGAAGGAGCCGCCTTCATCGCCGCCACCGCCGCCGAAGCCGCCGCCCATTTCCATTTCGACGGCCTCTTCGGCCATCGCCATGTCGGCGGAAGCAGCTTTCATCATCATGCGTGCGCCGCCGGGGGCAGCGGAGGGAGCGGCCTCCATGACGGCGTCGTCGGCATCCATGGCCGCACCGGCGCTGAACGAATTCACGGCCGCGCCGCCGAAGCCGCCGAAGCCGCCGCCGACTGCGCCGCCGCGTGCCATTGCGCCGCTCTTGCGGACGATACCGCCGTCGAAGTAGACGCTTTCGCCGTGGCCGAGCGTGAAGGGAATGATGCGCCCGTTCATGGAGAGGTTGTCGTTCATGAAGTGGATGCCGCGGGCGGGGTTGTTGTGGAGGCTGGTGCCGTTTTCGAGGTTGATGGTCGCATCGGAGTAGAACGAGCGCTTCCAGTTCCAGAAGAAGGAGTTGATCGCCGGGATGCGGCTGGACGCGATGGCGTCGAGGGACTTGTCGTAGACGGTGAGCGTGACTGCGCCGGAGACGGGCTTGCCGGTGCCGTCCTTGACGGTGATCGTCATCGGGACGTTCTGGCGCGGCTTGACGGGCTTCTTCGGGCCGGCGATGTCGACGTCGAGCATCTTGGAGATCGGCGGGACGGCGATCATCTTGGAGAGGCGCTGGACCTCGCCGTTGCCGACGGCGATCACGGAGACGTAGGTGTTCGGGCGGTCGCCGGGGAGGAAGTCCATCTTGAACTCATGGGAGAATTCCTTGTCGCCGAGGCGGACGCACTCGTACTGCGTCTCGCGTTCCTGGCGCGTGAAGAAGTAGAGCGTGGCGCCGGGCTTCTTCATGGAGACGAGGATGCTGGCGGATTCGCCGGGATTGTACTCGCTCCTGTCGGTGGTGATCTCGAGCGGGAGCGTGCTGAAGAGGTCGCCGGACTTGTCGAACCCGGCGACGAAGAGCGGATAGGAGCCTTCGCAGGTTACGGGGTCCTTGCCGTCGTTCGCCTTCAGGGAGGCGTCGGACGTGATGCTGGAGACGACTTCGTAGACGCCCTGGCGGTCGATCACGAAGCTTACGCCGTTCTCGTCGCCCGCGGTCACGTCCATGACCTTTACGGGCTGGCCGACGCGGTGCGGCACGCCGTCCTTGTCGAGGTCGCGGAGGTAGATGGAGACGGTGCCCTTGCCCGCGACGGGCTTGCCGTCGGGCGTGGTGGCCTTCACGACGAGCGTAACGGGCTTGCCGGTGCGTGCGAATCCGCTCTTCGCGGAGGCGGTGACGTAGAACGGCTGGGCGGCGGTCACGACGGAGCCGGAGCCGTTGACCACGCGGTTGGACTCGTCGGAGACCTCGGCGTCGATGATGTAGCGGAAATCGAGGTTGCCGAAGCGGCGGAGCGCGTCGCCGGTGTCGATGGGCACGGTCAGGCAGCCGTCGTCGTCCGCGACGCCTTCGGCCTGCGTGATGAGGTCGCGGCCCCAGGTGACCTGGCGGATGCTCTCGTCACGGTAGGCGGTGGAGCAGATCCAGTAGCCTTCGCCGAAGAGCCAGTCGAAGCGGCCGCGGAACGGGAAGATGCGGCGCGCCTGTTCGCGGTGGACGGTGTACTTGATCTTCGCGCCGGACATGGGGGCGCCGAAATAGTATTTCGCCTTGATCTTCGCCTCGAAGATGCCGCCTGTCTTCACCTGCGTTTCGGGCATTTCCACGTCGAGCAGGTATTCGGGCTTCTTGTATTCCTCGACGGAGAAGGAGACGCCGCCGTTGCCGGTGCTGAGGTGGAAGCTGCCGAGCGCGACGTCGTCCGGGAGCACGAATTCCTCGGTGGCGGCGGCCAGCATCGGGTCGCCGGAGATGTTCTCTTCGTACAGCTTCTTGCCGCGGGCGTCGGTGCCGGTGAGCTTCACCTTGTAGTCGGCGCGCTTGGCCGGGGCCTTTTCGTCGTAGGAGGCGCGGCGGGTGTAGACGGTGTACTTCACGGTGTCGCCGGGGCGGTACACGGGGCGGTCGGTGATGATGTAGTCGCGGTCGCGTTCATAGAACCTGCCCGCGTTGATGGTGGAATAGTAGGCGTGGGGGAGGAAGGTGAGGCCGTCCTCGGACTCGGAGAGGATGAGCGTGCGGTCGTTGAGCCTTTCAGGGAAGATGACCGCGCCGTCCTTGCCGGTCGTGACCTCGAACTCCTTCACGATGATGCGGTAGCGCTGCCCGCCGAACTCGTTCCGGTTGCGGTTGTTCGAGTATTCGGTCCGGTAGTTCATGATCTTGAGCTTGCGGTCGGCGAGCGGCTCGCCGGTCTTCGAGTCGTTGAGCGTGAGGAAACGGCCCTTGGTGACGGATTCCTTGGTGAGGATCTCCGGGGTGATCCAGACCAGGTTTTCGTACCATGAGTTCGCGGAGTAGGTGCCCTCGGTGCCTTCGGGGAGAGTGCGGACGATGTACGCGCCGGGCTCCGTGATGGGCAGCGTGACTTCGGTATCGGTCTCCCAGTGATGCGGTTTCGGCTTCACGTCGAACGTGAACTCGGAGATCTTCTCCTTGATTGCGGGTGCCCAGCCCTTCGCGCCGGTGTTCAGCATATAGGCGTTGTCGGTCTCGTAGGAACGGTCGCCGCCTTCGCGGAGGCTCTTCAACATGATCTCGACGGCCTTCTTCGGGTCGGCCTTCGTGACGACGGCGCGGACCTTCGTGGTGTTGCGGCTGCGGTAGGAGAGGACGGGCTTCGTGCCGTACGCGACGACCTGAATGCCCTGCGTGGAGCCCCAGTTGCAGAGGATCTGCTGGACCATGTCGTTTTCGCCGGCCTTTTTGAACCAGTCTGCGGCGGATTCGTACTGCATGCGGGCGAGGTAGAGACTGCCGAGGCTGGACGCGGCCTGCTGCTTGTAGAGTCCGGCCTTTTCGTCGTTTGCGAGCTCCTTCAGGATGCGGATATAGCTGAACTCCTCGGGGAGCGCGATCTTGCGGATGCCGTCGGCGAGCTCGGCGATGGTCTCATTGTCCTTCAGTTCATAGAGGTAGTCGCGGTACTTGTCGGAGGTCTGGTACTCGTGGCGGACGTCCCAGTTGATCGAAGAGAAGTCGAACTCGTTGGAGAGGAAGGACGCCCAGTCGTATTTGCTCCGGTAGTCGCCGAGCGCGATGGCCTGTTCCAGCGCCCAGCGGAAGCGTTCGCCGTCGCACTTCGCGGATGCGAAATCCTTCGGGCAGGGATAGAGGACAGGGGAGCCGTCCTTGTTCACCGGCGGGCGGGAGGAGCTGCCGAAGTCGCCGTCGTCATAGTCGGGAAGGACGGTCAGGTCGGTGAGCGCCTGGAGCTTGTAGGACTGGCTGCCGCTCTGATTGCGGCAGATCAGGGAGGCGAGCGCGCGGTAGTATTTGATCTGGAGCGGCTTCGAGACGTTCTTCGCCTCTTCGGAGGCGGACGCCATGAACCGGAGGTTTTCGACGCGGTCGCGGGCGGTGCTGTTCACGCGGCGGCCGGCGTTGCCGCGGTTGGAGCCGCGCGTGAACGTGTTATTGAAGAAGAATCCGTAGCTGGTGACGTTGGCGTTCAGCTCGGCGGCGAGCGAGACGTTCTTCGGGAAGCGCGCAGTCACGAAGGCGAAGGCGTCGTCGTACTCCTTCACGCGGTTGTTGCTGAAGAGGCTGGCGCGGTACATGTTCCACAGTGTGCCGATTGCTTCGCTCTGGGACTTCGCGGGAATTGCCTCCAGCGCGGCGCGCGCGGCGTCGGCGGACTCCTTGAAATTGCCCTCTTCCATGAGTTTGCGGATCTTGGCGATCGTCTCTTTTTCGGCGGGAGTCTGCGCGGTCTCGGCCTGCGCTTTTTCATCCTGCGCCATCAGGACGGGCACGGCGAGGAACGCCGGGAGGACGGCCGCCGCGGTCAGGAGGAAACGGATGTTTCGGTTCATGGGAAAATCCTTTCTCTGGTGGTCCGGCAATCTTCATGCTGGGGGCGGGAACCCGTATACCCCGTATGAAAGAAGCCGGACGATGAAAAAAATGACTGTTGAATTCTGGATGCTGTCAGCAATTTGACGCGGGACGGGAAGAAATCTTAGCGAAATATACACGCTTGAAGATTTTTTTCAACCTTTTTTTTATCAAAAGGCGTCTTCTTCGTCCCTGTCTTCCCCGACGGCAGCGTCTTCTTCGTTTTCATCGTCGGTGTCGTCGGAATCGTCATCCTCTTCCGTCTCTTCGCCCGGATCCTGTCCGGCGGATTTCAGAATGCGGACGACGGTGTTCACGTCGCGCGGGTCGAACATCAGGATCAGCGTGCCGTCTTCGCCGGGTTCGATGCGCGTGAACGCCGAAAGCGTGGTGCGGACGGAATCGTTCCGCATGGCGCCCTGCGTGAGCTTCTTCGCCGCATAGTTCAGCATGGCGCGCGGCATGGGGAAATGCCCTACGGAACCGCTGCCGGGAATGAGCGTGAGGTCACCCGTTTCCACGACGGGCGAAAGCTCGACGGAGAGATTTGCGGCCCGTCCGGCGGATACCGGCATGGAGAAATGGACATGCAGTTTTCCCTCGTCCCAGATCGCGGTGTAGGGGACCGTTTCGAGTTTGCGGTCATTCGACTTCGCAATGGCAGCGTTCAGGAGCGTCTGCACCTCGTTCTGCGAAAGCTTCAGGACGGCGGTCTCGACCACGCGCCCCTCCTTGTCGACCAGCGAACGCGCCAGACGTGTGATGATGTTCGTGACGACGCCCGTGTCGCTCCCGTCGAATTTCGGCGCGGGATAGGACACCGGAGCTCCGGTCGCGAGGAGGAAGAACGAAACGAGGAGGACGGCCAGGACGATCAGAAGGATGCCGATGATCGTCAGTGACCTGAAAAAACACCCTTTCCCGGACGCCATGATGAATCTCCCACCAACAAGAACAGAAAATCAGTTGTCGTCGTCATCGAGCTGCATGGACCAGAGGTGCTGCGAGTTCCATTTGCTCAGCTTGTGGCTCTTGCGGATCGTGGCGCGCGGATACATGATCTTCACGTGGCCGTCGGCGAACGCGTAATTCCACTGGAGCCGGTGAAGCGTGGTGGCGATTTCCAGGCCTTCCTGTCCGCTGCCGTCCTCGTCGCCGCCCCAGGCTTCGGACTGCTGGGCGGGGCAGGAGATGGAGGACCACCAGGCGGAGAAGTACCCGGTGCGGTCGGACCGGTAATAGGTATCCAGCGGGGCGTATTCGACCAGGTAGATCATGCGGGAGGGCACGGGGACGCTGACGAGCTTCATCGAGGCGAAATAGCCTTTGCCGCTGAAACTGTCATTGACCATGGAGTGTCCGCCGATCCCGTTGCCGACTTTGCCCTCGTCGCCCGAGGCGCCGGGCGAATGGTTCATGGCGTAGGTGCGGACGGGAAGGCCGCCGGCGGCACTTTCGTTGCGGGGCAGTTTGTCGGCTGGGCACTGGAAGAGCTTGATGCCCGTGAATTTGCTTTGTCCCCGGCACGAAGGGACGCCACTGATCCCGACGTCCAGGTCGGCATGCGGCGTGTATTTCAGGAGGAGGCGCTCCCAAAGGGAATCGTTCTGGCCGCCGCCGGACTTCGCCGGGGTGATGTATTTCGTGTCGCCGGCGTACATGAGCGCGCAAACCATCAGCTGTTTCATGTTGTTGGAACAGCCTGCGATCTGTGCGCTGTTTTTTGCGGACTGGAGGGCGGGCAGGAGGATTGCCGCGAGGATCGCAATGATGGTGATGACGATCAGGAGCTCGATCAGCGTGAAGCCGCGGGCGGTGCATGCGGATTGACGGTATGTGTGTGTCATGGCCGGGAGATCCTTTTGTTGTTGTGCCTGACATCAATTTATCCCCGGCGGCTATAAAAATCAAGAACGAATGGCAGGAAAAAACGCTTTTTTCGAGGTTTTTTAACGGCGCATAACGTTATTAACGTGAACCGGTTCGAAACGTGGATGGAAACCGGCGTCCGAGAGGGAAAAATACCGGATGGCCGTCAGCGATTCCCTGCAAAACACACGTTCCCGTCCATCCGCTTTTTTTTCCATGTTTTTTTGTAAAAGGACTTGACAGGATGCCGAAACATGTGCTATGGTAAAGGACAGTTTCCCGAAATGAATCACCTACACACTGCAACACAGGAGAAAGAGACATGGGGCAGTACCTTGGCGAGGAAATCCGCAAACTCGGATTCGGCATGATGCGTCTGCCGAAAAATGGCGAAGCGATCGACATCGAAACGACAAAGGTCATGGTCGACAAGTTTCTTGCCGCCGGATTCACGTATTTCGACACTGCCTATGTGTATCAGGGGAGCGAGGACGCCACGCGGCAGGCGCTCGTGGAACGCTATCCGCGCGAGAGCTTCCAGCTCGCGACGAAGAACGCCGCGTGGCTCAACAGCGAAAAGCGCGAGGACGCGGTCGCCCAGTTCGAAACGTCGCTGAAGCGGCTCGGGACCGACTACATCGACTTCTACCTGTTGCACAACCTCGGCGACAAACGCACCACGCTCTTCGAGGACTTCGACCTGTGGAACTACTTCCTCGAGCAGAAAAAGGCCGGCAGGATCCGCCACCTCGGGTTCTCGTTCCATTCCACCGCCGACCAGCTCGACGAGATCCTTGCGAAGCATCCCGAGGCGGAATTCGTGCAGCTGCAGATCAACTTCGCAGACTGGGAACACAAGTTCATCCAGTCGCGCCTGAACTACGAAGTCTGCCGCAAGCACGGCAGGCCCGTCATCATCATGGAGCCCGTGAAGGGCGGCATGCTGGCGACGCCGCCGGAATCCGTCGTGAAGATCCTCCGCGACGCGAATCCCGATATTTCCCCGGCCGCCTGGGCGATCCGGTTCGGCGCGAGCCTGCCGGGCGTGATCACGGTCCTCTCCGGCATGAGCACCCCGGAGCAGATGGACGACAACCTGAATTCGATGAAGGATTTCCACGCGCTGACCGAGGCGGAGAAGGCCACGGTCTTCGAGGCGCAGAAGGCGCTCGCGGCGGTCCCCATGATCCCGTGCACCTCTTGCGACTACTGCGCGAAGGTCTGCCCGATGAACATCGGCATCTCCGGCACGTTCAACGGCAGGAACCTGCTCACTCTGTACAGCAACGTCGAGAGCGCGAAAGTGCAGATCTTCTGGGCGGTCGCGAATCTGGGCAAAAAGGACGCCGTGGAGTGCATCGGCTGCGGAAAATGCGAGGAAGTCTGCCCGCAGCACCTCGAAATCCGCAAGCTCCTCGCGGAAGCCGCGAAGGCGTTCAGCCAGAAAAAGTCGGAGCCGGAGCAGAAATCCTGAGCCGCGGGCAAGGGATAGCGAGTAATCCGGAGAAGATCAGCGGGCCAGAAACGTTTTCCGTTCCGGTTCGGGGTAATGTTCGATCGCGTACCGGAGCGCGGTGCGCGGCATGGCGGCCTTGTGCGCCAGCAGATACGCGGTCAGGGCGGAGCGGTCGCGTTTGCCGATCTCGCGGAGCATCCAGCCGCACGCCTTGTGCATCAGGTCGTGCGGATGTGCCAGGAAACGGTCCACCATGCGGAACGGTTCTTCCAGCCGTTCCGCGCGGATGAACGGGAACATGGAGAGGACGGCGATGCGTTCCTCCCAGAGTCTGCCGGACGAGGCGAAGCCTTCCAATATTTCCACGCCGTGCGCATACGCATAGGCCCCGGTGATACCGGGAGCGGTCAGGTCGACCAGGTCCCAGTTGTTGACGAACCCGCGCCGTGCAAGGTCTGCATATTCTTCGAAAATGGCGGCGCGCTCCGATTCGTCCGTTTTTTTCGACTGATATTTGTCCAGTAAAATGAGGAGGGCGCAGAGGCGGACTTCGTGCCATGGGGACTGCGCGGCGCGGACGGCCTCCCGGACGGAGATATCCCGGAACGCCTTCGCCGTGCGGCGGGTCACCGGGTTTTTGCAGCCGAGGAAGCGGTCGCCTTCGCCGTACTGGCCGGGTCCGGTCTTGAAGAAGCGCATGAGGATTTCCGCGTCGGCGGGGTTCGCCTGCGCGAACATGGCGCGTTCGAGATCGGCTGCGGTGGGTGTTGCACCGGGAGCAGCGGGGGAGGAGGAACCTTTTTTATTCATCGTGCCGGGCCTCCGGAGGCGAGGCGACCGGCGAGGAACGCCAGCGCGAATTCGACGCGGAGGATGTGGGGGCCGAACGTGACGGGCGCATAGCCGTTGGCGCGGAACGCGGCGACTTCGTCCGGCGTGAATCCGCCTTCCGGGCCGATGGCGAGGACGATATTTCCGGGGAGGGCGACGGGGCAGGGCGCGGCGTCGACGGGATGTGCGATGAATGCGGTCGCGCCGTCCGTGAGGCGGGCGGAGAGTCCCGAGGCGAAAAACTCGCGGAGAGAGCGTACGAACGTCAGTTCCGGCAGGACGGTCGTACAGCCCTGTTCGAGCCCTTCGATGAGCACGGACCGGATGGCGTCCGGCGCCATGCACGAGCTGGTCCAGTAGCTTTTTTCGGTTTTCGCGGCGTGGAAGAAGACCGCGCGGCGGATGCCGGACGAGGCGATGAAGTGCAGCGTCTTCTTGAAGCTTTGCGGACGGGGCAGGGCGATGACGGGGAGGATGTTCGAGGGCGGGGGCGGCGGATTGGAGGCGTCCTCCAGGCGGAGCCGGGCGGAATGCCGCGTGGTCTTGAGGATGCGTGCCGTGCCGATGCCGCCGCCGAGGACGCCTGCGCGGACGGTGTCGCCTGGCTTCGCGTGCAGGATGCAGAAGATGTGTTCGGCGTGGTCGCCGCCGACCGTGAATTCGCGTTCGGGCGAGAGGTCGCGCTCCTCGACGATCAGCAGGTTCATGCGGAGACGGTCTTCTGAACGGCTTCGAGGATGTCGGCGGGCTCGGCCATGCGCCCCTTGCCGGATGTGCCGCAGGCGAGGCGGCCGGTGTCGGGGCCGACGGTGCGGACGCCGAGCTTCTGCACGAGCTTCGCGAGGTTGTCCTGCACAATCGGGCTGTTCCACATGTTTTCGTTCATGGCGGGCGCGAGGAGGACGGGCCCGCGGAAGGTCAGCGCGGCGGTGGTGAGGGCGTCGTCGGCGATGCCGGAGGCGAACTTGCCGATGAAGTTGGCCGTGCAGGGGGCGACGACGAGCAGGTCGGCCCATTCTGCCATGTCGACGTGCTCCGGTCGCGGCTGGAGACCGGAGAAAAGGTCGGTCAGGACGGGATGCTTCGAGAGGGTGAGGAAGATCCGGTCGGAGATGAGCCGGAGCGCGTTGGCGGTCATGACGACGCGCACGTCGAATCCTTCGGAAACGAGTTTGGAACAGAGGTCGGCGGCCTTGTAGACGGCGATGCCGCCCGTGACGCCGAGGATGATGTTTTTGCCGTTCATGTGCGTGCTCCGTGGTTGCTGTTTGTCAGACGGTGCGTCTGCGTTTCGGGTGGTTGCGCAGGCCGAGGATGAGGTCCGTGAATTCCTGCGCCGCCCGCGTGAGGTCGTCGTTCACGATGATATGGTCGTATTCGCCTGTGTGCTCCATTTCGCCCTTCGCGTTGGAGAGGCGGCGGAGAATGGATTCCTCGGTCTCGGTGCCGCGTGCGCGGAGGCGGCGTTCGAGCTCCTCGAAGGACGGCGGCATGATGAAAATGAACTCGCAGGCATTGCAGAACTCGGAGGAGTCGGAGCAGAGCTTGCGGAGCTGTGCCGCGCCCTGCACGTCGATGTCGAGCAGGACGTCGATCCCGCGCCGGACGCGGTCGAGGAGTTCGGACTTGAGCGTGCCGTAGCAGTTGCCGTGCACCTCGGCGTGTTCCGCGAACGCGTTTTCCGCGACGAGGGAGTCGAATTTCTCACGGGAGATGAAGTAATAATCGCGCCCGTCGACCTCGCCGGGTCGCGGCCGGCGCGTGGTGCAGGACACGGAGAATTCGATGCCGCCGATGCCGCCGAGAGCGGCCTTGTAGATGGAGGATTTGCCGGAGCCGCTGGGGCCGGAGAGGATCAGGATCATGCCGGTGCGGCCCGGTTCGGGAGAAGTCGTGTTCATGAGGGGAAGCCGTGCTTAAAAAGCCTGGCGGCGTTGACCGCCGTGAAGTAAAGGTCGTCCGCGGCGGCGGCCATGGCTTCTTCGAGCGTGCGGCGGCCGGTAGACGTGCTGAAAATGAAATCGTAGGTCTTGCCGAGTTCCTCCGGGGTGCCCTCGACCGCGCCGGACAGCAGCAGGACGGGGATCCCCGCGCCGTGCGCCGCCTGCGCGACTGCGAAACAGAGCTTGCCGTCGGCTGTCTGGGCGTCGGTGCGGCCTTCTCCGGTCACGACGAGGTCCGCGTCCGCGATCCGGCTGCGGAACGAAATGGCGTCGAGGATGAGCTGCGCGCCGGATTTCGGCTGTGCGCCGCAGAACGCGCGGAGACCCGCGCCGAGTCCGCCGGCCGCGCCGTCGCCGGGCATTTCCTTCGGCAGAAGCATGGAATGGCGTTCCCAGACGGTGAAGAGGTGGCGGAGATTGTGGTCGAGTTTTGCGACCATATCGGGCGTGGCGCCCTTCTGTGGGCCGAAGACCTGCGCCGCGCCGAACGGGCCGGACAGCGGGTTGCGGACGTCGCATGCGGTCGTGATGCGCGTCTCCTGAAGCCGCGGGTCGGCGCCCGCGATGGCGATGCGGGAGAGCATGTGGAGCGAACCGCCGCCCCAGGGGATTTCGCGTCCGCGCGGGTCGAGCAGGCTGTAGCCGAGCGCCTGCGCCATGCCCGCGCCGCCGTCGACCGTGGCGGATCCGCCGAGGCCGATGAGAATGTCGCGGACGCCGAGGTCCAGGATGGCGCGGATGACTTCGCCCGTGCCGTAGGTCGTGGCGGTCATCGGGTCGCGCTTCAGCGGTTCCACGAGGTAGAGCCCGCTGGCGGATGCCATTTCGAAGACGGCGGTCAGGCCGTTGTTGATGAGCGCGAATTCCGCTTGGACGGGCACGCCGTCCGGCCCGGTGACCCTGACGGTGTGGACTTCGCCGTGGAGGGCGTTCGCGAGCGCGCGCGTCATGCCTTCGCCGCCGTCGGAAACGGGCACGGAAACGAGTTCGGCGTCCGGGAAGACGGTGCGGAAAGCCTTATGGAGCATACGGCAGACCGTGGCGCTTTTCATGCACATCTTGAACTTGTCGGGCGCGAACACGATTTTCATGGTCAGAGTTCCTTCTTCAGGATTCCGGAGATGATCCCGGCGGCGTTTTCCAGGGCGACCGGGCGCGGCGCCGAGGCGAGTTTCATGGGGTTCTTTCCCGCGTCGGACGCGATCTTGTCCACCATGGCGGCGTCGAAGCAGGGTAGGGCGGAAAGCGAGGACACTCCGGCATATTCCGCAATGAAGGCCGCCACGGCATCCACGATCTCCTCCGGCGTCTTTCCGGGGAAGACCTCCGCGAGCAGCATGGTGCGTTCCGCGACGGCCTTTTTCCCGAGGTAGTAACGCCAGAACGGGGGCAGGAGCATGGCGGTGGCGATCCCATGCGGGATCCGGCCGTAAAACGAGAAGCTGGCGAGGTGCGGGAGCGAGGTCGGGCGTTCGGCGATCTGCATGCCGCCGATGGTCGCGGCGGCGCAGAGGCGTTCGCGGGCGTTAACGTCGTTCGGGTCGCGGAAGACGAGGGGGAGGTTGTCCCTGATGAGGCTGGCGCCGTAGACCGCCAGATCGTTCCTGGCGAACTTCGTTTCCGGTGCGCTGATGTTCAGCAGGGACTCGATGTTGTGCGTGAGCGCGTCGAGCGCGGTCGCGGCGGTGAGGCTTTCCGGCATGGAGCGGCCGTAGTACGGGTCGATGAGCGCCATGCGCGGGATGACCTGCTTGTCCGCGATAAGGCGTTTGACGCCCGCTGCGCGGTCGACGATGTTCGCATACGGAGTGACTTCGGAGCCGGTCCCGGCCGTGGTCGGGATGGCGATGATGCGCTTGAATTCCTTTCCGGGGAACTTTTCGGAGATCTTCCCGGAGCCGAAGAGGTCGGAGACGTCGAGTCCGCTCTGGTGGGCCGCCCAGGCGGCCTTGGCCGCGTCAAGCACGCTGCCGCCGCCGATGGCGACGACTTCGGTGGATGCGCTCTGTGCGATCGCCTCGCGGATGCGCGCGACGTCGTCCAGGTCGGGTTCGGCGGGGATGTCGCACACGATGCGGGACTCGAAGTCGTAATGGAGCATCATGCTCGTCAGGTCGGCCCGTGCACCGGACTTCGTGATGGATTTCCCGCCGATCACGAAGGTGACGACCGGTTTCTCCGCGGAAAGCAGGAATTCGGCGGAAAGGTCGTTCATGACGCCGGGCCCGAGGTCGATGCAGACCGGCCCGTACTGTTCGAAAATTTCAATGTAATCCTGGTCGTGCGGCATGGGTTCACCTCGCTACGATGTTGACGAGACGGCCCGGGACGGCGATGACCTTCACGACGGTCTTTCCCGCGAGCGCGTCCGCGACGGCGGGATCCTCCAGCGCCTTCTTCTGCATCTCCCCGGCAGAGAAAGATGCGGGCATCATGATGCGGACTTTCGGCTTGCCGCAAATCTGCACGAGGATTTCGTGTTCCTCGATCTGCAGGTGGGCTTCGTCGACGGCGGGCCACTGGGCGAGCGAAACGGGCGCCTGTTTCCCGAGTCCTTCCCACATCTCCTCCGCGATGTGCGGAGCGTAGGGGGCGAGCAGCCGGACATAGGTCTCGGCGGCTTCGCGCGGCATCTTTTCGAGCTTGGAGAAGTCGTTGAGGAAGATCATCATCTGGCTGATCGCCGTGTTGAAGTTGAGGGTGTCCGTGTCATCGGTGACCTTCTTGATCGTGGCATGGAGCAGACGGCGGAGATTGGCGGGGACGGGTTCGTCCACGACCGGGGTCTGCATGATCATGCGCCAGGAGCGCTTGAGGAAGCGGAAGACGCCTTCGACGCCGCGGGTGTTCCACGGCTTGACGGCCTCCAGCGGCCCCATGAACATCTCATAGAGGCGCATGCTGTCGGCGCCGTATTCGCGGACGACGTCGTCCGGGTTGACGACGTTGCGGAGCGATTTCGACATCTTCGCGGGGAATTCGACGAGCTTTTCTCCGGTCTCCTTGTGCTTCGGCTCCGGCCCGGTGAGGTCGACGAGGTTGGTCGGGACCAGTGCGCCGCGGGCGTCCTTGTAGGACGTGCCGAGGATCATGCCCTGGTTGACGAGCTTCTGGAACGGCTCCTTGGTGGAAACGAGCCCCAGATCGTAGAGGACCTTGTGCCAGAAACGAGCGTAAAGCAGGTGCAGGACGGCGTGTTCCGCGCCACCGACGTAGAGATCGACCGGCATCCAGTATTTTTCCTTCGCCGGGTCGATGAACGCCCGGTCGTTGTGCGGGTCGATGTAGCGGAGGTAGTACCAGCAGGAACCTGCCCACTGGGGCATGGTGTTGGTCTCGCGGCGGCCGTGTTCGCCGGTCTTCGGGTCCACGTAGTCCACCCAGCCGGTGGCGTTCGCGAGCGGAGATTCGCCGTTGCCGGAGGGCTTGAAGTCCTTCATTTCCGGGAGCGTGAGCGGGAGTTCGTCCTCGGGGATCATGCGGATCTCGCCGCTGTCCATGATGATGATGGGGAAGGGCTCGCCCCAGTAGCGCTGGCGGCTGAAGAGCCAGTCGCGGAGCTTGTAGTTCACGGTGCGCTTGCCGATGCCCTTCGACTCCAGCCAGTCGATGATGCGCTTTTTGGCGTCGTTCACATGCAGGCCGTTGAGGTCGAGCCCGTCGGCATTCGCGGAGTTCATGAGCGGGCCGTCGCCGATCCAGCAGACCTTGCCTGCGAGCACGCCGTCGATGTCGATCTTGTCCTTCGCGGCGGCGGCCTCGTCGGGCCGGATCACGCAGATGACCGGGATATTGAATTTCTGCGCGAACGCGAAGTCGCGGTCGTCGTGGGCGGGGACGGCCATGATCGCGCCCGTGCCGTAGGAGGCGAGCACGTAGTCGGAGATCCAGATCGGGATGCGCGCGCCGTTGACCGGGTCGATGGCGTATGCTCCGGTGAACGCGCCGGTCTTCTCGTTGTTGAGCCCGGTGCGCTCGAGGTCGCTCATGGAGGCGGTGCGCTTCTTGTATGCGGCGACTTCCCCGGCGTGTTCGGGCGTGGTGATCTCGTCGACGAGGGCGTGTTCCGGGCAGAGGACCATGTAGGTCGCGCCGAAGAGGGTGTCGGGGCGCGTGGTGAACACGGTCAGGGATTTGCCGGGATGTCCGTCGAGCTGGAACACGACCTCGGCGCCTTCGCTGCGGCCGATCCAGTTGCGCTGCATTTCCTTGATTCCTTCCGGCCAGTCGAGGCCGTCGAGGTCTGCGAGGAGGCGTTCCGCGTAGGCGGTAATCTTCAGGACCCACTGCTTCATGGGGCGGCGGATGACCGGATGGTTGCCGCGTTCGCTGCGGCCGTCGATGACCTCTTCGTTCGCGAGCACGGTGCCGAGCGCGGGACACCAGTTCACGGGGACCTCGTCGATGTAGGCGAGCCCCTTCTTGTAGAGCTGGAGGAAGATCCACTGGGTCCAGCGGAAATACTTCGGGTCCGTGGTGTTGATCTCGCGGCTCCAGTCGTAGCTGAAGCCCAGCGACTTGATCTGGCGCTTGAAGTTCGCCACGTTCTTCGCGGTCGTGACGGACGGGTGCGTGCCGGTCTCGATCGCGAACTGTTCGGCGGGGAGTCCGAAGGCGTCCCAGCCCATCGGGTGCAGGACGTTGAATCCGTTCATGCGCTTGAAGCGCGAATAGATGTCCGTGGCGGTGTAGCCCTCCGGGTGGCCGACGTGGAGTCCGGCGCCGCTCGGGTAGGGGAACATGTCCAGGACATAGAGTTTTTTCTTCGCGGGGTCTTCCTTGACCTGAAACGTCTGGTGTTCGTCCCAGTATTTCTGCCATTTCGCTTCGATGGCGGTGAAATCGTAGTCCATGATGTCGTGTTTCTCCATTTCTGACGGGGTTTTTCGATCAAATACAGCATGTAAATATAGAACACCTGCGCGCGAAATGCAAGCGCGAATGATATTTTATGTTCAAAAAAAGCCCCCGCGGTTTTCACGCGGGGACGGAGTTTTATGTTTTTGCCTCGATCTCGTGGAGCCGAGCTCGAGATTGAGTTACTTCGCGAGCTTGACCGTGAGGACCTTCGACGCCAGGGTGCGGCTGTCGTGCCCGAAGAAGACCTCGACGTCGTCCTTCGGCATGAACCAGCGACCCTGCGCGTCGACGAGCCGGAACGCCTCGGCGGGGACTTCGATGGAGACGCGGGCGGTCCCGCCTTTTTCGAGGTGGATGCGCTGGAATCCCTTGAGCTCGACGAGAGGGGCATCCACGCCGGGCTTCGTGTGGCTGATGTAGAGCTGGACGACCTCGTCGCCCGCCCGGCCGCCGACGTTCGTGACGTTCGCGGAGACGGTTACGCGGCCTTTCTTCGCGAGGGAACCGGCGACGCGGGCGTTGGAGTATCGGAACTCCGTGTAGCTGAGACCGGCTCCGAACGGGAAGAGGATGTTGTTCTTCATGTAGCGGTACGTGCGGTTCGCCATGGAGTAGTCGTGGTAATCCGGGAGCTTCGCGGGATTCAGCGGGATGGTGAACGGGAGCCGCCCGGAGGGGCAGGTCTTGCCGAAGAGGACTTCGGCGATGGCCGTGCCGCCCGCTTCGCCGGGGTAGGAGGCGTACACGATGGCGGACGCCTTCTTCACGTCTTCGCGGAGATCGACCGGGGAGCCCGCCATGACAACGAGCACGACCTTGTAGCCTTCCTTGTAGAGCGCGGAGAGGAGGGCGCGCTGGGAATCCGGCAGCTTGATGGTATTGCGTTCGTTGCCGTCGCCTTCCTCGCCCTCGATGGATTCGTCGAGGCCGGCCACGAAAACGACCGGCCCCTTCCTGTCGTAGAACCACATTTCATTGGAGTGGTCGGCCGCGGGACCGTTCAGCGGTATGCCTTTGCGCGGTTCGAAGCTGGTGGCGGGATCGGCGTTTGCGACGATTCCCTCCAGGACGGTGGTCATGGTGTCGGAGAATCCGTTGTAGTTGCCCCAGAGCGCGGGGAGGCTGGCCAGATTCGGGCCGGCCAGGTTCAGTTTCTGCGTGGGCTTGAGCGGGAGAATGCCGTCGTTTTTGAGGAGCACGACGGATTTGCGTGCAGCCTCGAGCGCGATGGCGCGGTGCTCGGCGCAATGCACCTTCGAAATCGGGGCCTTCGCGAGCGGCACGAGCTCGTTGCGGTCGAAGCAGCCGAGTTTCATGCGCGTCATCAGCACATGGCGCAGGGCGTCGTCGAGGTCGGCCTCGGCGATCATTTTCTTTTCGTACGCGTCGAGGAGCTTTTCGAAGGAGCAGCCGCAGTTGAGGTTGCAGCCGTTTTTCAGCGCGTAGGCGGCGGAGGAGGTCTGATCCGGGGTGACCTTGTGGTTCTTATGGAAGTCCATGATGGCCCAGCAGTCGGAGACGAAATGGCCTTTGAAGCCCCATTTTTTACGGAGGAGTTCCCTGATGTACTTCGCGCTGCCGCAGCATACCTGGCCGTTCGTGCGGTTGTATGCGCCCATGACGGATTCGACTTTCGCCTCGGTCACGAGCTTTTTGAACGCGGGCAGATAGGTCTGGGTCGCGTCCCGCTTGCTGATCTTCGCGTCGAACTGGTGGCGTTCGGCTTCGGGTCCGCTGTGCCCCCAGAAATGCTTCGCGCAGGCGGCGAGCTTCAGGTATTTCGGGTCGTCGCCCTGGAGCCCGCGGACGATAGCGGCACCGAATTCGCCGGTGAGGTACGGGTCCTCGCCGAACGTCTCCTGGCCGCGGCCCCAGCGCGGATCGCGGAAGATGTTGATGTTCGGGGTCCAGAAGGTCAGCCCTCGGTAGATCGGGCTGCTGCCGTCGCCGGAAAACCTGAGTGCGGCGGCGTGCTTCGCGCGCGCCTCGACGGCGATCGCACAGCCCATGCGGTACTCCAGGTCGGTGTCGAACGTGGCGGCCATGCCGATGGCCTGCGGAAACACGGTCGCCATGCCGGCGCGGGCGACGCCGTGCAGGCATTCGCTCCAGTAGTTGTAGGCGGGGATGCCGAGTCGTTCGACTGCCGGGGCGTCGTGCAGGAGCTGACTGACTTTTTCCTTCACGGTCATGGCTTTGATGATCGCTTCCACGCGCTCCTCGAACGGGAGGCTGTCGTCGTACCACACGAATTTGCCGCGTTTTGACTTGCTGGCTTTCATTGGGGGGTCTCCTGTTATCCGGTTCTGGACGGAGAGCTGGCGCATCCGCCCGTTTGGGGTTCATCTGACGAAACAGCCTGAAAACGAGACTGTTTTCAAATGAGGGATAATATATGCGTGCATTCGCGTGTTGCAACTTCGTTTCTCAGAAAAGATACAGATTTTATCAAAAAGTGTATGTTTTCGTGTCCGGGGAAAGAGGAAAGCCGAACGACAGGACCGTGACCGGGATTTGAACCGGAAATGAAGGACGGAAAATCCCGCACCCCTTTGCGGGGATGCGGGAATGTCGGGGATGCCGGGTCAGTCCCCGGATGTCGGTCCGTTCACCGTCGCGGAACGACGTGATACCGGACTGCCGGCCCTGGCGCGGCATGGTATCTTACCGGCGCCGGGACGACCGTAACTCCGACCGTGGACACGGGGCGGACAGTCGTGGTGACGGTCGTCACTTGCGGCGCGACCACCACCTGTTGCGGCGCGACCACCACCTGTTGCGGTGCGACCACCACAGGGGCGGGCGCGACCACCGGCTGCGGCGCGACGACCACGGGCGCGGGCGCGACGACCTGCTGGGACGGGACGACGTAGACTTCGTTTCTGCCGTGCAGGATTGTGTCCGCCGCTTCCGCCGTACCGGACACGACTCCCTCCGCGACTGCGATGGGCAGGACGATCGGGAGCGCGACGAGGGCACCGACGGTTTCCGCGAGATCGGAGAGAAGACTCGGTCGATGCACGACGACTGCGGTCTGGGCGTGTGCCGTGGAAATCAGCGCACATGCCGCGAGGATTGCGAGGAGTGTTTTCTTCATGTTGGTCTCCTTGGGTTGATTGTTTTATGTGAAACCGGCGTTCCCAAGCCTGCGGCAAGCCGTCCGGGCGGAGACACACGGTGATTCCTGAGGTCGTTTCCTGGTTTCTGCGGATAATATACCATTGTTTTTTTGTTTTTACAAGTCGAAAAATAAAAAATTACGAAATTTTCTTGAAAAAAACTTTTTGGAACTCCGATCTTTTGCTCGGCGCACCGGGAGATCTGAGGGACGTGTTGCGGAATGTCGGGAAACGGATGCCGAAAAAACGTTTTTTTGTTTTACGATCGGAATCGTGTTCCGACTTTTTTCCCTATTTTTAGAGAATTGGGCTTGACAAAAACAATTCAGGAGTGTAAATTGTTAGAGAAGACAGAATGAAATAACGGCAACGGCGCGTTCTTTATGCGGAATACGCTGTCGATCAAGGAGGAGAAAACTATGAACAAGCCTCTGACACATTTCCTGACTGCGACCGCTCTGACCGCGATCCTGTTCGTTTCCGCGGCGGCGTCCGCTCAGGCCGGGGCGGCCTCGGGGAAGGGCTCAGCTCCGCAGACAGGCGGGAAGTCCGCAGCGACGGTGAAACCGCAACCTCAGCCTCAACCCCAGCCTCAGCCGAAACCCCAGCCGCAGCCGAAACCGCAGCCTCAGCCGAAACCCCAGCCGCAGCCGAAACCGCAGCCTCAGCCGAAACCGGCCCAGCAGAATTCGTCGCCATCGAATGCGGTCATCGGCTCGCTGCGTTCCGGCAGCACCATCGGCTCGCTGAGCAGGGGCAGCTCCATCGGCTCGCTGAGCAAGGGCAGTTCCATCGGCTCCCTGGGTTCGGGCAGCAGCATCGGTTCCCTGATCCCCGCGAACGACACGAAGACGCCGATGATCAACGAACTGATCCCGAAAAAACCGAAGCCCGGCAAAGGCGTCACGACCGGCGTCGTGGATTACATCGACGCGCCGATTCTGGAACAGTCGCTCCAGCAGGTCGAGCCGAAGATGCCCGAGGTCCGTCAGGCGGTGCAGCAGGCGGTTCAGCAGGTCGAACCGGTGATTCCGCAGATCCGGCAGACGGCGCAGCAGGCGGCTCAGCAGGTCCGGAACGATCCGGCTGTCCAGCAGATCGTCCAGGAGAATCCTCAGCTGAACCAGCAGATCGTCATCACGCCGCGTTCCGTGCGTGCCGGCAACGCCTCGTCGGGCGGGAGCCGGAATCAACAGCACCAGTACGGCGCCGGATACAGCGGAGGCAACGGCGACGGTCCGCTGATCTACAATCCGTAACCCCACAAGCGAGGATGAAATAGTGCGCGGATATGCTCGCGCACAAAAATGGAAAACGCGGCGGCTTCCCCTCAATCCGGGACGCCGCCGTTCTGTTTGATCCGGTTCCCCGCCTCGGAAAAGCTGCGCCAAAGCTGCGGATATTTCCGCAGGACATGCTCGAGCTGCGAGGTGCTCACGCCGCAAAGTTCGGCGGTTTTCACGAGGTCGAAATCAGATGCCGCCAGGCGGTCGAACAGCGCCGCGGCCCAGGGGATGAGGCGGGCATGGTTGGACGGGGAGGGCGCGGGCAGGCACTCGAACGCCTCGCCGGACAGGGAGAAGTCGTCCGCGCGTATTTGAAGGGCGATCTCGTAACGGAGCTTCCGAAAGGCGATGTGGCGGTTGCGGAACTGGCTCCGTTCCTCGTTCGCGGAAACGGCGATTCCGGTCGGCCGGTGCCGCAGGCGCACGGCGGAGGATGTCTTGTTGATCTTCTGCCCGCCGTTTCCCGTGCCTTTCTGCATGATGAGGTCGCAGTCGCGCAGGAGGACATCGTCCTCGGCAGTCAGCATGGCGTGGCGTTCGGCGGCAGTCATGGTTCGGAAACGGGAGTGAAGAATGACAGGGGGGGTGAACGATGAGGCCGGATGCGGCTCACTGGCGGCGTTTCTTCGAGATACGGATGACCGGATCGCCGCCGAGTTCCTTCGAGACGACGATGTCGAATCCTTCGTCGGAGGGGCCGGAAACGACCAGGCAGTAGTCGGAACCGTTCCTGACGATGGCCTCGGAGAGCAGGGACCGCATTACGCGGTCGGCGTAGATGGAGTTCTGCGGGCTGTTCATGCCGACGCCCGTGAGGCCTTTTTTCGTGAGTGCGAGGATCAGCGACTGGGTGGCGGAAGCGACAAGCTGGTCGTTGGTCAGCAGCACGACGGTCGGAGCGGAAACGGGTTCGACGGGGTCGACCGCGGGGGTATCCGGGGGCGGATTGTCTTCGTTGCGCCAGTCGAACCAGAAATCGGCGCAGGAGCAGAGGAAAATGGGGACGAGAAGCGCGAGCGAAAGGGAAACGGTTTGCAGGGTCTTCATGCGCGGGCTCCTTTGCGTTTAAAATGAATGGAGCGGGCGAAGGGAGTCGGACCCTCGACAATCACGTTGGCAACGTGACGCTCTACCACTGAGCTACGCCCGCATCATGCAGCCAGCCGCTCCGAAAAAAGAATGGAGCGGGCGAAGGGAGTCGGACCCTCGACAATCACGTTGGCAACGTGACGCTCTACCACTGAGCTACGCCCGCATCTGGCATGTTATCTAATTTAGCACTCATTTCCGAAAAATCAAGTTCGGTACGCACATTTTTTTCAAAAAAGTTCGTTCCGGTATGTTCGAAGCGGAAATCGGTGCATATGGCCGTTCGTTTTATGCAGAAAATGGCAACCCTGTCAGGACTCGAACCTGAACTAAGTGGACCAAAACCACTTGTGCTGCCATTACACCACAGGGTTGCGAAAACAGCCGCTTTTTACTTTAGCACGGATTTCGGAAAATACCAGTTGAAAAGAGCTAAAAAGAATGTTTTTTGTGAGCCGCGGACGGGATCGGGACGGAAATGCGGCATTCCCGGCGGACGAGCAACATAGCTTAAGCGGATGCGGGATGTGTTATGCCCGGCGGAGGGACAGGACTTTCGCGGCGACGGTGTCCGCGATGGATTCCGGCGTGAAGCCGTGTTCCTGGCGGATCTTCATCGTGGAACCGTGGGGGATGATCTCGTCGGCGTCCCAGCCCCAGGCGAGCAGGGCCGGACAGCCGTTCCCCGCGGCGAGTTCGGCGGCGATGGACGCCAGGCCGCCCTGTTTCACGTGGTCCTCCAGCGTGACGACCGGTCTGTCGAGGTATTGGCGGAAGAGCGCGGCGTCGAACGGCTTCAGGAAGCGCACGTTCACGACCGCCGCGTGCAGGCCGTGCTGTTTCTCCAGGATGTCCGCCGCAGCCATTGCCGTGTAGATCTCGCGTCCTGCGCACCAGAAGGAGAGGTCGGCGCCTTCGCGGACGACGGCGGCCTTGCCCCATTCGACCGGAGCGGGCGCGGGATCGCCGTCGAAACGGCCGGAATTGCCTTTCGGGTAGCGGATGACGGCGGGGCACCGGCGCTTCAGCGCGGCCTCCATCATCATGGGCAGTTCGTCCTCGTTCGCGGGCATCAGGATCGCCATGTTCGGGATCGCGCGGAGGAACGACACGTCGTAGATGCCGTGGTGCGTGGGGCCGTCCTCGACGAGCCCGGCGCGGTCGGCGCAGAGGAGGACCGGGAGGTTCTGGAGCGCGACGTCGTGGAAGAGGCAGTCGAGTGCGCGCTGGGAGAACGTGGCGTAGATGGCGGCGACCGGGTGGCAGCCGTTGGCAGCGAGCCCGGCGGCGAACGCGATGGCATGTTCCTCGGCGATCCCGACGTCGAAGAAGCGTTCCCTGTATTTGCGGATATAATCGTGCTTGATGCCGCATCCGAGCGCCATGGCCGCGGCGACCGTGACGAGCTTCGGGTCCTGTTCGGTCAGTTTTTCCAGGGAAGCGCCGAAGACGGCGGAGAATGTCGGCTTTGCGCCGGCGCTGCGGATGAGCTCGCCGGTCTCCGGGTTGAATTTCCCGATGCCGTGGAAGAGCTCGGGGTCCTCGTTCGCGAACTTGCAGCCGCGTCCCTTCTCCGTGATGACGTGGACGATGACGGGCAGGTCGTTGTCCTTCACGCGGCGGAGCGTGCGGATCAGCTCGGCGAGGTTGTGCCCGTTCACGGGGCCGATGTAGCGGATGCCCATTTCCTCGAAGAAAACGCCCGGCACGAGCAGGCTTTTCAGGGAGCTTTCCAGTCCGCGGATGCTGCCGATCATGTTTTCGCCGTGTGGGAGGTTGCGGAGGATATATTTCGCGGCCGCTTTGATGCGGTTGTAGAGCTTCGCCGTGATGATGCGGTTCAGGATGCGGGAGATGGCGCCGGTGCTGCGCGCGATCGACATTTTGTTATCGTTCACGATCAGGATCAGGCCGCGGCAGGAGGAACGCAGATTGTTCAGAGCCTCGAACGTTATGCCGTTTGTGAGTGCGCCGTCGCCGACGACCGCGACCACGCGGTCCTCTTTCTTCAGCAGGTAGTCCGCGACCTCGAATCCCATGGCGGCGGAGAGCGCCGTGCCGGAGTGCCCGGATCCGAAGCAGTCGTAGGGGGACTCGTCCATCTTCGTGAATCCGCTTATGCCGCCGTGCAGGCGGAGGGTGTCGAATTCCGGCTCGCGTCCGGTCAGGAGCTTGTGCGTGTAGGCCTGGTGGCTGACGTCCCACAGGATCTTGTCCTCGGGGGCATGGAACACCACATGCAGCGCGATGGTGAGTTCGACCGTGCCGAGGTTCGGCGCCAGGTGCCCGCCGTTTTTCGAAACCACGTCGATGATCCGTTCGCGGATCTCCGCGGGGAGGAGGTTGAGTTCCTTGCCTGTGAGCTTGCGGAGGTCTTCGGGGGAATGGATGCGCTTCAGGATCTTTTCCATGGATTCGAAAAAAGGATTCTCTTGGGGTGAAAAAACAGATCATTTAATTTACACCGGAAACGGTCTCTTTTCAAGCTCTTTTCTCTTTTTTGGATGGAGAATGCCGGACCCTTTTCCGTTCGCACGGCGGCGACGGCGGGAAAAACGGACACATCGGCGGCTTTTTCACTGTTTTTTCTTGATTTTTTGTGAAAAATGCAGTATAATATTTGAATCAGTCGAAAACCAAATCAGGCCGCACGCGGGGAGACGCTTTCCCGTGCCGCGCCGCAACATCTTCAACCAAAGGAATCCGCCACATGGACAGCAACAAACGCCCGGACGACATGGTCCGCATCACCACGAAAGAACTCGCAGACAAGTTTATCGAAGAACAGATCGCCCTCCTTCGGCAGCAGATCGGCTCCCGCAAGGTCCTCCTGGCGCTCTCCGGCGGAGTGGACAGCTCCGTGGTCGCCGCGCTCCTGATCCGTGCGGTCGGCCAGCAGCTCGTATGCGTGCATGTGAACCACGGCCTGATGCGCAAGGGCGAAAGCGAACAGGTCATCGACGTGTTCCGCCGTCAGCTCGGCGCGAACCTGATCTACATCGACGCGACGGACCGGTTCCTCGACAAGCTCGCGGGCGTGTCCGACCCGGAACAGAAGCGCAAGATCATCGGCGGCGAATTCATCCGCGTGTTCGAGGAGGAGGCCCGCAAACTCGAGGGGATCGAATTCCTCGCGCAGGGCACCATCTATCCCGACATCGTGGAGAGCGTCGGCGTGAAGGCGCACCACAACGTCGGCGGCCTTCCGCCCGATCTGCATTTCGAGCTCGTCGAACCCGTGAAGCTCCTCTTCAAGGATGAAGTCCGCGTGGTCGGCGCCGCCCTCGGCCTCCCCGAATCCATGGTCAACCGCCAGCCGTTCCCGGGCCCCGGCCTCGGCGTCCGCTGCACCGGCGCGATCACCCGCGACCGCCTCGCCGCGCTCCGCGAGTCCGACGCCATCCTCCGCGAGGAGTTCGACCGCGCCGGCCTCACGAAGTCCGTCTGGCAGTTCTTCACCATCGTGCCGGACTACCGTTCCACCGGCGTGCGCGATTCGAAGCGCGTGTTCGACTGGCCGGTCATCATCCGCGCGGTGAACACCCGCGATGCCATGACTGCGGTCGTGCCGGAGATCGACTGGGCCGTCCTGAAGAAGATCACCGACCGCATCCTCGCCGAGGTCCCCGGCGTCTGTCGCGTGCTCTACGACCTCAGCCCGAAGGGCCCGGCCACCATCGAATGGGAGTGAATCTTCCCTTCCATCCGCTGAAACATCGGCACAGCACATGCACGGGACTGCGATTTTTCGTCGCGGTCCCTTTTTTATCTTGACTTCGCCTTTCCCCATGCTATATTTAACAGTGCAAATCAATTCATATTTTTTTCTGAAAAGGTTTTTCCTATGTATTATCAAATCGAATCTGCTCTGACATATAACTTCACCAGCGGCGAGTCCGCCATGTTTTACTCCGGCGGCGTCGCCTCGAATTGCAAGATTTCCAAAGGTGCGGACGTCAGCATCGGATGGAACGGCGCGGCCAGCGGGACGTCCGTTTGCAGCGGCGGGTCGATGAGTTTCCTTTCCGGTTGTCTCGCCGGCGAGACGAATTTCGTACAGGCCGGCGGTGTCCTGCGGATCGACAGCTGCGCCAAGGTCAAGAGCGCCGTAGCCGACAACGGGGCGATTCTGAAACTCGCCATGACGGGCTATTATTTTGCTGACCGTCCGATGACCACGTTCAACATCACATCCGGCGGAGTTGCGATCCGGAATACCGACAGCATTTCCGGTTATACCGGCTGGAACATGAAAACGTCCGGCTGCACACTTGAGATATTCGATTATGCGTCCGCCTCCTTCGTGAAGGTCTCCAGCGGATGCAATCTGCTGATCGGAAGAAACGCACCTTACGGAGCCGGCGCCGCCGGTACGGTCGACGTCTACAACGGAGGTTTCGCGAATCTCTACAAGGCGAAGGGCGTCGGGCTTGCCACAGTTCATTCCGGCGGGACCATGTATCTCGGCGATTACTCGGAGGACACCACGGTCATGGAGAACGGCGGTTACCTGAGAATCGACGACGAAAGCATTCTTCTGCCTGACCTGTACCCGGACTACGATCTGAACGTCAAGATCAAGCCGAATACGTTCAAGGATCTGGTCCTCGGAGACTGGATGAGCGCCACGGCGCATTCCGGCACGGTCGCCTCCCATGTGACATTGAAAAACAGCGCCGCCTTGGAAATCTATAACGGCGGCATGGCAGCCAACACCGTGCTTTCCGGCGGCTGGCTTTCCGTTGCGTCCGGCGGCATTGCGAGCGACGTTTCGGTGGAAGGATCCGCATACATCTCTATTGCCGGCGGCGGCAGGATTACCGGAAAGCTCAATTTCGGGAGCGGCAGCGTATTCGTCGCGTCCGGCGGCATCGTTGATTTCGATATTTCCGCGCTTAATGGCAGCAATGATGCACGGCTTTCCGGTTATAACCTTATACAGGATTCCGGCGAGCTGCGCAACACGATCACGATCTCCGGCGAAAAACAGACGAAGGGCACCTATGCGCTCGCGACGAAGGCCTTCTCGCTGAACCCGGACACAGAATACCGGTCCGAACAGCAGAAGATATTTGCCATCTGCGATACGACCGGAACGAAGCTCGGTGCTGTCCTGGTCGGCACGAAAGCCCTTGTCGGCGACCAGACGTATGCTTTGAACCTCAACAATGCGGGCGACCTGACCCTCACCATCGCGGCCTATGCCGAGGGCGACGAAATCTGGACCGGCGGCGGCAACGACGCCGACGACGGCTGGAACAATGACCTCTTTGTTTCGAAAAGGAAGATCGTGCTGCCGGAATACGCCGCGAAGCTGAACTCAAAGGAGATCAATTCCTCCACCGGGGCTGTCCCCCTGGACGAAAAACTGTCGATAACCGTCAACAATGAAGTCTACAAGAACTACGCCGGGGAGGGGGATCCCGCCGACTTCGCGAAGATTACACTGACGACCGCCGCGAGGCTGAGTTTCTCCGTCAACGCCACGGGGACCGTGAAGTTCACCGTGTGGAAACCCGTTCCGATCGAAGACGACGTGTTCGCGGTGAAATCCGTTCAGTCGACCTCGGCAAAGAAAACCTCGAAGAAAGGCAATACGTACACCGCGACAACCGCCCCTGTTCTGCTTGAGGCAGGCGTCTACTATGTTTCCGCGGAGGCGAGCACGAAAAAAGGCATCCGGTCGTATTATAACGTGTCCGTAAACCAGAAGGATTGCCTGTATTACCCGAAAGGCGACAATTCCGACGACTGGGACGACGTCAAAAAAGAGGGAGCCGCGGGCAAGGTCGACAAAAAGACCATTGGTACGTTGAAGTCCGGCAAAAACAAAGTTGTGAGCGGTGGCTGGGTCGGCTGCGGCGATGCGGTCGACTACATGAAATTCCATCTCGACACAGCGGCGAAACTGGTTTTCACGGTGAAAGCCGGAGATGCGTCGAGTTTTGCGATTTATAAACTGAACGATCCGAACAAAAAAGGTGCGTATTCCCTGAAGTCGTTTCTGTCGGCGACGCTTGCCAAAAACCGTCTGTACGGGAAGGTAGAAGGCGAAGCGGCCTATCAGAAGACCACAAAGGCGGTCCTTTTGGAAGAAGGCGATTACTATATCTGCGTGAAATCCACGAATGCGAAAAAATACGGGGATGCCGACTACGATATCCTGCTGGATGATTCCTCCTCCATTTTCTATGACAAGATCGACGACCAGAAAAACAACATCCTGGTCCAGAAGAAGAATTTGGTCGGCGTTTGCGAGACGATCTCGCTCGGCCTGGCCTCGAAAACGGTTCAGATGGACAAAGTCCCCGTCAATTACGGCAAATGGAAGAACTTCGTCGGGCACAACGACGATACGGATTACGCGAGGATCACTCTGATGCAGGATGTGAACGCATGTTTCACGATCGAAGCCAATGACGCCGCGAAGTTCACGATCTATAAACTTGTCGGAAATACGGACGGCAAGTATGCGCTGAAGGCACTGCAGTCAAAGGCGCTCAGGAAGACCGGCGACGTCTACACCGCGACTGTCAAAGGCAATCTCAAAAAGGACGATGTGCTCTATGTCTGCATGACGTCCACCAATGCGAAGAAAGGCGGCAACGCCTATTATAACGTGACGTACGAAAACCTTCCGCAGGTGAAGGCCGCGCTTTCCGGTCCGGAGGAGAATGCAAACGCATGGGACATTGTGGAAACTGCCGCGACGAATGCCGTTCCAGAGAATGGAGAAGATGTCCTCTTCGTGGCTCTCTCCGGTTCGGACCTCATGGATTTGCGGATGTCCGCCGCGTGCGATCCAGCCGCGTCGCCAATCCCGACAAACGTGTCCGAAGACCTCTTCGCCGGGCTCCAGCCGAACGGAAACGCATTGGCGGAGACTTCCACGCCCGCCTCGTTTTCGCAGAGAGATACCCTGCTGCAGCAGACCGCCGGATCGCTGGCATAAGGAAAGCTCCGGCATGATCGAGTATGCCGGAGCTTCCAGAGACAGGTTTGTCATGCCCCGTACCAACAGGGGCGGGCGTACGGATCACTTCGCCGGGGAGAGGCGATAGAGCTTCGTGGCGTGGCAGGGGAGCTTCTCGCAGGTGAACGTGCCCTCAGCGGTGCCGAATTCCTTTCCTTCCCAGAGGTCGCGGACGGCGACCTTGCCGGAGAATCCGAGCTCGGCGAGATCGACCTTGATGTCGCTGGTCTCGGGCGAGGGCTGCTCGAACGCCTTTTCGTCGAGCACGAGGAATTTCAGGCGGTTGCGGGAATCGCTGTTGTCGACGAGCTTGACTTTCGTCGTGAAGGTATCGTAGCCTTCCGGGAGCTTGTAGACGATGAGCGACAGCGCGTGCGTGCCGATGCCGTCGATCTCCTGTCCGTCGCTGGTGAGTCCGTTGCGGACCGCGCCCCAGCCGGCGTGGGCGGAGGACCACTGCATGTCGACGAGCTTCTTCGTGCCCGCGGGACCGGAGATCTCGGGCTGGATCCAGGCGGAATGGCTGTAGCTGGAGCCGAAGCCGTTGTCGACGACGGCGAGCGCGAGGATCTTCGAACCGGCGATGTTCACGTTGAGCTCGGCTTCCGGGACGCCCTGCAGGCCGACGCCGGGGCTTTCTGCGAGCGCTTTGCGGCGGTCGTACTTGTTGTATTCGGAGGTTCCGGTGTTGAAGAACGCGAGGTACTTGTCTTTGCTGCCGGGGACGTCCGCGGTCCAGACGATCAGGTCGCCGTCCTGCTTGAGCTGGCGGTTGTTCTCGCTGTTCTGGTTGATCTCAATGACCTCCCTGTTCGTGAGGAGCTTCAGCGTCCAGTCGTCGAGCTTGGTCATGTCCGCGCCGAGGATGAGCGGCGAGCGAGCGATGGACCAGAGCGTGAAGCAAAGGCGCTGTTCGTCATGCGTGAAGTTCGTTTTGCGCGTGAACTCGATAATCCCGAAGGGGAGCATGTCGGCGTCCGGCCAGGATCCCCTGATGCGGTAGGGTTCCCAGCGGTGCAGACGGCCGAACATCCCGCGGAGGGGTTCCCAGCGGTCCCAGAAGTCGTCGGAGACGCGCCACATGTTCGCGTGACGGTCGGCGTGTTCGCCGTTCTGGATCGGCGTGTCGCCGGGGGAGAGGCTGAGGATGATCGGGCGTCCGCACTTGTCGATTGCCTTGCGGATGCCTTCGATCTCGGCTGTGGCGTACGGACGGGAGAGGTCGTCGATCTTGATGAAGTCGAGTCCCCATTCGGCGAACTGCTCGAACACGGAATCGTAATACTCCTGTGCGCCGGGCTTGCTCATGTCCACGCCGTACATGTCCTGGTTCCAAGGGCACGTGCTGCGCATGTTCACGATGTCCTGCGCACGGTAGTCCGTGCCTTTGACCTTCGTATTTTCGCGGACGGCCTGGCGCGGGATGCCGCGCATCAGGTGCACGCCGATCTTCAGCCCGCGTTCGTGCATGTAGTCGGCGAGCGGCTTCAGACCTTTGCCGTCCTTCGAGGACGGGAAGCGCCCCGGCGCGGGGATGAACCTGCCGTATTCGTCCATGGCGAATTCGTGCCGGATGTCGCTCTGGAATCCCTTCTGGTTGTCGTTGTACCACTGGTGGTCGATCACCAAGACGTCCCAGCCGTAGGGCTTCAGCAATTTGACCTGGGCTTCCGCCTGTTCCTTCGCCTGCGCTTCGGTCAGGCTGAGTCCGAAACAGTCGAAGCTGTTCCAGCCCATCGGCGGGGTCGGCGCCCAGTCGTGGAAATCGGCCGCGGACAGGCTGGCGGCGGCCGCAAGCGCGACGCCCGCGGCGGAGAGATGACGCATTGAGACTTTCATGGATGTACCTCCAAGTTGAAACCGGTTGTTATGTCATGAGGAAGATTTTCTTTGCGAAAAACGATTTGTCAAGAATATACCATGCAAAAAGAATTCCGCCATATTGGTTTTAGACAAAAGCATACATTTTTTGCTCAATCGTGAGAATAACGAACGATTGACGACGTTAAAAACCGAGGACAAGTCCTCCACGGAAGCAGTGCTGTGGTAGTGCCCGACTACGCTCGGGCACAGAACCAGATTCTAATCAGCCTTCGTATGCTTCGAGAATTCGCAGCCGCAGTAGTTCTGCCGGTAGAGTCCGAGCCTGCGGCAGAGTTCGAGCGACCTCAATCCGCCGCCGCCTTTTTTGAAATCCCACGGCTCGAACGCATCCCAGCGCGCGCCGATTTCATGGATCATACGCGAATCCTTCTGGGGGCCGAGCGTGAGCGTGGTCGTAAAGTGCGCGCCGAGGCGTTCCGCGGCCTCCGCCGTGCGTATGAGCTGCCACAGGAAGCACCGCCTGCACCGTTCGCCGCGTTCCGGGCAGTTCGGGAAATCCGGTACGACGGACACGAATTCGAGCCAGCCGGCATGGTCCCACGGGTCGGTCTCCACCGGAAGTCCGTAGTAGTCGGCGAGCGTCTTCAGCGCGTCCAGCCGGCGCAGGTATTCCGCCTCGGTATCGAGGTTGGAGTTCGAGAAGAGCAGCGTGATCCTGCGTCCGTCATTCAGGACGGGCGCGATGCTTCCCGCCGCGCAGGGACCGCAGCAGCAGTGCATCAGGAGCGGGATCGCCGCATCCGTCCGTTTGTTGTGAGGGCAGGGGGTCATGGCAGAATCGTATGCTTTGATGTTTTGAAAAAAATATAACCGGTTCCGGAGCAAAAATCAAGCAGAAAGGTCGGTTTTCAAACAGAAATAAAAGAGAAATGAAAGACGGATGCTTGCAAAAATGTGCTTCAGGAAGTATATTAATTCGTCCGTTATTTTGACTGTCGCGAGAACTGGAAAAAACATGGAGTAAAACGGATGCCGGAGCCAACTTACGAAAGCAATTATATTTTCCCCCGGAGAATGCTTTTCTTTCATGCGAACCGTTCGGCCCTGCTGATTCGCGGACTGATTTTTTTGCTGATCGGCCTGGTCGGTCTTTTCCAACCGGTCGGCGGCATGGCTGCCATCACGGTCATTCTGGGCATTTTCCTGCTGCTGGACGCCATGGGCGCGCTTTTTCTGTCGATTGCATGCCGCCTTTTTCTCGGCATTCTCCGGTCGATCCTGCTGTGTGCTTCCGGCATTGTCATGATGATCCGCCCCGTGGAGGCCGACGTGCTGATTGCCGTCGTGCTGGGCGTATGGCTGGTCCTCACCGGGTTCGGACAACTGCTTTCCGCCCGTGTCTCCCCGAGCCGGGCCATTCTGTCCGGCGGCGGCATTTTGTCCATCCTGATCGGGATCCTGCTCGTCGCGGCGCCGTTTGCCGGGCTGATGGCTTTTTCCTGGCTGATCGCGCTTCTGTTCCTGATTTCCGGCGCGGAGATGCTGGCGCTTGCCATCGGCCTGCGGATGCCGGGATCGGATGCGGCGGGGAAAACGAACAAGGACATCGAAGCATGAATTTGAATCGCGGGACCGAACCGGTGCGACCGTGCCGGACGACCGCCGAACATAGGAAACGGAGTTGACGCAATGAAAGACCGGACTTGGGAAAGACTTTACACGATTCCCCAGAAAATGTTTTCTTTTCACGCTTCCCGCCCTGTTCTGCTGCTCCGCGGGCTTGTCCTGTTCCTTTTGGGATTGCTCGGACTGTACAAGCCCGTGTTCATCCTGACCGTCGTCACGATGGTCATCGGCGGCGTCATCCTGCTGTTCGCGATCGCTTCGTTTCTCATGTCCTGGAACAGCGGACGTGTCTCCGCTTCGCTGCTGGTGCTTTTCTTCCTGCTTGCGATTGTCGGCGCCGGATTGCTGATCTATCCCCTGTATTTCGACATGATCCTCATGATCGCGATCGGGTTGTGGCTGGTCTTCACGGGCGTCTGGGGGATCATCTCTGTTCAAAAGCGGTTCGGACAGCTGGTCCTTCCGATGCCAGGGCTGGTCGCGGCCCTGATCGGCATCCTGCTGGTCGTGGCGCCTTTTATCGGTGTTGCCGCCATCTCCTGGACCGCCGCTCTGCTGATGCTTCTTTCCGGCGCGGAAATGCTTCTTCTCGCGCTCGGCGTGGACGCGGGGAAATGGGTGATCCCGGACGGAAAACATAAAGAAAAACGCTGAGCTTTTCCCTGTTTTCTCCCTGCATCCGCCCGATGCGGTCATTCTTTTTCGAATTGCTGATTTGACAGGGGGAAACCGTGTCATTTTTTTGGGGGTATTTGTGCCGGGACCCCTTTATTTCTCTTGAAAATATGGATTGTCAGAATTAATCCGACGAAAAGTGTAAAAAACATTGTTTTTTTTCGATTTGATACTTGCTTTTCTAAAAACGGGAGATATATTATTGGGTGTTTTTATTGTAACCCTTTGCAAACTCCTGATAACAACATCCCGTTTCGAAAGGAAAACACCATGCCTGATTTCAAGCAGACCTTCCAGGAAGAAGTGCGCCGTCTGGCCCGCAAGGAATTGAAAGCTCTTGACGAAAAGATCAACGAGCAGAAGAAAACGATCAACGCGCTCCAGAAGCGGATCAATGAACTGGAAAAGAAACAGGTCTCCGCCGCCGCGGCCAAACCCGCCGCTGCTGAAAATGTTCAGGAAGCGCCTGCACAGGAAGGCCGCAAAGTCCGCTTCTCCCCGAAGTCCCTCGTGAAGTTCCGCAAGAAATATTCTCTTTCCCAGAAGGCGCTCGCCATTCTCCTCGGCGTGACTCCCTTCACCGTCAGCCATTGGGAAATCGGCAAGAACCGTCCGCGCACCGTCCAGATCGAGGCCTTCAATGCCCTGACGAAGCTCGGCAAGCGCAAACTGGTCGCCCTCGTGGCGGAGAAAGCCCCCGGCGAACTCTCTATCCAGAAAAAAGCGAAAGCCGCCAAGGCAGGCAAGCTTGCCGCCGCTCCGGCCAAAAAACGCGGCCGCAAAAAAGCGGAAAAAGCAGTGAAGGCAATCAAGGCTCCGAAGGCCGCGAAGGCAAAAGCGACCGCCGCTCCTGCCAAGCCGGTCCCGCAGGACAGGAAAGTCTGACATCATTCAGCTTTTTTCTTCCGGGCGGACCCAGCGCGGGTCCGTCTTTTTTTGTCGAAAAAAACGATCTCCGCTTGAAAACGAACGAAAACGGCGGTATAGTATTAGGATATACACAATCAACCGAACCTGTTCCCGAATCAACTTTTTAACGATATCTGGAGAATTCCGAAACATGGCAAATCCTGTCAATGTCGCGATTGCCGGCGCCACGGGCGCGGTCGGCGTCGAAATGCTCCTCACGCTTGAGAAGCGCAATTTCCCGGTCAAGAACCTGAAACTCCTCGCCTCCGCACGTTCCGTCGGCAAGACGTTCCAATTCCACGGCGAGACCATCGCGGTCGAAGAGATGACCGAAGACTCGTTCAAGGGCGTCGATATCGCGCTGTTCAGCGCCGGCGCATCCATTTCCAAGCAGTTCCGCGCGGCCGTCACGGCCGCCGGCGCGGTCATGATCGACAACTCCAGCGCGTTCCGCATGGAAGACGACGTGCCGCTGGTCGTGCCCGAAGTCAATGCCGCGGACGTTTTCCTGCACAAGGGCGTCATCGCGAATCCGAACTGCACCACCGCCATCATGTGCGCCCCGGTCTGGCCGCTTCACAAGGCCAAAGGGCTCCGCCGCATGGTCGTCTCCACCTACCAGGCAGCGTCCGGCGGCGGCGCAAAGGCCATGAACGAGCTCATGGAGCAGACCCGCGCGATCCTCGACGGCAAGCCCGCCGAAGTCAAGGTCATGGCGCAGCAGATCGCGTTCAACCTCTTCCCGCACATCGACGTCTTCCAGCCGAACGGCTACACCAAGGAAGAGATGAAGATGGTGAACGAGACGCGCAAGATCATGCACCTCCCGAACGTGAAGATCTCCTGCACCAGCGTCCGCGTCCCCGTGATGCGCGCCCACTCCGAATCCATCAACCTCGAGTTCGAGAACGAGATCACGCCCGAGGAAGCCCGCGCCATCCTCGCCGCCGCGCCCGGCGTCCAGCTCCGCGACGATCCCGAAAACAAGATCTATCCGATGCCTATGGAGGCCACCGGCATGTACGACGTGCTGGTCGGACGCATCCGCCAGGACATCTCCCGCGACGACAAGCGCGGCCTCGACATCTTCGTCAGCGGCGACCAGCTCCTGAAGGGCGCCGCCCTGAACGCCGTCCAGATCGCCGAAGTGCTCGTCAACGGAAAATAACATCCGGGTCTGCCGAAATACACTTTTCGGCTCGTCCGTTTCATGCCGTTTCCATTCTCTCAAAGGTGGAAACGGCTTTTTCGGTTTCTTCAAGACCTGTTTTTTCGGGGAAAACGTTTCGTTAACGTTTCGAAACGCGCTTTTTCTCTTTTTTTGTGTATACGAAAGCGTTTTTTCGTTTGCCGGAAATTGATTTCCGGGACAGAACGTGTATATTAGTGTTTTGAAAAGAGCCGGACGATTCATTTCCCCGTTTTTTTGAACCATCCGGAAAACCTTTTTCAGGAGAGCCCCGCTCATGAACGAACCGGAAATCATACCGGAACAAATGGACGCGCCGGTCGCTCCGGCGAACTGGATGGACATCGCCCGCCGGCATGTCACCGGTCCCGTTTTCTCGCTCGCGTTCCATATTTTCCTGCTCGTGCTGCTCGGCACGATCGTGATCATCGCGCCGAACGCGGTCAAGGACGACATCGATCCGGTGCAGATCACGGAGCTGGAACCCGTGCTGCCTCCGCCCGAAGAGGAGCCCATGCCGTCCGACATGACCGTGATGGACACGTCCAGCCCGTCGCTGGACCGCTACGATTCGAACGAACAGCAGCAGATGGAGGAGGTCGGCGTGACGGACGTTCAGGTCATGACCGACATTGAGATCCCGACGCCCTTGACGATCCCGGACAGCAATTCCGCGCTGAAGCTGCAGGGCGTGCTGCCGTTCGGACGACCGGGTGGCGGCGGCAAGATGGGCGACGGCGGGGAGGGCGACGGCCGCGGCAACCTGAAAGGCATGCTGCAGGGGGTGTTCTACGACTTGAAGCAGACGAAAGACCGCCGGGCGACGGATGCGATGGGAAATCCGAACCAGCTCAATGACCACACCCGCGAAAGGATTCTGCCGGTCCTGAAATCGTTTGTGGACGGTTCCTGGCAGCGTTCCTACGACAACGAAGGCCGGGTCCATTATCCGGCGCTGGACAAATACTACTGTTCGCCGACGCGGCTCTGGAATTCTCTTTTCTACACGGAACAGATACCGGCAACGGATGCCCCGGCGGCGTTCCAGTGCGGGAAGGAAGTCAACACCGGCGGCTGGGTCTGCATCTACTCCGGCAATGTCGTCGCGCCGTTCTCGGGCAAATTCCGTTTCGTCGGTTACGGCGACGACATCCTGCTGATCCGCTTCAACCGGCAGATCGTATTCGACTACGGCTGGTGCTCCGCCACGCTTGCCAAAAACCTGTGGTTTCTCGGCAACGGCCAGGAATCCTATCATCAGATCCTGTCCGGGCATCCCGAAAACGAGCAGCAGCGCCGCGCCGTCGCCGACAGCGTGATCTATTCCAAGCACAAGCTCGACGTGTATTTTCCCAACTTCGAAAGCCGGCACGGCGTTGCGAAAGGACCCATGCTGGAGGTGCAGGAAGGGCAGGTCTATCCGATCGAGGTCATGATCTCCGAGGTCCCCGGCGGCAGCTTCTCCATGGTGCTCTTTGTGGAACAGCTCGATGCAAACGGCGCTCCTCTGGAACCGAACCCGGACAGCCTGACGCTCTTCCGCACGACGCTGGATTTGCCGGACCATCCGAAGCAACGCGATTTCCCCGACTTCAAACCCTACGGTCCGATCTGGCGCGTGGTGCGCTCGACGGCTTCTTCCGGCGGCGGTTCGGGCAGCGGTTCCGGGCTTGTCGGGAGCCGCGGCTCGTCCCGCACGGCCCGCGTTACCGAGGATGACGACGACCTGTCGCTTTGAAAAGTCTTTCCGTTGTCCGGAAAGCCTGCCCGAACCGAATTGCGCGCACGTGCGAAGATTTTTGAACAAAAAATGAGGGAAAAAAGCAAAACAATGCTTGAAAACCGTGCGAATCCGTTATAGATTATAGTCGCATCTGTGAAAATCATCCCTATTCGAACATAACGTCCGACTTCGCAATTTTCAGCAAGGCAAAAAAAGATGACGGAACAAACACAATTTCCTGCAATCAACCCGGAACTGGAGGCCGTCCCGGTTGCTCCGGCGAACTGGATGGACATCGCCCGCCGGCATGTCACCGGTCCCGTTTTCTCGCTCGCGTTCCATATTTTCCTGCTCGTGCTGCTCGGCACGATCGTGATCATCGCGCCGAACGCGGTCAAGGACGACATCGATCCGGTGCAGATCACGGAGCTGGAACCCGTGCTGCCTCCGCCCGAAGAGGAGCCCATGCCGTCCGACATGACCGTGATGGACACGTCCAGCCCGTCGCTGGACCGCTACGATTCGAACGAACAGCAGCAGATGGAGGAGGTCGGCGTGACGGACGTTCAGGTCATGACCGACATTGAGATCCCGACGCCCTTGACGATCCCGGACAGCAATTCCGCGCTGAAGCTGCAGGGCGTGCTGCCGTTCGGACGACCGGGCGGCGGCGGCAAGATGGGCGACGGCGGGGAGGGCGACGGACGCGGCAACCTGAAGGGCATGCTGCAGGGGGTGTTCTACGACCTGAAGCAGACCCGGAACCGTCAGGCCAGCGACGATTTCAGGAACGACCCCGGGACCGGAGATTACTACCATCCGCGCGTCGATCCCACGCTGAGGATCATGCAGGCGTTCGTGAACGGCTCCTGGCAGCGTTCCTACGACAACGAAGGCCGGGTCCACTATCCGGCGCTGGATAAATACTACTGCTCGCCGACCCGTTTGTGGACTTCGTGTTTCTTCACGGAGAACATCCGGGCTGCGGAGGCCCCGAAAGCCTACCAGTGCGAGGGCGATGTGAGACCTGCCGCCTGGGTCTGCATCTATTCCGGCAATGTTGTCGCGCCGTTCACGGGCAAATTCCGGTTTGTCGGCGCCGCGGACGATGTGATGTTCGTCCGGTTCAACAAGGAGATCGTGCTGGATTACGGCTGCGCGACGTTCACGTCCGGCGAATTCTGGGCGATGGACCGCGAATCGAGCAATCTGCGCGCGCTGAAGGGCAACGGCGACAAGCGGATCCGCGACAAGAGCCCGCTCTACTCCAAACAGAATCTGGATGTCTATCCCGCCAGAAACGGCGGCGCGGCATTCGACCTTGCGAAAGGCCTGCCGATTTCGGTCCGGGAAGGGGAGATCTACCCGATCGAAGTCCTGATCTCGGAGATCCCCGGCGGGCACTACGCCCAGGCGCTGTATATCGAACAGCTCGACGACAACAACCGACCGCTTATGAACGATTCCTCCGGCCGCATGACGCTTTTCCGCACGACGCTGGACCTGCCGGAACAGCCGAAAACGGATTTCCCCGAGTTCAATCCCTACGGACCGATCTGGCGCGTGGTGCGTTCCACGGCTTCCTCCGGCGGCGGGTCCGGCTCGGGCAGCCTCCTCGGCAGCCGCGGCTCTTCGCGTACGGCGCGCGTGAACGAGGACGACGACGACCTGTCGCTGTAAGGGAAGCGCAGACGGGGGTTCGAAAAGGGGGATGAGTCGTTTTCTGTTTTTTACAGACCGTGTCCGCCTGTAAACAAATGCCTGGTGAATGCCCCGGAAAAGCGGTCAGATGCAGTAGTCGAAAAGACCGCTCCGGGCGTTCTGCTTTTTGTAGGACTCCAGGATGTCGGCGAGCGTCGTGCCGCTCATTAGTCCGCGGATGTCGTCATTGAGCTTGCACCAGATTTCGCGCGGGGCGCAGTTTGCGCTGTGGGAGCAACCCTGCGGCGCCGAAACGCAGTCGACGATCGAGAGCGGCCCCTCCATGACCTCGATCACGTCCAGGAGCGTGATGTCCTCCGGCTTCATGGCGAGGTGGAATCCGCCGTTGACGCCGCGGATGGAGCGGATCATGCCCGCCTTGCGGAGCGAGATCACGAGGCGGCTGATGTACTTCTCGGAAATCTGCTGCGATTCTGCGATGTCCCGGATCAGACGGGGTTTCTCCGATTTGTGGAGAGCGAGATCCAGCAGGATCCGCAGTCCGTAGCGTCCTTTGGTCGATATTTTCATAAAGTGTAAAACTCCAAAAACAATTTCCGTGTTTTTAATGGACTTTGCTATAATATGCCATAGGAAGCAGAAAAATTCAAGCAGAAAATGTAAAAAAGACCGAAAACGTCGATTTTATTCCGGTTTCTGCCGGACATGACGGCGTATTTCATCATGGCTGCGCGCCGCCTTCCTCGCGGCACGGTTGGATTTCGGCGTGGCGTCTTTTCTGTTGTCGCCGCGTCCGGGACGTGTTTTCTTGCCGTTCGCGGAGAATCTCTTTCCGTTCCGTCCGGCGGCCGCCGGTTTCTTCTTCGTCTTTTCCAGCAGGACCATCGTTTCGACATTGGGCGAACCGGGGAACATGTCGAAGACGCGGACCGCCGAGGGGGAATACCCGTTGTGTTTCCATGCCTTCAGCGTGCCCGGGACCTCGTCCGCGGAGCAGAAGATGTTCAGCACGCGCGCCGGGGAACGCTTCGCAATCGCGGCGATCACGTTCGGGCGGACACCGTTCCGGGGCGGGTCGAGGATGAAGAGCTCGCCTTCGGGCTGTTCCTCGTCTTCGCCGTAGAGTTCGGAGGGGCAGGGCGGGAGCTTGTTTTCGATGGAGGAAGGCGTGACCGCGGCGGCGACGAACTCGATGTCGGCGTCCGGGCGGTTGTGGAGAGCGTTGCCGGACGCGGCGTGGATCGCCGGACCGTTGAAGTCCATGCCGACGACGCGTTCCGGCGCATCGCCGAGCGCGACGGCGAAGAGCCCGTAGCCGGAGAAAAGGTCGATCAGCGTGGATTCCGGGCCGGGCTTCAGAAGCAGTTTCGCTTCGCGGAGGAAGGCATCCAGGACGGATTCGTTGACCTGGGAGAACGCGGACGGCGGATAGAGGAACTTGCAACCGGCGGCGGTGAGGTCGAGATACTCGGAGCCGAAGAGCTTCTTGAAGGGATGCGCACCGGCGGCCCGCGATTCGAGGTAGAACTCGGAGCGGGTCTCGTCGAGGAACGTGAACATGGCGGCGACCTGCGGGAGTTCGGCGCGGACATGGTCGGCAAGGAGTTTCGTCTTGTGCATGACCGCGGCGTCCAGGTGGAAGAAGTTCAGGATCAGGGTCAGGCGCGCCGCCCCGCCGCGGACGACGATGAAGTTCAGGCTCCGGCCGACGGCGCGGTACGCGGGCGAACCGAGCGTCTTTTTCAGCCAGCAGTAGACGTCGTTGTGGGACTCCGGTTCCAGGGCGGAACGCAGCGTCTCCTCACGTCCGGCGCCGTACCCCATGCAGAAACGGAGCCGGCCGTCGCGCGTCACGTAGACGCGGCGTTTGGAGGTCGCGCGGTAGCCGCGCGGGACGGGCGACGGGATGATCGCATGGACCATTTGAGCGGGAAGCCCGTGGACCTGCCAGAACGAGCGGACGGCGTCGGTCTTCACGCGGCATTCGTCGGCGTAGTCGAGCGGGACCAGGATTTCGTGGGGGTGTTCCGTGTCGAGCTTGTCTTCGAGCCGGGCGTTGGAGACTGCGAGCGCGACGGCGTGCTGAAAGAGGAAATCCGAGGCTCCGTCGGCCTGTTCCGGCGTATTCGTGCTTGCGGAGGCGCGTGTTCCGCGGGCTGGTGCGGACGCGGTTTTGCCGGGCAAAGCGGCGGATTTTTGTTTTTGGGAGAAGTCGATGCGGCGTCCGGCATGGGCGGTGCGGCCGGAGCGGTGCGTTCTGGGAAATGCCATGGGGTCAGGATTCCTCAAGTTTGGCGTTCACGGAGAGCGCGTGGAGTTTGTCGAGGAGGTTTTCGTATCCGCGGAAGATCATGTCGGCGTTGTGGATCACGGATCGTCCGTGGGCGATGGCGGCCGCTACGATCATTGCCATGCCGGCGCGGATATCCGGGCTGGACATCTCGCCGCCGTGAAGCGTGGCCGGGCCGGAGATCACCACGCGGTGCGGGTCGCAGACGATGGCGTTCGCGCCCATGGCGATCAGGCGGTCGACGAAGTAGATGCGGCTCTCGAACATCTTTTCGAAGAAGAGGCAGGTGCCGCGCGCCTGGGTGGCGGCGACGATCATGCAGCTCATCATGTCGCTGGGGAACTGCGGCCAAGGGCCGTCGGAGATGGTCGGGATGGCGCTGCCGAAATCGTTCTGCACGCGGAGATTCTGGTCGGGCTTCAGGATGATGTGGTCGCGGTAGAAGCGGAATCTGATGTTGAACTTCTCGTAGACGCGTTTTGCCATCCAGTAGTGGGAGGGGGGCAGTTTCCCGGTGATCTCGAGTCCGCCGCCGGTGGCCGCCGCCATGGCGAGGAAGCTGGCGGCTTCGATGTGGTCGGAGTCGAGGGTGAATTCCGCGCCATGGAGTTCGGAGACGCCTTCGATGAAGAGGGTATTGGAGTCGATGCCGGAGATCTTCGCGCCCATGAGGTTCAGGAACTCGGCGAGCTGCTGCACGTGCGGTTCGGCGGCGGCGTTGCGGATCACGGTCCTGCCCTTCGCGAGGACGGCGGCGATGAGGATGTGCTCGGTGGCGGTCACGCTGGCTTCGTCGAGGAAGATGTCAGCGCCGGAGAGGCCGCCCTTTCCGAGCTGGAAATGCACCACGGCGGTGTCCTGGTCGAAGGTCTTGCCGATGCCGAGCTTTTCGAGGCCGTAGAAATGCGAGTCGAGGCGCCGGCGTCCGATGAAGTCGCCGCCGGGCAGGCCGATGAACGATTCTCCGCAGCGTGCCGCAACGGCGCCCCCGAAGATGAAGGAGGCGCGGAGCGCGGCGCATTTTTTCGGGGGCAGGGAAGCGGAGTCGATGTCGCGGGCGCAGATGACGACCGTGGATCCTTCGCGGCGGACGGATGCGCCGAGGTCGCGCGCGAGGTCGAGCATGACCTCGACGTCGAGGATGACCGGCATGTTGTGGATGACGACTTCGTCGCGGGTGAGGATGGCGGCGGCGATGATGGGGAGCGCGGCGTTCTTGTTGCCGCCCGGCGTGATGACTCCGGAGACGCGCGCCGGACCTTCGATGACGATGCTTTTCATGTTCCTGGGATTTCCTGTGGATCGAAAAAACTGTGGCTTGTGAAAAAACGGAGAGGGGAAATGTCGGTCAGATCCCGGCGAGCGAGAGTTCCCGCTGGTTCTGCCCGCGCAGGGGGCGGAGCAGCAGGTGGAGGGTGTGCGGCGGCAGGATGTCCATGATGCGTTCCGGCCACTCGACGAGCGTGTAGGCGCGCGGGTCGTAGAGGTATTCGTCCACGCCGAACGCCAGTGCGTTCGTCGAGTTGTCGATGCGGTAGAGGTCGAGGTGGTACAGGACGCCGCCTGGGAAGGGGTATTCCTGCACGAGCGTGAACGTGGGACTGCTCACCGGTTCGACGATGCCGAGCGCCCGCGCGAACCCGCGCGCGAAAACGGTCTTGCCTGCCCCGAGCGTGCCGTGCAGGGCGATGACCGTGCCGGGCGGGAGCTGGCGCGCGATCGCGGCTGCGGCGGCCTCCGTTCCCTCGGGGGAGTCCGAACGGACGGGGAGCCGCTGCGCCAGGAGCTCGGCGAAACCGTGCATGTCGAAGTCCATCAGTTCGCGTTCTCCTCGTCGTCGGAAGCGGAATCTTTCAGGAGCGAGAAGATGCAGACGCCGTCGACGAACGTCGCCATGGTGCGGCCCTTCGCCGCGTAGCCGTTGAACGGCGTGTTGCGGGACTTGGAGTAGAAGTCGTTCACGTCGATGACATGCTCGCAATCCGGGTCGATGACCGTGACGTCCGCGGAGGCGCCGACGGAGAGCGTCCCGGCGTTGATGCCGAGGACCGTGGCGGGACCGACGGTGAACTTGGAGATGACCTGCGAAAGGGAGAGATAATTCTTGTGGTAGAGCTCGGTCAGCGTCACGGGGACCGCGGTCTCAAGGCCGATGATGCCGAACGGTGCGTGGTCGAATTCGACGAGCTTGGCGGTCTGCGTGTGCGGGGCGTGGTCGGTCGCGATGACGGCGATCGTGCCGTCCTGCAGTCCCTCGATGACGGCCATGCGGTCTTCCTCGGCGCGCAGCGGCGGGTTCATCTTGTAGTTCGTGTCGAACTTCTTGATCTCGACGTCGGTGAGCGCGATGTGGTGCGGCGTGGCTTCGGCGGAGATCGGCACGCCGTCGGCCTGCGCGGACCGGATCATGCGGACGGAGTTGCGCGAGCTCACATGCTGGATGTGGATCTTCCAGTTCGCGAGGCGGGAGAGGATGATGTCGCGCGCCACGATGACTTCCTCGGCTGCGGCGGGCATCGCCTTCATGCCGAGCAGGACGGACCAGTAGCCCTCGTGCATCACGCCGTCCCCGGCGAGGAATCTGTCCTCGCAGTGCTCGAGGATGGGGAGCCCGAAGTTTCCGGCGTATTCGACCACATGCCGCATGAGCTCGTTGTTCTGAATGCAGCATCCGTCGTCGGTGAGGGCGACGACTCCGGCGGCCTTGAGACTGCCGACCGGGGACATTTCTTCGCCCTTGCGTCCGACGCTGAGCGCGCCGGAGGGGAGCACCTTCACCACGCCTTCGCGGGCGGAAAATTCCTTGATGTACTGGATGGTGCCGGCATTGTCGGCGCAGGGGGAGGTGTTCGGCATGGCGACGATCGAGGTGAAACCGCCCGCGGCGGCTGCCATGGTGCCGGTGCGGATGGTCTCCGCGTCGGTGTTGCCGGGCTGGCGGAGATGCACGTGCATGTCGATCAGGCCGGGCGCGACCACGAGCCCCTTCAGGTTGATGGTCTCGGTCTCGTCGAGCGATGGATCGAAGGAACCGGGTTCGACGATGCGGCCGTCCCTGATCCAGAGGTCTCCGTTGCGGTCAATGTGGTTGGCGGGGTCGATGATGCGTCCGCCCTTGAGGATCCAGGAGTTGTTTTTGTTCATTTGAGGCACCCCGCGACGAGGAAGAGGACGGCCATGCGGACGGCGAGGCCGTTTGTGACTTGTTCAAGGATGACGGACTGCGGGCCGTCGGCGACGGCGGAATCGATCTCGACGCCGCGGTTGATGGGGCCCGGATGCATGATGAGGGCGTCGCGCTTGATGTAGCGGAGGGTCTCCGGGTGGATGCCGAAGAACCTGGAGTATTCGCCGAGGCTGGGGAAGTAGCCCCTCTGCTGGCGTTCGAGCTGGATGCGGAGCAGATTGATGACGTCGGCGTCGGCGAGGGCGTCCTTGAGGTTGTGGCAGACGCGGACGCCGATCTGTTCGAATTCGCGCGGGACGAGCGTGGCGGGACCTGCGAACGTGACGTTCGCGCCGAGCTTGATGAGGCCCCAGACGTTGCTGCGGGCAACGCGGCTGTGTAGGATGTCGCCGACGATGACCACGTTCAGCCCTTCGATGCGGCCCTTCTTCTCGCGGATGGTGAAGATGTCGAGCAGGGCCTGCGTGGGATGGCTGTGCGCACCGTCGCCCGCATTCACTACGCCCATGTTGAGCTCGCGGGCGAGGAAGTTCGGCGCGCCGGTGGCCTGGTGGCGGATGACCACGATGTCGGCCTGGAGCGCCTGGATGTTCTTGAGGGTGTCAAGCAGGGTCTCCCCCTTGCGGAAGCTGCTCACGTCGGCGTTCATGTTGATGATGTCGGCGCTGAGGCGCTGTTCGGCGAGCTCGAAGGAAACGCGCGTGCGCGTGCTCGGCTCGACGAAGAGGTTCACCACGGTGCGGCCGCGGAGGGCGGGCACTTTCTTGACGTTCCGCTGCGAGACCTTCTTGAACTCTTCGGCAGTGTTGAGGATGTGCAGGATCTCGTCCCGGGAGAGGTCGTAGAGGTCCAGCAGATCCTTTTTCGTCCATTGAAAATCCATATGTGGGGGTCCTTATTGTTTTTTGACCTTGAAAACGCAATCGGCGCCGTTGCATTCGGCCCAGTCCATGCAGACGCGCCATTCGGGGCCGACCGAGACCGTCATGCCGACGTAATCGGCGTGGATGGGGAACTCGCGCCCGCCGCGGTCGATGAGCGCGGCGAGGCGGATCTGCCCGGGGCGTCCGAAATCGGTCAGGGCGTCCAGCGCCGCACGCACGCTGCGCCCGCTCTGGAGCACGTCGTCCGCGAGGATAATGATCTTGTCGTTGATGTCGAACGGGATGGTGGTCTCCCGGATCATGGGAAGCGTCTTCCGTTTGCCGATGTCGTCGCGATACATGGAGATGTCGAGCGCGCCGACGTCGATCTCGCGTCCGAAACGGTCCCGGATGTTGCGTGCGATGCGCTTGGCGAGGGGGACGCCGCCCGCCTGGATGCCGATCAGGGCGACCGACTCCAGCGGATCGTTCGCGATATGCTCGCAGATGGCCGCCGACATCTTCTCGATGGCCTCCGAGATGCAGTCGCCTTCGAACATCGTTTCGTGTTCAGTTTCGTAGTCGTTCATGCGTGTTGGTTCCTGTCCGGATGGTGGTGGCCGCGGCCCAGTGATCGGGGCGCACATGGAATGCGCGTCCGCGCGCGGGCGAAAAGGCGCGCGCGAAGTCCGGCCCTTTTACAATAATCCCGAAACACGGAATATTCCAGTTGACATTTCATTTTTTCCTGAAAAAAAACAGGACAAAAACTTGATTTTGCTCCGAAGCGGGGGTATACTAATAGAAAAGCAGATCGTCCGCCGCAGGCCGGCGGATGGTCCGGCTTCCTTTCCCTGTTCACGCCATTGAGGAGTTTTGAAGTCATGCTTCGTTTCCGTTCCATCCTGATCGTCGCAGCCCTCACGGCATTTGCGCCGCTCTTCGTCAATGCCCAGACCTCCGGTGCGGAGGCGTCGGCCGCGGCTGCGACCACGACCGTGACGAGGTCCACCGAAAGAGTCACTGCCGTGCCGTTCCGCGCCGGCACGATCCTTTCCGCCGAGATCAGCAAAATGAAGCCGGCGTTCGACGTCGAATCCGTGTTCGACCAGCCGCTGGTCGAGAATCCCGCCTGGGTCGAGCTGATCGTGAAGATCGACAACGGCCGCAGCATCAGCCGTTTCGACTACGAGCTCGTCGGTAGGAACGGGACCTACTCGTGCTTTGCGGTCGCCGAGGGAGCGGACGGCTATTCGGTCGACCCCGAAAAATGGACCGTGAAGTCGCCGCATCCGCTGAAATACTACCGCCTGCTCTTCCCCGTGAGGCAGGACGAGATCGCCGCGGCGAAAAAGGAGCTCCTGCCCGTGACGCTGAAGGTAAAGCTCTACGATACTTCGCTCGCGCCCGCCTCGTTCCAGGTGCGTGTGATGCCCGAGGGCCGGAGTTTCACCCGCGTGTCCTCCGTCCGTCCGGAAGGCATCTGCAACATGACTTACCACGAGGCGTTCGAGTCCAACTGATCCTTCGGCACCTCAATCCGATAAAAAAGCTTCCCTGCCGCGAGCAAATCCGGAGGGAAGCTTTTTTGTAGCTTGATTTGAACGGAAACGAGGGGGATCATTTCTTTCCGGCCTGTTCCTCCTGCGCCCAGCGGTCGAAACATCCCTGGATGAACTCAATCGTCTTCTGGTGCGTTTCATGGCTGTTCTGGGCGACCTCCATGGCGGGACCGAACTCGAAGCGCACGGGGCGTTCCGGGTGGAGCGGGCCCATGTCGCGCAGGTATTTCCCGGTGGAGAGGAAATCGGTCTTCAGCGCCATTGGAAGAACGGGGACGCCGGCGGATTTCGCGAGCTTGATGCCGATGGTGTTGAACTGCGAGGGATCGAACGTCTCCGTGCGTGTGGACTGCGGGAAGACGATCATGGAGCGGCCGGCTTCGAGCATCTTCTTTCCCTCGGTCAGGACGGTGCGGAGGTCTTCGCGGGCATTGGTCCGGCTGACCGGGATCGCGTGAAAGGAGAGCAGGATGTGGCGGAAGAACGGCACGTCCAGCAGGGATTTCTTCACGACGAACGAGAAGTCGATGTGCTCGCGGATGATCGCGTGAAGCACGGCCGTCTCCAGCAGGCTCATGTGGTTGCCCACGATCACGACGGGCTTGCCGCCGAGGTCGCGCAGATGGTTGAGTCCGCGGATGTGGATGCGGCCGCCGCAGCGTTCGATGAGGCGGATGTTGCGGGAGGAGTATGCGATCTGGGCTTCCTTGTCGAGCTTGCCGTGCGCGGCGGTATTCCCGCAGAGGAAAAACGTCATGAAGTTGCTCTGATAGAAATACCAGCGGCTGTGAAGCCAGAGGTGGAACGCGAGGGAGCAGCGGTTGGACTCGGGGGTGTCGTAACTGTCCATGCCGGCGAAGAGGTAGTGAGACATTTCGGAACCGTGTTAGTTGAAGGTGTGGACCCGGGGCGTCCGGCCGGGGAAGGGGGCCGCGGAAAGACGCAAAAACCATTTAATAATTTACATCCTGAAAGGATGTTCTTCAAGCGGAAAAAGCCTTCCCGCCGTGTCTTTTTCCGTTTTTTTTCCGTACGGTGTTTTTTTTTACATTTTTTTGCCGATTCACGCGTTTTTATGTTTGCATGACACGCAAAACGTGATACATTGTATACTCAATTTTCATAAACGCCATTCACGGTTGATTGCCCCACGCCACTCTTTCCCGGAATATATCCCCCTCCGCAATCAACTGCCGCACCTGAAATCCGTCAAATCCGTCCGGGGCCCCGCTCAAACGGACCCCGGCTGTCTGTCTCGCTGCGCCGGATGCAAACAAAACCGGACCGGCACGGCACAACAAAGTCAACAGGAAGGACCCGGCAAACAATGTTGAAGGATGTGTTCGATTACTACAGCCATGACGAATGGGCATTGATGAAAGCGGAAATGGACCGGCGGGAGACCCCGTTCCTGGTCGTCAACCTGAACATCATCCGCCGCAACTACGAGGCGCTCCGCAGTCTGTATCCCTTCGCGCACATCTACTATGCCGTAAAAGCGAACCCCGCGCCGGAAGTCCTGACCGTGCTGCGCGATATGGGCTCCTGCTTCGATATCGCCTCCGTGTACGAGCTCGACCAGATCCTCGCACTCGGCGTCTCGCCCGACCGCATCAGCTACGGCAACACCATCAAGAAAGCCCGCGACATCGCCTACGCCTACGGCAAAGGCGTCCGCCTCTTCACGACCGACAGCGAGGCCGACATCCGCAACCTCGCCCAGTACGCGCCCGGTTCGCGCGTCGCCTGCCGCATCCTGACGGAGGGCGGCGAGACGGCGGAATGGCCGCTCTCCCGCAAATTCGGCTGCCACTCCGACCTGGCGATCGACCTGATCCTCCTCGCGAAGGAGCTCGGCCTCAATCCCTGCGGCGTGTCGTTCCATGTCGGGTCCCAGCAGCGCGACATCGGTGCGTGGGATTCCGCGATCTCGAAGGTCCGCTACATCTACGACTACCTCGAAGGGCAGGGGCTCAAGCTCACGCTCCTGAACATGGGCGGCGGCTTCCCCGTCAAGTACATCTCGAAGACCAGCAGTCCGCATGTCTATGCCGAGGAGATCACGCGCTATTTGAAAGAAGACTTCCCCGACGGGCTCCCGGAAGTCATCCTCGAGCCGGGACGTTCGCTCGTCGCCGAGTCCGGCGTCCTCGTGACCGAGGTCGTGCTCGTTTCCAAGAAGTCCGCCGCCGGCGTGGATAAGTGGGTCTACCTCGACACCGGGCTGTTCAACGGCCTGATCGAGACCATCGGCGAGAGCATCAAATACCCGCTTTTCAGCGACGCCGAGGGCAAGCCGTCCGACACCTTCGTGATCGCCGGGCCCACCTGCGACAGCCAGGACATCATGTACGAGAAATACCGCAATTCGCTCCCCGACGGCATCAAGCCGGGCGACCGCGTCTACTGGCTTACCACGGGCGCCTACACCGCCAGCTACTGCTCCGTCTGCTTCAACGGCTTCCCGCCGCTGAAGACCTATTTCGTGAAGTGAGGGGAGGCGCAGCCTCCACTGCGGTAGTGTCCGGCTCCGCTCGGACACACACTGTGTGTGCCGAATAGTGCCTTGCCATGCAACGGCACACTGCAAGCAGTGCTGAAATAGTGCCTTGCTATGCAACGGCACACTGCAAGCAGTGCTGAAATAGTGCCTTGCTATGCAACGGCACACTGCAAGCAGTGCTGAAATAGTGCCTTGCTACGCAACGGCACACTGCAAGCAGTGCTGAAATAGTGCCTTGCTATGAAACGGTACACGGCAAGCAGTGCTGAAATAGTGCCTTGCCATGCAACGGCACACGGCAAGCAGTGCTGAAATAGTGCCTTGCCATGCAACGGCACACGGCAAGCAGTGCCGAATAGTGCCTTGCTATGCAACGGCACACGGCAAGCTGTGACCTCTAACGATTGGACTTGTACTCTCGCGTAGCAGAGCACTATATCATCACTGCTTGCAGTGCGCGGAGGGTGGCGGCGACGTTGTGGACGCGGAGCGCGGCGACTCCGGCGCGGCAGAGTCCGAGCTGGAGCTGCGCGGTGGCTTCGTCGCGGTCGGCAGGGCAGGGGATATGGAACATGCGCCCGATGAAGCCCTTGCGCGAGATGCCGTAAAAAAGAGGGAACCCGAGCTTTTGAAAGTCGGCGGCGCGGCGGATGAGCGCCCTGTTCTGTTCGTCGGTCTTGGAAAAACCGACGCCCGGATCGAGCATGATGCGGTCGCGGGCGACTCCGGCGCGGACGGCCTTTTCCACCGCGTGGAGCAGGAAGTCCGAGACATCGGCGATCAGGTCGCCGTAGACGAGGTTTTCGGGGGCCTGCATGGTCTCCGGTGTGCCGCGCATGTGCATGACGATGAGCGAGGCGTGATGCGCTGCGACGGCATCCGCCATGCCCGGGTCGAACTGGAGCCCGCTGACGTCGTTGATGCAGTCCGCCCCGGCGGCGAGCGCGGCATCGGCGACTTCCGCCTTCCGCGTGTCGATGCTCAGGAAAAGGTCGGGGAAACGCCTGCGGATGAGCTTCAGGGCGGGGAGCAGGCGGCGGATCTCCTCGTCCGCGGGGACGGCTCCCGAGCCGGGGCGTGTGGACTCCGCCCCCAGGTCGAGCGCATCCGCGCCGTCTGCCACCATCTGCGCTGCGAAGCCCGCCGCGGTTTCCGGCGAAGCGTTGTGCGCCCCGCCGTCGCTGAAGGAGTCCGGCGTGAGGTTCAGGATGCCGAAAAGACACGGCCGGGTGGAGTTTCCCGGCCGCATCGGTTGGTTCAGCTGTTCGAAGAAGCGGTCAGAACGGGACATTGCCGCCGTCATCTCCACCGAGGTCGGCGGGATCGATGTAATCGTCGTCCTCGTCCTCGGATTTCTTCTTCGGGGCATCGTCGTCGAAATCGCCGTCGCCGCCGGTCTCCTCCACGGTCTCCTCCGCTTCGGTTTCCGCATCCTCGCGGACGGGGAGCGGTTCGCCGGCAGCCGCGAAGACGCCGGTGTTTTCGGCCTCTTCCTTCGGCTCCTCCTCTTCGACCTGCATCACGGTGGAGACGCCGATGATCCGGTCGTTCTTGCGGATGGTGATGATGCGGACGCCCATGGAATTGCGGCCGACGAGGCGGATCTCGTCGACGCGTGTGCGGACGATCTGGCCGCGCTGGGTGGTGAGGATGATATCTTCGCCGGGGTGGACCTTGATGGCAGCGACGACGGTCTCGCCTTCGCCGAGCTTGATGTTGCGGACGCCCATGGCGCCGCGTCCGGTGAGGCGGTAGGAATCGACATAGCTGCGCTTGCCCATGCCGCTGCTGGTGACGACGAGGAGCTGCGGTTTGGAGGCGTCTTCGGCGATCGGTTCATTGGAGTCGTCCGCAGTCTCTTCGGCGGCTTCCTCCGCGCCCGCTTCGGCTCCGTCGAGCGCGGCGGCTTCCTCCGCGGCATCGGCATCGACGTCCGCGTCGCTGATCGGCGCGACATTTTCCTCGTTGTCGGCGTCGACGTCAAGGTCGGCGGCGGGGGCTTCGATGACGGGCGGCAGGCCGGTCGCGACGACCTCCATGCCGACCACATAGTCGCCTTCGATCTTGAATTTGATGCCGTGGACGCCGCGTGCGGCGCGCCCCATCGGGCGGACCTTGGATTCGCTGAAGCGGCAGGCCATGCCCTTCGCGGTGGAGAGGATGATCTCGCTGGAGCCGTCGGCGAGGTCGGCGGCGATCAGGTCGTCGTTGTCCTCGATCACGAGTGCGCGGATTCCGACCTTGCGGAGGTTGCGGAACGCGGAGAGCGGGGTCTTCTTGATGATGCCGTTGCGCGTCGCCATTACGAGGGAGAGCCCGGCCTGGTCGAACATAGCGCGGTTGATGGTGACCATGGCGCGGATCTGCTCGTCCTTCTCGAACTTGATGAGATTCACGATGGCCTTGCCGTTGCCGGTGCGTGCCCCTTCCGGGATGTCGTAGACGTTCAGCCAGTACATGAATCCGCGGTCGGTGATGAAGAAGATGATGTCGTGGCTGTCGGCGCTGAAGAGGCGGGCGACATGGTCCTCCTCCTTGGTGCTCATGCCGATGACGCCGGACCCGCCGCGGTGCTGGGTGCGGTAGGTGTCGGCGGGGACGCGCTTGATGTAGCCGGTGTCGGAGACGGTGATGATGCAGGAATGGCGCGGGATGAGGTCTGCGATGTCGATGTCGCCGTCGTCGTAGGTGATCTCGGTGCGTCTCGGGTCGGCGTACTTGTCGCGGATGGCGGCGAGTTCGGTCTTGATGAGCTCGAGGCGTTTTTCGCGGCTGGCGAGGAGTTCCTCGAGCTCGGCGATGCGGCGCATCAGCTCGTTGTACTGGTTTTCGAGGTCGTCGACCGCGAGGTTGGTGAGCTGGTGGAGGCGCATGTTCAGGATGGCGGCCGCCTGGATGGTATCGAGGTCGAACCGTGCCATGAGGGCCTTTCCGGCGGATTCGCGGTCGCGGGACTCGCGGATGATCTTCACGACTTCGTCGATGTTGCGGACGGCGATGAGCAGTCCGGCGAGGATGTGGGCGCGTTCGCGCGCCTTGCGGAGCTCGAATTCGGCGCGGCGGGTCACGACCTCGAACCTGTGGTCGATGAACGCCTGGAGGATCTGGACGAGGTTCATGATGCGCGGGCGGTTGTGGTCGACCACGAGCATGTTGCATCCGAACGCGGATTCGAGCTGGGTGGTGGCGAAGAGCTGGTTCAGGACCACGCTTGCCATGGCGCCGCGCTTGATGTCGATGACGATGCGGATGCCGATCTTCTTGTTGGATTCGTCGCGGAGGCCGGAGATGCCGGTGATGCGCTTCTCCTTCACGACGTCGGCGATCTTCTTGACGAGGAGTTCCTTGTTCAGCGCGTACGGGATCTCGGTCACGATGATCTGTTCGCGGTCGCCCTTCTCCACGATCTTGGTCTTCGCGCGGATCTTCAGGACGGCGTGCCCGGTCTCGTAAAGGGCGCGGACGGGGTTGATGCCGCAGATGATGCCGCCGGTGGGGAAGTCGGGGCCGGGGAGATACTGCATGAGGTCGCGGACCGTGGCGGTCGGGTTGTCGAGCAGATGGATGGTGGCGTTCACGACTTCGCCGAGGTTGTGCGTCGGGATGTTCGTGGCCATGCCGACGCCGATGCCCACGCTGCCGTTCACCAGCACGTTCGGGAACTTCGCCGGGAGCACTTCGGGTTCCTTCGTCTCCTCGTCGAAGGTCGGAACCATGTTGACTGTCTCCTTGTCGATGTCGGCGAGCAGCTCCTCCGCGATGCGCTCCATGCGGCACTCGGTGTAACGGTAGGCGGCCGGCGGGTCGCCGTCGATGCTGCCGAAGTTGCCCTGGCCTTCGATGAGCGGCGTGCGCATGGAGAAGTCCTGCGCCATGCGGACGAGCGTGTCGTACACGGACGCGTCGCCGTGGGGGTGGTAGCTGCCGAGCACGTCGCCGACGACCTTGGCGCACTTGACGGTCTTGTGGGACTTGGTCAGGCCGCGCTGGCCCATGGCGTAGAGGATGCGGCGGTTGCAGGGTTTCATGCCGTCGCGGACGTCCGGGATGGCGCGACCGACATTCACGCTCAGCGAGTACTGCAGGTACGCGGTGTGCATGATGTCTTCGATGTTGATCGGGAACACATTGTGAGGAGAATCGGACATGCTGGAAGCCTTTCGGAAGAAAAAGGTGCGGTTTTGGTGAATTTTTATATTATAATATATCACGGAAACGCGCCTTTTTCAAGCGCGCGCATGCGCGTGTGCGAGAAAAAATCGTTTTTTTTCTGAGAATCGCCGGAAACGGCCTTTCCGGGCGTTTTGACGCTATGTTTGGAAAATAAACAATTTGCAAAGAAACAAAAACAGAGACGATGACGGTTCGACGGTCTGTCGCGAAAAAGACCGATCGAAGCGGGGCTTCGATCCGGGAAAAGACGGATCGGAGTCGTTTTGTTTTTTTGAAAAAGACCGATCGGATCCGCAACCTTTTTTTGAGAAAAAGACTGTTCAGCGCTTGATTTTTCGCCTTTCGGCAGTATCTTATTAAACGCAATCTTTTCCGTGCGGGCGTAGCAAAATGGTTATGCTCCAGCTTCCCAAGCTGGCTACGCCGGTTCGATTCCGGTCGCCCGCTCCATTTTTTCACAGCAAGGCGTGCTGAAGACGTGCTCTGCTGCGCGAGAGTACGATGCCGAGCGAAATCCGCTCCTTTTTTTTGGCCTTTTTTCCGGCTTCCTTTCCTGCTGATTCTGCACAGAAAAGACCCTCCCGACAGACCGAGGGGAAGATAGGGACGGAAGCCGGGCTTACGTCGCGGATGCCCGGCTCCCGGTCAAATACCCCATATTCCCTATCTTCCCCCCATGCCCGCGCCGCCGGTGCGGTTCCCGGTATTCACCCCCGTACGCCCGGCGGCATTGTTCCGCGATGCATTGGAATTGGTACGTCCGGTATTCGTGTTGCTACGCGTTGTCATATTCGTGCGTCCGGCTGAATTGGTGTTCATGCCGGTTCGGTTGGTCATATTGCGGGAAGAGGCGGAGGTCGTGGTGGTCCGGCTGTTGGAATTCATTCCGGCACGATTTCCCCCGGTCATAGAGTTCGCTCTGGAATTGTTGTTTCCGCGTCCGAAACCACCATTTCCCCCGCCGAAACCGTTGTTTCCGCCGCCGAAGCCGCCATTTCCGCCGCCAAAGCCGCCGAAACCGCCTTCGCCCCCTCCGAAACTGGCAAAACCTCCGCCTTCGCCGAATCCGCCGAAGTCGCCGCCTCCGAAACCGCCGAAATCACCCCCGCCGAATCCTCCTCCGAAATCGCCAAAGCCGCCATTGTTGCGTCTGCCGCCGCCGTTGGAAGATGCGACCGTGTTGGAAGAAGTTTTCGCTGGGGTGTCGGAGACGACCACTTGAGCCGTATTTACTCTGGACGCTGCAAACGCCATCGCTTCCTGATTGTCCGAAGCCTTCTGCATGGTCAGTTCGATTACGTCGTTGTTGCGTCGGAGCGTGGCTGTCGTTCGCGTAACATCAATGAGCATGTACCCGTCAGCGGTCGATTCCCCGAGTTTCAGGTATTGGCGGACGTTGTTGGAGTTTGTGGCGGAGATGGAGGCGACTCCGTCTTCTTCTGCATCTTGTGGCGTCGCGATTGCCAGCAGCTGCTGAAGCAGGGTGTTCTGCGCTTCGATCTGACGCGTGATGGATGCGAGCTGATCCGCCGTGGCATTGTTCCGCTGAAGCGTCTGCATCACGCTTTGCAGCTGCGCGAGGCGCTGGCGGGCGTCTTCGATCTGTGCCTGCGACACTTCTTCCGCCGATGCCTGGGCGGTATTGCTGTTCTGGTTGGCCGCACTCCGATCCATGCCGAACCCCATGTCGCCGAATCCGGCCATGCCGAAACCGCCGTCGAAACCGAAGTTGTTCCGGTTTCCGTTCCTTTGGTTGGTGCGCTGGAGGATGATCGCGCCTTTGACACCGTTCATCTCGAACGTGCCGACGAGCTTCTTTTCCGCACTGGCATTGTTGGCCGTTGCGCGTTGAGCCGCGGTCGGAATGTCCGGTGTGCGTTCGGATGAGAAGATGTTCAGCGCCGAGATCAGATTGACCTGCTCCTCGATCTGTTGGGGAGAACGTTGTATTGCGGAGGCAACCGGAGATGGCTTTGCGAGAGTGGGAGAAGGAGTCCTGGACGGCTCTTTTGAAGATTTTTCCGTTGTAGATACGCGTGCGGGCATGGCGTCTTCTTTTTCTGTAAGGCACTTGATGACTTCGCCCGCTGCGAGAATGGCGAGCATGACGTTGATGGCAATGAGGATTGATTTCATGATGACGGCTCCGGTTTTGCGGGGTTGGATGGGGGGTTAATAATTCTGTTTCGTACTATTAGCGAAATCCGAAATCGGATTATTATGTAACTCCCGCGAAAAACTTATTTTTTCGGAAAAAAGAACTATTTGAACAGAAAAAGATGCCCTTTGCACGAAAAAAAGGAACCCGGTCAGGGTTCCATAGGAAGAGCAGAGGAAAAGAAAGGGAGAGGCCGATTATTCTTTGGGCGAGAAGGGGCCCGTCGGCGCTGTGCCGAAAACCCGTTGGCAATGGGCGCGGAGCCTGGCCTCATAGCTTCGTATCGCGCGGATAAACTCCGGCGAGAATTCCTCGACCGTTTCCTGCATGGCCGCATTCTCCATCTCGATAATCTTATCCAGGACGTTGTCGGCCAGCTTCTGTCCGGCATCGGTCAGGAGGATGTTCATTTCGCGCCGTTTGCCTTGGATCGGACTCAGGGAGACGAGCCCTTTCTTCTCCCAGTCCTTGATGATCGTGTTCATCGTGGTGCGGGGGATGTCCCATTCGTCGCAGATCTGTTTCTGGGAATACGGCACGCCGTCCGCGAGGGCGTAGAGGATCATCAGCTCGTTGTCCTTGAGATCGGCGGACTGAGCGCATACGGCATAACAGCAGTTGATGCGGTTCAATGCCGTCATGAGCTGGGCGATCTGTTTGCGGACAAGTTTCATGGAAGATGACCTCAAGTTTGTGCAACAATCGAGAGATTCAGATTCGTATTATAACATAGCGCAGGGCCGCTGCAATGTCAAGGGAAAAGAGGTGGAAATGTATGGAGGGAAAGAAAAACGGATGCAGATTTTTTGCCCGCTACTCCCAATAGGGATATTCCAGTCTTTCGATGAACGGCGGAGTATCGATCGTCTTCCCCTTCGTATCAAGCGCCCTGAAGAAAAACGGCTGATTCATAAAGGTATCGGTAAAGATCCGGACCAGATAGTTTGCGTCGGGATCGGCGTTCAAAGGAAAAATCCGCACTTTTTTCATGACCGTACCGTCCAGAATGATGTATCCCAGACAATTGCCGACATCGTCGCCGCCGATCGAGCCCCTGAGCGTTCCGTAACCGATATAGGTCCTTCCCTTGTATTGGATGGACTGATAGGTGTCATCGGGATCGGCCGGATTCACGAATGTGCCGGTATGAAACTCGATCGGATTCTCCGGGAGTTCATAATCGATCCGCCTGCCGCATCCGGTCAGAACCAGTGCCGCGGCGATGCAGAAAGCGGTTGCAAAGCTTTTCTTCATTCCTGGCATGTCGTCTGTTACTCCGCGTCGAAATCGCTTTCCCAGTCGTAGCCTCGCCTCTGCATGAGGAAGGACGGCTCCAGGGGACACGTCAGGCGTTTCTGATGCTGGTCTTCACCGTCGATGTAAGTGCAGGCCGGGTATTCGACCTTGTCCCATTGGTCTTTGCGCGCGAGCGCGACGCCGCCCATCTGGAACGCGCCCTCCGCGTAGCCTTCCTTGTGGTTGACGCGGTACTCCAGAGGCTCCAGAGAACGGAAATAAAGGAAGATATCGTCCTCGCCTTCGAATATGTATTCGCCCTCCGGGATGCTGACCGTTTTCTTCTCCAGCGGGTTTTCCCCGAATTCGAAGAGCATGGCCTTGATGACCGTGAGACGGTGCGGCATCCGCGGGGCCCTCACGCCGGAACGCGGGATCGTGCCGGCGGAATCGACGGGGGAACACGCCGCGAGAAGCGCGCAAGCCGCGACGGCGAAGGCGAGGAGGAGGATGAACCCGCGGCCGCCGGAAAGACGGCGCGAGCGTGTGCTGCGGGCGCAAATCCGGCGCATCGCGGAGGATGCGCCGGGAATGATGTGTGTTCCGGGACGGTTCATAAAACAGGCCGGGGTTCGCGTGAGTTATCGGTTGTCTTATCTGGAAGCCTTTTTGGCTGCCTTTTTCACCGGAGCCTTCTTCGCGGGAGCCTTTTTCGCGGCGGCGGGCTTGAGCGTGATGGTGGCAACGGAGCAGGGCGGGAGTTCGAAGAGGACCTTGCCGCCCTTGACGACGAGGTCGAGCTTGCGGATCTTGACGGCGTTCGGCTTCCTGAAGGTGTTGAGGGCGTGGATGTCACCGCTGCCGAGAATCTCGCCGGAGACGGATACGGCATCGAAGCCCCAGGCTTCGAGCTCGATCGGGAGCGCCTTGTCCGCATGGATGTTGGCGGCGCTGACGTGCAGGACGCCGTCCTTGACGGACGCGGTGTGGGTGATCGCCGGGAGCTTGCAGCCGTCGATCGGCGCGGCCTGTGCGAAGGTCTCGACGCGGTCGGCGTCCTGGTGGACCTTGTAGAGGTCGAAGACATGGCAGGTCGGGGTGACGAGCATCTTTTCGCCTTCGGTCAGGATCATGGCCTGGAGCACGTTCACGAGCTGGGCGATGTTCGCCATGCGGACGCGGCGGTTGTGGCGGTGGAAGGTGTTCAGCGAGATCGCGGCGACCATGGCGTCGCGCATGGTGTTCTGCTGGTGGAGGAAGCCCGGGTTGGTGCCTTCCTCGACGTCGAACCAGGTGCCCCATTCGTCGACGAAGAGGCCGACGCGCGCATCCGGGTCGTACTTGTCCATGATGACGGACTGCTTGGCGATGATGCCCTCGATGGCGGCGGCCTTTTCGAGCGTGGTGTAGTATTCCGGCACGTCGAACTTGGTGGCGGAGCCCTTGTGTTCCCAGACGCCAGGGACGGTGTAGTAATGGAGCGTGACGGCGTCGAGCCACTGTCCGGCGCTCTGCATCAGGACCTCGGTCCAGTTCATGTCGCCGCCGTTGGCACCGGCCGCGATGCGGACGAGCTTGGTGTCGCCGTAATCGCGGGCATAGGTGGTGTAGCGGCGGAACTGGTCGGCGTAGTATTCGGGGCGCATATGGCCGTCGCCCCACGGCTCGTTGCCGAAGCCCCAGAACTTGACGCCCCACGGCTCCTTGCGGCCGTTCTTGCGGCGGAGTTCGGTCATCGGGCCCTGCACCTTGGCGTTCAGGTACTCGATCCACTGGGACATCTCCTGCACGGTGCCGCTGCTGACGTTGCCGTTGATGTACGGTTCGGCGCCGATGAGCTCGCACAAACGGAGGAATTCATGGGTGCCGAAGGAATTGTCCTCGGTCACGCCGCCCCAGGTGTCGTTCACGATGCAGGGGCGTTTGGAGCGCGGGCCGATGCCGTCGCGCCAGTGGTAGCAGTCGGCGAAGCAGCCGCCGGGCCAGCGGAGGTTCGGGATCCGGATCCGGCGGAGCACTTCGATTACGTCCTTGCGGACGCCGTCGATGTTCGGGATCTTCGATTTTTCCCCGACGTACAGGCCGTCGTAGATGCAGTGCCCGAGATGTTCGGAGAACTGGCCGTAGACATGGCGGCTGATCCGCCCCTGGAGATTGCATGCGTCGACAATGAGTTTCACGTTGAATTCCTTTCGGTTCGTGATGGTTGAAAAACAAAGGTCTTATCAAATAAGATAACATACATCCATCTGCGGAAAAATCAACCGCAAATCAGGCGAAAACATGCGGAAACGGCACAAAAAACCGCCCGTTCGATCCATCGGCCGGGGCTTACGCCGGATGCCGGGGTGAACGGGCGGTCTTCCGAAAGCGATATCCGGGGGGCGGTCTTATTCCTGGAAGTCTTCGGAATCCTCTTCCGCGACCTCTTCCTCGGGTGCTTCTTCTGCCGCTTCGGAATCGTCCGTGGCGGAGGCGTCGATTTCGACGATTTCCTCTTCGGCGCTGTCGTCTTTCGCGGCGGCGCTTTCGTGATAGGCGGTTTCCTCCTCTTCCACAACGGCCGCGGCGCGTGCGCCCTTCAGGATGACCTTGGCATCATCGCGGAAGAAGACGGCATTGTCGCCGAGGCGGCGGATGACGCGCGGCAGGACGATGCCGTCCTGTTCGCGCCAGTCCATGATATAGGAGATCCTGGAATCGTCGTCGAGGACGAAATCGATGCGGGAGATGGTCTTTTCCTCGTTGCTGACGAAGAGCGACATGGAGACGGCGGGCGCGCAGATGCTTTTCAGTTGGATGTCATAGCACTTGCACCAGCGGTTGTCGATACGGAATTCAAGCGGCTCGGTGGTGGTCTTCGGCTTGATTTCGACGAAGTTCTTGTTTTTCTTCCTGCCCTTCTCATCGATGTTCGCCTCGTTTTCGAGGTCGGCGATCGCGGGGTTCTCGCCCTGTTCCAGCTTCTCGAAGCTGCGGAGCGTCACGGTTTTCGCGATGCGGCTGAAATTGGTCGCGAAGGCGTACAGAATATGGACTTCGTACGGGATGGCAGGAGGAACTCCGTTCGTGAAGGGTTCGAACGTGAAGGTCTCGGTCTTGTCCCCGACCGTGCGTGTGAGCGAACGGGACACGCGGTCGACGAAGAACTCGTAGTCGATATTGCGCGGCCCGGCGAATTTCATGTAGAGCCCGTCGAGCAGCTCGGCGGACTTGATGAAGGAGAAATCCATGAAATCCTGCTGGACTTCCTTTGAGGAGAAGACCGGGAGCTTGACTTCCTCCTTTTCGTTGAACTCGTCCAGTCTGCGGTCGATGTGCGCGTTGATCTGATTGTAGTAGTCGTTCTTGAGTTTTTCCGCGGCTTCTTCCTCGGCCGTGTTCTTGACAGGTTTGTGGTAGCCGAAAAACTCTTCGGCTTCATCTTCGGTCGTCTTGCAGGAGACGGTCACGAGGCCGGCTGCGATTCCGGTCAGGAGGAGGATGGACTGAAGTTTCATAGGGATATCCTGTTGTTAAAGCTGGGATGCGTTGATTATCCGTTAATATCGGGGAGCCGGAAAAGCTCGTCCGGGAGTTCGGGGTTGATCCTGACGTCGCGGATGGTGCAGCGGACCGGGGCGCCGCCGTCGGTCGAGGAGACGATGCGCGACGGGTATGTCACGCCGGATTCCGATTTGTATTCCTCGAAATCGGTGGAGAAGACCGTATCGGAATCGTCGGCCATGGGGACAAAGAGGTGAATCCAGCGATTGGTATTCGGGGCGGAAGCCACGAGACACGATTCTATATCGGGGATGCCAGAAAGCTCCAGAATATAGACGCAGCACGGAATGCCGTCTACATCCTGAAGGTCTTTCTTCCTTCTGGCGGTGGAAACGACCGAATCAAGGTTGAGAATGAGTCCGGCGAAGAAACGCGCCTTGGCTGTGTCAACGTCATTTGCGGGGGCTGGCTTGCCGTCTTCGATCCTGATGGATTCCTTCCCGTCAATCACGATGGAGACTTTCTTTTCCGTGTCTTTTTCGTCCTTCCAGACGTAATCGCGGCGGATGCGTCCGTCCGTGCCGAGCCTGACTTCACAGGTGAACGGCACTGCGCCGTCCTGTGTGTAATCGGCAAAGTAGGATACCGCAGTCAACGGGATGTCGGCGGCGACCAGCGGCGGCGTTTCGACGGCTTCGGGTTCCGAGGTCGAGCGGCACGCGGGCAGGACCATGCAGAGGGCGGCGAAGCCCGCAAGCAGGATCTGTTTCGCGCTGTTCATTGTCCCGTTGTCTCCGTGAGGTCAGGTTTTTATGTTAAAAAATCAGCCGAGAACCTTTTCGTCGAGGTAGGCGCGCAGCCCTTCGATCGGGATGCGTTCCTGCGCCATCGAGTCGCGTTCGCGCACGGTAACGGCGTTGTCTTCGAGCGAATCGAAGTCGAACGTGACGCAGTACGGCGTGCCGATTTCGTCCTGGCGGCGGTAGCGCTTGCCGATGTTGCCCGTTACGTCGAGCTCGGTGCGGTAGCGGCCGAGGAATTTCTCCTGCAGGTCCTGCGCGTTCTGGTTGAGCTTCTTTGAGAGCGGGAGGAATGCGACCTGGACGGGAGCGACGGTGGCGGGGAAGTGGAGCACCACGCGGACGTCGTCCTCCATGCCTTCCTTCTGGGTCGGGGCACGGTCCTCGTCGTAGGCGTTGCAGAGGATCGCGAGGACCATGCGGTCGAGTCCGACGGACGTCTCCACGACGGTCGGCAGATACCGCTTGTTTGCGGTCTGGTCGAGGTACTGGAGGTCCTGTTCGGAGAACTGCTGGTGCTGGGACATGTCCCATGTGCCGCGGTGGTGAATGCCTTCGAGTTCGCCCCAGCCGAACGGGAATTCGTACTCGATGTCGACGGCGGCCTTCGCGTAGTGGGCGAGCTTGTCGTGCGGATGCAGGTGGAGCTTTTCGACCGGGAACTTCAACACGTTCAGGTAGAAGTTCCAGCGTTCCTGACGCCAGTACTCGAACCATTCCATCGAGCCTTCGTCCGCGCAGAAGAACTCCATCTCCATCTGGGAGAATTCGCGGGAGCGGAACGTGAACATGCGGGGCGTAATCTCGTTGCGGAACGCCTTGCCGACCTGGGCGATGCCGAAGGGCAGCTGCATGCGCGTGGCGATGCGGATGGAGTGGAAATCCAGAAAGATCGGCTGGCAGGTTTCGGCGCGGAGATAGGCGATATGCTCTTCGTCGAAGACGGGGCCGACGTAAGTCTTCATCATCAGGTTGAACTCGCGCGGCGGGGTGAGATCCTTCGAGCCGCAGTTCGTGCAGGTGGTCGGGTCGGGCATCTGGTCCACGCGGAAGCGCGTTTTGCACTTCTTGCAGTCGCACATGATGTCGCCGAAACGGTCGACGTGTCCGGAGGCTTTCCAGACTTTCGGATGGCAGATGATGGAGGAGTCCAGGCCGACCACGTTGTTGCGTTTTTCGACCATGTAGAGCCACCACTGGCGTTCGACCGCGCGTTTCAGGGCGATCCCGTAGGGGCCGTAGTCCCAGAATCCGTTGAAGCCGCCGTAGATTTCGGAGCTCTGAAATACGAAGCCGCGCCGTTTGCACAGGCTGACGATCTTTTCCATGCAGGTATCAATCGGTTGTTCCGACATTTTTTCGTACACTTTCCAGTTTTTGAGGTTTGAAAAAACAAAAATGCTTCACACAATATAGCCCACCTTGCTGAAAAAGCAAAATGTTTTTCTATCTTTTTAATAAAAAAGGCCGGAAAAATGCTTATTTTTTCCGTATGACGCGGAATTCCACGAAGTCCATGGCGGAATCCGAGGCGCGGACCGCCTCGACGCGATGCGTTCCCGGGATGAAAACCTGCGTTCCGGGATCGTCGCCGAGGAACACCCCGTTCGCGAACCATTGCACCCCGTCGCCCGGAGTCAGGTCAAGCCGGACGCCGGCATCGTTTTCCGCGACGTATGTGCCCGGGGTCGGGGAGAGGATGCGGAAGGGGTTCCCGTCGGATGCCGCGTCGCCGCACGTGCGGCAGAGCCTCAGCGGGATGCCGGCGGGTTTAACGGTGGCCTCTTTGACTTTGCAGTCCGGCGAAGCGGAGAGTCCGGTCTTCGCACAGATCTCGACGGGTTCCAGCGCATCTTCACCGGGCCAGGCGCTCTTGAATGGTGTCAGGTCGTATTTCGAGGCCGCGAGGGACAGGATTTCCCCGGCCGCGGGTGCCGCCGCCGTGCCGCCGACCAGGGCATCCGAAGCGGACCCGTCCTTGTTGCCGAACCAGATGCCGACCGTGACCGTCTCGGTGCAGGCGAAACACCATGCGTCGCGCAGATTGTTGCTCGTGCCGGTCTTCCATGCCGCGGTCCCCTCGAATCCGGCGAGCGGGAGCGTGGTCAGCATCCGCAGGACCGTCTGCGTCGTTCCCTCGGAGAAAACGCGTTTGCCTGCGGGGAGGGGGCGTTCCGGCTCGTGTCGGAAATAAACGGGGCGAAGAGTTCCGCCGGAAGCCAGCGTGCGGTAGGCGTTCGTGAGGGAAAGAAGGGTGTGTCCCGCGCTTCCGAGCGCCATGGAGAGTCCGAAACCGCCTTCCGGGCGTCGTGCGGCGAGGATGTGCAGTTTGTCCGCCAGTTCGATCATGCGGGCTTCGCCAAGTTCTGCGGCCAGCCGGATCGCCGGGGTGTTCAGCGAGTGCGCGAGCGCGTAGGACGCTTTCACCATTCCCCGGAACGAGTTGTCGAAGTTGCCGGGCGAGTAAGTGCCGTAGCGGATCGGCGCATCGAGAATGCGGGTGTCCGCCGTGACGAGGCCGCCTTCGACTGCTTCGGCGTAGAGGAACGGCTTGATCGTGGAGCCCGCGGAGCGGACCGCATCCGCCGCATTGAACTGCCCGTCGTCCGGCGCGTTGAAGTCAAGCGTGCCGAGGAAGACCAGCGCCTCGCCGGAAGCGTTGTCGAGCACGACCGCTGCGGCATCGTGCACGCCGGGCAGGGTGTCCAGACGCCGTTTCAGAACGGTCCGGACATCCCGCTGAAAATCGGCGTCGATGGAACAGAGTACCGGCTCGCCCTGCGCCGGAGACCATCCCGCGGCCTGTTTTTCCGTGCGGGCGCGGCGGACGGCGTGAATCGTTTCGTCCGGCACGGCCTTGAACTCGAAATCGGCGGGCTGGTTGAAATCGCGGTAGCGGAGCGGTTCGGAGTCGTAGATGGCGCGGGCGTCGTCCGCCGAAATGAGTTCGTGGCGGACGAGCAGGTCCAGTACGATCTTCTGTCTTTTTTTCGCCGCCTCCGCGTAGTATTTCGGGTTGTATCGGTTCGGTTTCTGCGGGATGCCGCAGAGAAGCGCGGCCTCGGCACGGTTGAGCTGGGAGGCGCTGAGGCCGAAATAGTATCTGGCGGCTGCCTCAATGCCGTAGACCTTGCCGCCGCACGGGATGCGGTTCAGGTATTCGGTCAGGATTTCTTCCTTCGAGTGGAGTTGTTCCAGGCGGCGCGCCATCACGGCCTGTTTGAACTTGCGGGCGAGGCTCGGCCTGTGGTGGGGCAGGGCGAATCCGGCCAGCTGCATGGTGATGGTCGAGGCGCCGGAGATGATCTTCAGGTTGCGGACGTCCTGCCACAGGGCGCGCAGGATGGCATGGTAGTCGACGCCGCCGTGTTCATAGAACGAGTAATCCTCGGCGGACAGCATGATGTCGACTGCGCAGGGAGCGATGCCGGACAGTTCGACGGGGAACCGCCATTCGTAGTCGTGCGTGGTCTCGTAAAACACCGGGACGCCGTTGCGGTCGAGGTAGGTGTGTGCAGGGGTGACCTGCCGCAGGCGAATCATCGGGTCGGCCACGAAATACGGCGCGGCGATCCAGACCGCGAGGGTGGAAACAGTGAAAAGGAGGAAAGCCGCCGCAGCGAAGCGAACGGCTTTCCGTGAGATCAGCTTTTTGAGCCGGAGGATCATTTCACCTCGAAGACGTCCTCTCCGGCAGCCGGGATGAACGTGCCGTTCATGTCGGGATCGTACATGGCTTCGGCGTGGAGCGCCGGGATGGCGAACTTGCCGGGCGTGGTGGCGCGCACCGTGTAGACGGCATAGGCGGAGCCGTAGAGCGTGCCGAACACCAGGAATCGGTCGTCGCGCTTTTCCGTGCGGCTGAATTTCTGGCGGTCCTTGAGCAGGATCTTCTGCGGGACGCGGCCGGAGGCGTCCATGCGCGTTGCGAGGGCGTCGTCCTCGATTTCAAGGCCGGCGGGAAGCAGATCGGAGATCACGATATTCTCGACGACTTCCGGGGAATCCGCCGTGATGCGGACGAACGCGAGTTCGCCGTGCTTCAGCGAGGCGACGGGATTGCCTTTCTCGTCGAAGAACTCGCGCTTGAGGCGGATCGGGCCGCCGGCAGTCTTCGTCTGCTTCGGAACGCCGGAGACAACGGTGCGGACATACATGTTGGACTTTCCCGTGTTCGAAATGGCGTTTGCGCCGGTGTTCGCGAGGAGGAATCCGTTGAGCGATTTCCCGGCAAGTTCGTGCTTCGGCTTGTCCGCCGCGGTCACGGAGCCGGAGAGGTCGGCGGGCGGATAATATTCCGCGAAAGCGCCGAGCCCCATGGCTGCCCAGGCGTTGGCCTGCGTGGTGCCCCAGCATTCGCCGTCCCTGCGGATGCGCCCGGCGAGGAAGGTCGCGAGTTCGGCGGCGGCCGTCTCGTTTCCCTTCGGGTCGCACTTCATGAGAATGTTCAGGACCATGCCGGCGCGCGAGGCGGTGTCGGAGATTCCGACGAGATCCGAGGTCTTGTAGAGCCAGTTGGGATCGGCGAGCGCCGCGCGAAGAGGGGCTGCTCCTTCTCCGGCATAGCCTCCGCGGACGAGGGCGGCGGAAGCCAGGAACGAGGCGAACCCGGGTTTGCTCCCGGCGAGGATATTGCGCGCCGGGATCACGAAATCCCTGTTGCCGGACGCGGCGAGCACGTACGCGGTATAGGCGCGGAGCTCGGGCTTGTATTTGCCCGCGCTGTTTGCGAGGCGCAGGAGGTACGCTTTCAGGCTGTTCTCAACGGCAGGGTCCACCGTGATGCGGTTCGCCGCCTTCGCCTCGAAGATGAAGTGCGCGGCGTAGACGGTCCCTTCCGGCCATTCCTTGCGGACGTCCGGCCACATGGAGAACGCGCCGTCGCCCGCCATCATGCTCAGGATGCGTGCGTATGCGGCGGGTACTTTCGGTTCCATGGTCTTCGCGACCTCGGCGTCGAGCAGTCCGCTCTTCACCAGCGAGGAGGCGGCGAGGAACGGGAACGCGCCGGAGACGGTCTGCTCCAGGCAGCCGTAGGGATACTCGTTGAGCCAATCGAGCGCGCCGGTCACGCCGACCGCGGGCGAGGAGGAGACGCTGAGGACGGCTTTCTCCACGGACGTGAACCCGGCGGCGGGATCGAGCGAAAGCGTCTGGTCCGGCTTCACGATCGCGAACGTGGAGACGGTCTGCGGCGGGTTCGCGGGACGGACCGTGAGATACGTCGTTTCCGTGCGGGACTCCGCGCCGACGGAAAGCGTGGCGGCGAGCTTGCCTTCGCCGGCCTTGTCGAGCGCCTTCACGCGGAAGGAGACGTCTTTTGTCTCGCCCGCCTTCAGGCTGTCGATGCGGGGCAGGTCGCCCATGATTTGGAGCGTATCGGGCAGTTCGAGCTTGAACCCGACCGCGCCGTCCTTCGCGTCGTGGTTGAACGCGCGGACGGAGATGACCGCCTCGTCGCCGGGAGCGAGCACGCGCGGCGCGGAGACCGTAAGGCTGACCGGGGTGCGGACGATAATCTCGCGGTCTTCGGAGCCGACGGCCTCAACCGAGCTGGCGACGGCCATGAAGCGGAGCGAACCGGAGTGGTCCGGGATCTTCACTCTGACCGTCGCGGAGCCGGAATCCGGGACCTTGACCGCGGGCTCGACGAGGCGCACGGTATCTTTCATCTTTACGATGGAGGCCGCCAGGGCGGACCCTGCGGCTGCGTCGTCGCCGCCGCCGATGGTGCCGTCCGGGCGGATCTTGAGGTTCGGGAAGAGTTCGCTGTAGGTCTCGCACATGGTGATGAACGAGTCGTCCGACTGCCAGAAATACTTGTAGATGTCGGGCGTCTTGAACCCGGTGAGCGAGAGGACGCCCTCGTCGACGGCGAAGAGACAGACCTGGCCCTTCATCGGCTTGCCGTCGGATGCGGCGAGGGAGACGGTCACATCCGCCTCGGCCTCGGGACGGACGATGCCGGGAAGCTCGATCCCGACTTTGAGTTTGTGCGAGGCGGAGTGGTCCAGTTTCAGGTCCGCATCGCCGAATGCGCGCATATATTCTCCGTCCTGCTTGCCGATCACGTACGTGCTGACGTGGTAGATGCCGTTCAGGCAGTCCGCCGGAATCTTCGCCTCGACGGTGTTCTCGCCGGCCTTCACGGGGATGGCTTCCGTAGAATCAAGCCGGACCCCGCCCATAACCACGAATGCTTCGCCGTCCACAGGACTCGTGAACGTGAGCTTTGCAGTCTGGCCGGGCGTGTATTTCTCGGCGTCGGTCTTGAACACGATGCCCGACGGGTCGCCTGTGCGCCTGCCGGATTCGCCTGCGGAATGCCACACATTGAGCTTCGTGCGAATGTCGCTGCCGTATTCCGCCACGATGTCATAGCAGCCGGACGGCAGATCGAACGCGACCCTGGCCGTGTAGGCGGCGAGGTCGGCGCCCTGCGGGACGGTTAAGGTCTTCGACGCTCCTTCCACCTCGGAAACGGTCTCCTTCCAGCGTCTGCGATAGCTGCTGTCCTCCTGCACCAGCACATAGTCCCAGGCGCGCTTGTAGACCGTGAATGTGATGTCACGGCCTTCGGCGAGCTCGGCTTTCGCGTCTTTTTCCGGCGTCAGCAGCGCCAGGTCGAGCACACATTCCCTGCCTCCTTCCTCACTTTCCTTCAGTCCGATGAACCAGTCCGTCGGATAGAGGGTGAAGTTGTCGGAAGCGGTCACGGCGCGTCCGCCCGGCTCCTGCACGGAAGCCTGGAGCACGACGCGCACCGGGTCGAACGAAATGCCGCGCGAGCCGAACGACGGCAGGGAGAGTTTCATTTTACCGTTTTCGACAGCGGCATTCGTATCGAATTCATCGAAATTGAACCGGGCGCTGTCGCCGACGGTCCAGTCTTTCCAATGGTCGGGGCGTTTGCCGTTCGGGGTGCAGTCGAGATAGATTTTGCCGGATGCGGACGGCACGGGCGTGCCGAAATAGTAGTCCGCGGACAGTACGGCCTGCAGCGGTTCGTTGACGGCCTCGGGTCCGGCGGGCAGGGGGCTGTGCTCAAGTTTTGTCCTGATGCGGTCCGGCACGTAGGCGCCGACGCGGATGTGCGCCGAGCCGCTTTCCCTGAAGGTGCCGTTGCCGGAGGTGGCTTTTTCGATCTTGACGGTGTAGACGCCGGAGGCGGCGGTGTCGGGGATTTTGACCGTCTGCGAGACGAATCCGGCCTCGTCCGGGGTCACGTCCTGCGAGAAGATGCGTTTCCCGTCGGGCGACAGGACGGAGAGCCTGTGCGGCCCCTGCGCCGGCGTCTTGCCGTGTTCCGCGAGGGCGCTCGGAAGGTCGTTCCGGCGGATGAATGCGGCGGCGAGGAAGGATTCGCCGGGGCGCACGATGCCGCGTTCCGTAAAGACGAACGCCTTGTTGCTCAAGGACCGTGGGATGATGTTCAGATTGAGCGGATACCAGGCGAAATCGTCCTTCGTGCGGATTGTTGCGGAGTAGATCTCGCCCAATTTTTCGTACGTGAGGCTGGATCCACCGCTGGCGATGTTGAAGACGGCCTTGCCGTTCGAATCGGTCTTCGCCTTCTGAATGAACTGATTCTTGGTCGTCGTAAGCTCGACTTCCGCATCGGCGACGGGCTTGCCGGTGAGGATGCTGCGGACGAAGACCGCGATGCCGCCGCCGGAATCGGCGACGGAGGCCGCGACCATCGCGAGGTCGGTCAGCAGGAAGCTCTGGCGTTCGGTCTCCCGGTAGGTGTAGTCGTCACTCCAGTCGGACTTGCGGTCATACTCGATTTCCAGCACATAATATCCGCGGATGTTGAGGGAGTCATCGTCATGTTTCCGCAGGATGTCGGTGATGTCGAGCATGTGGTTGACCATTTCGTTCCGGGGGTCGGACAGCGTGACGGTCTTTTCTCCGATCTGGTCCATGGAATAGACATTGTACCTGCCGTCCGAGAAGTTCATGTTGTTGTCGAACGCCCGGTAGACATTCACTTTGAACTTGTTGAGGTTGCGTGCGGAGTAGGGGAACGTGACCCGGCGCGACTCCGTGTGGAGCGGGAAGACACTGCCGTTTGTGAGGAACGAGAACCTTTCCGTCAGTTCGGGGACGGTGATGTCGAACACGGCGTCGTTTTCCAGCGCAGCCCTGCCGGAAGTGTCCATGAGTCCTTTTTTCACGCGAACGCGGTAGCTGACACCGGGTGTGAATCCGCCGTTGACGCAGATCGAACTCCCATGTGTGTAGAAGGAAACGTTGGAGACCGCGGGCGTGAACTCGACGGCATTTTTCGGCAGTTTGGTCTGAAGCGAGGATGGACTTGAGAAGGAAATGGAGAGGTTGTCGCTGTATTTGTCGTAGCGGGCGGACCGGAACGTGATTTCGGCTTTCTGCTGTGTGGCGGATGCCTGTTTCACTGCGGAAACGGAGCCCGCTGCAGGTGCTGCTTCGGGAGCGGATCCTGCCGTTTCGGGCGCACCGCTGTTTGCTTCGGATAGAATGGCATTGTCTTCCGGGTTCTGGCTTTCGGGGCGGATCCCCTTCGCGCGCTGGTGCTGGACGATGTTGTACGTGACGGAGGCTGCGAGCGCGAGGGCGACGAACGTGGTGGCATTGATGGCTTTTTTCATGCTTCTGCTTTTCCTGAAAAATAAAAAAATGGGAAGAAAAATGGGGGGCGGGAAAAAGATGCTAAAAACATACACGGAAGCGATGAAAAATCAAGTGTAAAAACCCGAAAAATTCAAAAAATAAACAAAAAAACGAAGCCGCGCCCGCGCATAGGGGAACGGGGTGCGGAAAATGCCGGAAAAAAAGCCGGAAAAGGGGATGGGACGATTCTGGTGACCGACGATGCCGGACGAAAAGGGCAGGGGGATAAAACAATTAGTCATGCATGTCGTGCAGGTCTTGTCATTTGGGGGACCGGACGCAGCCGGAGAAGGAAAAATGAGGAGAAATCCTGGACGGGACTGCTCAGTCCGTGATGTCGGCGCAGGTGAACCGCAGGACCTTTGCGAGCTCGGTAGGCGCGATCTCGATCTGGTAGCCGATCCTGCCCGCGCTGAAGAAGATCGCGTCAAGGCCGGCGGCGGACTCGTGGATCACCGTGCGGAACTGTTTTTTCATGCCGATGGGCGAGCATCCGCCGTGGATGTAGCCGGTGAGCGGGAAAAGCTCCTTCGATTTGATCATCTCAATGGATTTGCCGTTCACTGCCTTTGCCGCTTTCTTGAGGTTGAGTTCGGAATCGACCGGCACGACGAAGACGAAGTGTTCGCCGGATTTCTCGACCGTGACGAGCGTCTTGAAGACGTGCGCCGGATCCTGCCCGAGCGCGGCGGCAACTTCAAGCCCGGAGACCGCGCCGGACTCCACATAGCAATGGTGGCGGAACGGCACTTTCGCCTGTTCCAGAATACGCATGACGTTGGTCTTGAATTCGGATGTTTTGCTCATGGATGAATCTCCCGCGGCTGGATGTGAGGTAATACTATACCGCATGACGCCTCATTTTTCAAATCGTCCCCTGGAAAAACGGGGCGGGAAAAAAGTTCCGTCTTGAAAAATGAAGAAAATGAAGTACATTATATTGATTTTTTTAAGCCGAAACAAAACAACCGGAACCGAGATGTCCAAAGAACGGAACAACCCACAAACAGGCACGGAACCGTGCGGCAAAACAAGCCGGGAAGCGTCTGCGGATGCATCCCTCGGACCCGGTGGGGAATGCGTTCCTCCCCGCGGGATCAAGTCGGTCCTGAAGATGCTGTGGCGAGCCGTCAATGCGATCTTCGACTATTTTGACGAGGAGATCCCGGAACACCCGGAGGAGATCGTCCTCCCGAAATCGAAGATCGGGAGGATGTGGGTCGGGTTCAACTCGTATCTGGACTCTTTTACGGTACCATCCCCGGAACAGGACGGCGCTTCGGGATCGCGGCCGAAAAAGGCGTGGGCGAAGTTCAATGCATTTCTGGATTCGCTGGAAGAGGCGTCCCCGGCGACCACGGAAGAAGGATGCGTTCCGGAAAGTCCCGCGGAGCACGGCAGCCTGCTGAAGAAAACGGGGAATGTCTGCTGGGAAATCGTCTTTCACGGCACGATCGCGGTCTTCCTCTTCGTGCTTGCCATCTTCGGGACCATCAGGACGCTGGATTTCGTCAACTCCCGCCATGTGCCGTTTTATCCCTCCGATGAGATCCGGCAGTTTCTTGCCTCGGAGCATGAATCGCTCGAGGCGGTCGCGGACGAACTTCCGGCGGGAAAGGCCCGGCGCGACAATATCCCGGCGGATTGCTTCGGCGAACGGTGCGCCGCTCTGCTGAAGCCGGTCAGGATCTACAGCGACGACTACGGCGTGTACCTCATGACGAGCAAGAACTGGTACGTCGGCGAGAACGGCATCTTCATTGCCCGGGACAAGCACAATATGCCGGACGATATGAGCTGGGGATTGATCGAGGGACGCGTTTATACCTACGCGTTTTCCAAGTGAAAACGGGATGCCGCGCGATTCTGCGTGAAGTGGTTTCACCCTTTCTCGCGCGCGAGCATGCGGAGAAACTTTGTCCTGACAAAGAGGTAGCGCACGACAAACGGCAGCAGAGCCAGCAGTCCCACGCCGGGGATCATGGAGAGGATCACCATCGGAAACAGGATCAGCAGTTTCAGGAACATCATCACAAGCCCGGTCAGGAAACGGTCGCCCGCGCTCAGGTGGGTGGACAGAGGGCGTACTGCCAGCGGCCGGAAGAGGAGCAGGACAAGCACCAGCCCGCCGAACGGAAATGCGAAAAACAGCAGCCCCAGCAGCAACAGGATGCCGCCTCGCAAGTCGGTCTGCAGGACATAAAAGGACGGAAGACCGTCCGTCCACTGTTTGCGTCCGCATCGGGAGCAGGCGCCGGAGCGGCCGAGCGGGGAGGCGCACCAGCGGCAGCGGTGTGCGGCGAGAAGCCGGAAGGCATGCCGTTCCGGCGACATGCCGTCAAGCGGACGGCTCCCGGAAAAACCGAACCATCCGACACGCCGGACATCCGGCTGATCCGCTCCGCATTCCGGACAGATCAGGGCACAGTCGGAAACCGTCGTCTCTCTTCCGGCGGCGGCACATGCCGCACACGAATGCGAATGATTCCGTTCGTATATGGCACAGAGTCGTTGAAAAAACATGCCGGCAAGCACTCCGGCCGCCGTCAGGACCAGCGCCAGCATGGGCAGAAAGACCAGCACCAGGAAAATGGCCACCAGTGCGATCTCTCCCAGATAATTGGAAAGCGACTGCAACCGCAGGTCGTCTTCCGGGTCGATCGCCTGGATCGTCTCCAGTGCCGCCGAACGGATCCGGCAGCAGAACGCTGTCACGAATCCCGCCACGACCGTCATGGCGAGGGTGAATCCGCCGAACGACGCCGTCTGGACCATCGCCGTGCCGTTGATCAGGTTTCTGACTTCCAGCTCCTGCGCCGTGCTCACTACGCCGAGGCTCAGCAGGACTGCTATGACCGGCTTCGCGTACCGGTCGAAGTCTTCCACCAGAAACTCCTTGATGTCGGGATTCCGCACCGCCGCAAGCTCGACCGCCGACAAAATGCCGAAGACCGTCAGAAAGAGGGATGACGTCTGCCAGGCGGGTGTATGTTCCGCCATCTGCCGGATCAGTTCCGGTGCATAATCCGGCCAGGCGAGCGTCAGCCGCATCGCCAGGAAATACAGAAAAACCGGCAGAAACATCCGTATGGAGACCAGTCCGCACAACGCAAGGACCTGGCTGATGACATTAATCGCGACCATCGGCGTCATAGATGTACCCTTTCTTTTTAGGGAATATCGATCAAATCATTTTGGCGGACGATCCGGCTTCCGGTTGAGGATCGCCGGGGAAGAACGGTAGAAAAAAAGAGCGGTAATCAGTCGATCGCGGAGGTGTCTTCCTCCGCTGTCGAATCGTCGTTTTGCGCCGTTTCCGGCCGGTCCTGCGAATTCGCGGCGATGAACTCCGCCATGCGGATGAACTGTTCCGGCGTGACGCGTTCCGCGCGGATGTCCGGGTCGACCGAAGCGTCCGCCATGGCGGCGGCGATCCTGTCCGCGCCGAAGACGGCGGCGGCCTGTTTGAACATCTTCTTGCGTCGGTGTGCGAACGAGGTGCGGGCGAGGCGGGAGAGGATGATGCGGATGTCCTGCGGCGGGACGGCAGGTTTCCGGGTGAGAGCAAAGAGCGCGGATTCGACGGACGGTTCGGGGTAGAAGACTTCGGGCGGGACCATGCGGACGATGCGGCCTTCATAGACGGCTGCGATCCGCACGGTCAGGGCGGAGTAGTCGGCTGTGCCGGGCGCGGCAAGGAAGCGTTCCGCGACTTCCTTCTGAAGCATGAGGAGCATGTCCGCAGGCGGCGTTTCGAGGTCGAGGAGTTTCGCGATGACGATGGTGCCCGCGCTGTAGGGCAGGTTGGATATGACGCGGAAATCGCCGGGGAAAAGGTCCGCGTATCTGACGCGGCATGCATCCGCCTCGATGAGGTGGAGTCCGAGCGGGACGACTGCCGTGCGGAGGTATTCGGCCAGCTTGCGGTCGAATTCGATGGCGGTGACGGACGCGCCTGAGGCGACGAGCCCGCGGGTAATCGCGCCGAGACCGGGGCCGATCTCGAGGATGGTCTGGCCGGGCTTCGGATCGGCCTCGTGGATGATCTTCGCGCGGAACTGGTCGTCCACGAGGAAATTCTGGCCGAGCCGCTTGCTCGGCGCGATGCCGAGGCGTTCAAGGAGCGGTTTGAGTTCGGCTTTGACCATGGGGCGCCTCTGTTAATTGATCTCCGGCGGCTTTCCGCACATGGGCAAATCCCAATTGGTAAGATTTTCGGTGGTTACCTTCAGGCAGCCACACTCAAATCTCCCTGCATTGTCCTGTTTGCCCATCTGCTGAAAATCCATCCGTTTGAATGAACAGAGCCGCCCCCGGCTCAATGATGGTGGTGGCCGCCGCAGCCGCAACCGCAGCCGCAGCCGCCCTTCGCGGCCGCCATGCAGTCTTCCGACATCCTGCAGGAACCGAATTCCGTCCTGGATGCCGCGGCGAACCGGGAGAGAAGACGTTTCGCACCGGAGGCGTGGCATTCGGGGCATTCCGGGGCGGGATCGGATGCGGACTTGAGGAGCGCCTCGAACTGATGGCCGCACTTTTTGCATGAATATTCGAAGATCGGCATAATTCGGCTCAGTGTTTCTCGAATTTCTTGATGAGCCAGAAGACGAAGAGCGCGAGCCCGGTCATCAGGATGAAGAAAAGCGGGAAGGAGAGGTACCAGTATCTATGGTTCGGGCCGCTCAGGAATTCCGTGAACTCGCTCATGCCGAAAACGCCGGTGAAGAAGGTCGGGATGGCGACCGCGATCACGATGGCGTTCATGTTCTTCATCAGCACGTTCAGGTTGTTGTTGATGATGCTGGAACGCGCGTCGACGAGTCCGGAGAGAATCTGGGAGTAGACCTGCGCCTGGTCGAGGAACTGCCGGTTTTCGATCTGGAGGTCGTCGAGCAGTTCGATGTTTTCCTCGGTGAACTGGAACTTGGCGGCGCCGACCTGGATGCGCTCGAAGGCGCGCCGGTTGCCGCTGAGTGCGTTCACGTAGTAGACCAGGCTTTTCTTCAGGGTGAACATGTCGAGCAGGTTGCTGCTGTTGTACGACTCGTCCAGCTGCGTTTCGATCTCGTCGCTGCACATGTTGATGACGCGCAGGTGGCTCTCGAAGTGGCGGATGGTCTGGGTGAGGACGCGAAGCAGGACGTCCTGCTTGGTGTAGACCTTGGTGGCGAACTTGCCGGTGAAAAGCTGGGGAAAATCCTCGTCGATGACGAGTATGACCCGTTCGGCAAAGAGGAATATCCCCATGGATTTCACGCGGAAAAGGAAGTTGTCGTCGGCCGAATAGTTTTTCGGATACTTGAGGATGATGGCGATGTAGTCGTCCTCAAACTCGATACGCGGCGTCTCGTCCGGGTCGATGGAGGACGCCAGCGTGTGCGGATCGATCCCCATTTCGTCCGTCAGGTAGGCGCGTTCGTCCCCGTCGGGCATCACGTAGATGTCGACGGGGATCGTGCCGGCATCGGAATGGGCGATGCGGCCATCTAAAACGGAATAGCGGTCGAGCATGACGACACCATCCGGTCAGATTCAGTTGTTCTTCTTGAAATCCTGCATGAAGGACACGAGACGTTCGACGCCTTCGAGCGGCATGGCGTTGTAGATGCTCGCGCGGATGCCGCCGACGGAGCGGTGGCCTTTCAGTCCGATCATGCCGGCCGCCTTTGCTTCGTCAAGGAACTTCGCTTCGAGTTCTTCGGAGGGGAGACGGAAGACGACGTTCATCTTGGAACGGCTGCACGGGCAGACGGGGTTGCGGAAGTATCCGTCGGAACCGTCGATGGCGGCGTAGAGGGTCTCGGCCTTCTTGTTGTTGATGCCTTCGAGGACTTCGAGACCGCCCATTTCCTTCACCCAGTCGGTGATGAGACCGAAAATGTAGATGCCGAAGGTCGGCGGGGTGTTGAAGAGGGAGTTGTGGTCGATGTAGGTCGCGTAGCGGAGCATGGTCGGCACGTTGGCCGGGGTGCGCTCCACGAGGTCCTTGCGGATGATGACGACCGCCATGCCGCTGGGGCCGAGGTTCTTCTGGGCGCCGCCGTAGATCATGGCGAACTTGGAGACGTCGAGCTTGCGGGACATGATGTCGCTGGACATGTCGGCGAGCATCGGAACGCCGGCCGGGCAGTTCGGGAACGCCTGATACTGCGTCCCGTAGATCGTGTTGTTGGAGGTGATGTGGAAGAAGGCGGCATCCTCGTCGACCTTCATCTCGTCGACCGCGGGGATGCGGGTGTATTTTTCTTCCTTGCTGGAGGCGATGACTTTCACGTCGCCGAAAAGCCTGGCTTCCTTGATGGCCTTGCTGGACCACGTGCCGGTGTCGGCGAATTCCATGGGCTTGCCCGCGACGGCGAGGTTCATCGGGATCATCGCGAACTGCATGCTCGCGCCGCCCTGGATGAACACGATCGCGTGCGTGTCCGGAACGCCCATGATCTCCTTGAAATTGGAGATCGCCCGCTCAAGGATCTCATCGAAGAGTTTGTGGCGGTGGGAGTGCTCCATGATGCCGCATCCGCTGCCTTTGTAGTCGCAGAACTCTTTTTGGGCTTTTTCCATGACGGCCTGCGGGATCATTGCCGGACCCGCGTTGAAATTGAAAACTTTCATCGTTCTCTCCTGTTGAGGGTTGAGTTGGTTGACGGTTCTTCAAAAAAATGGCAAGATATAATATACCATTCAACAGGCTTGTCTTCAAGAAAAAAATAGGGAAAAACCGCAAGAAACTGCAAAAAAGTCGACTGTTTCAGTTGCGCCTGACGCGGAAAGAGACAGCTGATTCCATTTTTATTCAAAAAGGCGGAAAAAAGAAACCGTTTTTTTCTTTGAAAAAAAATAGCCCCCGGAAGATTATTCCGGAGGCCGATTCGGATCGGCGGGATCGGACGGGCGCACTCAGAGCCCGAAGGGGCGGAGTTGTTCGGCGAGCGTGTCGTCGTCCTTCGACGCTTTGACCTGTTCGATCTGCCAGGTCTCGATGTGTTCGGCGAAGTCGCCGGGCTCGACCGGGACTTCCGGGCCGAGGGACTCGATCTCAAGCATGCCGGGTTCGGTGTAGAACTCGGCGTTGCAGCCGTAGTCCGGATAGTTCGCGCCGGGGAAGAAGGCGAAACGCTTGATGAAAAGCTCGGACCCGAAGTCGTATGCGGCCCAGCCGGGCTTGATCATGCCTCCGAACTTCTGCTTGGTCGGGTAGGCGTCGTCCTGGCTCATGCGGATGAAGCGCTTGCCCCAGACGAACCGGGGATCGGCCATGTTCGTGAACTGCCAGAGGACGATGGCGCGTCCGGCGGCGAAGGACTGGCCCGCGCCGGGTCCGTGCGGGACGAAGGGTTCCTGCGGGACGATGACCGTGCCGCCGGGAGCCATGACGGAGAGCGCCCAGGGGGCGAACTTGGCCGCCCACGGACCGCGGTTGAAGATGCGATGGGTGACCTTCACGAGGGTGCCGGAATCCGGGAAGTCGATCACGATCTCCTTCTGGAGGCGGGAGGTCGTTTCGGTCTCGCATGTGAGCGTAAGGCGGGAGCAGGGGACGTCGAGTCCGCCGAAGACCGTGCGGCAGCCCTCTTCCCATTTGTATTTGACCGGCTGCACGTCCGGGTAATAGGTGCGGGTCCAGACTTCAGGCGCGTGCCACAGGCGGTGTCCGCCGTAGCTCTGCCAGGTGTCCTGCGAGATGTTCGCCATCTGGTCGTCGAAGTTCTTGAAGAAGTTTGCGCCGCCCTTGCGCTTGAACGAGAGGACGCGCGGGCCGAGGCCGACGGAGACGACGAGCTCGACGTCGCCGTTGTCGAGGAGGAGGCAGTCTTTCCAGCCGCGGTATTCGATGGTTTGCAGACTCATGGTCGGGAGTTCCTTTCGGGTGTGGTATGTGTTAACAATGAATCAGGACAGATGTTTCAGGGCTTTTTTCGCGATGTCGCGGCGGTACTGCATGTTTTCCCAGGAGATCGGCGCGAGCGCGGCATAGACGGCGTCGATGGCCGCCTGAATGGTCGGCGCGCTCTTCGATACGACCAGCACGCGGCCGCCCCTGTTCACGAAATGCCCGTCCTGGAAACCGGTCCCGGCATGGAATACGATCGCGCCGTTTGCCTCGGCTTCGTCGATGCCGGAGATGGCATGGCCCTTCACGATGGGACCGGCGGGGTACTCGCCGGATGCGAGGACGACGCAGACGCAGGGATCGGGATTCCAGTCGAGCTTGACCTCGGCGAGCCGTCCGACGGCAGTCTTGTAGAGGGCGTCGGCGAGGCTGGAGCGCAGGCGCGGGAGGACGGCCTCGGTCTCGGGGTCGCCGAAGCGCACGTTGAACTCAAGCACCTTCGGGCCGTCCTTCGTGACCATGATGCCGGCGTAGATGAGGCCGCGGTAGTCGAGCCCTTCCGCCTGGATCCCGGCGAGGAAACGGTTCAGGACTTTTTCCTGCACTTCGGCCATCAGGGCGTCGGTCACGACCGGGGCGGGGGAATACGCGCCCATGCCGCCGGTGTTCGGCCCCCGATCGCCGTCGAGCTGGCGCTTGTGGTCCTGCGAACTGGCGAGCGCGGTGATCGTCTTTCCGTCGACGAGTGCGAAGATGGATGCTTCCTCGCCGACGAGGAGCTCCTCCAGCACGACGCGCGCACCGGCGGACCCGAAGGCGCCGCTGAAGCAGGCATCGACGGCAGCGAGGGCGTCGTCGCGGTCCTTCGAGACGATGACGCCTTTGCCCGCGGCGAGGCCGTCAGCCTTCACCACGAGTTCGCGCCCGGCATCGTACTGCGCATTCACATAGGCGCGTGCGGCGTCGCGGTCGTCGAACGTGGCGAACGCGGCGGTCGGGATGCCGTATTTGTCCATGAATTTTTTGGAGAAATCCTTGCTGCCTTCAAGCTGAGCGGCGGCCTTCGAGGGACCGAAGACGGGGATGCCTTTCGCACGGATGAGGTCGGCTGCGCCGTCGCAGAGGGGCGCTTCCGGTCCGACGACCACGAGGTCGATGGCGTTCGTCGCGGCCCAGTCGGCGATGGCGGCCCAGTCGGAACCGGGGACGTCCGCCGGGCATTCGGCGATCCGTGCGATGCCGGGGCTGCCGGGGATGCAGACCAGACGGGTCGTTTCGGGGCTGAGCTTCAGGCTGCGGCAGATCGCATGCTCGCGGCCGCCGCTTCCGAGTACGAGGATATTCATAGTCGGGGGTCTCCTTGATATGTTCGGGCGGGACGATGCCGCACCGTCATTTCGTGTATGAAAAGAAATACGATAATCTACATGCGGAAACGTAAAAAGTCAAGACGCCATGCCGCGGAAAAATCCGAAAAGGGGGAAAGGCATGCATGCCGCGTTACGTTTGCGCGGGCGGAACCTGAAGCGGGAGGAAGAGCGAGAACGATGCGCCGGGCGAATCGGGAGATGTCGGGTCGAGCTGGAGCCAGCCTTTGTGCGAGATGAGGATGCCGTATGCCATGGAGAGTCCCATCCCGGTGCCCTGTCCGACCGGTTTCGTCGTGAAAAATGGTTCGAAGATGCGTGCACGGAGTTCGTCCGGCACGCCGGGGCCGGAATCCCTGATTCGGATGACGCAGTAGCGCGCGTCGGGGGAGACGTCGGCATCCGGCGGCGGGAGCGGATCGACGCCGAGTTCGGCGGGTGTCCCGAGCGAGATCGTGATGCGTCGGTCGTGTTCGGGAATTTTCCTCACGGCGTCGCGGGCGTTCATGAGGAGGTTCAGGATGACCTGCTGAAGCTGGACGGAGTCGCCTCGGACGGTCAGGGGAGGCGCCCCTTCGGCGCCCGCCCGTTTCCCGGGCAGGTCGAGGTTGAAATCGATGCCTGCGGCGGAGGGCAGGAACATGGCTGCGGAGGTGTTGAGGAACGCGGAAAGCTCGATCCCGGAGGCGGTGAAATTGCCGCGGCGGGCGAATCCGAGCAGGTCGCGCGTGAGCGTGGCGGCGCGTTCCGTGATGCCGTCGATGACCTCGATGTGGCGGCGGGCGTTTTCCTCGTGCACGGGGTACATGTATTTGATGAGGTCGAGATGCCCCTGGATGGCATGGAGGAAATTGTTGAAGTCGTGCGCGATGCCGCCCGCCAGCTCGCCGATGGATTCGAGCCGCTGGCGGTGGAAGGTCTGTTCGCGCCAGATCTCGCGTTCGTGCTCGAGTCTGGTTCGCTCGGTCACGTCCCGTCCGTGGATCAGCGCCATCGGGGTCTCGTCGATGACGACGCGGTTGATCGCGAGCTCGAGGATTCGGTCGGAGCCGGGGACGGCTGCCGTGTAGTGCGCCTCCGGTTCCTCCAGCAGGGCGTTCCATTGGTCCGGCGTGATGCCGACAAGTTCCGGGAAGGATTTCTCCTTGAGTCCGTCGGCGGAGGTTCGGAACATCGTGGCGGCGGATTCGTTGGCCTCGGAAATGACGCCGGACAGGTCGGTCAGGAAAATGCTCGCGACGGCATTTCGGAACAGCACCCGGTAGCGCTCCTCGGTGTCGCGAAGCGTCTTTTCCAGCTCGACTCTCTTTCCGTAGTTGCCGAAGAATGCGATCACGATGTCGAGCGCGCCACGCCCTTCGCCGGGCAGTTCGTAGCGGATGCGGGAGATGTAGAACGTGATGATGACGCTGAGCCAGAGCACCATCAGGGTTTTGAAGAGGTAGGAAGTCTCCAGTTCGAGCCACCAGTCGGGACGCCCCCAGCGGTACACGGCGGAGAAGACCATGGCATCGCTCAGCTGCACGGCGATCAGCGAGGCCGCCACGCAGAGGAAGAGGTTGATGCGGCGGTTGCGGAGGCCCTGATAGAAGATCGGGATCAGGAAGATGTCGACCGTGAACGACAGCACGTTTGCGGCCATCATGCCGAGGCTGCTCCGCATCATGGCGGCGAACGCCATGGGAAGCGGGTCTGCGCCGGTCTCCTGGGGCTGGAGCATTTCGGCCTGCGTGACGGTCAGGTGCGCCAGATACAGGAAGAGCGCCAGCGAGATCATGAGCCCGATGATCACGCGCTGCGCGGACAGCGTCCCGTCGGCGATGTAGATGACCGCCAGGATGCCGAGGAACGGCAGCATGAGCACGCCGGACGAGAGCGGGATGTCGAATCCCGAGTAGCCTGTGACGATCGTGATGCCGCCCGCGCCGGCGAATTGCGTGAACCCGAAAAGCAGTCCCATGGCGACGTAGGATGCCGGTGCGCCGAGCTGTTTCTTCAGTCCGTGGAGCAGCAGGAGCGCCACGAAAAGGAAAGTCATTTCGAGAACGGCCAGTACGATGCTTAGAAACGTGGTGTCCATGTCAGTTCGGGGGGATCGGGTTCCGGGGGCGGGTTCCGGGGCGGTTCCGGTTCGTTTTCCGCGTGGCGGGTTCAGTTTTTCTGTTCGCTGTCGGTCTCCGCCGCAGGTTCCGGTCCGTTGAGGCGTTCACGGAAACAAGTGGCGCGGTATTTGCCTCGTTCGAGGGGGGAGAGTGCCATGTTTTTCCGGCAGCAGAGATGCGCAGGCTGGCACTCGAGCAGGAGTTCCGCCCAGTCCTGTCTCGTGAAATGGCGGAAGACGCCGGAATCCGCTCCGAGCTTCATGATGGAGAGGGCGTCGAGCGCCTCCGATGTCGGGATGAGATAGGTGTTTCGCAGAAGCCCGTAGGCGCGTCCGCAGGCATTGAGGAAGAGCAGTTTCTGACGGTTCAGCAGGTCCGCGCGGGTGCGTTCCTCCTCGCGGGAGATGGACGTGACGAACTCCGTCATGCGGAGTCCCAGGTCTTCTTCCCGTTCGCCGAGCGTGGTGCGGTTGGAAATGAGGTAGAGGTTCCCGGCGGCCTTCCCGTCGACGGGGAAATACGGCTCCGCGGCGAGTCCGGCGTCCTCCAGCCGCTCGAGGATCCGTTTCCGGCGGCCGGAGAGGCCGAGCGCGGGGAGGTGGATCAGGAATGTGATCCTGAGGCCGGTCCCGACGAGCTCGGGCGAGCTCGTCAGGTAGCCGAACCGCGGATGGAATGCGAACCGGAGGTGGCGTGCGAGCGCGGATTCGAGTGCGGACATGCGGTCCCAGAGCTCGCGGAAAGCCGAACCCGGTGCGGTCATGTGAAGCCAGAGATGGTCGTCCCCGTTCAGGAGAACGGATGTTGAGCCGTCCTCGGCGCAGACGAAGACGCGGCAGGCGGCGATGTCCGTTTGCGGGCGCTCCATCAGTTCCCGTTCCACGAGCAGTTCGCGGTCGGACGTGGTGAGGAGTTCGTGCTTGATCTGGAACATGCTCGGAAGCAGGCTGTGCACGTCTTCATGGTGCATCGCGGCGAGTCCGAGTTCGGCGACCGACTCCAGTGTGTTGACGGATGCCGTCGACGGAAAATGGAACCCGTCGATGTTGCGGGAAAGCGAGAGGAACGTGGAGAGGATCGGTCCCTGTCCGATGAAGACGGGTCCCTTCGCGGCGAGGTGGCGGATACGCGGATGGAAGATCATTGCTTTTTTCTCCTTCCGCGTGTGCGGGGTTTCGTTTTTGCCGGATCCGGGTCGGTCTCATCGGGGATGAGGCCGGCGGATTTGGGTTCGGTTCCGACATGGCACAAATCCAGGATGTCTTTCGTAAGTTCGGGGTCGATGTCGGCGGATTTGAGCTCGGTTTCGATGGAGGCGATCTTGTCGCGGAGCTCGGCGGCCTGTTCGAACTCCTCGCGCCGGATGGATTCGTCCAGCCCCTTGCGGAGACGTTCGAGTTCGCGCCGGAGGTTGATCCGTTCGGAAACGGCCGCGTCGTGCCACTGTTCGACCGTTTTCGGCGGCGTCTTGCCGCAATGGACGCTGCCGTGATGGCCGAGCATGACGCTTCCGACGAGAAGCTGGCCGAACTGTTCGTAGCAGGCAGCGCAGCCGAGTTTTCCGTTCTTTTTGAATGCCTGCCAGCTCGTCCCGCAGGCGTTGCACAGGATATCCTTCGATTCTTCCTCCTCCGGCTTTTTCTGTTCGAAGAGTTCGGCGAGCTTCAGGTCGGCGCTGTTCGCGATCGCCTGCGTGAGGCGTTCGAGCATCTCGTGAAAATGCGAATTGGCGGCATTGTCCTCGGTCAGGTTGCGTTTTTTCGCGCATTCGGCGCAGATGTGGAGCGTGTTCGTTTCGCCGTTGACGATTTCCTGTATATGGATCGTGGCCGGATTGGCTTTGCATATCTGACACAGCATCATGGCGTGTACCCGTTGTCCTTTCTGTTCATATTCTCAAGGTCCCGGCAAACAATGTATCACGCGGGAAAGCGGATTGCAACCCCCGGAACAAAAAAAGTCCGAAAAACCGTCCGGCTTTTCCCCCGGAGTCCGGAAAGCGCATGAGTTCGCATCTTCCCCGCCAAAAAACATGAAAACGACTTGCATTTTTCCCGTGCGTATGATATAGTAAGAATGTGAACTGTGACGGCGGCCGCTTTGCTTTGCAAAGAGGAAAGTCCGGACTCCACAGGGCGGGAAGTCCTTCTTCAAGAAGGATGCCGCAGGGGCAACCCTGCGGGAAGGAAAGCGCAACAGAGAACAGACCGCCGGCCGTTTTCGGATGGCCGGCAAGGGTGAAACGGCGGTGTAAGAGACCACCGGGCTTCGGAGTGATCCGGGCCGCATGGCAAGCCCCTTCCGGAGCAAGGCCAAATAGGGGACGATGCCGTTGCCCGCGGCGTTACCAGTCCCGGGTTCTGGCCGCTTAGACAGATGGTCGCCCCCGCGCGTAAGCGCGGAGACAGAATCCGGCTTATGTCGCAGTTCACTTTTTTTGGAACCAAACGCTATGAAAATCGTATCACTCATAACAGATCTGGATCCGGCCGGAGCGGAACGCGTCCTGACCGACATCGTCTGCAACCTGATCGCACGGGGGCACACGTGCGATGTGCTGTCGCTGAAGGCGCCGCCGCAGGACGACTGCCTGGTGGATGCTTTGCAGACGGCCGGGGCCCGTGTGGCGTTTCTGAACGCCACCAAGCTCGATTTCTTCGTGCTGCCTTTTCTGGTGCGGTACGCGCTGCAGCGGCTGGAACCGGAGATCGTCCATTCGCACATGATGCACTCCAATCTGCTGTCCAGGTTTGCGCTTGCGGGCAGCGGGATCCCGCTGGTGAACACGATCCATATCGCCGACCGCCGCCCCTCGCAGCGGTTCTATTTCATGCTGGACCGGATGACGGTCCGGCACGCGAGCGTCCTGACCGGCGTCTCGAAGGCCGCAGTGCGGTATCATTCGGCGGTCACCCGGATCCCGCGGAAACGGTTCCGCGTGGTGTACAACGGCTGCGACCTGGTGGAGCCCGCCCCGCCCGAAGAGTGCCGCGAGTTCCGCAAATGGTGCATGATGGAGGACTGCACGAAAGTGATCGGGTCCGTGGGACGCCTCGACCGCCAGAAGGGATACGACCTGCTTTTCGACCGCATGGGGGCGCTGTCCGCCCGCGTGCCGGAGGGGGAGCGCTGGGGCGTCGTGATCATCGGCGACGGACCGGAGCGCGACGACCTGGAAAGGCGCGTACGTGCGCTGAACTATCCGAACCTCGTTTTCGCACTGCCGGGATACCGTTCGAACGCCCGCAGCCTGATGGCGGCCTTCGACGCGCTGGTGATGCCGTCCCGTTACGAGGGGGCGCCGCTCACGCTGAACGAAGCGATGACGCTCGGCCTTCCCGTGGTTATGTCGACGGCGGATTCGCTCTCGGAACTCTGCGAACAGTACGAGGGCGGGTTCGCGCAGTGCATCGATTTCAACACGGACCCGGACGGCATCCGATTGGCGAAGGCGCTTTCCGAGGCGGTCGCCGCCGGCCGTTCCAAGCCCTTCGTGCTGTGTTCCGTCTCGTCCATGGTCGACCAATACGAACAAATCTACAATGAGCTGACAGGCAATTAAGATATTAAGACAGGAGATGCGCTCCCATGCTTCAGATTCTCGCCGCCACCACCAATAAACACAAGATCCGGGAATTCCAGGCCATGCTCGACGCCTCGGCCGATTCCGGTCGCGTCTGCATCATTTCCCCGGACACCATCAAGGATTTCCCCGTCATCGTCGAGAACGGCACTACTTTCGAGGAGAATGCCCGCATCAAGGCCGGGCAGGCCGCCCGCTATGCCGACATGGCGGCCTTCGCGGACGATTCCGGGCTGGAAGTCGCCGCGCTGGGCGGTGCCCCGGGCATCTATTCCGCCCGCTATGCCGGGGAAAACGCCTCCTATGCCGAGAAAATGGCGAAGCTCCTGGACGAGCTGAAGAACTTCGATGACCGCCGGGCACGTTTCGTATGCGTCATCGCGCTGGCCTACCGCGGCGACATCGTGGAGACGTTCCGCGGCGAGGTGACCGGCCATATCGCGCCGGAACCGCGCGGCACGGAGGGATTCGGCTACGACCCGATCTTCATCCCGGACGGCTATGACAAGACGTTCGGCGAGCTCGGCGAAGAGGTGAAGAGCAAGCTCAGCCACCGTGCCCGGGCGTTCGCCCTGGCCGCCGAGTTCGTCCACCGCGAGCTTCAGACCATGGACGATTTCGAGTTCGTATGATGAAAAAGAAAATGCGTGCCGCTATCCTGTGCCTCTGCGCCGCCGTACTGACGGCGGGGTTCCTCCTGCTTCCCGCGATTCTCGAAGCCGCGGACGCAGGGGAGGTCGAACTGCGTTTCGACGGGAAGCCGAAAATCGGCGAGACGTACGTAATCTCCGTGAACTCCCGCCAGGTGCGGACCTACCGGATGAAACTGGTCGGGATCAACAACCCGCCGCGCCGCCGCGAGACGCACGAGGTCCATGCGGTCGGCGAGCTCGTCTACCAGTCGCTCGACCCGCTGGTGATCCAGTTCAAGGTCGAGACGCTTTCGCAGGTCGTCGACGGCGAGAAGACCGACTACGCGCCGCTCGCAGGCATGACCGCCATTGTGCGTTCCTCCGGCGTGAACCTGCGGGACATCCCCCTCGGCTCGGATGCGGACGCCGCGGCATCCGTACTGGGCGGCGGGGCCGGCCCGGACAGCGCGAAGACCACGAAGGAGATCCGCGCGATGCTCCCCGGGGCACGCCGCCTGATCGCGTCCATGTTCGCGGCGCCGCTGGACCGCCCCGAGGAATACCTCGGCGCGACGCGCAAGGTGAAGCCGGGCGGGAAATGGACGGCCTCCGCGAAGCCGATGCTTGAGGCGATCAAGGCCAACGGGCTCGAGCTTGCCGAGGATAAGGTCAAGGCGACCGCAACCTACAGCAATCCCCTGAAAGTGCAGGGGAGCATCCCCGCCCAGAAGGTGTATTTCCTTGCCGAATCCGAAAACATCCCCGGCTATGACTTCAAGCTGGAGGTCTATTTCGTGTTTCCCGACGGCGGCGGCGACGCCCCGTTCCAGGTCGAACGCTCCGCCACGGAGGTCGTGAACCGCGCGATCCCCGAGGGCGTGCCCGGGTTTTCCGGGTCCGTGATGGACTGCGTGACGACCGACCAGAGCGAAGTCGTCATGGTGCGGAAATCTTCCATGAAGGCGAAGAAAAAGAACTGGTTCCTCGACCTTTTCTGACCGGAAAAAACAGATGCCGCAAAAAGGGTGCTGCCGGACTTGATTTGAGGAAAACCTAAGGAAGAAGGAGCCGGCGGTCAGTCGTCCTGGCCGGTCTCCGCGCCGTGGCTGCGGCGTTTCATGGAGAGCAGGGCGAACCCGCCGGCGATGACTTCCCTCTGCACGATCACGTCGTGGGGGACCCGCAGGCAGACGTTCGCGAAATTCCAGATCGCCTTCACGCCGCACTGCACGAGATCGTCGGCGACCATCTGGGCAGTGGACGACGGCACGCAGATGATGCCGATGTCCGGCGGCGCGGGCGCCAGGTATTCCCGCATCTTCCGCACGTCCAGCACCTCGTGCGCATGGATCAGCATCCCGTGCTTGCGGGAGTCGGCGTCGAATACGAACGTGAACCGCAGGCCGTATTCCGCGAATTCCTCGTAGCCGAGCAGGGCGCTGCCGAGCGAGCCGGCGCCGACGAGGCACGCCGTGGTGCGTTCGTCCCAGCCGAGGAACCGCCGGAGCGAGGCGATCAGTTCCGCCGTCTTGAACCCGACGCCGGGCGTCCCCTGGATGCCGGTCAGCTCGAAGTCCTTCCGGACGATGATCGGGTCCAGCCCCATGTAGTCCGCCAGCTTGGACGTCGACACGAACTCCTCCCCGGCCGCGTGCATGAGCATGAGCTTATGCAAATAGGTCGGGATGCGCCGGATGGCGGGTGTGTTCAGGACTTTGTGTTTGCCCATATCTGGCTCCGTTCGTGTTTTTTTTTACGCATAACTATACCACGTTTTCGCCCGAATTCAAGATGCCTCCGTCGTTTTTCCGCGAAAACGCATTCTTTCGCCCGTCTGCGAAGACAAAAAAAGAGACGGCAGGGACAATGAGGGGGAAGCCCTGCCGCCTCAAGGAGGGGGCGAATTGGAGGCGTGAGTGGGAGTTGAACCCACCAGAACCGGTTTTGCAAACCGTTGCCTTAGCCGCTCGACCATCACGCCATGATTTTTGTGATGAAATTACTATACCCCATCTTTCGGGAAAATCAAGCACGGAATCGATTTTTTACGGAAAAAACCCCTTTTCGGGGCGGGAACGAAGGATGCCCCGTGCTGCTGTGTTGCGGCGCTGAGAGTCGGCGATCCTGCAGGTCCCGGGAGAGCGTTCCGGCTTTCCGTCCGGTGTTTTTTCGGGAAAAGAGACGTTTTTTGATTGCTTTTTTCCTCGCCAGAGGATATATTATTTGTTCTTTTTCATAAAATAAATCAGGAAAGAGTCAGATGGGCGAAAGTTTCGAAGCGAAATTGATCGCGGCAAGCTCCAAGGAAGTCTTCAAGAAAGCCAAGCAGATCCTGCACAGCGGCGGTCTGCTGTGCTGCCACGAGATCGAACGCGGGGTGCTCCGCGCCGTCTGCCGCGATGCCGGCGGGCTCGTCGCACATGCCGAGATCCGCGGCTTCCCGAACGGCCCGTTTTCCGGCACCTGCACGTGCCGCGGCAAATTCCCAGGATTCTGCCCGCATTCGATGGCTGCCGCGCTCTACCACGCCAAATATACGATCAAGAAGCATGAGGAACCGCAGCTGCCGGACCTGCCGGTGCAATTCGCCGGGCTGCGTTTCGTCGGGATCCCCGAGCTCCTGACCGAGCTTCTGGGGGAGCATCCTGCTCATGTCGAACTCGAATCCGTGGAGGAGTATCCGCATGCTCCGAGCAAATGGGAGAATGTGCATCTCCATGTCAACCTGGTCAACGGGTCCCGCATCTACGCCGGCAACCAGACCAACCTTCGGCAGCTCCATTTCGACAAGACGACCACGTCGCTTCGCCTCGAATACTTCTCGCCGCAGGACCGCCAGATCATCCGGTTCCTCGCCATCAACGCCGAACAGCTGGAGCACCAGACGCTGTCGCTCACGGCGGAACAGTGCACCGAATTCTTCCACAGCCTGCCCGGGTTCACGCATTTCGTGTACAAGGGGCAGAGGATCATTGTCCACCCGGAACCCGCCGTGCCCGTCTTCCTCCTCGAAAAACTCCGCACCGGCTTCCTCCTGCGCTCCGCCGTCCTGGTCAAGGGCGCGCCCCTGCCGCTGAAGGACGTGAAGGTCATCGCAGGCCGGAGCGGATGCTGGGTCGGCATGCTCGGGGAATACTGGTGGCTGCCCGCCCGCAACGATGTGGCGTGGATCCGGAATTTCCTCCGCACGACGATCCAGCCGTGCGACGACGAAGCCGCGCGGATTCTGCTTTCGACGAAGGACCTGCCGATCCGCATCCTTCCGTCCACGGGCGTGAAGGTGCGTGAACGCAAATTCCGCACGGTCTACGACGGACGCTTCCTCGACGACGGCACGCTCGAACTGACCATGATGTTCAACTACGGCAGCCAGCTCTGCTCCACCGATGCCACACGGTTCGGTTCCGCCGGGGCCGCCATGTTCTGGCTCCGCAACACGCAGGAGGAGGAACTCCGCCACGAGGAGCTGATCCATTTCGGGTTCTCGCACCGCACGAAACGCACCGTGTCCGGGCCGTCGGTCGTGTACCGGCTGAACGACCGGGAGGCCGTCGGCATGTTCATCGAGGAAGTGATCCCGCGCTGGGAACGCGAGGGGCGCGAATTCCTCCTCAATGCCGGACTTGCCTCGCTTGCCGGCGAAAACTCCCGCCTGACCCTCAGGACCACGCTCCGCGGTTCCGGCCCGGACTGGTTCGAACTCGGCATCCATCTCTCCGCCGGCGGCGCGGCCGTCCGCTGGAACGACCTGACCGCGGCTGCTGCGAGGGGCGAAAACTATCTGCCGCCCGCAGTCCTCAGCAGGAATTTCGTGCGGATTCCCGATGCCCTGCGGCGTCTCGCCGCCTCGCTTCAGCCGGTCGTCACGTACATGCCCGGCGCCGACGACGATCCCGACGCCGAGATCATACGGATCCCGCGCCAGGCGGCATACTACTGGGCGGACGCCGCATCGGAACTGCCCGGCGCGGTCCCGGTCGATTTCCTCCGCCTGAAGCTGGACTACGACAGCGTTCTGGATTCGGCGGCGCGTCCCGAGCTCGATCCCGCCGTCTTCCACGGCAAACTCCGCGAATACCAGAAGACGGGCGTGGCATGGCTCGATGGCATGTCCGACCGCGGCTGCAACCTCATCCTCGCGGACGAGATGGGCCTCGGCAAGACCGTCCAGCTGCTCGCCTTCCTCGCCGTCGCACCGCAGAAACGCCTCCCCGCGCTCGTCGTCTGTCCCACAACTCTGGTCGGGAACTGGGCCGCGGAGATCAAACGCTTCCTCCCCGGGTTCCGCACGCTCATCGTGAACGGCCCGAACCGCGGCACGCTCTGGGAGAAAGCCGCCACGCGCGAGATCGTCATCACTTCCTATGCGCTTGTGCGGCGCGACATCAAGCTCATCGGCGGCATCCGATGGTCCACTCTGATCCTGGACGAGGCGCAGCATATCAAGAACCCGCTCAGCCTCAACGCCCGCACCTGCAAATCTATCCCGTCCAACAATCGGGTCATCCTCACCGGCACGCCGCTGGAGAATTCCGCCGAGGACCTCTGGAGCATGTTCGACTTCCTCCATCCCGGCCTCCTCGGCTCGCTCAATTCGTTCCGCGAGAAGTATTCGGAGATCGCCGCCAGCGCCGAACTGAAACACGAGCTCGTGCGCCGTATTTCCCCGTTCATGCTCCGCCGCCGCAAATCCGACGTGTGCCTCGAGCTCCCGCCCAAACAGGAGCAGCTCCTCTACTGCGACATGGAGTCGCCCCAGCGGAAACTGTACCAGACGCTCGAAAAACGCGCGAACGAACAGTTCCGGCAGTTCAGCGAACTCGAATCCGGGAACCGGTCCATCACGCACATCCACCTGCTCGCGTCCATTATGCGGATGCGGCAGGTCTGCTGCGCGCCGGAACTCCTCCCGGACGGGGAGGGGGCGGGGATCTCCTCCGCCAAGCTCGAACTGCTGAACGAACTTCTGCTGGAAACGCTCGATTCCGGGCACAAAGTCCTTATTTTCAGTCAGTTTACATCCATGCTGTCGATCATCCGCGACAGCCTGGCCGAACAGCAGATCGACTTCGAATACCTCGACGGATCCACGCACGACCGTGCGGAGCGCATCGACCGGTTCAACTCCAATCCCGATGTGCGAGTTTTTCTGCTCAGCCTGAAGGCCGGCGGCGTCGGCATCAACCTCACGTCCGCCGACACTGTCATCATCTTCGACCCGTGGTGGAACCCCGCCGTCGAGGATCAGGCGGCCGACCGCACCCACCGCATCGGGCAGACGCGCAGCGTGAACATCATCCGCCTGGTCGTCCGGGACTCCATCGAGGAACGCATCCTGGCGCTGCACGAACGCAAGCGCGCCCTGTTCAACGACCTCGTGGAGGAGTCGACGGAGGCGCTGTCCTCTCTGAGCATGGATGATGTAAAGTTCCTGCTCGACTGCTGACCCGGCACTCTTTCCCCGAAAGCAAAAAAACACCGCCTTTCCGAAGTGAAAAGACGGTGTGATTCTTTTTGCAGATTGTTTGCTGAAAAGGATCAGCCGCGTTTGGATTCCAGCGCGGCGTAGTCCGCCAGCATGTCGTTGTAGAGCCCGCGCAGGGAGGCGTTCGGCTCGATGACGGAGGCGGCGGAGCAGAACATCGCGTAGAGGTCCTCGAACGGCGTGCCGTCGATCCCGTTGGCGGCACGGATTGCCGCGCCGAGGGAAGCGGAGTTCGCGATGGAGACGGTCTCGATCTTCGCCTGGAAGACGTCGGCGAGGATCTGGCGGAAGGTGGCGCTCTTGGACGCGCCGCCGGTTACGCGGATGCGCTTGAAAGTGCCGTCGCCCTGCCATGCGGAGTGGCGGCGCATGGTGAGAGCCTGGGACTCCAGGAGGCAGCGGATCTGCTCGGCCTTGGACGCTGTGGCGGGGTCGAAATTGCGGACGACGCCGGCGGGGACCGCGGGGGTATTTTCCGCCTCGTAGTAGGGGAGCATCAGGCGGCCGCCGTTGCCGGGTTTCGTCTCGGCGCATGCAGTGACGTCGAAGAAATGCCAGTCGACGACGAGTTCGTCGCGGAGGTGTTCGCGTGCGAAGGATCCGTTGGTGAAGCAGATAAGACTCATGAAGCCGCCGGCGGGGTTGCCGAACACGTGGCCGCATCCGTCGGGGTCGGTCACGAAGTCCTGCATGGTGGCGAAGAACGTGTCGCTGGTGCCGAGGCTGATGACCGCAGTGCCGAAGGAGCCGCCGCCGACGCCGATCAGGCTGCACGGATTGTCGCCGGACCAGACCACGACCGGGATGCCGGCCTTCATGCCGTATTTCGTGAAGTAGGCGGAGAGATTGCCCGCGACGGTCTGCGAGGATTTCACGGGCGGGAGCTTGCTCATGAGGTCGGGGGCGGTGGCCGCCGTGATCTCGGGATCCCACGCGAGCGTGTGGAGGTTCAGCAGGTTCATGCCCGCGCCGTCGCCGAAGTCGATCGGGCAGTCCCGTCCGCACAGCACGGAGCAGAGGAAGGAGCTCACGAGGTGCACGGTCTTCGTCTTTGCCCAGGCTTCCGGTTCGTTCACGGCGAACTTGCGGATCTGCGGCCCGGTGAAGCGAACGATCGCCGGGCTGCCGGTGTCGCGGCGCATCCGGTTGCCGAACTTTTCGGTCAGCCAGGCGCATTCCGCCTCGGTGGACTTGTCCATCCAAATCGGGGCGACCGCGCGGGAGAGGATCGGTGCGAGCTGGTCGGCGAGGGTCTTCGCGGGATCCCAGTCGGTGATCGGAGCGCTCAGGTAGACCGAGCCGTGCTGCTGGCCGGACCCGGAGATGCCGGCGATCTCCGCCATCGGGAACCCGGCCTTCTGCATGCGGTCGAAGAGCATGTCCATGGCGGCGACCCACATGCGCGGATCGGCGCAGCGGACGCTTTCGTCGTCATTGGGGAGGTATCCGCTCGGAGAGTTGTATTCCGGCAGATCGTTCTTGAAATTGACCGCAAAGGAGCCGACGACTTTGCCGGCGACGGTGTCGATGACCTCTGCTTTGAGGCCCTGCGTGCTGGAGTCAAGACCCAGATAGTAGCTCATTGTTGCATCCTGTTCTGCTGATTGTTGGTTGGTGAGATGAGAATATCCTACATAACAATAGCCTTGAAAGGCGTTTTTTTCAAGAGAACACCGTGCTTTTTTCCGCTTTTTCTTAAGCGGGGCGGGTAGAAAATGAAAAACGGGAAACCGGCCCGGCCCCTGTGCGTTTGCAGGGCGGGTGCGATTTTCCGTTCGAAATCTCCGCCGTGAAAGCGGAACGGGTTCACACGATGATCTGTTTACAGCATTTTCGCCAGCGCCTCGCGGCCGGTCATGCCGGGACGGACGCCGAGCGCCTCCGCGGCGGGAGAGACCGCCTTCACGGCTGCCTGAAGCATGTCGTCGTAATTCGAAACGCCGGAGACGACGGCGAGCGCGTCGCCGACTTTCGCGGCGGTGTCGACCGAAATGTATCCGCATCCGAGCAATCCGTGCGCGGCGCGGATCACGAGGATCTTCGTGTGCTGCGTGGCGAACGTGACCGCTTCAAGGCTGTTGCCGTCGATCTGTACCGTGTCCATATTCGAATCCTTTCCTGTTTGTCTGCACTTAATATATCCCGAAAAGATCAAATTTCAACGGGATTTCAAATCATGAACGGGATGCTTTCTTCCCTGATTTTGTTTTTTTTGCGGTCGTCGTCTTTTTCGAAGCCGTCTTGTTCACAGCCTTTGCTGCTGCGAGTTCCGCCTCGACGGCTTCCCTGCGCGGTTCCGGGAATGTCTTTTCGTCCAGGACGCGTTTGTAGTAGAACTTGGCGGTATAGAGCGCGGCGGCGGGGTTGTGGCCAAGCACGCGGTCCTTCACGATGAACGTGGTGACCGGGGCTTTGCTGTGGCGGGTGAAGATCGCGTCGTGTCCGACGCACAAACCGACCAGCACGTTCAGCTCGGCCCCCCATTCGTTGAGGATTTTCGCCTGGAGCGCCGGATTGCAGCAGGATTCGTTGCAGCCGGGGCAGACCTTCAATCCGTCGGGCAGTCCGATGTCGCATTTGTCGACGCCGCCGACTTTGCAGATCACGGTTTTCGTCTCGATCCCGGCGGTGCGGACGATCTGCGCGTAGAGCGAGGCTTCGTCGAGCAGGCCGATGCAGCTGGCGATGCCGAGCTTCTTCACGCCGAGCTTCTTCGCGAACCGGATGGTCTCCTCCAGGCGGGTCAGGCGCCCGTAGTATTCGCCTTCGATCTCCGCAGCGGCGCGTGCGATGCGGCCGTCCAGCGAATTGGAGCTGTAGAGCTTTTTTGTTTGTCCCACGGCGTCGCGGTACTGTTCCGTCAGGCAGAACGAGGGATACTGTTTCTCTTTGCGGTAGCAATTCCGGACGGAGCATTCGGAACAGCTGAGTTCGCAGGTTTGTTTCTTGGGCATGATCATTGTCTCCTGAATTGAATTCGTTTTTTTGCGGGCTCGCCGCCGAGGTCAGATGCCGTTGCCGGAATGGAACGTTTCCCTCCGGTTCAGTTTTTCGTTCATGTCGGACCGGTAGATGTCCATGATCTTTTTCTGAAGGGCGATGACCGATTCGTTTTCGAAGAGCTTTTCCCTGGGCAGGTGCCGGGAGACGGGGTTCTTCTCCAGCGCGATGACGCGTCCAGGGGTGCTTCCGAGGACGGCGATCTCCGTCCCGAGGTAAAGCGCCTCGTCCACGTCGTGCGTGACGAACACCACGGTCCTCGATCCGCGCGAGTCCCGGTGAAGCTCCCGGACCAGGTCCTGGAGCATCGCGCGGTTCACGGGATCGAGCGCGCCGAACGGTTCGTCCATGAGCAGGATCCTGCTCGGTACGGCGATGGCTCTGGCGATGGCCGCGCGCTGGCGCATGCCGCCGGAAAGGGCGGCCGGGTACTGGTTGAACACGCCGCTCAGGCCGACCATTTCCAGATACGATTCCGCCAGATTCCGGATCTCCGCCTTGCTCTTCTGCGGGTAGGAAGCCGCCAGCGCGAGCATCAGGTTCTTCCCGGTGGTCATCCACGGGAAAAGCGAGTAGTCCTGGAAGACCACGGAGCATGCCTTTTCGGGGCCGTCGACGGGCTTTCCGTCCACCGTGACGCCCCCGGAAGACGCCTTCAACAATCCGGCGATGATGCGGAGCAGCGTGGACTTGCCGCAGCCGGACTGCCCGAGCAGGCAGAGGAACGCGCCGTCCGGGATGGTCAGGGCGATCCGGTCAAGCACGATCTTCCCCTGGAATGCGATTGAAATGTCACTGCATTGGATCATTGCACGGTCTCCTTGTAGCGCAGGATGCGTTTTTCGATGCGCTTGAACCCGGCGGAGATCGCCGTGATCACGAACCCGATGAAGATGATGCCGACGATCACTCTGGTGTAGTCGCCGAAGTCGGCGCGGTCCTTCACGTACCACCCGAGCCCTTCCGTCGCGCCGATCAGCTCGGCGGCGGTCAGCAGCAGGAAGCTGAAGACCAGGCTCAGGGAGGCGCCGGTCAGGATCGTCGGCATGGCGCCGGGGAGCAGGACCCGGAAGATGAAGGTGCGTCTGCCGAGGTGGAGCATGCGGGCGGAGTCGAGCATGGTCTCCGGGATGTTCACGACGCCGGCGACGGTGTTCGCGAAGATCGGCCAGAACGCGCCGGACCAGATCACGAAGATCGAGGCGGCGCTGAAGCTCGGCAGCAGCCGGATGGCATACGGAATGTACACGATCGGGGGAATCACGCTCAGGACCTTGCTGAACGGCTCTACGGCGTTGCGGAGACGCCGGGAGCTTCCGACCGCCAGGCCGCCCGGGATCGCGGTACCCAGCGACAGCAGGTACGCGGTCCCCAGCAGGTAGAGCGAGGAGAACATCCCGTGCACCATGTCCTTCAGTTCGCCGAAGAACTGCTGCAGCACAGCGTCCGGGGCAGGGAAGTACACCGGGTCGAGCAGAGGCCGGTTGGATGTGACCAGCTGCCATGCCAGCAGGAAGCCTTCCAGGACGGCGGCCACGTCCACGGCTGCGGTCCGGCGGTCCTTGTTCCACACGAGCAGGGCACGGACCAGGGCGGCGGCCGGGATCAGGACGCCCGCGGCGGCAGCGAACCAGTCATGTTTCCACACCGCCGCGGCAGTCAGCCCGATGAATTCGATGACGAGCAGGATTTTCAAGGTTCCACCTGAAGGGGCATTTCGAGGTATGGTTTTAAGGCTGAATGGTCGATCCTCAGTTGTTCGCCTTGAAGAAGGCGTCCATTTCTTTGTAGATGGGGTCGTCGGGGTAGCGTTTCAGGACTTCGTCGAGGGCTTCCCGGTAGATCGTGGGGTCGATGTGGTCGTCGATGTGCACGTCGTTTTCAGGAAGGTAGTCGATCTCCTTCATGGTCTCCCAGAAATCGACCGTGCCCTTCTTCAGGGGGTCGGGATTGGACGTAAAGGTCTTGTTCGTGTACGTGTCCGCCTTCAGCAGTTCCGGATCCAGCTTGAACGCCTTTGCGAAGATCCTGATGGTCTCCTCTTCGTTCTCGCGGTAGAATTTGTACGCGCGGATCTCGCCGATGAGGTAGCGGCGGTAGATGTCGCGTTTTTTCTGAAGGTCGGGGGTGTTGGCGATCAGACGGCAGCAGGTGTAGTCGGGCTGGAAGTCGGCGATGTAGTTCGAGACTTCGAGGCCGAAGTTCTTCTTTGCGAGGGAGAAATGCGGGCTGAACACGATGCCGGCGTCCACGGCGCCTTTGTTGACGGCTTCCACGACGGCGCTCTGGCCGCCGAATTCGATGATCTCGAGGTCCTTGTTCGGGTCGATCCCGGCCTTCTTCAGCGCGCCGCGGAAGATGACGTCGCCGGTGGAGAGCTTGCCGAGGCCGACCTTCTTGCCCTTGAAGTTGCTCAGGTCTTTGAACTTGTCGAGGTTCTCCGGCTTTACGATGATCGCCTGTCCGCCGATCATCATGCCGCCGAAGATCGTGAAGTCGACGCCGCGGGCGATGAACAGCAGCGGAGCCGCCGTCCCGAACGTGCCGACGTCAAGTTTCTGTGCCTGGACCGCGGAGCAGCCCTCGGCGGTCGTGTTGAACTGGAAGAGCTCGACATCGAGGCCTTCCTCGTCGAAATACCCCAGGTCCTTCGCGATGAAGTGCAGGCCGTGCGCGGGTTCGGCGAGGTAGCCGACGCGGACCTTGTCCCTGGGAGCACCGCTTTCCTTGCCGCATCCGGCGAGGAAAGCGGCTGAGAGAATTCCGGCAGTAATCAGGGGAAGGAAAGTATGTTTGATGTCCATGATAAAGACTCCTTATGTGGTAGTGATTATGTTTAAGGAAAAGCCGCGGATGGATGGCTTCATCCGCGGCAGAAGCGTTGTGGTTTTGCGGGATTATTCGATCGTCGTGGAATCGAGGCCGAACTGCTCGAATCCGAGGTTGGTGATCGGGTGTTCGATGCCGTGCGTCAGACCGTCGTCAACGTCCTTGAGCTCGGCTTTGAGGTCGTCGGAGATGTTGTCGAACGGGGTGGCGAGTTCGGCATGAACGGTGAGCACGAGCTCGGTCTCGCGTGCGGATTCGGACTCGGTGGAGAAGGCCCAGCCGAGGATCGGGATGTCCTTCAGGATCGGGAGACCGGACACGCTGCGGACGATCTGCTTGCGCTTGATGCCGCCGATGACGAAGTCGCGGGCTTCATAGCCGAGGTGGATTTCCGTCTCGAATTTGGACTCGCTGAGGCGCGGGGTGCCGTCGCTGTTCCAGCCGAGGAGGCTCACGCCGGAGACCTTCACGGGGAGGATGGACGCTTTGCCGGTCACGATCGGGGTGACTTCGAAGTTGAACTTGAAGCCTTCGGAGGCCTTCGTGTTCTGGCGGTTGCCGTGTTCGAGCGGGAGGTCGGCGCCTTCGGGCAGTTTCGGCTTGCCGTCGATCACGATGCCGTTGTTGATGGAGGTGTCCTCGATGGGCTCCTCTTCCTCGTAGAACAGGCCGGAGCCGACCGAGATTTCGGATTTGCGGCGGTTCTTCGCCGTGATGACGCCCTGCGTAACGACTTTCGCGCGTCCGGTGGAGGTCAGGAAATCGAAATACTTGGTGTTCCATTTCGGGTTGAAATTGAAGAAGTCGGTGCGGCTGCTGTGGGAGCCGTTGATGCCGCCCGCGAAGGTGGTCGCCCAGTTGTTGCGGTAGCGGCCGCCGGCGGAGAAGAAGTCCACGCCGTCGTTGTTCTTCCAGCTCTGGAAGTCGACGCCGAGCTTGTCGTCGTTCTCGGTGCTGATCTCGACGAGCTGGTAGGAGAGACGGATTTCGGGCATCGGCTTGTCATACTGCTCGAGCTGCTCCCGGATGGCGTTCATGCTCCAGTACGGGGCCGCGATGAACAGCGCGTTCAGGCCGCCGTCGACGATCAGGTTGTCCACGCCGTGCGTGAATTCGACGTCGTTGCCGGTCGCGCCGACGTTCTTCACCATTTCGCGGAGATTGGCGGCAGCGTTGACTTTCGGGAAGTAGATGAACCGCGGTTTGCCGACGGTGTAGTACATGCCGGGCTGGTCCAGCTCGGCGATGATCTCGTCGATGCTGTCGCCCTTGCCGTTGTTCTCGAAGCGGTAGTCTTCGGCGGAGACCAGCACGACGCCGTGACCGTCGTTGAACCTGATCGCGTCGACCTGCACCGGGTTCTGGTTGATCTGGACGCCTTTCACCACGTTGAGCAGGTAGCCGCGGATCGCGTACGGATTGGCGTGCTTGAGCTCGTACAGCTTCGTGATGACGAACGGATCGGAGTTGCCGCGGACGAAGTGGATGGCTTCTTCGCCGTCCTTCACGTCAACGCGGATCTGCGTCTGGACGGTGCTGCTGCCGTAGCCCGCGGTCGGGTTGTTGTTGGCGGCGTTCGTGCCGCCGGGGATGCCGTGCGGGATGACGTCAATGGTCTGATCCTGGGCGGATATTGCGAGCGCCGAGGTGGAGATGGCGGCGGCGAGGAGGGATTTCAAAAAGATGTTCATAGTTCACGTTCCTTTCTGCTCAGTCGTTGATATGGACGTTTGCGTTGGGGTCGGCTTTTTCTTCCGCTTCGGCCGCCTCTTCGGGATCGGGAGTGGGGACGGATGCGAGATCGGCGGGGACAATGTGACCGTCCGGGTGGATGAGCGAGGCTTCGGCGGTCACGACGATGTAGGTCTTTTCCTTGATGTTGGTGGTGGTGCCGAAGAGGTATTTCAGCACGGGGATCTTCACCAGGAACGGGATGCCGATGGTCTGTTCGACGTCGTTTTCCTTGATGTAGGAGGCGAGGAGCTTTTCGGTCTTGAATCCGAGCGTGAGCTCGCCGCCGATGGTGGAGGAGTCGCCGAGCTCGTCGCCGCGGTTGCTGCGCTCGGTGACGCTCTTCGATGCGAGCTTGTACGCGAACACCACGCCGCCGTTGTTCTTATCGTAGAATTCCTGCGTGGTCGGGATCTCGCCCTTCGACTGGATTTCGTCCTCGGACGCGCCGAAGCAGATAACCGGGTTGATGACGGAGAGCGTGAAGCTGCTGTCGCCGCCCGTGACCACGCTTGTGCGGTCGTTGTCGTCTTTCTCGAAGTTTTCATAGCCCGGCGTAAGCTGGGCCGTGTAGACTTTCGGCAGATCCCTGTTCAGCTCGTCTATTTCGTAGACCGGCGTGTTGATGAACGTCAGATCGGCCTGCGCGGCCAACTTGGCGTTGCCGGACTGCTGGAGCAGACGGACGAAGCTCAGATCGAACTTCGGCGCGGTGAAGAACCCGCCGTAGCCCCACGCCGTGGAGAAGTCCTTCGTGAGGTCGATCAGCTCGGACGCCCCGCCGATGAGGTCAAAGATTGCCTCGGTGGAGAAGATCTTGCCGGTGTCGAATCCGGCGCTGAAGATGTCGAGCCCGGGGCCGTTCTTCCATGCCAGGTAGTCCACGCCGATGTCGCGCAGCTTGCTTTCGCGGATTTCATAGTAATTGAGGTGGAGCTCCACCTGCGGAAGAGGACGGTCCAGGTACTTGACCCATGCGAGGGCTCCCAGTGCCGCGGCTCTGTCGTCTTTCCAGTAGATGGTATTCGTGTCCTCGTTCAAGTACGTCATACCTTCAGGCGATTTCACGCCGTTGTTGATGATGCGGACGATGTCGCCGGCGGCGCGGTAGTTCGGAGTGTACGTGATCCGCGTGACGCCCGTGCCTTCGACGATGGAGCCGTTTGCGTCTTCCTTGCCCGGCTTGTCAAGCCCCGCGATCAGCTCGTCCACGTAGGGGATGAAGTCTTCGCCCGTCGAAACGAGGATGTAGTGCTTGTCGGTTTCGGTATTGTTCACGCGTTCGACCTGCGAACGGTCGCTGTAGCGCTTGACCGCGGCAAGGATGAACGGGCGGATGTCAGTCGGTTTGATGTATTTCAGCTCATAGAGCTTGCTGGCGTAACGGATCTGTGCATCGTCCTGAAGCAGCTTGATGGTCCGGACTTCTTTCGCCGGTTCTTGCGCGGACAGTTGCGACGCACCCGCGATGCCTGCGCCAAGCAGGAGCATAATTAAATGTTTGTAGTTGGTCATGGGGGATTTCCTTCGTTGGTTGGAGGGATGGGGGTAATGTGGAGGGATGGGGGGTAGATTGCTGCGTCCGATGACGGGACATATCCGGAGAACGGACCATGTCTGCCGGGGCAAATGGACTCCGCAGAATTATCTGCTGAGGTCCAGTTCTGCTTAACGGGTCTGGGAAGACCGGTTGCGGCTGGCCATGAGGCGCAAACTCGTACAATGGGTTTTCATGGTAGTGTCGCTTCACCTGTAGGTTGTGCCGGTCCGGTTTTGCGGCCGGGGATCGGCCGCGGAATCTTCCGGCGTTGTTGATCTTTGTATTGTGTCTCTTGATATACTACCAAAACGATAATGAATCAAGGCGACCAAAAAAGAAAACGGGCTGAACCCGTTCACTTCATATAAACAATATACATCCGGTTTTCACGTTTGTCAAGCAAAAAAGCAAACAAAAATGGTAGATTTTTATCAAAAAAAGATGCTTGAGCTCGAATATCCCGTTTGTGTTCCGGGCGCTTTGACTCCGGATCACTCCGCGGTTTCGATGATCCCGCCGCCCAGAACCTCGTCGTCGCGGTACAGGACCGCCGACTGGCCGGGCGCGGCGGCCGTGATGCCATCGGGGAAAACGAGCTTGTTCGCCTCAAACACCGCGTTTCGCAGGCTCGAGGCGGAACGCACCTTCACCTGCACCTCGCCGGACGGTTCGTCCGTGATCCAGGCGCAGTCCGCGAGTTTGAGCTCGTGCTGAAGGGTATCGTCGGCGCTGCCGACCACGACCTCGTTGCGGCATGGATTGAGTTCAAGCACGTACAGCGGATGTTTCGCGGCGACGCCGAGCCCTTTCCGCTGGCCGATGGTGAAATGCCAGAATCCTTCGTGCCTGCCGAGCACGTTTCCCGCCGTGTCGACGATGTTGCCCTCGCGCGGCGGCGTGTTCAGGAGTTCCGCATGGTCGCCGCTGTAGAAATCCTGACTGTCCGGCTTGTCCTTCACGCTCAACCCGTACTTGGCGGCGAGCTCGCGGACTTCCTGTTTGGTCATGCCGCCGAGCGGGAACAGCAGATGCTTGAGCTGAGATTGGTTCAGCCGATAGAGGAAATACGACTGGTCTTTCTTCTCGTCCACACCGCGGAACAGATGAACCGCGCCGTTCTCCTCGCGTAGCCGGGCATAATGTCCCGTGGCGAACTTGTCAAACGCCATACCGGATTTCCGTGCCAGCTGCGGCAGTACGCCGAACTTCATGAAGGCGTTGCACCGCACGCACGGATTCGGCGTCCGTCCGGCGAGGTATTCCGAGCGGAAATAATCCAGCACGACCTTCTCGTATTCGTCCGCGCAGTCGAACACGCGGTATTCGATCCCGAGCTGACGGCACAGGGCTTCCGCGTTCGCGATATCCTCCGCCTCGCCGGGCCCGAAACATGCGTCTTTGTCGCCACCCTTGTAACGCCCCTCGCGCCAGAGCTTCATGGTGATGCCGACGACCTCGTGCCCCTGTTCCCTGAGCAGAGCCGCCGCGACCGAGGAATCGACGCCGCCGGAAAGTCCCACGGCGATCTTCACGGCAGGATCTCCAGCATTCGGTCGATGGGCGCTTTCGCCTTCTGCCGCTCGGCTTCGTCCAGCTCGATCCGGGGTTCGAGGTCGCGCAGGGCGAACAGCACGTCTTCGAGCGTGATCCGCTTCATGTTGGGGCAGAGCACTTCGGGTTCGAGCGGGTAGAACTCCTTCTCCGGGTTTTCCTTTTTCATGCGGTGCAGGATGCCGCATTCCGTGCCGATGATGAACTCACGGCAATCGGATTCCCGCACGAACTTGAGCATGCCGCCGGTGGAAAGCGCCTGATCCGCGAGCTTGACCACGGCGGGACGGCATTCGGGGTGGACCAGCACGAGCGCGCCGGGATGTTTCTCCTTCGCGGCTTGAATGTGCTCCGGCATGATCTTGTTGTGCGTGGGGCAGCAGCCCGGCCACAGGTCGATCTTCCGGTTCAGCTTGGACGCGATATTGCTGCCGAGGTTGGCGTCCGGCAAAAACAGGATCTCCTGTTCCGCCGGAATCGTGGAAATGAGCTTTTCCGCGTTGCCGCTGGTGCAGCAGAGGTCGACCTCGGTCTTGGTCGCGGCGGTCGTGTTCACATACGCCACGATCAGCGCCTCCGGGTGTTCCTTTCTGTACGCGGCGATGGTGTCCGGGTCCGCCATGTCCGCCATCGGACACCCGGAGAGCGGGTTCGGATGCAGTACGATGGACTCCGGCGACAGGATCTTCGCGGTCTCCGCCATGAAGCGGACGCCGCAGAACACGATCACCGGGGCCGTGCATTCGACGGCCTTGCGGGAGAGTTCCAGCGAGTCTCCGACGAAATCCGCGATGTCCTGGATTTCCGGCTTCGTGTAGTTGTGCGCCAGGATCAGGGCGTTGCGCTTCGCCTTCAGTTCGGCGATTTCTTCCAGTATGGTCATTGTTCTTTTTCCGTGAGCGAGGCGGCGGCCTGATCGACTTCCGCCTCGCAGGCCTTCATCGCCTCGATGGTCTTCGCGATCAGGTCGTCCAGCGTCCAGCCAAGCAGTTCCGCGCCCGCGGAAATGACCTCGCGGGAACACCCGGCAGCGAACTTCCGGTCCTTGAACTTCTTCCTGACCGACTTCACCTCCATGTCCTGCACGCTTTTCGAGGGACGCATCAGCGCCGCCGCCCAGATGAGCCCGGTCAGCTCGTCCGCGGCGTACAGCACCTTTTCCATGAAGTGTTCCGGCTTCACGTCCACCGTGATGTTCCAGCCGTGCGAACAGACCGCGTGGACCAGCTCGTCCGGGGCATCGATCTCCGCCAGCAGGTCCGGCGCTTTCCGGCAATGTTCCTCGGGAAACTGCTCGAAATCGACGTCGTGAAGCAGCCCGACGAGCCCCCAGAAATCCGCTTCGGCTTCGAACCCGTTTTCGCGGGCGAAATGCTTCATGACTCCCTCCACGGTCAGCGCGTGCCGGAGGTGGAAGGAGTCCTTGTTGTATTTGGTCAGCAGGTCCCAGGCTGTGTCGCGAGTCATAGATTACTCCATTTTCTATTGTCACTCGCTGAAGAGCCAGGTGGAGAGGTAGCGTTCGCCGGTGTCGGGCAGGAGCGCCACGATGCGCTTTCCGGCGAATTCCGGGCGTTTTGCGAGCTCAAGCGCTGCATAGAGAGCAGCGCCGGAACTGATGCCGACCAGCAAGCCTTCCTGCGCGGCGGCCGCACGGGCGGTCTTGCCCGCGTTTTCCGCGGAAACGCCGATCACCTCGGTGATGAGGCCGGTGTTCAGCACTTTCGGCACGAAGCCCGCGCCAATGCCCTGAATCTTGTGAGGTCCGGGCGCGCCGCCCGCGAGGACCGGGCTGGTGTCCGGTTCGACCGCGAAGATCTTCACGTTCGGATTCTGTTCGCGCAGATACTCGCCCACGCCGGTCAGCGTGCCGCCTGTACCGACGCCCGCCACGAACGCATCGACCTTGCCGTCGGCGTCCGCCCAGATTTCCGGGCCCGTGTGCGCCTTGTGGTAAGCCGGGTTCGCCGGGTTCTCGAACTGCTGCGGGATGAACGAACCGGGATTGGCTTCGCGGAGCTCGAGCGCTTTCGCGATCGCGCCCTTCATGCCCTTTGCGCCTTCGGTCAGGACGATCTCGGCGCCGTACGCCTGCGCGAGCTTGCGGCGTTCGATGCTCATGGTTTCGGGCATGGTCAGGATCAGGTGGTAACCCTTCACGGCCGCGACGAACGCGAGCCCGATGCCGGTGTTGCCGCTGGTCGGCTCGATGATGAGCGCGCCGGGCTTCAGCTGTCCGGCCTGTTCGGCCGCTTCGATCATGGCGAATCCGATGCGGTCCTTCACGGAACCGCCGGGATTGAACGATTCGACTTTTACGATGACTTCAGCCGCGCCCTTGTTGAGTTTGTTGATGCGGACCAGCGGGGTGCCGCCGATCTTGTCGAGGATGGTGTTTGCGATGCTCACGGTATGGTCTCCTTCGATCATTTGATTGCTTTTTCATAAACGGCAACCGGACCGGCTGCCCGCAAATAATACAATACATTGTTTTTTCATGAAAGTCAAACAAAAAAACGTCAAAGCTCTACTTTCTTTGTAATCTTTATGGTTTCCTGCTTGAAAACGCCTTGATTGCCGGGTATATTATAACTTGAATACGAAAAGAAGACCAAGGAGAAAGTGATTCATGAAAATCTCGACCAAAGGGCGGTACGGACTGCGGATCCTGATCGATCTGGCGACGCACGACCCCGCCAAACCCCGCATGCTCCGCGACATCGCGCAGTCGCAGATGATCTCGGAGAAATACATCAGCCGTCTGGTGCTCGACCTGAGGCGGGCGAAACTGATCCGTTCGGTTCGCGGCGTCAACGGGGGGTTCCATCTGGTGAAGCCGCCGGAGGAGATCACGCTGCTGGAGATTCTGGAAACGATGGAGGGGCCGATCTCGCTCGTTGATTGCGTTCATTCCCCGGCGAAATGCCGGCGCAACGAACTGTGCCCAACACGCGACATCTGGGTGCAGTTAAACAACGGCATCCGCGAGCTCACACGTCAGATCACGCTCGAAGACATCCTGAACACCTATCAGCGCCATGACGCCGAAAACGGCATCTTCGACTACTGCATCTGACCAGGCTGAGCCTGGACTGCGGTAGTGCTCTCGGTTGCGCTTGAGCTCCAGACAAACGCTTCGACTGCAACAGATGCACGGCTCCGCTCGCGCACGAAGTCGGTCGCCCGTTGAAAGGGAAGGGGATCCCTGCGGAAAAGCAGGGCAGGTGGGGAGCACATCCCGATTTGTTCCCCGGAAAATAAAAAAATCCGCATACGGGATGCGGATTCCGAAGATCGAAATGGTGGTGGGGGGAGGATTCGGACCTCCGAAGGCATGGCCGGTAGATTTACAGTCTACTGCATTTGACCGCTCTGCAACCCCACCAGGAAACTGCGCTTGGAGCGGGTAGAGGGAATCGAACCCTCACAATTAGCTTGGAAGGCTAATGTTCTACCGTTGAACTATACCCGCAGGCAATCTCGGAAGAGGATTTATTACTATACATCTTTTACGGCAGAATTCAAGCCCGGAACACAAAAAAAGGCGAAAAAAGTCCGCAGAAGACGCGAAAAAAATCACTCTGTCGGCGGTTCTGCCGCCGTCCCGGCATTTCCCGTGCCTTCGACCGGAGCGTAAAGCGCCCAGACTCCGGTCTCCAGGAGCAGACGCCGGGGGTACTTGAGCGGATGGCGCCTGATGTCGCGTTTCCTGCTCACAAGGAAATACCCTTGCGACGCCGCTTCGCTGGTCGGGGCGTCTTCGTCCGCATGCGGGATCGTACGGTCGCCGAAGTAGAAATACGCGGAATACGGGACTCTGCGATAGAAATAGAACTCTCCGTTCTGGATGAGTTTCCCGGCATCCCGGAAGAAATCGCCGGGCATCTTGTCGACCCAGCGGTCGCCCGCGATCCAGAGGAGGGAGAACACCGCGCCGACGATGCACCAGATCAGGGGCAGTCCCGCGCGGAGCACATGGCGGAACCTCTCGCGGCCGGCGAAATCCCATTCGGTCAGGCTGTTCGCCAGCCAGACGGAGAAGAACGGCACGGTCGGGAGCACGTAGGTGATCAGGACGCGGCTCGTAAGGCACCAGAAGAGGGTGATGGCGAGGACGCCGAGCAGGGGCAGATCATCCGCGAGGACGTGTTCCCGACAGAGCTGCGCCAGCTTCCGGCGGCCTTTCTTCGAACACGCCGGAAACAGGATCAGCAGGATTGCCGGCAGGTTCGAGAGCAGGAACCAGACGAGCGCCATGCCGCGGAATGTCTCGCGCCCGGCGCCGTACTGGTCGCCGTATTCCTTGAAGAGGAACCGCTTGAAATTCTCGTTCACGAAGAAATAATACAGGAAATCCGGGTTCGCCCGCTGCATCAGCACGTACCACGGCGCTGCAATCAGGACGAATGTTGCGGATCCGAGGAGCCAGTCATGGTTTTTGAGGTCGCGCCAGCGGTCCCCGAGCAGGACGAAGAGAAAGACGGGAATTCCCGCCATCACGAGCGCGACGGGTCCTTTCACGAGCATGCCGAGCCCGAGGGCAGCGAAGAATCCGATGCTGGCGAGCTCTTTGCCGGGGCGGGCGGATTCGTGGTCGAACAGCATGTAGGCGAAGACCGCCGAGCATACGCAGAACGCCAGCGCCATGTCGGTCATGCACATCCCGGCGTACAGGAAGAACACCGGGCTGGACAGCGTGAGCAGCACGGCAAGCTGCGCGACGTTTTCGCCTTTGATCCGCCGGACCGCGCCGTACAGGACGGCCAGCAGCCCAGCCGCGAAGAGGAACGACGGCAGGCGCACCGCGAAGAGGTTCACGCCGAAGATGCTGCACGCGACCGCCCCGGCCTGGAAGCTGAGGGGCGGCTTCCCCTCGAAATTCATCAGGACGCCGTCGTGGATGAGTTTCGGTTCCAGATAATTGCCGCTCTCCGCCATGATCTTGCAGATCAGCGCGTAGCGGGCTTCCGATGGGTCCATGAGCGGCACCATGCAGTTCAGGAGGAGCCGGAGCAGGACAAGCATGCCGAGCAGGTACAGGAAGCCGCGTCGGGAGAAGATCGGACCGGCGGGGGCTTGGTCGGAAGGCATGGGGTCAGTTTCCTTTTTTCGCGTCATTTTCATCATAAGGGATCGCCTCTACGCCCAAGGTCTCCCAGACGCCGCCGGACGCGCCGTCCTGCTCGAATTCATCTGCCGTATCGACGTTCCGCCACATCTCCAGCTCGGCGTCGCTCAGTCCGCCCTTCTGTTTGCCGGACATGATCTCGAGGACCCACGGCTGGCGTTTGGAGAGCAGGTCGCCGCGCGAGGAGAGCAGGACCACCGTGTCGGACGAGATCGGCCATTCGAGTTCGATCCTGCCGTATTTTTTCGCGCTGTAGAAAACGCGGGTCACGGGCTCGTTGTCCCGGATCATCTTCCTGTGGTTCGATCCAAGGCGGAGGGTCTTGTTTTCCGCGATGAAATTCCGGGCATGCCAGATGATGCTTTCCATTTCCTCCTGCGTGAGCTTGTCTGCCTCGGTGGGCTGGAAGAACGGATCGGAAACGACCTCGGTGGAACGGCATGCCCCCAGCGCAAAAGTGAGGGGAAACAGCAGGAGAACCAGGATGCGGAGTTTCATGTTTTTTTCTCCGGGGCATTCGTTTGAAAAAAAATGGCGGAGAGAGGGGGATTCGAACCCCCGGTAGAGTTTGACCCCTACGACGGTTTAGCAAACCGTTCCTTTCGGCCACTCAGGCATCTCTCCGCTTCCGTTCAAATATGTTTTATACTATACTCCGCCTTTGAGACAAATTCAAGGCGAAAAGCCAAAAAAATGCGAAAATGGACGATGCGGCGGAGGTGGCGGGGGAGGAAGCGTCAGGGCAGGGCGGCTATTGTGCGATTCGGCGTGCGGCTCCACGCCGTGTCTTTGGCACGGAGGAGTGATCCGGCATTCGGATACGGGCGTCATTCGACGGGGAAGAACATGCCGTCCGTGGCGGCGTTCGCCCTGCGCCGGAAAACGCGTCCGGGGATGCCCTGTTTCGAGTACGCGGGGCGGCCCATGAAATTGACGTGGTGCCGGATTTCGAGCGGGCCGAACGGACCGCGCAGGACTTCGACGAGGTCGAACCGGTAGCGGCGGTTCGCGGCGGCGTCGCCGAGGTCGTGGAGAAACGAGATCGCGCTGCGGAAGTTGCGGCGTTTCTGCCCGTCGGAAAGCTCGCGCCAGGGGTCCGGGCGTCGGCCGAACTGCCGGAAATGGCAGTAGCGCGTCTTGACCTCGACGAACACGAATGCCGCGCCGTCGAGGCAGACCAGGTCGAGTTCGCCGTACGGCGTGCGGCAGTCGCGCAGCAGGACCGTGTATCCCTTCTGTGCGAGCATCCGCGCGGCGTCGCGCTCCCCGGCATCGCCGAGGCGTTTGCGCCAGGTGCGTTTCCGGGCGGACTGCCGGGGCGCGGGTGTCTCTTCGTCAGGCATTCTTCGGAACGCGTTTGAAGAGCGCCCAGAGGTCGTCGCCGATGCTGAACGTGCCGAGCGTGTCGAAACCGCCGGTAAAGCGGCTGAGGAACGTGGCGGAGACCTCGTCGAAATCGCGGGACGGGAGCGTGGTGAGCACGAAATGCGCGTCCGAATCGTCCTCGTCCGCGGGGCACTCGTTGAAGACGAACAGCACCTCGCGTCCGATGGGGCACAGCCCGGTGAAACGCACGGGCCGCAGGCGGCGGGCCGCCTTGTCGAGCGCTTCGCTCACGGCCTTTGCGTCGAACAGGATGTCGTCTTCGCTGAATTTTACGATCTTGATCATTTTCCGAAACTCCTTGCCTGGCCCGGCCGGATGTCGTCCGCGACGGGATTCGCGCGGAAATATTCCACCGCGTCGGCGTCGTCGACGACGCAGCGGGGCGAGATCTCGACGAGCGCGGCTGGGACGCCGTTTCCATCGCGCGGAACCCTGATCCCGGCGAGCGAGAGACGGCGCGCGTCGCGTTCCACGAGCATGGCGCGGCAGGACTCCGCGGAATCGACGCCCGTGGCGTTCTTGGTCGGTCCGAACATCTCCTTGCGGGAGCCCTCGACCACGATGGCGCGGCTTGCCATCGGGAGCGCGTCGAAGATGAAGGACTCGAGCTTGACCGCGTTTACGGCGTCCGGTTTCACGGTCGTGCCGTCGGCGGCCAGGAACGGGACCTTCTTGTCCGCGCGGTGCCACGGGAGCTTCAGCGTGCCGTCCTGCGTGAGGGATTCGATGAACGAACGGCTGATGATGTGGATCGCAGGGCTGCCGGAGAGGAACGCCAGCGTGCCATCGGGATTGAGACGTTCGGCGAGCTCCAGCGGCATGTCGCTGTATTCGATCACGTGCAGACGGCCGCCGGAGAGGCAGAAATTGCCGAGCTTTTCGGTCGGGCAGGTCTTCGGCAGCATGCGGCTGCTGATCTGTGAGCCTTCGAGGATGTGCAGCCCGATGAAGAGCGGGTCGGCGATCGGCACCAGCGGATTGTCCACCTGGAAATACGAAAGGTATTCCACGCCGTCGGCGGCCATGCGGTCGAGGCTGCCGGACGCCCGGAGCGCGAGCAGCGTGCCGCCGTGCCCGTTCGGGGAGAGCGCGAGGGAATCTTTTGCGCCGATGATGAGCTTGCCGTCCAGCCCGATGGCGGGCATGGTGCCCTGCACGAAGAAGCGGACCTGTCCCTCGGCGAGCCCGAAGAACCTGTTCTTTTCGAAGAATTCCTTCGTCGGGGCGGCGTTCAGTTCGCTGCACATGATGTACCAGGTCAGCGGCGCGCCGTACTTTTCCGAAATGCGGCCGATGGATTCGGCGAAATACTGGAAGAGCGTCTTGTGCAGGACGGGCGTGATCGGGTAGGTGCCCTTCGGCCCGTCGAACCCGAGGCGCGTGCCCTGTCCGCCTGCGACCGTGAGTGCGGCGACTTTGCCAGCGCGTAGGACTTCCACGCCTTTCGCGATGGCTTCCGCGTAGAGCTTTTCCTGTTCGGGCGTCTTCGCGGGGAAGGGGAAGAACGGAGCGGGCGCGAGGTCGTCGGGGATGGCGGTCTCCGGGCGTTTGAGGACGTAGCCGGCGATCAGGCCGGGGAGGGCTTCCCAGTCGATCGCGCCGAACTGTGCTTCGAGTTTCGCCTGCGCGGAGGCGTCGGCCGCGTCGTAGTGCGCGAGCAGATGCGACTGTCCGGCGGCTTCGATGCGTTTTCTGAGGGTTTCCTGCATAGCAAATCTCCTGAGGATAACCGGGTGTTTCTGTTAGAATTCGGAGATAATATACATCCTGAATCCGCAACAATCAAACGCGCGTGTGCGTTTTTGCCGAAATGAGGTCGCTTCTGCCTCTTTCCTTTCCGGAACCGCTATTGTTTCCGAGGGCCGGGGATCATGTGTCTTTCGTGTTCCAGCTCGCGCGATGCCTCAGATACATTGCGCGGGAATGGTAACGACATGATCGTTGACGTGGATGACCTCGGGGTAAAGGCTGAGAAGTCCGCCCGTTCCGATCGGCATCTTGAACGTTTCGAGTTTGGAAAACTGCTTGACGTCGTTTTTGTCGAGTCTGGCGCTCTTCTTGATTTCGGTCGGATACAGTGTCCCGTTGTCGACGATGAGGATGTCGATCTCTGCCGGATTGCGCTCCTTGGTCCGGAAATAATAGACCGGAGCCTCAATCCCGGCGTTGGCGTAGCTTTTCAGGATCTCCGCGACGCACCACGTCTCGAAGAAATGCCCGGCCGCGGCTCCCGATTGCAGAACCTGTGGGGTCGTCCAGTCCGTGAGAAATGCCGTCAGCCCGGTGTCCAGAAAATACATCTTCGGCGTCGAGACCATCGGCGCGGATTGGTTCCTGCTGAATGGATACAGCAGTTTCGCGATGCCCGACGTTTCAAGCAGGCTTATGTATTTTTTTGCCGTGGGGACGCTGATCCCGGAATCGCGCGCGAGGTCGGAATAGTTCAGCATCTGCCCGGAACGGGCGGCCGCGGCTTTCAGGAACGCATAGAACACATTGAGGTCGGCGACCTGAGCCAGTTTGCGGATGTCACGTTCCAGATATGTCTGAACGTAGGACTGGTAGAATGCCGTCCAGTGTTTGTCCGGGGCGCGGGAGCAGACAAGCCCCGGATATGCCCCCAGCCAGATCCGATGGAAAATCTCCGCGGAGGATAACGGATATGCTCTCCCCACCGCGAAGCGGTCGGGGCGGAACGGTTCCGTCCCCACGTTGTTGAGCTCGCGGTTGGAAAGCGGGTGCATGTTGAAGATGCCGATGCGGCCGGAGAGTGATTCGGATACTCCGTGCATCAGCTCGAATTTCTGCGATCCGGTCAGCCAGTACATGCCGTGCGCTTTGTCCGGGTCGGTCCGACGCATACGGTCGACGTTCGACTTGATGTAGGGAAGAAGCTCGGGTACATACTGGATTTCGTCGATGATGACCGGGGGCGGATTGTCGGCCAGGAACAGGCGCGGATCGTCCTTCGCTTTTGCCCGGACGTCCAGCGGATCGAGCGACACGAACCGTCTGCCCGGCTCGGCGATTTTCGAGAGAAACGTGGTTTTTCCGACCTGCCTTGCCCCTGTCAGCAGCAGCACGGGGAAGAATTGGCTGGCCTCAAGAAAGGCATGATCCAGATGTCTTCGAATGTACATAATATTTCCTCCAATTTAAACTCACTGTTTAAATTAGCGTCATTTTCGCGTTTGTCAAGTCCATCACGGACCGAAAACCGTTCTTTCCGGTAATTTGAGGATAAAGCGGTTCTGTTTTTGTTCAGGGAAGCCAACGGGCTTTCCTCGCATGCAAACGAAAAAAGGCCGGGCTCCGTGAGGAACCCGGCCGGAATCACAAGAAGTATGTCTTCAGCTTCGGATCATTTGCTCTCGGGGGAGAGGTCGGTGCCGAGGCGGAAGTAGTCGACGTCGACATAGCCGCCGGCTTCCTTCGTGGCGAAGTTGAAGATGCCGAAACGGTAGCCCATGAAGTGGGGCATGCTGTAGGGCATGCGGATGGCGCTGCCGATGCGCGTCCAGGTCTTGCCGTCCTTGCTGTAGTAGAAATAGGACTGGTCCTTCCTCTGGACGTTGAGCTTGTATTCGTCCGAGGCGGGCGCGTTGACCGGTGCCACGTCGACTTCCACGCGGAGATACACGATGTCGCCGTCGAACGGGACGGATTCGACTTCGGTCATGGCCGCGGGCTGCTGCTGGGGCTGCTGACCCTGCGGGGGCTGACCGCCGCCGAAGCCGCCCATGCCGCCTGCGGGAGCGCCGCCGCCGAAGCCGCCGCCAAAGCCGCCCATGCCGCCTGCGGGAGCGCCGCCGCCGAAGCCGCCGCCGAAACCACCCATGCCGCCGGCAGGAGCGCCGCCGCCGAAGCCGCCGCCGAAGCCGCCCATAGCCGGAGCGGGAGCAGGAGCCAGAGCCGCGTTAGACGGACGCTGACCGCCCTGAGGACGCTGACCGCCCTGAGGACGCTGACCGCCCTGACCGCCGGGGCCGCCTGCGGGACGCTGGCCGCCCTGACCGCCGGGACGCTGGCCGCCCTGAGCACCGGCCGGACGCTGTCCGCCCTGACCGCCGCCGAAGCCGCCGCCGGGACGCCCGCCGCGACCGCCGCCACCGCCGGGGGTGCACATCACGATGGTCTTCTTGCCGTCGGCCATCTTGACGCCGACGAAGCCCCACTGGGCCTGGAAGGAGGTGAGGCCGGCGTAGTCGCCGTCCTTCATGTTCTTCACATCAATCTTGATCTCGGCCGTGGAGGTGGGGCCGAACGTGCGCTGGGTGAGGATGTTCCGGGATTTCTCAAGGGAATTGACCACCATGCCGGTCTTGAAACGGATCCAGCCGGGACGGTCCTTGAGGCTCCAGAGGGAGTTGTCCGGGATGTGGTTCCACTGCCAGACGAGCGGGAGGTCGCGGTCGCCGGCCTTGCGCTCGAATTCGTCATCGGCGACGACCTTCGGGATGGCGGGGTGCTTCACGTTGATCGGGAGAGCGGGCAGGGTCTTGCCGTCGCCGTCGGTGCCGATCATGGGCCAGCCGTCCTTCCAGGTCACGGGGACGAGGAACGGGATGCGTCCGACGCCGCCGCGGTCGCCGAAGAGGAGGGCGTACCATTTCCCGTCCGGGGTATCGACGAGGCCGCCCTGGGCGATGCCTTCGCACGAGAAGAGAAGTTTGGATTCATAGGGGCCTTCGATCTTGTCGGCGCGGGCGCAGAAGACGCTGCGGACGTTCGGCCAGCCGATGTTGATCAGGTAGTACTTGCCGTCGATGATGTGCATCTGGGAGCCTTCGAGGAGGCTTCCGGTGTTTCCGGCGTCGCGGTTGGTGTCGGCGCGGGAGACGAGGACCTTGTTCAGGACGCGTCCGTTTTCGTCGGCGCCCAGGCCGCCTTTCTTGATCGCGGAGAGGTCGGAGGTGAGCTCGACGATCTTGCGGTCGCCGCCGTCCCAGACGATGTAGTTGCGGCCGTCCTTGTCGAGGACGAGGGAGTGGTCATGGAACCGCTGGAGCGTGGAGATGCGCTTCCAGTCGCCCTTCTTCGGGTCCTTGCTGGTCCAGATGTAGGTGCGGTTGGTGGGCTGGGAGAAGGAGGAGACGTAGAACGTGCCGTCCTTGTAGCGGATGCAGCTCGCCCAGGTGCCGTTGCCGTATTCGTTCTGGCCGTTGGAGAGCGTGAGGCGGTCCTTCACGTTCTGGGGCAGGTCATCGTCGAGCAGGTCGTCGTAGCAGTAGCTGACGATCTCCCAGTTCACCAGGTCTTTGGACATCATCACGGGCACGCCAGGGTTCATGTGCATGGTGGTGCTGGTCATGTAGTAGGTGTCGTCCACGCGGAGGACGGAGACGTCGGGGACGTCCGCCCAGATCACGGGGTTGAGGGGCGCCTGGGCGTCGCTGTCGGCTGCGACGGCGTACGCTCCGGAGCAGCAGCAGACGGCTGCGAGCGCCAGGATCGCGAACGTGTGTTTCATACGGAATCCTTTCTGTTTGGTTTTGTTGGAAAAGAAAGAAGAAGTTTCGAAATTGAACGATTTGAAATAATATATCCCGCGTGCAGGAGATTGGTATGTTTTATCTGTTCAAAAATATATACTTTTTGTTCAAACTCCGTTTGAGGCGAATGTGAAGAGCGAGGTGGATGGAAAAGCCCGGGCCGTCCTGATGATTCGGAAAGCCCGGGCAGAATGTTATCGGATCACAGCTTGACGGAAACCTCGCTGCCGTTGTAGTTGACGGTCTGTCCCTCGGAGATCTTCCCGTCGCGGACGACGGTCGCGCGGAAGGTCCTGGTACGTTCGCCGGTCGGATAGGAGCCCTTGCGGCGTCCGATTTTCAGGGTCGAGGCTGCGTCGTCCCAGGAGAACGTGATGTCGGAGAATTCGCCTTTCTCGTAGGCGTAGGTCTCGTTGTCGTCCTCATGCAGGGTGAACGCGGCGTTTGCGCCGGGGTAGACGCGGATCTCCATCGGGGCGGAGGTCTTCTGGGTGGCGTACTCGGTGTCCTCGCCGTTGAACGGGACGATGCTGCCGGCGCGGACGAAGAGCGGGAATCTGTCGATCGGGTATTCGCGATTGAGTATTTTTCCGCCGTCGAAGAGTTCGTTGGTGAAGAAATCGTACCAGTTCGCGCCGACGGGGAGTTTTGTTTCGACATCCTTGTCGTTGTGCTCGGCGGCGTACTTCGCGAGTTCAGCGGGCGTTCTCCAGCAGAGCTTGAGTTCGCGGGTATAGAGGTTCTGGTAATAGTCGAGTCGGAAGGCGACCTTCTGGCCTTTCTTCAGCTCGATGTCGGTGGATTTATAGCGGGCGTCCGCCGAGTTCCAGTCCTCGACGACCAGCTTGCCGTCGAGCCAGAGGCGGAATCCGTCGTCGCCGGAGACGCCGATCTCGTACTTGCCGTCTTCGGGCGCGGTGATGAACCCGGTGAGGCGGGCGGAGAAATGGTCGCCGTTGCGGAGTCCTTCCGGCCAGTTCACGAGGGGCGGTCCGGGCCAGGAGAGGTCGACGACCTTTTCGACGGCTTCGCTGACCTTGCGGCGGAGGCGTTCGTCATTGAAGTATTCGATCTTCACACCGGGCTGGCCGTCGGGCGTGGTGAGCGCGGAGGCGTCGATGACCGGGGGCCGCGGCCGGGAGACCTGGATCAGGGAGCGGGTCACGGGCTGGGCGAGAAATGCGGGGCCGAACATGAACTGGCTTTCGTTGGTCGTGGCGCCGGGGGAATCCGGGAAGTCCATCACGAGCGGACGGGTCATGGTGTAATGGTCCTGCGTGGTCATCCATGCGAGGCTGTAGATGTAGGGCATCAGGCGGTAGCGGAGCTTCGCGGCGGAGAGGTAGGAATCGTACGCCTCGGGTGCGATGTCCTTGAAGCGCCAGGGTTCCTTGCTGAACCCAGTGCCGTGCCAGCGGTAGACCGGGTTGAAGATCGCGAACTGGTTCCAGCGTGCGAGCAGTTCCTGGTACTCGGGGTTGTCGATGCCCCGGAAGCCGCCGGAGAAGAACCCGCCGGTGTCCTGTGTCCAGTAGGGCAGGCCGGAGAGCGAGGCGGAGAGGCCGCCGACGATGTCTTCCTTCAGGCGGGCCCAGCTGGCGGTGGTGTCACCGGACCAGGAGAGGGCGGCGTAGCGCTGCTGGCCGGCCCAGGCGGAACGCGTGAGCGTGAAGACGCGCTTGTTGGATGTGGCGCGCTGGCCTTCATAGCAGCCCTTCGTGGTCAGGAGCGTGTAGCAGTTCAGGTATCGCGTGAAGTCGCCCATGGCGTTGATGCCGTTTTCCTTGATGTCGCGGATCATGGCGCGCTGGTCGTGGCAGGCGGAACGCGTCTCGACCTCGGTGCCGTCCATCCACGTCGCATCGACGCCGACGTCGAGCAGGCCCTTCTTGACGTGCTTGAAATAGATCTCGCGGCCCTCCTGACTGTAGGCGTCGTAGACGCGCCCCTGGCGGATCCAGTGCGGCGGGTCGAACAGGAGGTTCTTCGCTTTCAGTTCGCGCCCCACGTCGCAGTCCAGACCGACGGTCGGCCAGATGGAGATCAGAATCTTCGCGTGGAGGTCGTTGTGGATGGTGTCGCACATTGCCTTCGGGTCCGGGTAGCGCTCCGGGTCCCAGGTCATGCTGGTCCAGTTGCCGTCGCGGTCGGTCCAGTACTGCCAGTCCTGCACGATGAAGTCGATCGGATAGTGGTCCTTGCGGAAGCTCTCGACCATGCCGATCAGCTCCTTCTGGCTGCTGTAGCGTTCCTTGCTCATGAAGAAGCCGTACGCCTGGCGCGGGAACATCGGGGCGTCGCCGGTGAGCTCGCGGTACTGTGTGATGACGCCGTCGAGGTCGTTGCCGGTCATGAGGTAGTAGTCGACGCCCGCGGGCGCGCTCTCCGACCAGATCGACATGCCGTTCGCGTCGTCCTTGAAGACGGACTGCGAGCAGATGTCCCACAGAATGCCGTAGTCGTTGGACGAGGTGAGGACGTTCGTATAGGCGGGGATGTTCGCCTGGACGATGAGGATCTCCTTCCCACGGTAGTTCAGGAACGGGCGGATCGCCTGTCCGAGGCCGTAGATCGCTTCGCCCGGCTGGAGGGTGAAGGTCTGCCTGACCTCGTATGTGGGGGCGTCGGAGATCGTCACTTCCCTGATCTCCGGGCGGACGCCGGACTTCTCGGAGAGGATCACCTTGCCGTCGGGACGCGTGAACGTCAGCGCGCCGGTGCTCTTCTCGACCTTGACCGTGACGGACTCCGAGGCGAACTCCGCGAATCCGTCCGTATCCTGTTTGAGCGTGAAATCCGCCTTGCCGGGTTTCGCGATGACCGAGATGCTCGGGTGTTTCGCGTGGGAGACGCCGTTCAGGTTCGCGGTCACGCGGAGCGTCTGTCCCTTGTCGCCGAAGACTTCGATGTTTTTCGTGAGGTTACCCGCCTTGATCTGAAGTCCGGCGTCGGTCGCCTTGTACTGGAACGCATCGTCGGCGAGGGCGGTCCCGGAGACGGCGAACGCGGCGAGCGCGCACAGGAGGGTGGCGGTGCGGAGTCCGGGGAAGCCGGATTCGAGTTTTGTGTGATTTCTGCGGATCGACATAATCGTTTGAGTTCCTTTCGCAGGGTGGATATCGTTTTATTATCCGGTTGTTTGACGTGATAACATATTCTGCCATAACGTATCACGCTGAAAAGGAAAAATCAAACGGATGTCCGAAATAATCCGTTAATATCTGAAAAAATCCGCATTTCGGAACGTTATAATAGAGTTAAAAAGACGGCCCCGCCCAAAAACACGGAAAAGAGCGGGGCCGTCAGGTCTGCGTCCGAATCGATCCGTGCGGATGGAACCGGAGACCAGGAGGCTGCTCTCCACGTTTCATGTTGCGCCCAAGGACCGGTCGGAGAGACGGACATCAGACGATGGTTTGGAAGCAAGCCGCATGCCAAATCACGCAAGATGTCGGCGTATAGGTAAAAACTGCGAAAAAAGAGGGCAGAAAGATGAAAAAGATGATGTGCCCACTGGAAAACCTGTAAAAGCCGGGCTATATTATTATGATATTGTGATGATAGGTCCGTGGTTTCCGCCTTGAATCATGTCGTCCCGTTGCCCGGGGTGCGTTTGCTTTTTACAAAAAACGTGAAAACGGAAGAAAAGATTACGTTTTATGTAAAACGGTATTATTGCATCCGCCTGAAAAAAGTTGGCACGGGATATGCTTGGACAGGGCAGACAACCTCAACAACCCAAGGAGTTGGACAGTATGAGCAATCTGAACAGGATCAACGCGATTAATGCAGTCGCCGAACTCAAAGCCTCCGAGCCGTCGTCTGCAGCCCCCATCGAACCCGATCACAACTACGCGGAAGACGTGTTTGACGCCGCCTCCATGCGCGAGTACCTGCCGAAGGAAATCTGCAGCAAGCTGCTCGCGACCATCGAGACCGGCGCCCCGCTGGACGTGGAAATCGCAGCCGGCGTCGCCCATGCCATGAAGAAGTGGGCGCTCGAACGCGGCGCCACGCATTACACGCATTGGTTCCAGCCGCTGACCGGTTCGACTGCCGAAAAGCACGACGCCTTCCTCGAAATCAAGGACGGCAAGCCCATCCAGTCCTTCTCCGGCAAGAACCTGATCGTCGGCGAACCCGACGCATCCAGCTTCCCCTCGGGCGGCATCCGCTCCACGTTCGAAGCGCGCGGCTACACCGCCTGGGATCCGACCAGCCCGGCGTTCATCAAACGCCACGGCAACGGCGCCACGCTGTGCATCCCGACCGCTTTCTGCGCCTATACGGGCGAAGCGCTCGACAAGAAGACTCCGCTTCTGCGTTCCATGCAGGCGCTCTCCACCGCGACGAAGCGCCTCATGAAGTGCTTCAATCTGCCCGAAGAGAAAGTGGAAATCACACTCGGCGCGGAACAGGAGTATTTCCTGATCGACAAGCATTTCTACCTCATGCGCCCGGACCTCGTCCAGACCGGACGGACCGTGTTCGGCGCGCCTCCGGCGAAACACCAGCAGCTTGAAGACCACTATTTCGGCTCCATCAAGATGCGCGTGCTGAATTTCATGACCGAGGTCGAGAACGAACTCTGGAAGCTCGGCATCCCGGCGAAGACCCGCCACAATGAAGTCGCTCCCGCACAGTTCGAGCTCGCGCCGATGTTCGAGGAAGTCAACCTCGCATGCGATCACAACATGCTCATTATGGAAGTGCTCCGCCAGACTGCCGACCGCTTCGGCTTCGTCTGCCTGCTCCATGAAAAGCCGTTCGCCGGTATCAACGGTTCCGGCAAGCACAACAACTGGGCCGTCTCCTACGGCAAGACCAACCTGCTCAATCCGGGCAGCGATCCGCGCCAGAACGCCATCTTCCTGACCGTGCTCTGCGCGATCATCGAGGCCATCGATAAGCACGCCGACCTGCTCCGCGCAGCCGTGACCGGCGCCGGCAACGACCACCGTCTCGGTGCCAACGAAGCGCCTCCGGCCGTCATCTCCATGTACCTCGGCGACCAGCTCGCGGACGTGATCGACCAGCTCGAGCACAATGAAGTCAAGTCCAGCCGCAGCGCCGGCGCCATGCGCATCGGCGTCGACACGCTCCCGCCGCTCCCGAAGGACGCCACGGACCGCAACCGCACCAGCCCGTTCGCTTTCACCGGCAACAAGTTCGAGTTCCGTGCGCCCGGCTCCAGCCAGTCCTGCGCCGGCCCGAATACCGTGCTGAACGTGATCGTGACCGAGGCGTTCGACCGCATCGCCTCCGTGCTGGAGAAGCTCCCGAAGAAGGAATTCCACGACGGCCTCCAGAAGGAGCTCCGCAAGATCATCCGCACCCACAAGCGCATCATCTTCAACGGCGACGGCTACAACGACAACTGGCTGAAGGAAGCCGCGAAACGCGGCCTGCCGAACGCCAAGACCACGATGGACGCGCTCCGCTGCCTCACCACGCCCGCCAATGTGAAGATGTTCGAGAAGTACCACGTCTACACGCAGCGCGAGCTGGAATCCCGCTATGAAGTCTTTCTGGAGGACTACCACCGCAGAATCCATATCGAAGGCGAGATCGCGCTTGAGATCGCCAGCAGCATGATCTATCCCGTCGTCGCACAGGAATACACGAAGCTTGCCGCCGCGGCCGCCTCCGGAAAAGCCGCGGGCGTGAAGGGCGGGGTGAAGTCCCTCTCCGAATCCGCCGCCGCCCTCGGCGCACAGCTCGATGCGCTCAAGGCGAAGTCCGATGCCCTCCGCAAGGCGCTCGGCGGTCTCCATGAGGAGATCATCGCTGCCATGGCGGACCTTCGCGTGGTGGTCGATTCCATCGAGAAGAACGTCTCCGATGAATCCTGGCCGCTTCCGAAGTACCGCGAGATGCTGTTCGTGTACTGACCGGTATTCGAAAAGTATTCCGACACATAGCATCACGGCAAAACTCCGGCCGATCCGCAAAAACTCAGCGGATCGGCCGTTTTCTGTTTCTTGCTCCGCATTTGAGTAAATGCCAAAAAAATTTAGAAAATAATCGTTCGAGAGAGCAAAAACGTTTGCATTTGCTGATTTGACGTGTTATATTGATGCCCGTACCGATTAAACCGCCCAAAGGAGTCCTCTGCTATGAAATTTCTGCTGATCGCTCTTAATGTCTTACTCGTTGCTGCCCTTGCGCATCTTGCATGGAAGACCACTTCCGATCCGGTCGCATTCCCCTCGAAGAGCAATAAGCCCGCTCCGAATACCGTGATCGAAAGGAAAAGAGGATCCGCGGCTTCGACCAGGAAGAAAAGCGCGTTGAGCGTGGTGGAGTCACCCGAGGTGGTCGAGAAAAAGATCGAGGCTCTGGAAAAGCGCAATGTTTTCAATTCGGAACGCGTGCCGGATGCGCCCGTGAACAGGAACAACGCCCGCGCCCAGCAGCAGATCCGAGCTGACATGAGTCTGGTCGGCACGTACACCATCGGCGATTCCCTCGGCGCGATCATCCTCCAGCGGCTTCAGGGTAACGCCCAGCAGCAGCTGAAGGCGCTCCAGCAGAAGGAGTATGAACAGTACCAGGCGTCCGCGACCCGCGTGACCGACCCGAAAAAGAAAGCCGAAGCGGCCGCCGCGGGAGCCGCGGGAGCCGAATCCGGGGATGATCCCGAGAATGGCGAAGAAGAGGACGGCAAGGAAAAGAAAGTCATCGTCATGGGGAATCCCTCGATCTCCGCGACCAATATCTTCCGTCAGCATCTGAAAGTCGGCGACACCACGGTGAACGGCTATACGCTCGTCGAGGTGACCCGTACCTCCGCAGTCCTGACCAAGAACTCCGAACGGATCGAACTCTCCCTCCTCACCCCTTCCGAAGCGGGAAATATCGCCCGCCAGCGCCAGAATCAGAACCAGAACAACAACGCCCGGAACAACAATAACAACAATAACAACCGGAACAACAATAACAATAACCGGAACAATAACAACAATAACAACAATAACAACGCCCGGAACAACAATAACAACAATAACCGGAACAATAACAACGCCCGGAACAACAATAACAACAATAACCGGAACAATAACAGCAATAACCGGAACAACAATAACAACCGAAACAACAACCGCGACGATTTCGAATGGTTCTGAACCCGTTCATCTGAGTCGCGTTTCCGGCCGGAGAATGAAAACAGGGCGGGGCGGGCCATCGAGCGGTCCGCCCGACTGCTGAAGATTCAGTTTCCGGCTTTTTCTTTTCCTCCGTCATGAAGCTCCGTTTCCTGATATTCCTGATCGTTTCGACCGCATTCGCCTTCCTGCTGGCGAAACACGACGTGACCCACGTCGGAATCGAGACGTCCCGCTATTCGACGGTGGAATCCGTGCTGGAACGCGGCACGTTCGCGATCGACGACAGTATTTTCAGCACCCCGGACAAATGCGAACGCAACGGGCATTACTACGGGGACAAGCCGCCTCTGCTGACCTTCGTCGCGATCGCCTGGGGGCGTGTGCTGAAGTGTTTCGGCGTGCGGTACCTGAAGGGGGATTATTTCCGCGCGGTCTATCTGACGGGCGTGCTCGTTTTCGTGCTGTCATGCCTCACCGGATGGTTTTTCTATGTCGGGTTGAGGCAGCGTCCGCGGATGCCGGAGCCGTACCGGATCGCAATGTCGGTCCTGTCGGTCGCCTCCACGCTCGTGCTGTCCTACTCCGTCACGCTGAACAACCATACGCCGTGCGCCGCGGCGGTGATGGGGCTGGTCCTGATGCTGGAACGCTGCGAGTCGGACGGTCTCACGCGTCTGCGCGCATTTCTGGCGGGCGTCATGACCGGACTGATCCTGGACCTGGAGTTCGTGGCTGGCGGCGTGCTGGGGATCGCGGTATTCGTCTTCGTGCTGACTTCGGCCGCGCCGCGCCGGATCGAAAACGCCCTGATGTATGCACTCGGCGCGGGACTGCTGATCCTGGCCGGGGCGGGGATGAACATGGTCTCCTACGGCTCGCCACTGCCGCTGTATCTTTTCACGCACAAACCGTCGTTCGTCGAGAAGAACTACCTGACCTACGCGTTCAATATCCTGTTCGGGTTCGAGGGGTTCTTCCTGTACATGCCGGCACTGCTCTTCGCCGGGTTCGCATGCGCCTCGCCGCGGATGCGGCTTGACAGGGTGTTCGTGTACATGATGGCCTCGACGGCGGCCGCGGTCCTGCTGTTCATCGCCGGTACCTCGGATTTCGGCGGCTGGTGCTACGGATACCGGTTCCTGATCCCGTTCGCGCCGGTCCTGCTGTACTACGCTGCGGTCTATTTCGGCCGCCCCCGTCCCCGCCTGAAACGCTGGAAACTCTTCCGTCTGGCGCTGCTCTGGGGCGTGCTGACCTCGGTCGTCGGCGTGATGAATCCGTGGAACGCCGGATACGAGGGCTCGAGCACGCCGGAGAACGCACTGCCGAACCATTTCAAAAACGGTTTCCTCGCCAATGCGTTCGTATTCTGCTGGCAGACCTCGCCGCATTCCGCGCTGACGCAGTTTTTCATGGATCGCGTCTACGGGCGGGAATACGCCATGCTGTATCTGATGATGGAACTGAACAACCGGAACGACTACACCGGGCTCCGGCGTCTTGCGGAAGAGCTTCGTGAACAGGAACCGGATGACGCGGCGGAGACCGCGGAAGCCGATGCCCCCGGAGCCGCAGAAGATAAGGCTGCTGCCAACCCCTGACGCGATCCGCCGGGAACTGAGCGCGGGAAGAGCGCTCCGGGACATACTTTTTTCCTTGAAAAAAGGCCCCCCAAGGTGTATATTATATTTTCCTGAAAATCCCCGATAAAATGAAGAAGGAACCGATCATGGCCGACGAAAACATTTCCGCAGAGTCCGAGCAGAAGCAGCTCGACGATATTTTCACCCAGCGCAAGGCGAAAGCCGAAGAACTCCGCGCCGCAGGCATCGCCCCGTACGGTGTCTTCGTCGACAACATCATCCCGACGACCGAGGCGCGCGCCAAATATGTGCCGGACGCGGAGAACACCGAGGTCGTGACGGTCGCCGGCCGCATCATGACGTTCCGCGTGATGGGCAAGGCGACGTTCCTGCACATCAAGGACCAGCACGGCAGCCTCCAGCTGTACGCCCAGCGCGACGTGCTCGGCGAGGAGGAGTACAAGCGGTTCAAGCGCCTCGATCCCGGCGACCTGATCGCCGCCACCGGCCACATGTTCGTGACGAAGACCGGCGAGGTCACGCTGAAGATGCAGTCCTACACGATGCTGTCGAAGTCCCTGCGTCCCCTGCCGGAGAAGTTCCACGGCCTGACCGACATGGAGCAGCGCTACCGCCAGCGCTACCTGGACCTCATCATGAACGACGAAAGCCGTTCGCTCTTCTTCAAGCGCATCCGGATCATCCGCGAGATCCGCAGTTTCCTGGAATCCCGCGGGTTCCTCGAGGTCGAGACACCGATGCTCCAGTATATCCCCGGCGGCGCCGCCGCCACGCCGTTCAAGACGCATTACAACGCGCTGGACTGCGACATGTACATGCGCATCGCGCCGGAACTCTACCTGAAGCGCCTGCTGGTCGGCGGGTTCGAGAAAGTGTACGAACTGAACCGCAACTTCCGCAACGAGGGCATCGACCGCCGCCACAACCCCGAATTTACCATGATCGAGATCTACCAGGCGTACGGCAACTGCGAGACCATGATGGAGCTCATCGAAAGCATGGTCACGAGCATCGCGCAGAAGGTCTTCGGCACGCTCCGGATCAAGCTCCCCGGCGACAAGGTCATCAATCTGGAACGCCCCTGGAGGCGCGCACCCTACCGCGACCTCGTCCGCGAACGCACGGGCCGCCAGGACTGGTTCGAACTCCCGCGCGAAGAGAAATACAAACTCGCGAAGGAGCTCGGCGCGCAGGTGATGCCCGACTGGACCGACCTCGAGATCACGCACGAGATCTATGAAAAGCTGATCGAACACACGCTCATCCAGCCGACCTTCGTGACGCGCCTCCCCGCCGAACTCGTCCCGCTCGCCAAGAAATGCGCCGACGATCCCGAAAGCGTGGATGTGTACGAGCTCGAGATCAACGGACAGGAGATCTCCCCCGGCTACTCCGAGCTCAACGACCCGATCGACCAGCGCAAGCGCTTCATGGAGCAGGTCACGCTGTCCGGCAAGGACCCGGCGCAGGCCGTGGACGAGGACTTCCTCACCGCGCTCGAATACGGCATGCCCCCCGCCGGCGGCATGGGCATCGGCGTCGACCGCCTCGTGATGCTCCTGACCGGCACGGAGTCCATCCGCGACATCGTGCTCTTCCCGCAGCTCAAGCCGCGCAACTGAACCCTTTTCTCCCGCTTTTCCTCAATCTTCGACAACCTTTTTCAAGTCTGAAAGGACCACGACCATGTATCTCGGACGAATCGTCTGTGCCGGCATGACCCGCGACGGCAAACCCTGCGCCGCCTACCGCGTCTCCTCCCGTTCCTTCCCGAACCGCAGCGCCAAGCTCATTACCGGCAAGATCGCCATCCTGCCCCGCGCGGGCTTCGAGAGCGACCTGGCGAAGAACCCCTACATCGCCTACAACTGCATCCGCCTTTCCGGCGCGGTCGCGCTCGCCACAAACGGTTCCCAGACCGATCCGATCATCGAAAAGATCGCCATGGGCGTGCCGCTTCGCGACGCCTTCGCCTCCTGCCTGCTCGCCATGGACTATGAAAAAGACCAGCTGAACACCCCCCGCGTGGCGGCGGCCGTCGACGCGAAGGCCGGCAAGCTCATGCTCGGGATCGTGCGCTGCGACGCCATCCTCGTGCGCGAATACCCCTGCGTGCCCGGCGAACTCCGTTTCGTCTCCACCTACACGCTCGACCATCCGTGCGGCGACAACGTGGACGACAAGTTCGACGCGGCCGACGCCCCGTCGATCTGTTCCTATGTGATCGGCGGCGGACGTTTCGCCGAATTCGAAAACGCCGTGACCGCGGCGTCCGCGGTCTGGGACGGCCTCACGTTCCAGCTCGCGGCACAGGACGCCTGATCCTCACTCAAGGAACGGTCCCGTGCCCGTCATGTGCGATTGCCTCTCCGGCCTGAACCCGGAACAGAAGGAAGCGGTCCTCCAGATCGAAGGACCGCTCCTCGTCCTTGCCGGCGCGGGCACGGGCAAGACGCGCGTCATCACCTCCCGCATCGCCTACATGATCGAACAGGGCGTCCCGCCGGAACAGATCGCGGGCATGACCTTTACGAACAAGGCCGCGGCGGAAATGCGCGAACGCGTGGCCGCCATGGTGCCCGGTTCCGCCGCCGACAAGGTCACGCTCGGCACGTTCCACTCGTTCTGCGCCCGTATCCTGCGGCGCGACATCGGGTTCGCGGGCAACTACAACTCCAACTACAGCATCCTGGACGAGAGCGACCAGACCGGCATCATCCGGCAGGCGTCCGCCGAGCTCGGATTCGGCAAGGACGAGATCCCCGCGAAGGAGGTCGCGGCGTTCATCGGCCGCTGCAAGAATCAGATGCAGTTCCCCGCCGACGTGACGTCCGGCGGCAACGACGCGTTCCTCGCGATCTACGAACGCTACCAGCAGATTCTCGAACTGCAGAACGCGCTGGATTTCGACGACCTCCTGCTGCTCGTCCTGAAGATCTTCAGGGGGCAGCCCGATTGCCTGGCGCGCTATCAGGACCGGTACCGCTATCTGCTGGTCGACGAATACCAGGACACCAACGCCGCACAGCTTAAGCTCCTTCAGTATCTCACGCAGTTCCGCCAGAACATCTGCGTGGTCGGCGACGACGACCAGAGCATCTACGCATGGCGCGGCGCGGACGTCGGCAACATCCTGAACTTCCCGACCTATTTCCCCGGCGCACGCGAGATCAAGCTCGAACAGAACTACCGGTCCACCAATAATATCCTTCGCGCCGCGAACAGCGTCATTGCGCACAACGGCGCACGATTCGACAAGAACCTGTGGTCGACCCGCGGCGACGGCGACGAGATCAAACTGGCGCAGCTCGAGGACGGCGAGGCTGAGGCGGATTTCGTCCTGAACATGATGGACCACATCATCGCCTCCAACCCGGACTTCTGCTACCGCGATTTCGCCGTGCTGTACCGCTCGAACTACCTGTCGCGCGTGCTGGAGCAGACCTTCAACGCGCACGGCATCCGTCCGCGCATCATCGGCGGCCAGGAGTTCTTCCAGCGCAAGGAGGTGAAGGACGCCGTCGCGTACCTGAAGCTCGTGCTGAACAGCCGCGACGACCAGAGCCTTCTGCGCGTGATCGGCGTACCGCCGCGCGGGATCGGGGACAAGGCGGTCATGCGCCTGCGCGACCTGCGGAAGGCGGCTTCGGCCCCGATGCAGGAACTCCTCACCGAATCTGCGTTCGCCGAGTCCGTCACGAAGAACGCCGCGACCTCGGCGGCGAATCTGGCGGCGGCGATCCGGAAGGCGCGCGAGGCTTTCTCCACGCCCGGCGGCCTCGCGGACAAGGTCACGGACTACCTCGAGGACGTCGGCTACATGAACGGTTTCCTGAAGATCTACCGCGACGCCAAGGAAGCCGAGTCCCGTCAGGAAAACGTGCGCGAATTCATCAATTCCATCTACTATTTCGAGCGCAATACCCCGCCGGGAAGCGACCCGCTGAGCCTCGGCGACTGGATGGAAAAGATCTCCCTCCTGGACGATTCCGACCGCACGAAGGACGATGACGACGACCGCAACGCGCCGGTCTTCTCCACCGTGCATGCCGCCAAGGGCCTCGAATTCCCCATCGTCTTCGTGATCGGCATGGAGGAGGGGCTCTTCCCGCACGAACGCGCCATGGAGGAGTCGTCGCGGGGCGTCGAGGAGGAACGCCGCCTGTGCTATGTGGCGATCACCCGCGCCCGCGAACAGCTGATCCTCACGCTTGCCCGCAAGCGCTTCAAGTACGGCGAATACGAACTGCACAAGCCGTCGCGCTTCCTGCAGGACCTGCCGGACGAGCTCGCCAGCCGCCTCCAGTCGCAGGAGGAACTGATCCCGCGCATGAGCGAGGACGAACAGCGCGCGGCGTTCGAGGCTGTGCTGGAGGATCTCCGCCGGAAGATGAAGGAAAAAGGCTTCTTCCGCGGCGGCAGCGGCTTCTGAGTCATCCCTTTTTGGAGCTCTTCTCTACAGAAAATGCCGGGCCCGGCGTGCTGAACCGGACCCGGCACGATCGTTTTTTGTTTGTCCGTTTTCCTGATTACGGATTCGTCATGCGTTTCAGTTCGGGGCTGAGCTGGCAGGATTCGCCCGGCCGCTTGCCGGGGCACGGCTTCAGCCCGCCGCAGTTGAGGCAGATCGCGTCCTCGAGCTGTCTGCCGTTCGCGAAATCGTCGATGCTCTTCATCGTGGTCTCGGCGATGTTGCGTTCTGCCTCGGCCGTGAAGAACGCCTGGTGCGAGGAGACGATCACGTTCGGGAAGGTCATGAGGCGCGCGAGGATGTCGTCGAGCACGGCACGGTCGGACCGGTCTTCGAAGAAATAGTCGGTCTCCTCCTCGTAGACGTCGAGCCCTGCGCCGCCGATCTGCCCGCTCTTGAGGCCGTTCACGAGCGCGGCGCTGTCGATGAGGCGTCCGCGGCTGGTGTTGATAAGTACGATGCCCTTCTTCATCATGGCGATGGTCCCCGCATTGACCATGTGGGTGTTCTCCGGCGTGAGGGGGCAGTGGAGCGAGATGATGTCGCTTTCGCGGAAGAGCGTTTTGAGCGGGACGTACTCGAAATCGAGCTCGCGCGCGGCATCGGGATTCGGGTACGGGTCGAACGCCAGGACACGCATCCCGAACCCGCGGAGCAGGCCGATGAACGTGCGGCCGATCTTGCCCGTGCCGACCACGCCCATCGTCTTGCCGCGCAGGTCGAACCCCATGAGGCCGTTGATGGAGAAATTACCCTCGCGGACGCGGTTGTACGCCCGGTGGACCTTCCGGTTCAGCGTCATGAGCAGCGCGAGCGCGTATTCGGCGACGGCGTAGGGCGAATACTGCGGCACGCGGACGACCGGGATGCCGTGTTCGCAGGCGGCCTTCAGGTTCACGTTGTTGTACCCGGCGCAGCGCATGGCGACGAGCCTCACGCCGTTTTTGCCGAGCTGTTCCATCACCTCGGCGTCGAGCTCGTCGTTCACGAACGCGCACACGGCGTCGAATCCTGCCGTGACGTTCACGGTGCGCGGGCGCAGCTTCGCCTCGAAATACGTGATGTCGTACCCGTATTTTCTGTTTTCCTCGTCGAAGAAGAACCGGTCGTACGGCTTGCTGTCGAAGACCGCGATGCGGAAATCTTTCGTGTTCATGGTATGGCTCCTTTCGTTCGTTTGGTTCAAAATAACTCCTTCTCCCAAAAAAGTCAAGAGAAAGGATCGCTTTTTCCCGGAAAGAGATCCCGCGCGTTTCTGAAAGATAATTCAAAAAAATATCAGAACAATGCTTGACTTTCACCGGATTTGAGGATAGATTGTTGACCGGAATCGTTTTCCCCTCTGTGCGGGAACCCCGGTTCCATGGACATTCCATCGGTTATTTCAGCAAAAGACGTGTAAATCGACCTTTTTTGCCCGGTTCGTTTCCATCCGTCCGGCAACTCACTCTGACCACCACTCCCAATCAGCAACACACGGAGGACTTAACATGAAAACAAAAACGATTTGCCGCCTCGCATTCGCCATGATCGCTTTGTCTCTGACCGCTGCTGCCTTCACCGGATGCGGCAAAAGCGGGGAAGGCGCGGAAACGAAGAGCGAAACAACATCCGGCAGTTTGACCCTCGAACAGAAAAAGAACGAACCGGGCGAAGCGGAACTCAGAAACGGGCTTGCCGCCTGCGATAATCATGACTTCGAAGCGGCCGCAAGGTCCTTCCGCGCCGCCGCGGAACAGGGCAGCACGGACGCCATGCTGCTGTACTTCGATTGTCTGGCGAGGGGCAGCGGGATCGGGAAAGACAAGGCCGCAGCCGAAGAATGGCTGAAAAAAGCCGTGGAGGCCGGCAATCCGACTGCGCAGGCGCTCTACGGCAGCTATCTTGTGGGCGGGGAGCAGGAAGCGGAGGGGCTCGAATATATCAAGCGGTCCGCGGACAGCGGAAACATCCTGGGCATGCACCTGCTCGGGATGACCGCCTTGGAGAAAAAGTCCGGGGAAGCGAGCGTGGATGCATTGAAGTCTCTGAAAACGCTTGCCGGTTTGCCACTGTCGGAACAGAAAACCGCACTTGATTATCTGAGCCAGGCCGGCGGCGGCAACATCCTTCTGACGGGAAAACCCAACACCAATACGAACAAGCTCATCGTCATGGCTCAATACTCGCTCGGCGTGTATTACTTCGGAGGCAGAGCGCCCGGCGGACAGGGACGGGATCTGGACGAGGCGGCGAAGTGGTTGAACATGGCGAAGGAAAACGGGTTTCCCCATGTCGATTCGGTCCTGCGGACCGTTGAGCTGATGAGGCAGAACCCCGATGTCGGCCGGACAAAATGAGGAAGTCGAGACGGCCGGAGCCAAGGCCGTCATGGCCGGTGAGCAAAGCCGGATCGACGCTTCGGAGTTCGACCTCGGCATCACCATCACGGACGCCGACGGCAAGCCGCTGGACGACGTTGTCCTTTTTTTCCGTCACCCAAACCCGACACCACGGAGAATATAACATGAAACATAAACCGGTCAGCACATTCTCCGCGATCTTCTGCGGCGGCTTCCTCGCGTTCGCCGCATTCCTGATGTCATGCGCGCAGGATGTCGCATCCGCACAGGGTGATCGGAAGGATGCGGCGGAGACCGTCGATTCGCAGGCGGATCTCCTCTCGGGGCGCTTCACCGGCATCGACTTTTACGGCCGGGTCCTGGACCAGAACGACAAGCCCGCTCCGAACGTGACGGTCACGGTGCTGCTCGACACGGTTTCGCCCGATCCCGCGGCGTTCTTCTCAGCCCGGAAGGACATTCAGATCCGAACCGACGAACAGGGCTTTTTCGAGTATCACGGGTTCGGGGAACGGATCTCCGTATCCGTTCACTCTCAGGACGGGTACGAGCGCACCACGGGCATAAACCCGTCGAGCTTCACATACGGCGGGATGCCCGGCGCGGTCTTCACGAAACACATCCCGGACAAAAACGACCCGGTCGTCTTCCGCGTGCGGAAGATGGAAGATGCCGTCCCGCTGATTTCAAAGTATTATTTCAACGACCGCTTCCCGTTCTCGCGCGTTTTTCAGGAGACCGGATATTTCGACATGTTCCAGGGATCCACGACATACGAATACTACGATGGGCAGGCGCAGCCCGTCGGGGATTGGAAAGCAAACGGATTCCGTCCGCAGTTCTCCATCACGCAGACGCTGCTCAAAAACGAGGTGGACGAGCAGATCAAGAAGGTCGAGATCCGGTTCTTCGGCGGCATCGCGTTCCTGTATTCCCCGACCGAAATCTTCCGTGGTGTCTACAGGATGGACCCCGCGCTGGAATGCACCGGGCGCGACAGCTTCGCGTTCCAGGTCCGGCGCAAACGGAATGAGGATGGCGCGGCCGCGGACTATTCCTTCTCCGAAAACGGAAAGGACTGGACGCGCGTTCCCGCATCCGAACAGGACCTGAACCTGCTCGACAAGCCGAATTTCTGGGTCGAATTCCCCGGCGGGTTCTTCGGGCGCATGTATCTGACCGGGATGAGCGGATTCCCTGACCGGGACGTGGAGCGGGAGACGGCGCAGATCGGGGTCTGGCTTGAGCTCAACACCATCCCCGGAAACAGGGTATTCGAGCGGGACGGGAGTGCGCTGTGGGACAGAAAGACGTCCAAAGAACGGAAGGAACTCCTGCAAACGGTCCTCGCGCCGTTCAACCGCAACACTTCGCCGTTCTTCCCCGAATCCGAACCGAACTCAAGCCCCCGGACAGACTGACTCGTCCCCGCCGGAGCCGAGGCCGTCATGGCCGATGAGCAAAGCCGGATCGACGCTTCGGAATTCGACCTCGGGATCACCATCACGGACGCCGACGGCAAGCCGCTGGACGGCGTCACGATGAACCTGGAATGGAAGCGTCCGAAGATTCCTCTGCTCAGCGGCGAATGGGAACGAAGAATCGAGACAAAGATAGTCGATTCCAAGTCCAAGGTCCGCATTCACGAAAAAGGCTGGTCCGGGCTTACGCTTTCTTTCCGGAAAGACGGCTACTCTCAACAACAATGCAAGTTCGACATCAACATCGTGGACGAGGACAGATCCCAGCTGACGGTGCGGAAGGACGTGCAGGTCAAAATGACCGTAAGACAGTAGTCGTCCGATTCGCAGGAAGGCGACCGAAAAAAAGCCCTCTCACCAACCCCGGACAGGCTAACACCGAAACACCCACTGAGAAATTACCATGAAATTCAAATCGGTCAGCACCATTGCCGCGATCCTCTGCGGCTGCGATGTGCGGAACGACAAGTTTTTTTGTTGTTTTATTCTTGCATTTCCCCGGACGAATGATATATTTACGAAAAAAACACAATATGCCACGCCGACCACAGGAGTTGAAGACCATGCTCGTGAAGTGCCCTTTATGCGAAACGGAAAGAGAATGCGAACCCGGAACCAACCGGTGCAGCTGCGGCACGCGATTCCGTGTTTCCGAGGATGGAAAGACGTCGGTTGTCGGATACTCCTCCCGTTCGAAGCCGCAGCGTTCCGGCAGCAGGTTCAGGAACTGCTGCCTTGCGATCGTCTGCGTGGCCGTCTGCCTGGTTCCGTTTTGGATATACTTCATCGTACCGTTTGTGAGGAAGATGTGCGAAAGGAACTCCTACCGCCCCGGTTATCGTGAACCTGGCCAAGTTGTTATTCCTACTGTTGGAGACGATCCCAAGATCAACGTGAATCAAACGACAAATGGCGTCGGGTATACCTTGGGAGACGATTCCGCGGCTGATCCGGAAACAAAGGAATCCAAACCCGTCGGCAAGGGTGCGGAGGTTACATTCAGCGAAGACGGCAGGACTTTGGTAAAAGCTCCCGAAGACGTCACATCCTTCGATGTCCCGGACGGCGTCACGAGGATCGGGAGCAATGCATTCCGGGAATGCACTCAACTGACCCGAATCACGCTCCCGGACAGCCTCAAGGAGATCGGAACCTGCGCATTCGGGAACTGCACCGCGTTGACTTCGATATCTTTCCCGGCAGGTCTCCGGGAAATCCACGGAGACTCTTTTGCCGGCTGCACTTCGCTGACCGAGATCGAGATCCCGGAGGAATGCGCCGAGGTCGTAAGGAAAGCATACCCTCGCTGGTTCCAGGAGGCGGACCCGCAGTAAAAACCTTCCGGGGAGGGACGCCGTCCTTGACACGGTGTTGTCCGCTCTTTTGGGGAAAGAGAGACAGGAGAGCTGTTTTGCCGGCAGCATCCGCCGGGGAGATAATCATCAAGTATAAGGGAGACGATCGGATGGAAAGCCTCAATAAAGGCGTGTCGGTTTTCCTGAAATGCGGTGGAAGGTGCGGCAAAGACGCTTTCTTTACCCCGAATCTTTGCGAAGGAAGAACCTGACCTGATTCGCGGCGTTGGCGATCCGTTTTTTCAGGAATAAGACCGCCGGAGACGGGAATGCGAATCCGGGCGCATTCTGCCGGACGGACTGTTTTTTGCCGGAATGCCTGATGCGGCGTTTTCAGCCGTATTATCCGGCTGTTTTTTTGTGGAAGCGGCTTGAAAGAACCGCGGATGCGGTGTATGTTTTGATGAGAGAAAATATCCGCCGCCGCGCGCGGCGACTGAACTTGACCCCCCTGGAGAAAACAAGCATGATCCACGACCATATCGACAGAATCGGCCTGTACCGTTTCGGGCAGGCCGCCGCGAAAGCGTTCGAATTCCTGAAAACGCTCACGCCGGACACCCCGGACGGCACGTACGAGATCGCCGGACGCGACGTGTACGCGATGGTGCAGTCCTACGACACCGAGGCGGACCCGCCGCCGATCCTGGAGGCGCACCGGAACTATATCGACATCCAGTATTGCATCGCCGGGGCGGAATACATCGCCGTCGCGCCGCTGGACGAATCCACGCTCAGGACGCCCTACGACGAGACGAAGGACGTGGCGTTCTACCACGCGCAGAAGATGATGTCGCTCTGCGCCATGACGCCGGGCCGGTTCGTGCTGCTCTTCCCCTCGGACGAGCATTTCGCGAAGTATGCCGCGGAGGCTCCGGGCCGCATCAAAAAAGCGGTCATAAAGCTCCGCGCCGACCTTTTCTGAGCGGGTGCGTAACAATACCTTTTTTGAGGGGAGGGGGTTGACGGCTTATCCGAGCCGGAATCCGAGCTTGCGGAGCGTTTCCCGGAGTTCGAAGGGCAGGGGGCTGCCTGAGCGTACCGTGTAGGCCGGGAATTCGCGGCGGACGCGGTAGGAGCCGCGCAGCGCTTCGAACTTCTCCGGCGCGGCACGGAGCGCGGTGTCGTCGAATGCGACGTCGTAGGAAGTGAACACGGCGTCCGCGAGCGGATTTGCCGAGGCGGGATCGAGCATGACGACCGGATCGGTCGGCACGGGAACCTCCGCGGGGAAGAAATCCAGCAGCGGTTCGATGCCGAAATGCTTCGCGACCGCGCGGACCGCCATCGACGTGCCGTTCGCCTTGCCGTCGGCGGAATACCCCGCGATATGCGGCGTGGCGAAATCGACGAGCGACAGGAGCGCGCGGTCGATGCCGGGCTCGTTGTGCCAGACGTCCAGCACGGCGCCGGAAATGCGTCCGGCCGTGATCGCCGCCTTCAACGCGGCTTCGTCCGCGACGTTCCCGCGCGAGGCGTTGAAGAAAAAGGGCTTCCGTTTGAGCCCGCGGAAAAACGCATTGTCCGCCAGATGCTCCGTCCGGTCCGGTCCCGATTTCGTCAGCGGCACGTGGAACGTGACGAAATCCGCTTCGTGCTGAATCCGTTCGAGCGAGACAAATCCGTCGTTTCCTTCGCGTCTCGCCCGCGGCGGGTCGTTGATGAGGACGTTCATGCCGAGCGCGGCAGCCGCGGCGGCGACCTTCGATCCGACATGCCCGCAGCCGACGATGCCGAGCGTTTTTTTATTCAAATTCACATTGTGCCGGAGCGAGATGCGGAGCAGGGCGGAGGTCATGTACTGCGCCACGGACGCGGCGTTGCATCCCGGCGCGCCCGTCCATTCGATCCCGTACGCGGCGCAGTATGCCGGGTCGATATGGTCGGTCCCGATGGTGGCGGTCGCGATCATGGAGACGCGGGAGTGTTCGAGGAGCACCGCATCGCATTTCGTGCGCGTGCGGATGATGAGGGCGTCGGCGTCGCGGACGGTCTCCGGCGTGAACTCGCCGGGCTCAAGATAGCGTACGTCGGCGTAAGGTTCGAAGACGCCCTTCAGAAACGGGATCATGGAATCGGCGAGGATGAGCATGGAGTGTCCGCCTCAGAGGAAATACGGCAGGAGCATGAAATACCGCCAGAGGGCGGCGGCGCAGAGCGTGATGACAATGCAGAGGATCGCGCGCCGCCAGCTTTTGAACACGAACGACAGGATCATCAGCGGGATGCCAAGCGCGACGCAGATCACGCTCAGCGTGAGCCCGCTTGCGATCATGAAGTATGCCGTGGCCTTGGCGGAATGTATGGCGGATTCCGTGCCGGTGAAGCCGCGGGAGACGATCCATTTGCAGATGCCCGCGGCGATGCCGTCGAGCGCGAGCAGAAATAACACGGGAGAAATCAGCAGAGAGATCAGAAATTTGAACATGTCCGCGGTCTTTCCCGTGTTTTGTTGGGAGCCGGAAGGAAAATCGGCTCAGTTTTCCTGCATGTAGTTCGGGGCGTCGCGCGTCATGATGATGTCGTGCGGATGCGCCTCCTTCAGGGCGGAGGGGCTGACGCGGGTGACTTTCGCGCGGGCGCGGAGCTCGGGGATGGTCTTGGTGCCGCAGTAACCGAGGGAGTAGCGGAGGCCGCCGATGAACTGGCAGAGGACCTCGCTGAGGGAGCCGCGGTAGGGGACCATGCCTTCGACGCCCTGCGGGACGATCTGCTTCACATCGTCGGTGTCCTTCTGGCCGTAGCGTTCGCGGCTGCCCTTGGACTTCTGCATGGCGACGAGGCTTCCCATGCCGCGGTAGAGCACGTAGCGGCGGCCATTGCGGAACGTCTTTTCGCCGGGGCCTTCGAGCGTGCCGGCGAGGACGGAGCCCATCATGACGCAGGAAGCGCCGACCGCGATGGCCTTCGGCACGTCGCCGGACTGCTTGATGCCGCCGTCCGCGATGATCGGGACTTCCTCGCCGATGGCCTTGTACGCCTCGTAGATGGCGGAGACCTGCGGGGTGCCGACGCCCGCGACGACGCGCGTGGTGCAGATGGAGCCGGGGCCGATGCCGACCTTGACGGCGTCGACGCCCGCGTCGAGCAGAGCCTTGGCTGCGTCGTACGTGGCGATGTTGCCCGCGACGACGTCGATGCCGGCGTATTTGTCCTTGATGTATTTCACGGTGTCGATCACGCCCTTGCTGTGGCCGTGCGCGGTGTCGATCACGAACGCGTCGACTCCGGCCTGCGCCAGGGCTTCGATGCGGTCCTCGTTGTACGGCCCGACGGCGGCTGCGACGCGCAGACGGTGTTCGGCGTCGCGGTTGTACGCGGGTTCCATGTTCTCAATGAGCGTGCGGACGTCGGTGAAGCTGAAGAGGCCGGTGAGCCTGCCGTCTGCGTCGATGGTCGGGAGCTTGCCGACTTTGTTCTTCATCATGAGCTGGAACGCATCCTCGAGCGAGGGGGCGCCGGTCGCGAAGACGACGGGCTTCGTCATGACGTCGCGGATCGGGATGTCGAAGCTGGAGAGGAACTTGATGTCGCGGGCGGTGATGATGCCGACGAGCTTGCCGCTGCCGTCCACGATCGGGAATCCGGAGAAGGAGAAATTGTGCGCGGCCTTGTAGTTGAGCATCTCCTGCACGGTCTGGTCTTCGCGGAATGTGATCGGGGTCTTGATGAAGCCGTTGAGGTAGAATTTGACCTTGCGGACCTCCTCGGCCTGAGTCTGCACGTCGAGGTTCTTGTGGATGACGCCGATGCCGCCCTGCTTTGCCATGGCGATCGCCATTTCGGCTTCGGTCACGGTGTCCATGGCGGCGCTGACGAAGGGGATGTTCAGCTTGATGTTGCGGGAGAACTTCGTCGAGATATCAGTGTCCGAGGGGAGGAAATCGGCATACTGAGTCAGGAGGGAGATGTCGTCGAAAGTAAGGCTTTCGAACTTGAAGTTCGCCATGAAGGCGTCGATGTTTTGATTGCTCATATGCTGCTCCGATCTTTTGCGCCGGGCCGCGTCTGGCACTTGGCAACGGCTTTGTTTTTTTCAATACCATTTGCCATTATAATATACTGTATTTTTTCGTTTTTGCAACTCCAAACGATCCCTTCCGCCTGATTTTTCAGAAAAAAATCCCTGCCGGGGAGCGGAGTGGATGCCGTGGGAGGGGGGTCAGGAATCCAGGTCGGTATCGCCTGCGGAGGCGGCGAGGAATGTCGTCGGCATGCCGTCGAGCTGGGTTTTGACGCGGTCGTAGAACGACCGGCAGTCGTCGGGGTGCGGCGGGATGAATCCGAGGAAGATCAGGGAGGCGTGGGAAGAATACGCATGGAACGCCGTTTCGAAATTGGCTTCCTGCGAGAGCACGAGATGCTGCGCCTCGATGCGCGAATCCTCGGCGAGCTGTGTGAGCTCCTGTTCCGCTTCGGGGCGGTGTTCCGGGTCCGACAGGCGCAGCAGGCGGATCTTCGTCTTGTTCCACCGTCTGTTGCACGTCAGAAGATGCGCCAGGATCAGCATCAGCGAACCGTTCTGGCGTCCGCGCCACCAGATGTCGATGGAGCCGTCGCCCGGTTCCTCCGCGGCGCGTTCGGGATTGATGAGCACGAGCGTGTTCATACGGAGCAGGCGGATGGTCTGCAGATGCCGGAAGAAGGCTTCGACACGGTCCTCGTTGACCGGCCACCCGGAGAGCACGATGTTCGGTGCGAGCGGTCCCAGTGAATGCGACTGGAGGAAGACGTTCAGCGCCTCGTCGAAATCGGTTTCTTCGGAGGTGGTGACGGCGACGGGGAAGAAGTGTGTGCCGGATTCCTCCGAGAGCGCCCGGAGCTGCGCCTCCTCCTGTTTGCGCTGCTTCTCCGCCGCCGCCGGATCGGGACCGGGGTTCAAAAAGCGTGCCACGGACATGATGCCGCGTTCGTTGTTCAGGAGCGAACCGTAGCGGATGAGCGCGAGGTGTTTTTTGTTCGGCCCGGCGAGGATGAGGATCTGCGGACGCCAGTTCTTCGCGTCGGACGGCATGGATGCCAGGCGTACGAGGCACCGGCGGATGCGTTCGAAATAATACCCGCGGCGGGCATCGCCGAATGTGATCGCGAGCGATTCCCTTCTCGCGATGAGGAAGAGGACGCCCACGATAAAAAACGCCACGACCAGAAGCTTGGCGTTGATGAAGATCGCCACGGCGAAGCACGCCGCCGCCCCGTAGCAGCCGACCGCCCAATGGAAGAGGCGGAATTTCGGGCGGAAGGACGGGTTCGCGGCGAAATGCTCCACCGCCGCCGCGATGTTGATGATCGCGTAGGTGAAGAGCGTAAACATGGTCACGAGCTCGGCCACGGCGTTCAGCGCGTCGCCGCCGCTCTGGCGGCTGCCCCAGAGGAGAATGCCGACGGAGATCACGAGCGTCAGGCACATGGCAGGGATCGGATCGTTGTTCTTTCCGCGTCCCCATGCGAAGAAGTTCAGCGGAGCGAAGATCTTGTCCGCCGCAAACGCCTGGAGGATGCGCGGCGCTCCGATCAGGGTCCCGAGTGCGCTGGAGAGCGTCGCGGCCGCGACGCCGGCGAAGACGAGGAACCATGTGTGGAAAATGGCATTTTCCTTGAGCGTTTCATAGTAGACCAGCAGTTTTTCCCTCGGCCAGGTGGCGCCGAAGAGCAGGATCTCGGTCAGGTAGATGACGAATCCGGCCGCGATGGCCAGTATCGTTCCGCGCGGGATGGACTTGCGGGCGTCCTTCAGGTCGCCGGACATGTTGACTCCGGCGAGGAATCCGGTCACGGCGGGGAAGAAGATTGCGAAGTTTGTGGCCAGGACGAGGATGTTCGCGTCCACACCTTTCTTCGCATAAAGATTCGCCCGGAACGTTTCCGCCGAGGGACCCGGGACGCCGAATGCCGCGCTGGCCAGGATGACCGCGATGGACAGCGCCAGGATCGCCATGATCGCATACTGCGTCCTGATGGCCCAGTTGGCCCCGACGATCGCGATGGTGAAGAGGACGAGGAGCGGGATCAGGCCGACCCAGAGCTGCGTCGTTTCGAATTGCGGAAACCCCTTGACGAACGCCTCTGTGAAGCCGATTACATAGAATGGCACGGACAGCGACTGCGACACGTAGTAGGTCAGTCCGATCGACGCTCCGAAGCCTGGTCCCAGCGACCGTGAGATCAGAAAGTACGGTCCGCCGTTTTTTACGGGGGTGTTCGTCGAGATGGCCGAGATCGAAAGCCCCGTAGCGACCGCGATGCTTTCCGCCGCCAGCAGAATCCCCAGCGCTCCGATGATGCCGAGTTCGCCCGTGACTGTTCCCAGACGCATGAACATTACCACGCCGAGGATCGTCAGGATGGACGGCAGGAAGACCCCGCTGAATGTGTTGAAATGATATCCCTTCGCAGGTTCCGCCGCTTCGTTCTCTTCCGGTTTCATTCTGGTCGCGTTCTTTCTGTTGATCGAGTCCCGGTATGGTTTTATCCCGATAACTATACTACCCGTTTTTTGTGTTTTCAAATATCCCGGACATGTTTTTCGGGGAAAATGCGCGAAGCAACGGATGAAGATGCGCCGCGATACAGGGCTGGGAGACGGTGCGGGCGGAAACATCCCTGACGGGCGTGGAACGATCAGTATTCGAAATGCGGCTTCGTCTTCAGTATCTCTGTATCGATGACCGCCAGAACGCGGGCGAATGCCTCCCGCACGGCAAGTTTCGCCCGGATCGAACGCGGCGCGACTTCGTCCGCCACGAACCCGATCGCGTCAATGCCGTGTTCCGAGGCAAGATAGATCGCGCGTTCGCAGTGGAACCGCTGGGAGATGACCGTGATTTCGGATGCGCCGAACAGATTGCGGGCGCGGACGACCGAATCCAGCGTGCGGAATCCGGCATAGTCCGACAGCACATCCTCTTCCGACACGCCCTCGGCGATAAGTTCGCGCTTCATGTCGCCCGTTTCGTTGTAATCCGTGCGGCTGTTGTCGCCGGATACGATGATCTTGCGGATCTTTCCCGCGCGGTATAACGCCGCCGCGGCGTGGACCCGGTTGTAAAAATACGTGTTGAGATATTTCCCGTGTACAAGGCGCGAAGTGCCCGGCAGAAGGCCGTATTCGCGGGCGGGAACGGTTTCGACGTCGCCGAATACGCGTCCCGCGGCACATTTTTCGACGCGCCGGTCGGCGGCAAACAATGCGAGGACACTCAGCAGAATGCACAGCGCGAGGACGTCACCCGCGATGAGCAGGATCCTGCGGGCGCGGGAGCGTTTCTTTGTCGGTGTCGGTCCGGATGGATTCTTCGATGTGTCCTGGTTCATGAAAACTCGAGAAAAGGAAAAGGCCGCAAACGCTTTTTTGCTGCATCTGCGGCCCGATTTTTTACTTCGTCACTGCTTGCAATGTGCCCGAGCGGAGCCGGGCACTGCCGCACTGGAAGCTCTGCCTCCGTGCCGTTGCGAAGCAAGGCACAATGACAGTGGAGGAGTTGTCCTCCACTCAGAGCTTGGAGAAGCTGGCGTTCATCTTCAGTTCTTCCTCGACGTCGATCTTGGTGTCAGGAATGGTCTTGCCGTTCTTGACCTTTTCGATCACGACATCGTCGAGCCAGGCCTTGCCTCTGCCTTCGACCAGGATGCCGATGCGGTCGCGGATGGCTTGCGCCGGGATGTCGAATTCGCCGGAGTAGCTCTTCCAGTCGGTGGCGTCGGTGGCGTCGAAAAGCTGGAGGTCGAGGCACCGCTGGAAGCCGGAGTTTTCGCCGCGGATGCGGATCGTGACCTTGCTGAAGCCTTCGTTCTTCACCTTGCAGGAGACCTTCACGTGCGTACCGGCCACGTCGCGGATCCAGGTGCCGATGCCGTCCGCGCCGGGAGCCGTCGAAATCTCCTGGACGGAGGGCAGCGCGGTCGCCGGATCAAGGTTTTCAATACGCAGCGAGGCCGGTGCGGAGGCGTAGACTTCCGTGTCGCGGTGGGGATTGATGCGGATGGGATCCCAGCGGCGGGCTTCCCAGCCGAGCGGACGGTCTTCGCCCATCGTCATGTCGCCGTTTTCGACGGTGACCCAGCGGGCGTCGTATTCCGCCATCTTCTTTTCGATTTCGGCGAGGAGCGGCTCGAACTTCTTCGCGGTCTCGGGTTCGCGCATCTTCAGGTAGGCGTCGAGGTAACGGCAGCCGAAGGTGTTGACGGAGTAGCCGGAGATGTGGAGCTCGTCGCCGCGGTGCATCAGGCCCTTCGAGCTGATGAGCTTGCAGTTGTCGATCTTGGACTCGACGTCCTGGATCATGCGGTTGAAGCCGTCAGTCCAGTTCACGTAGCGGCCGAGTTCGCCCACGAAGAGCGGCAGGTCGGCGATCCCGATGTCCGTGCGGACGTCGGTCACGAGCTTGTTCAGCTCGTTGATGTAGTTGCGGTTGCCGGTGTCGGACTCGCCCTGGTGCCAGAGCATGGCCTTGATTTCGCCCTGTTCCTGCGCGAATTTGATCTTCTTGATGAGGTTGTCGTAGTTCGGCGCGCGGTCGGTGTTGTCACGGCCGCCCTTGCTCAGTTCGCGCATGCTGCGTCCGCCGCGGGCCGCGTGGATCAGCCCCACCGTCACGTCCGGGTGAAGTTTCGCATAGTGCAGGGCGAACGATTCGCCCGGGCCGTAGCCGCGTCCGTACGGCGCGACGTTCTTGACCCATTCCATCTTGTCGTTCAGCTCAAGCACCTGATACGTTCCTTCCAGGTACTCGGGGAGCACCGGGTAGCCGGCGCCTTCCATGTTGGACTGGCCGGTGAGCAGGAAGATGTGGAATTTCTGCTTCTCTGCCGGGATCTTGAGCGTGGAATAATCGGGGGTGGCGGAGGCCTGTGCGCAGGAAGTCGTGGCGGCAACCGCCGCGAGGACCGGCACGAGACCCTTCATCATACGGAAGAACTTCATGATGATGTCTCCTGTTCGGGGTTGTTTTGGTGTTATGGGAAGATTTGGTCTGAATCTGCGTATTCCGTTCGGTCACGATCATGGGACGAAACGTTCGATCAACACATTGATCGTTAATATACCACCTCGCGACAAAAAAAGAAATGTACTTTCTGTTTGATTTTGTGTAGTATTTATGCGCTGCGACGAAAAAAAGATGTCGAAATCTATCATATTCGGGGCGTTCCCGAATCAGGTCAACATCCGAGAGTCAAACCGGAAAAATATAAAAGGGTATGATTGCAAGTCTCATATGACCTATGTGTTTTATCCGAATTTCTTTCCGAAAAATGGAAAATAAAGTGTTCTTTGTCCGTATTATGAAATTGCTATCTTTTCTGATCGTGATTAGATAAAAAATTAAGATGAAATACAATCTGAAATGCGAGCACATCATGCTTGAGTTGATAGAATTTCATTTTATCCGAAAAATAGAGATGAAAATCATATCAATATTTTGTTCTTCATCTGTCAAATAAATGGGGGCTCAGATGTGTTTGAGACAAAGCAGAAAAAGAGAATATTATGAACAATGCAATGTAAAGAAATCCGATTCGTTCCATTGGTGAAGCCGGAGTGTCGTGGCTTCAAGGCGGAGAGGATGAAAACCATTGCGTCCGGTGAAGCGCCCGCCGATTGTCGTCCCGGCAGGATGCGGGCGCTGCAAATGCCGCTCGAAACTGCTTCCGTCGACATATTGTTTAGAGTTTTTACCAAAAAAATGTGCTAATGACAAAAAGAACATGTTTTTCGATAAAAAATCCATTTGAAATTTATGTGTTCACGTGTATAATATACGCGAAAAATAATAAACTAAAACGCATGTGAGCAGGCGCAAAAGGAAAAATGAGCTCAAAACGAACGATACAGAACGATCGGCAAGAAGAGAACGAAACGAACTGAAAACGAACTGAACGAACAAACAAAACGAATTCGAGATACAAACCATGAACGAAACGAACAGCAAACGAGCGGAACAGGAGGCCGGAGCCGGGTGGTAAACCGGATCGCCGGACGGCGGTGGAGAAACCGGCCATCCGATCTTGGCCCGAGCGCGGCGCAAAGCCGGGCGGGGCAGGGCGGAAACCGGGACTGCCGGAAGGATGCGCGAAGCCGCTTGAGCGGCGCCTGAACGCAAGCTCAGGCAGGAGTACGATTTTAACGGACTTGAACTTGGTCGAAGGGTTGTCGAGGAGACGGCCCGGAGAGCGGACCCGGGAACCGAACCCCGGGGCCGGAGAAGCGAACGGAACAACCGCGGGAAACCGCAGGAGACAGATGATGACATCGAACTGGAAACGAACGGGAACGGCGAGCGGCGCCGGGGTTGAGGCTCCGTGTGTCGCGATGTGCGTTTCCGCCCTCCCGTCGGGTCGCATCGTCCGGGCGCTTCGCTGGAAGCAGGACGCCGTATGCAGGTATGCCGCGGCGGACGAAGAGCCCCGCGCGGCGGAACCGGGCGTCTGCCCGGATGGCCTCGCGGATTCCGCAAGTTCGAGCTTAACCAGAACGATTTTTTTCTCATCCCGTATTCAAACAAAAACTCAAACCCGAAAGGAAACCAATTACAAAACCCAGGAAAAGAAAGGCAAACAATCTGAAAACCAAGTGACAATTTCGCAAAAACTCGAAACCTTAGCTTAACAACCAAGGAGAAAACAAGCTATGGCAGAAAGAACAGTCAAATTCAACGTGTACGTCGATCCGTCTTTCTCGGAAGCGACTACCGGGACTACCAGTTCCATTACTGGTGAGACCCTAACCTGGCAGGTCAATGCGTTCAGCAGCATTGAGTCCAACTATGTCACCGACGTCTCCGGGGACACCGTCTGGGTCGACGAAGGCTACACCGTCTACTACAACGGCTTCGACTTCAGCGGTTCCAACAAGAACCTCCTCCACACCGCGAAGGAAAACTACTACATCACGAATACCACGGTCACGTGGATCTATTCCGTTCCTTACAATGACCCCCGCGGCGAAATCCGGAACTCCCCGTTCACCCGCACGACGGACATGGTCATCTACATGGACAATGTGGGCAACTATCCCGTCGGCGACCAGAACAGCGGTTTCTTCCTGCTGGGCATGAACAACACGCCCAACAACTTCACGGCCAACCTTGACATCACGATCAAGAACTCCAGCCTGAACACGATCAACTTCGGTTCGGGCAACGGCCAGGACAACTACGACAACCGCGGCAAACAGAACGGCACCCTCGTTTTCAACGTCGAAAACACCAAGGTTACCGGCAGCGGCAACTGGGGCAACTTCGCCCTTCCGAAAGGCAACTTCAACCGCGACGCCGCCAAGGACGTCGTCGGCACCCTGACGAACGTCACGATCAACAACAACTTCTTCGGGTTCAAGACCGGCGGCTCCAACGTCGTGGAAGGCAATATCTTCATCACGATCACCGGGTCCTCCGTCCGCAACTCCATCCAGTTCGGCTCCTTCAACCCGTCCGCCAGCTCCACGCCCAATGGCACCTTTATTGGCGCCGGCACGTTCTCCATCGCCGGTTCCACGGCTGCCACCATCCAGGGCAACCCGCGCGAAGGTGAAGGCAAGCAGGCGAACGCGACCTACAAGCTGAACCTGCTCGCCGATGCCGAAGACCGTGCCACCGTCGCCGATACGATCCAGGGCTTCGATACTATTTCTATTGAAGCGGGCGCACGTGTGCGCACGAATACTATTGCGGTGAATGGACGCGGCACGACGGCTGTCACGCTTGATGCCGCTGCCATGCTCCAGGTCGGCACCCTCGGAAGCGGCGTGACGATCGATGTCGTCAACGTCACCGGCCTCGACACCGTCGTCCTCTACAACTTCGAAGGCTCCCTCTCCGATGGCCAGCTCACGGTCAACGGCACGGCCGTCAAGAAGTACTCCACGAGCGGCGACTACTCCAACACCTACGAGGTCGTCGGCGGCAACCTGGTCTACCACAATGCCGGCACGACCCTCCTCGTGAACAGCAAGTACACCGACGGCGAAGATGTCGTCATCGGCGAAGGTGAAGAAGAAGTCACCTTGAAGGGCTACAAGACCTTCGCATCCGCCCAGGCGGCTGCCGATGCCCAGGGGCTCGACAAGGCCACCACCCGTATCGTTCTCAATGCGAACATCGAGAGCGGCAACGTCTTCTCGGCCGACGTCTCCACGAAGGACTACAACTCCTACATCGTCGGCAGGAGCGAGGACGTCCCCGTCGACTTCGGCGGCCAGAACCTCATCATCGGCGCCATCGGCGAAGATCTTTCCTCCGCGTTCCTCTCCCTCTCCAACGCCACGAACATCAACGCCGTCAAGTTCGGCAACCTGGCTTCCGCCAATGTCAGCCTCGGCAACGTCGTGAGCTCCGAAGTGGAGATCCCGGATCCCGAAGATCCGGAAGAGACGATCACCGTGGACGCCCCCGGCATCGTGTCCTTCGATATGACCGGCGCTACGCTCAACAACGCTCAGATCTCCATCTCCAACAGCCTGATCGGCGAAATGAACATGGGCGCCAACGCCGCCTCCACCGGCCGTGTCGCGATCAGCGGCTCCACGATCGGCGATTTCTACGCCGGCGTGAACGGCCTTGAGGTCGCGTTCTCCGGCGAAAGCCTGATTAAGAACGTGTACACCGAAGGCCAGGCCGGAGACGGCCTTGATTTCGGCGATACCGCCATCACGGGCAAGTACGTCGCCGGTTCCATGACCGCCGGTACCTCCTTCGATGAATTCAAGCCCACTATCGGCGCCAACGCGAAGGAACTCATCGTCGGCGGCTATGCCAACACCTTCGGCTCGATCGATGCCACCGTCACCGGCGGCGGCGACCTCCTGTCCCTCGGCGGTGAGAACGACGTCGTCACCAACGATGCGAACCTGTTTGCCAAGGGCGATTTCAGCGAGATCTCCCTCGGCAAGAAAGTCTCCGTCGGCGGCGACGTGAACGTCGAAATCGGCGGCGGCGAGATCCACAAGCTCGCGATCGTCACCACCAGCAAGTCCGGTGAAGAAGAAGAAGAGGAAGAAGGCAACGACGCGACCGTCACGGGCGATGTGAACCTGAAGCTCAGCGGCGGCAAGATCGACGAAGTCATCGTCTCCGACAAGGCTGGCGCCGTCGGCGGCAACGTGACCGTCGAACTCGCCGGCGGCACCGTCGCCCCGATGAACAACGGCGTCGTGATCAACGGCTCCGGCGACACCGCCAACTCCTTCCCCGGCCTGGTCTACGGCGCGTCCGTGACCTCCATCCTCGACGGCGGCGTCATCGCTGCCGGCAAGACCGCCGACCTGGTCGTCAGCGGCAATGCGAAGATCAACAAGATCCAGAACTTCACCTCCCTGGTCGTCACGGGCGGTACCCTGAACGTCGCAGGCGGCGAAGCTCACGATTCTGTTGTCAGCGAAACCGGTAACACCCTGACCATCGACGGCGACATCATGAACAGCCGCGGCATCAGCGCCGGCGCGATCTATGCTGACGACCTGTACAACTACGGCCTGGTCGGCACGCTCCGCGCGACCGGCGACCAGCCCGGCATCACCCTGACCGGCAGCCTCGTCAACACCGGCTACGTCAAGACCTCCAAGCTCACCATCGCCGGCAACTTCGCCAGCACCGGCAAGGTCACCACGGCCGGCGACATCACGGTCAACGGCACCGGCACGTTCCTCAACGAGGGTGAACTCTACATCCGCAGCACGTTCAGCAAGGAAGGCGTCTTCGCCCAGGACGGCGGCATCACGCTCAACAACGTCGACCTCGAGAACACCGGATTCATCAGCACCGGCAAGCTCCTCGGCGTCAAGAACCTGACGACCTCCAAGCTGTATTCGACCGCCGGCGCCGAGATCTCCGGCAACCTCACCATCAACGCCGGCGCGGAAGTCGCCTTCACGAACAAGGCCGACTCCACCAAGACGCAGGCCCTGACCCTCGGCGGCTCCATCAACATGTACGCGGACGCCCGCCTCATCGTCTCCGGCGACCTTCCCGCCAACAAGGTGATCACGGTCAATGTCGGCGACATGGTCGGCGCGAACGAGATCGTCCGTACCGAACGCGACCTCTCCGCCGCCAACTGGACGGTCAACCTCTCCGACACTGCCAACTACAAGTGGGAATACAGCGCGGACAAGACCTCCATCGTCGTCTACTCCACGGCTGAAGTCTTCGTGAACTCCGGCTTCACCGCCGACAAGAAGATCTTCGTCAACGGCAACCAGCTCCTCTTCGGCAAGAACGCATTCGCCACTGTCGCGGACGCCATCGCGGCCACCACCGACAAGTCCCTGATCGTCATCATCGACGAGACCAAGGCTCTCGATGTCACCGCGGCCGGACGCGAGATCGCGATCCGCAAGTCCGAAGCGGGCGCCAAGCTCAACCTCGCCCTCGGCAACGTCTCCGCGAAGGGCATCATCGTCGAAGACGACTGCACCATCGCCTCCATCGTCGATGCGAACGGCGTCGTGATCGACGCGGACGCCAAGCTGACCCTCAGCGGCACGATCCCCGAATCTCTGCCCTTCACCATCGACGCCTCCGAAGGCTCCGGCTCCCGCCTGAACCTCGTCGTCGATCCGGAAAAGGTCACCCTCGACTCTGCCCAGGTCACTGTCCTCGGCGAAGGCGCTACCTTCATCGATGCGACCGGCAAGGTCTTCCTCCAGGCTACCGGCAACGTCTTCTACGGCGAGTCCTTCTACAAGCAGGAAGGCGAATTCATCATCCCGACCTTCAAGGACGGCGACATCGACAAGGCCACCGGCGACGTCCTCTTCGACGGCGTGAACGTCTTCTCCACGAAGGAAGCCGCCATCGCCGCCGCCAAGGCCGCGAAGGGCAACCTCTACCTCGTCGGCATCGCCAACGGCGAACAGGGCGAAGGCTACAACACCGTCCTCGAATACACCGGCGCAGCCAACATCGTCGGCGCTCCTGGCGACGTCTTCACGACCGACAAGGACTACACCACGCACCTCTCCGGCGGCTCCTATGGTGAAAATTACGTCTACGGACTGAACAGCAAGGTCAACGTGGCAGGCGGTACCTACACGTTCATCGCTGAAAACATCACCCAGGGCAGCGGAGACGGCGACAGGTTCTACATCGTCGGCAGCGACAACTCCAACGTCTTCAACGGCGACATCGTCGCCAAGATCAGCGACAGCACGATCCGCCGCACCTCCATTGGCACCGGCAGCTTCGGCCAGACGGAAGGCAGCCCGATCAACATCGACGTCGAGATCACCAACTCCACCGTCAACAACGGGTTCCACGGCATCAAGACCGTGACGAACAACATGGACGTCAATGCCCGCCAGGACATCAACGCCAACATCAACATCAAGATCTACGACTCCGTCATCGGCGGTACGTTCACGGTCCTCGACACCAACAACGAGCACTGGAACGGCAACGGCGCGACGCTGCTCCAGACCTACTTCACCTCCGGCAGCATCAACGTCGAGATCGGCGGCACCCGCATTACGGACAACATCCGTAACGGCCTCTCCCTCGAACTCGCCGGCAAGGCCCCGCAGGCATTCAACGTTCCGAACACGCTGCACATCGTCGCCACCGACAACAGCACCGTGACGGACGCCTCCTACCTATGCGAATGGGACACCATCATCGTTGACGCGAAGGCACGCCTGAACCTCAACACCCTCCAGTACAGCACGACCGCCATCGGCGATACCGGCGACAACATCCTGGACAACAGGAAGGGCCTGACCCAGGTCATGATCAACATGTCCGGCTACGAAAGCGGCACGCACCTGGTGATCAACGCCTCCGGCCAGATCTACACCGACAAGGATTCGAGCGGCAAGCCGATCATGAGCAACATCACGGTCATCGGCGACAACGACCTGACCGGCCAGTGCCAGCTGGCGTACGCCTTCAACAGCGACGGCACTCAGCTCAGACGCATCTACGTCTTCGACAAGGCCGACGACATGTATGTCAACAGCACGTATGACAACAGCGTCAGCGGCACGGTCGTCAACGGCCAGGAACTGCTCCTCGACTACAACGCCCACACCACCGTCGACGCGGCCACGAAGTACGCCGACGATTGGCACGGCACCGTCATCGTCACCGGCGGCAACTTCGCCGATGCGGTCGACTTCCACGGCAACAACGTCACCATCAACGGCGGCGCCACCATCGCCACCATGAAGCTGGCGGGCGAAAAGGTCGCCAATGAAGACGGCGCAGCGGTCCTCACCCTGAAGGCCGGCGCGAACGTCTCCGACATCACCGTGTCCGACGTCGCCATGACCGCCGCCACCGTCACCATCGAAGGCGCCGGCGCTGCCAAGACGAACATCGACGGCTCCAAGGCGAAAGTCACGAACTCCGTCCTCAACATCAAGTCGAGCAACGACCTCGGCATCGTCAAGGACTTCAACGACATCAACATCGCCAAGGGCGCGGAAGTCGCGTTCAGCAGCCTCTCCGGCTCCAACATCAACATGTCCGCCGATACCGTGATCACCACCGGTTCCTTCAACCTGACCGGCGCGACCCTCACGATCGACGTGAACGGATTCGAAGGCACCTCGCACGTGATCGCCGATACGACCGGCATCACCGGCTTCGGCAGCAACTATGCTGTCGTCGGCAAGGACGCCGACAAGTACAGCGTCATTCAGGTCGATGACAGCCTGGTCCTCACCACCAGCATCAAGTCCGATGTCTACGTGAACAGCGACTACTCCGCTGCCACCACCGGCACGATCCTCGAAGACGGCACGTACCTCGAGTTCGGCTTCAACGCGTTCAACACGATCGCCGAAGCCACCGCCAACCTCGGCAGCGCCGAGAACACGATCACCGTCACCGGCGGCACGTTCAACGAGGATGTCATCCTCAACGGCGGCAGCTTCGTGATGGAAGGCGGCGTCCTCAACGGTATCATCTATGCCAACAACGGCAGCGATGTCGAAGGCATCAACATCACGATCGGCGACGACTCCACCATCGGCGGCATCGAACTGACCTCCGACGCAGGCGCGTACATCGTGACCGACTCCACCATCACGATCGGCAACAACGTGACCGTCAACGGCGGCATCGCCGGCGACAACGTCCTCGATGGCAACAAGCTCATCCTGAACGGCAGTGCCACGTTCACCGGCCTGATCGACAACATCGGCGACATCTCGATGAACGCCTCCGCCGTCCTCACCGTCGGCGGCATCAACGGCGGCAAGCTCTCGCTCTTCGGCAAGGCTCCCGAATTCGTTGGCGGCGGCAACGTCTCCAAGGTCATCGGCTCCGTGGCCGGCGTCAACAACGTCGAACTCGTCCAGGCCCCCGGCCTGACGATCTTCAAGTCCGCCAACGGCAACGATGTCTACCTGCTCGACACCAGCCGCATCTACGTCGATACGCACTTCACCTCTGCCGTCGACAACACCATCGAAGAGTTCTTCGGCACCGGCGATACCCTCATCTGGAACTCCAACGCGTTCAACAGCATCGACGCCGGCAACGCCGCGCTCGTCACGGGCGGCACGCTGTTCATCTCCCAGTGGGGCAACGCGGGCAGCCAGGGCGGCGACATCCGTCCGACCGCTGACGCCAGCATCGTCGCGCAGGGCCCGACCAACTTCTCCGTGGTCTTCGGCAACAACGGCGGCGACGGCAGGACCGTCAACGTCCCGATCACGATCATCGTCGACAACACCGGCACTCCGCAGGCCGGCACCGCGATCATCCACTCCGGCAACGACAACGCCAGATGGATCTTCAAGGATGACGTCACGATCACGATGACGGGTTCCGGCCCGGTCAACTCGAATGCTGACTTCGAGTTCACCAACCGCGTCCGCTTCGACGGCGGCAAGGACCAGGTCTTCCAGGTCAACATGATCGGCAAGCGCTTCGAGAACGACATCACGTTCTTCAAGCAGGTCCAGGAGGCCGACTTCAACAACCTCGGCACCCTCGAGATCAACATCGTCGACTGCTACGGCCCGAACGACAAGTGGGTCCGCGTGTTCTCCAGCAACGACAACCGCGACAGCGACCCGACGGTCTCCGCTCCGAACGTGGTCATGAACATCACGAACAGCTTCTTCCGTGCTGACAGCGCGCAGAACTGGTCCATCAGCCTGGTCAACAGCGGCGCCAACAGCCGTAAGACCTTCTACTCGGTCCACATGTCCGGGTCCACGGTCGACGGCATCATCTCCGGCCTCCGCAACAGAGCCCAGGATGCCCCCGGCACGACTTCCCAGTATGCCGGCACCAGGACCCTGTACATCGACGAAGGTGAAAACCGCGTCGCCAGAGCGCACCAGTTCCACCACATCGCCATCGACGCCAACGCCAGCCTGGTCGCCACCGACCGTCAGGGCTCCTACGGCAACAATACCGCAGGCGCGATCCAGTTCCTGGCCTCCAGGACTGCTTCCGACGGCAACAGCGGCGGCCTCGACGACAAGAGCGGCTTCATCGTTGACGTCTCCAACTACGACGGCGCCGACAAGATGCTCATCTCCGCTCCGAGCTTCTACTACGGCACGGAACGCCAGACGGCGAACGGCTGGAAGAACCGCCTCGACCTCGTGGTCAACGGCAACGAAGACGGCAAGTTCCTCGCCAACCTCGGCGTGAACTACGGTCTGTATCTCGTCACCGAGAAGGGCGACGTGTACTACAGCGACGAAGTCTCCGCGGAACAGGACGGCCTCGCGTTCGGCGACACGTTCGTCTACTTCAACCCGAACGAGAATGAGGACGAAGAGAAGCCGAAGACCTACTTCAACAACGCCTACAACAAGTTCGATGATGCCAAGGCCGGCCTCGCTCTCCGCGAAGGCACCTACATCTACGTGAACGAGACCACCGAAGACGATGAAGGCCACAACTTCTTCGCCGACGGCTACAGCATCAACGTGATCGGCGGTTCCTACTCGAACGTCATCGGCGCGGACGACACCGAAGTGGAAGTCGCCTCCGTCAATGTGACCATCACCGACGGCGTGTTCGGCAACGTCCTCGCCGCGATGGAAGACGATGAGGAACTCGAGATCACCACGCCTGTTACCGGCGATGCCGACATCACGCTGGTCGGCGGCACCTTCGGCAACCTCGTCATGAAGGAATACGAGTACGAAGATCCCGAGACCGAGGAAACGATCGAGACCGAGGTCATCGACAAGAACCGGACCTCCTACTCGACCATCGGCGGCGGCTCCAAGGATGTTGTTGGCGGCGTCCGCACCCTCACGGTTGACGGCAAGATCAACGTGGTCGGCAATGTCGAGAACTTCGACGTCGCCCTCATCAACGAAGACTTCACCGTCACCGCCGGCGATTTCGCCGCGGATGCGATCACCATCGACGCCACCAAGACCCTTACGGTCGCGGCGATCCAGAAGGAAACCAGCACCGGCGTCGCGCTCCAGGGCGGCAACATCACCGCAACGACCATCACGATCGATGCGAAGGACTACGACGGCCCGACCCGCGCGGTCGCGATCTCCGAAAGCTTCAAGACGCTGGCGACCCAGCCCGCGATCGTGATCGACGGCGACACCGAGACCTACGGCTACAGATTCGTCGATGACAAGCTGTACCTGATCTCCCAGAAGGCCGGCAACGTCTACCTGAACGCCGGCTGGAACGAGAGCATCTCCGGTACGGTCCTGAAGAGCAACAACGACCTGCTGATGCTCAACATCAACGCCTTCAACAACGTGACGGCGGCCGCAGGCGCTCTCTCCACCGACTACAAGATGTATGTCCAGGGCGGCAACTTCGCCGGCCAGGGCGTCCTCGACCTCTCCGCCGTGAACAACTCGAACGGCAATGCGCTCGTGCTCGACATCTACGGCGGCACCTTCGACGGGATCAAGGTCCTCGACGGCGCCGACAGCGATCACCGCACGGCCATCTACGTCAACAACGGCATCGACCTGAACAAGGACTTCGTCTACTCGCCGGTCTCCGCCGGCAACGTCGAAGGCTCCGGCTCCACGGTCGGTTACCTCCTCAGCGTCGGCAAGGATGCCACGTTCGGCGACATCACCGGCGTCCGCACCCTCAACGTCGTCGCGGATGCGAACATCCAGATGAACGGCGTCGCCTTCCGTGCAAACGGCGGCACTCTGTCCATCAATATGGCGAACCTCGATCCTGAAGAGAGCGAAGACAAGGTCACCCTCTTCACGCTGCCCGGCGGCCTGACGAACTTCTTCCAGAACAACGTCACGATCGGCGACACCACCACCAGCCGCAATTACATCGAGACCAGCAACAACAACGGATTCATCGTCTACTACGACAAGGCGACGTCCTCCATCGTTGCTGAGAAGCGCGGCAAGGTCGCGGTCCTCTCCGGCACCGCCAGCAACCTGTTCGACGGCACCACGATCAAGGACGCCAAGGGCAATGACACCACGCTCGCCTACGGCTACAACGTCTACTACATGGGCGGCGATCCGCTCTACGGATCCAATGTCCTGTCCTCCGACGGCAAGCTGTATGTCGAGTACGTCTCCACCGGCGATCTCCGCACCAACAACCCGATCAACACCGTTGAAATCAATGGCGCGACCTTCACCGGCGATGTCGTGTTCGGCCACTACAACCAGGGCACCAGCGCGACCCGCACCGGCGGATTCGATCTGACTGTCACCGGCAGCCGCTTCACGAACAACACCTCCTTCGCAGGCCGCGGCGCCGATGGCGACAACCGTCAGAACTACAACATCACTGAAGACTGGAACCTCTCCTTCGACGACATCTACACCAACATGGATGGCGCGAACAACCAGAAGTTCAGTATCGTCCGTTACGGCAACATCTCCGGCGACGGCACGGTCAATGTCACGTTCACGAACAGTGACATGAGCTCCGACCTGGAACTCTTCTACAGCGTCACCGGCGAAGGCCCGAAGGCCGTCAACGTCACCCTCGACAACATCAAGGGTACGGTTGAAAAGTGGAGCTGGATCTATGATTCGAGATCGGCCGACAACAAGACCCAGCTGTCCCTGACGGTCAAGAACTCCTTCTTCACCGGCAACGGATACAACCTCGGTCTCTTCGGCAACCCGGGCGATGGCGACACCGCTGTCTGGTCTGGCGTAGCTGATGTGTACATCTCCGGTGTCACCATGACCGGCCGTCTGAACGGCGGCGTCTCCGTCAACGGCGACGACCAGGGCTCCGGCCGCATCGGCGGCACCCGCACGCTGCACGTCCAGACCTGCGATGAAGGCCGGACCAACAGCATCCGCCTCATCAAGGACTTCACCAACATCGTGATCGAAGATGGCGCGTTCCTCACCGGCACCACCATCGGCATGGTCGCTCCCGGCACCGCAGGCGCGGACAGCGGATTTACCCTCATTGGCTCGGCCGACTACAACGAAGGCGCCAAGGAATTCGTCAAGTCCAACCTGATCACCTCGCGTGACGGCTCCGATGTCACCGCGAAGTTCGTCACCGCCGAAGGCGCGGAGATCGCCGGCTACACTGCGGTCGTCGGTCCCAGGAACGTGTTCGTCTACAAGCAGGACTTCGGCGGAATCTACGTCGATTCCACCTACAGCACTGCCACGACCGGCACGGAAATCACCGAAGAAGGCGAGAAGAACTTCCTCGTGTACGGCGACAACGCCGTCAAGACGATGGATGAGGCCTACAAGGATCGCGGCGGCAAGGCTGCCACCATCCAGGTCAACAACCTCGTCGAAGATGATCTCTATGCCAACGGCCACAAGCTCATCGTGAACGGCGGCACCTTCGGTACCGTCCACGGCGGCGGCATCCCGACGATCCCCGCCGAAGGCGATCCGATCCCGGCCGAAGCGGTTGCAGGCGCTGACATCACCGTGCTCAAGGGCGCGACCGTCACCAACATCAAGGCGACCAGCGATCTGTCCCCGGTCACCGGCGACGTCCTGATCACCATCGGCGACGGCACGGCGATCCTCGGCACGATCGAGGGCTCCGGCGCCGGCAGCAGCCTGGTCTTCCAGGGCAGCGCCACGGCGGCTGAAGTCGCGAAGCTCGGCGGCATCACGCTCGCCGCGACCGGCCTGGTCGCTCTCCAGTCCATCTCCGAATCCACCGCCATTACGATCGACGCGGCCGGCTTCACCGACTTCACGAAGAAGGTCATGACGGTCGAAGGCGGCTTCGGCGACACCTCGAAGTACACCGTCAACGTCATCAACGGCGGCGAGGGCTACAGCTACCAGTTCATGGATGAAGGCAAGACCCTTGTCATCACCACCAACAACATCGGCAGCGTGTACACCAACGCCGACTGGACTCAGGCTGAAATCGACGGCACCTTCATCGGCGACATGGCTCTCGTCTGGGGCCAGAACGCGTTCAACACCATCGAAGAAGCGGCCGCAGCCGGCGGATCCGGCGACATCCTCATTGATGGCGGCAAGTTCGATGCGACCAAGCAGGTCGAAGTCGCGAACAACGTCATCGTCAGCTCCAACACCGCCGGCACCGCGGTCGGCAGCATCGCCTCCACGAACGCCGGTACGCTGACTGTTGACGCCGACCTCACCGCCGTTGCCCTCACCGGCTTCTCCGCGATCAACATCGCCGCGGCCACCGCCGACTCCATCGTCGTTGACGGCGCGGTCGAACTCGCCGAAGGCGGCAAGGTCACGATCGACGTCACCGGTTACAAGCAGACCGGATTCGAGCAGGTCATCCTCTCCGCCGGCAGCTCCAACCTGACGACCGAGAACGTCGAACTCGTCGGCGAAGGCAAGGGCGCCTACCACCTGAACGTGGAAGGCACGGCTGTCAGCCTGATGCGCATCGACAACTTCTACGTCGATGTCAACTACAAGGAAGACGGCTCCGGAATCGAGCCCGGCCAGGTCAACCCGATCACCGGCGAAAAGCTCATGTTCGGCGTCAATGCGTTCTACAGCCTCTCCAATGCCCTCGCGAGCATGGTCGACGGCCAGAACCTCTACATCAACGATCGTCCGTACAACACCCCGATCGGCGGCAAGCAGTATGGCAAGCTCGTTATCACCGACAGCGCGATCCAGACCCTGTCCAACGAATTCGCAGGCGGCGATCACGTCTACGAAGGCGACGTCGAGGTCTCGATCACGAACAGCACGGTCGGCAACAGCGATGCCCGTTCCTACATCCTCGGCAATGTGACCGGCGATGCGCCTTATCAGCACAACAATGTTATCCGCGGCGATGTTACGGTCACTGCCGTCGACTCCGTCATCGGCAGCTACCAGGGCAACTCCAACATCTCCCTGTACGAGTACACCCGCGTCCTCTCCAGCGTTGAAACTCCTGAAGAGCTCTCGCACGTCGTCGCCGGATTCACCAACACGTCCATCCTCAGCAACATGCGCCTGGTCGGCGACTCCCCGACGGATTCCGTCTGGGACAGCGACGACGGCGATGTCGTGGGCACCGACGTGACCCTCAACCTGGTCAACGTCGACACCGGCACCGCGAGTGGCAGGACCTGGGCGCTTTCCGGCGGCAGCGCCGGCAACACCGGTACCTTCTACATCAACGTGACCGACAGCACGCTCGGCAGCGGCAACATGGTCTTCGCAATTGAAGAAAACTGGGGCGAATGGGGCAACCCGGCCAACCTGGACAACAACATTCCGGAATCCCATGCCAACTACATCTTCACGCTGACCGATTCGACCATCAAGGGTAACCTCCAGGCCGGTCGTCTCACGCTCACCACCACGAGCGCTGAACTCGCCACCTGGGACGGCAAGAAGGTCCTGAACCTGAAGGGCGACAACGCGATTACCAATACCTATTGGTTCCGCGAAGTCAACTTCTCGGACAACGCGACCCTCACCGGCACGCTGCTACGCATGGCCACCGACACGGCCACGATCACGATCGATGCCACCACCTATGACGGATCCAGCAAGGTCGTCATCGGCATGGCCGGCGCGATCGAGCGCGGCTCCGAAGGCGCTCTCCTCGGTCTTGACGCCATCACCCTGAAGCAGGCGGAAGTCGCGGAAGGCGAAGCACCGGTTTATACCATGCTCACCGACTTCGACGAGACGACCGGCGGCTTCTCGACCGTCGTCCTGAAGGGCGCGATCAAGGACATCTACGTCAACTCCGACTACACCGAAGCCAAGGTCAAGCTCGGCGACTCCGCTCACGGCGAAGCCCTGTTTGCCGGCGAGAACGCGTTTGCCGATCTCACGGCCGGCGTTGCGGCCCTCACCGACGGCGCGAACCTCTACGTCACCGGCGGCAAGGCCCAGGTCCTCGGCACGGATGCCCTGAACTCCAGCATCACCATCGATGCCGGCGCCCGCGTGAACTACTCCGGCGAAACCGCGATCACCGTTGCTGGCGAACTGAACCTCGCCGCCACCGGCACGATCATGATCACCGCCGCTCCGTTCATCGTCGGTTCTCCGGACGATGTCGTCGTCCTGACCGCCTCCGCCCTCAATGTTGAGGAAGGCGCGATCCTCAGGACCACGGTTGACTCCTACGAGCTCAGAGCGGTCGGCAACGAACTCCACCTCGTCGCGAAGCAGTCCGACCTGTACGTGAATGCGGCTTGGATCAACGAGGCTGCCGGCTCGACCGTCACGGTCGCCGAAGGCATCGAAGCTGTCGTCGGCACCGACGCGTTCGGCGACATCTCCTCCGCGTTCAAGAACAGCTCCTCCGCCAGCACCATTACGGTCATTGCCACCGATTCCGACTTCACCGGACTCGCCATCAACTGCACCGTAGTCGCGACGGAAGGTTCCGTGATCCGCAACGCGGCCGTCTCCAAGGCCACCGGCTCCCTGACGATCCAGAGCGGCGCTTCCGCCAACAAGGTCAACGTCACGGCCGGTTCCTTCACCGTCGAGAGCGGCGCGTCCGTCACCGGCGGCCTCGGAATCCTGCCTGGCGTGAGCGTCACGTTCGCGGAAGGCTCCACGCTCGACTTCGACATCACCAACTCGAACGTCGGCGACGGCGCCTATGTCTCGAACCTCGACTCCATCGTCGGCACCCCGTCCTACACGCTCACCGGAGCGGAAGGCAAGCGCGCCGGCGTCTATGCGCTCGCGTCCAATGCCGCTGGCTTCGGCGCAAGCGAGCTCGTGATGAGCGACACCGTGTCTCTGACGGTTGACAACGCGCAGACGATCGGCAACTTCGTCTACACGCTCGCCCTGACCGACAACAACGACCTGACCCTCACGAAGGGCGTCCTCAAGGCCTACGTGAACAGCACCTGGACTGGTGTCGCCGGCGATACCGTCTCGGTCGCCGAAGGCGTCAACGCCGTGATCGGCACCGACGCGTTCAAGAAGGGCGATGATGCGGTCGCAGTCGTCGACAAGACCGGTTCCATCGAGGTCCTCGCCGGCGAAGTCTCCTTCACCGACGCGATCACCGCCACCATCACGATCGATGCCGCTGCCACGCTCACCGGCAAGGCGACGTTCGCAAACGACATCACCATCGACGGCACGGTTGCCTTCGATACCGCTCTCACGGCTGAGGGAGCCCAGTTCTCCGGTCTCTCCTATGTCAAGGGCGCCACGAAGTACACGCTGACCGACGCCACTCCGACCATCGGCGCGATCTACACGCTCGCTACCGATGCGGCAGGCTTCAACGGCACGATCACGTTCAACTACAACGATGCGACCTACTCGCTGGCCCTCGGCGACAACATCATCGCCGACGCCTACAAGTACACGCTCGCTGTGGATGCCGAGACCAGCGAACTTACGCTCGCGGTTTCCGAATACATCAAGCCGAAAGTCCTCCCGACCGCCACGTTCGTGAGCGCGTCCGAGGAAGCCCTGGTCATCGCCGGCGCCACTGTCGGCTACGACGGATTCCTCACCGGCGACTCTGCTCTCACGGCCCTCGATCCTGCCAAGGACGGCACGGTCGAAGTCCTCGACGGCGAAGTCTTCTTCAACAACGCCATCGGCGGCAAGGTCTCCATCACGATCGACGCGGATGCCACGCTCACCCGCAGCGCCGACTTCTCCGCTGCCAAAGCCATTACGATCAACGGCACGGTCGCCTTCGATACGCAGTACGTCGGCACCACTGCCCAGTTCGTCGGCCTCGGCAAGGCTGAAGGCACTGCGAAGGCCTACACGCTGGCAGTCATCGCCAACCCGACCGATGCGACCTACACGCTCGCGACCGGCTTCACCGCCTTCGACGCCAACGTCGCCTATGGCGATACGGTTCTCTCCGTCGCGGCCGGCGCCACCACGATCGGCTCCTTCGTCTACACGCTGGGCCTGACCGACGGCGCCCTGACCCTCTCGGTCGAGAAGGTCGCTGCCACCGCCGGCTTCGTGAACAGCGAATGGACTGGCAAGCAGGACGGCGAAATCGTTGACGGCCACGTCATCGGCTACGATGCGTTCGCCACGCTCAAGGCTGCTGAAGATGTCGAAACCATCACCACGATCGAAGTGGTCGGCGGCGAGATCAGCTTCACCGATGGCTACACCAAGGCCATCACGGTCGATGCTGGCGTCACCGTCACCGGCACTGCCGTGTTCGACAAGGCCATCACGATCAACGGTACGGTTGTCTTCGATACGCAGTATGCGACGGTCGAAGCCGCCCAGTTCGGCGGATTCAGCTTCGTCTCCGGCGATGCGACCTACACGCTGACCGGCGCTGTCGAAGCCGACAAGACCTACCTGCTCGCGACCGACGCCGCCGGCTTCACCGCCGACATCGCGTTCGGCACCATCACGCTGAAGGTTGGCGAAACGATCAACGTCGACAATGTGGATTACACGCTCGCAGTCACCGAAGGCACGCTCGCCCTCACCACTGCGACCTACATCCCGCCGGTCGTACCTGTCACCAAGGCTTATGTCAACAGCGACTGGGCCGGCAAGGAATCCGGCGAAATCGTCGACGGCCACACCATCGGCTACGATGCGTTCGACACGCTCGCCAAGGCGGAAGCGATCACGACCGTTACCGAGACCGAAATCGTCGGCGGCGCGATCAGCTTCACGGACGGCTACACGACGGCCATCACGGTCGACGCAGCCGCCACCGTCACCGGCAAGGCGACGTTCACCGCTGATATCACGATCAACGGTACGGTTGCGTTCGATACGCAGTATGCGACCACGACTGCCGCGCAGTTCGCCGGATTCTCCTTCGTCTCCGGCGATGCGACCTACACGCTGACCGGCGACGTTGCGTCCGGCAACGTTTATCTGCTCGCGTCCGATGTGACCGCCTTCGAGTCCGGCATCACCTTCGGCAGCTTCACGCTGTCCGTCGGCAATGAGGTCGTTGATCTCGAAAACAGCCTCACCTACGAGCTCGGTCTCGCTGATGGCGTGCTCGCCCTCACCGTTGACACCTATGAGCCGGTCGTTGTTACCAAGGCTTATGTCAACAGCGAATGGGCCGGCAAGGAATCCGGCGAAGTGGTCGACGGCCACATCATCGGCGTCGATGCGTTCGATACGCTCGCCAAGGCGGAAGCGGTCACGACCGTTACCGACATCGAAATCGTCGGCGGCGAAATCTCCTTCGCGGACGGCTACAGCAAGGCCATCACGGTCGATGCCGGCACGTTGGTCACGGGCGCTGCGGACTTCGCCACCGCGATCACGGTCAACGGCACGTTCGTGCTCGACACCGCCATCGCGACTGCGACGAACGCCCAGTTCAAGGAATTCTCCAACGTCAACTACGCTGGCGCTTCCTTCATCCTGGTCGACGCCACCCCGGCTGTTGGATCCTACCTGCTCGTTGACGGCCTGACCGCCGGTCTCGGCTTCAGCGTCCAGTTCGGCCTCGACACCCTGACGGTCGGCAACGCCCTTACGAAGGGTGACTTCATCTACACGCTCACGAACGAGAACTCCGTCCTCGGTCTGACCGTTGAAGCCAATCCGGAACCGCCGGTTGTCGTCACCAAGGCCTACGTCAACAGCGAATGGTCCACCAAGGAATCCGGCGAAATCGTCGACGGCCACACCATCGGCTACGATGCGTTCGACACGCTCGCCAAGGCGGAAGCGATCACGACTGTTACCGACATCGAAGTCGTTGGCGGCGAGATCTCCTTCGCGGACGGCTACAGCAAGACCATCACGGTCGATGCCGGCACGTTGGTCACGGGCGCTGCGAACTTCACTGCCCCGATCACGATCGACGGCACGATCGTCCTCAGCACCGGTATCGCGACTGCGACGACCGCCCAGATCCAGGGCTTCGCCAACGTCACCGGCGGCGCGTCCTTCCTCCTGGTTGACGCCAACCCGGCCGCTGGCACCTACCTGCTCGTTGACGGCCTGACCGCCGGCCTCGGCTTCACGGTCCAGTTCGGCTACGATACCCTGACGGTCGGCAACGCCCTTACGAAGGGTGACTTCATCTACACGCTCACCAACGACAACGCAGTCCTCGGCCTGACCGTCGAAGCCTACGTCCCGCCGACCCCGGTTGCGACCACGGTCTATGTGGATTCCAACTGGGCTGGCAAGACGGCCGGCGAAACGGTCACCTTCGTCAACAACGACGGCGAGACTGTCACCGCCACGATCGGCACCGATGCGTTCGCGACCGGCGACGCCGCCGCTGCGGCAGTCGTCGAAGACGGCGTGATCGAAGTTGTCGGCGGCTCCGTCTCCTTCACCGATCCGATCACCGAAGAGACCACGATCGACAAGAACGCGACGCTCACCGGCAAGGTGACGTTCGTTTCCGGCGCCACGATCAACGGCACGCTCGCATTCGACGGCACGGAAGGCCAGGTCACCGGACTTGAGAACGTCACGTTCGGCGACGAGGCGAAGGTCACGGTCACTGGCACCCTTACGGAAGCCGGCCAGTCCTTCACGCTCTCCGCTCCGATGGATACGGATGTGACCCCGATCACGGACAA